>Ga0137373_10001063_pt1 | contig 29252 bp, 28 predicted proteins | sample SagtaG_5_FD_104912 | JGI IMG/M metagenome (GOLD analysis project Ga0137373, IMG submission 104912) | Vadose zone soil microbial communities from Sagehorn Ranch, Mendocino, California, USA - Sage1_R_80_16 metaG | ecosystem: Environmental > Terrestrial > Soil > Vadose zone | place: USA... | reverse complement strand
GGGCGAAGAACCAGCCCCGGCACCCGTCGGGAGCGGGTGCGGCTGGTTCGAGCGAGCCCGGAGGGTGAGCGGGCGAAGAACCAGCCCCGGCACCCGTCGGGAGCGGGTGCGGCTGGTTCGAGCCGCTAAGGTGGAGGCGTGGCTGCAAACCCCGAGCTGAAGCAGAAGGTCGAGGAGCTCCTAGGGGAGAACCAGGTGCTCCTGTTCATGAAGGGCGTCCCGGAGGCGCCGCGCTGCGGCTTCTCTATGCGGGTGGTCGGAGTGCTCGAGCAGCTCGGGGTCGAGTACGGGGCGATCGACGTCCTCCCGCTGCTCGACCCCCTGCGTGAGGTGACCGGCGAGCTCGCGGATTGGCGAACCTTCCCGCAGCTCTACGTGAACGGCGAGCTGGTCGGCGGCTGCGACATCGTCGAGGAGATGTTCGAGTCCGGCGAGCTGGCCGGATTGGTCGGCGCCCAGCAGCCCGCCAACGCCGAGGCTCCCGCGGCACCGGCCCCCGCCAACCCGCAGCAGAGCCCGCCGCTACAGGTCGACAGCTAGCCCGGGCGAGCTAGACGGTCGCGGTCTCGGCGGCGTCCTCGCGAACCTGAAACGAGGAACCGCAGCCGCAGGCGGCGACGACGTTCGGGTTGTTGACGACGAACCCGGCGCCCTGGAGGCCGTCCACGTAGTCGACCTCGGAGCCGAACACGAACTGCATGCTGACCTTGTCGACGACGACGGCTACGCCCTGGTGCTGGAACACGTGGTCGTCCTCCTTCGGCTGGTCGAGCGCCAGCGCGTACTGGAATCCGGAGCAACCGCCGCCGCGCACCGCGACGCGCAGCGCTTGCTCCTCGGCGCTGCCGTTGCCGCCCAGAAGCTCCTTGATCTTCCCGGCCGCCTTGTCGGTCAGCTGGACTGCCGTCTCCGGGGTATCCATCGCTTCAAATTGTATAGGCGACGGGAGGCGACTTCGTCGCGGGCCTCGGCAGGCCCCTTTGGGGCGTCCTTTCCGTACCTCCAGTCGAGATACTCGAGAATGCGCCTGGAGTCGTGCACGACCTCGTCGCCATCGACCAGCACCGGCACCCGCTTTTGGCGCGTGAGCTCCTCGATCTCCGGCCGGGCCGCGCGGCGGTAGGGGACGCGCTCGGTCCTGTGGTCGATCCCGAGCTTCGCGAGCCGCCTCGCCACCGCACCGCACGGGCACAGCACGTTCGTGCGCGTGGGGCACCGGTAGAGGACGATCCGCTTGCCGCTCATTCGCCGAGCACCCGCCCTCCGAGGCGAAGCAGCGGCGCCACTGCCGCAAGCGCCGTCTCCTGAAGCCCGCGGCTCCTCCGAACCCGATCGCCCAGCTGCTCCATCTGCCAGTGCACGGCATCCTCCAGCGTCTCCTCGTGGGGTCGCGGTTCGAAGCCCAGGGCCTTCCGTGCCTTCGTGTTGCGGTACGTCCACCAGCAGGTCGCCGAGCGCGCCTCGTCTGGCGAGACGGGCACCGGCAGGCCGATCCGCGCCATCAGATCGACTGCTCGGGCAGTCGGGGCGCCGGGGAGCTTCACGGGAGCGCTCTCGCGCCCGGAGATCCGCGCGAGGTCGGCGAACAGCCGGTCAAATGTGAAGTTGCGACCGCTCAGGATGTAGCGCTCCCCGACCTCGCCCCGCTCGTCCGCTTGGATATGGCCCTTCGCGACGTCGCGGACGTCCACCACGTTCAGGCCCCCGTCGACGTAGACGGGGATCCGGCCGAGGAGGAAGCGGCGGATGAGCTCCATGGACGTTCCCTTGGGATCGTCCGGCCCGAACGTGAACGACGGGTTGACGATCACCACCGGCAGCCCGTGCGCGGCGAGACGCAACGCCTCCATCTCGGCCTCGTGCTTGGCGTTCATATAGGCGATGCCCAGATAGCCGGCTCGAAACTGCTGGTTCTCGTCCGCCGTACCGCGGGGCTTGGCCGGGCCGATGGCGGCAACCGACGAGGTGTGCACGACACGCTCGACGTCCGCGGCGAGCGCCTCCTCGAGGACGATTCTGGTCCCTTTCACGTTGAGCTCGAAGACCTTGTCACGGTCCTTGGGGCGCATCGAAGTCGTGCCGGCGAGGTGGAAGACTCGCCCCACCCCCTCCATCGCCCGGCGCACGGCACGCCGGTCCAGCACGTCGCCGCCAACCCGTTCGAAGTCGAGATCCGCGAGGTGGTCGAGGTCGGAACCGCGGCGGACCAGGAGACGCAGCTCGTCCCCTCGCGCGGCGAGGGCGCGCGCCACGTGCGAGCCGAGGAAGCCGCTGGCGCCTGTGACGAGGGTCCTGGCCATCAACTTTCTGATGGTAGGCACTCACGCCGTGATAGAAGGGGACGGTGAGCCCCGAGCCCAGGACCGTCGTCGTCACCGACACGACGGCGTACCTGCCGGACGAGATCTGTGCGCGGCAGCACATCCACCGGGTCAGCCTCTACGTCTCGCTCGACGGTGAGCAGCGACCCGAGATCGAGATCGCACCGTCCGAATACGCGGAGTTCTACGAGCGCCTGCGCCACAGCGCGGAGGGGGCCACGACCTCGCAGCCCTCGGTCGGCGACTTCACCTCCGTCTACAAGCCCCTGCTGGCGGAGGGCGCGGAGATCGTGTCGGTCCACATCTCGGCCGGCATCTCCGGGACGTGCGAGTCGGCCCAACAGGCCCGCCAGCGCCTGATCGACGACCGCAGGGGCGGGGAGCGGATCCACGTCTACGACAGCCGCTCCGCCGCCGGCGGCCAGGGGCTCGTCGTGCTCGCGGCCTCGGCGGCCGCGACCGCGGGGGCCGACGGGGCCGCCACCGTCGCCGCGGCGGAGCGCTGCCGCAGCGGCCTCGCGATTTGGTTCGCGGTGGACACGCTCGAGTACCTGCGCAAGGGCGGCCGGATCGGTGGCGCGCAGGCATGGCTCGGGTCCGCCCTCCAGATCAAGCCGATCCTCACCCTGCTCGAAGAGATCACGCCGGTTGAGCGAGTGCGCACCCGGCGCCGCGCGTTCGAGCGATTGGTGGAGCACGCGCGCCAGCGCCGCACCGACGGCGCGGACGGCTGGGTCGTGCAGCACATCCAGGACCACGAGACGGCACGGCACCTGGTCGAGCAATGCCGCGAGATCTTCGCCCGCGAGCCGGCGTTCGTCTCGGAGGTCGGCCCGGTGCTGGGCGCCCACGCCGGACCGGGCATGATCGGGGTCGGCGGCGTGCCCTCGTCCACCCTCGTCTAGACAGCGGCGACACGAACGGCTCCCGGGGGCGCCTGCCCCGAGCTGGCTCGGCGAGATCGAGGCCTCACCGCCCGTGCCAGGCGACGGGTAGGCCGTCCTCAGCCCGTCTCGGCCGCGGTCTCGTCGGAGCCGGCGAGCGGCAGCTTCTCGCGCGAGAAGCGCCAATAGTCGCGGACGACCGCCTGCACCGCGGCGGCCGCTGGGATCGCCACCAGCGCGCCGAGCACGCCCAGCAGCGCGCCGCCGATCAGAATCGCCACGATCACGATCAGCGGATGGAGCTCCACGGCCTTGCCGTATACGAACGGCTGGATGAGGTTGTTCTCGATCTGCTGGTAGAGGATCAGCACGATGGCCCAGATGATCAGACCCACCGGGAAGTCCACGAAGGCGACGACGATCCCGACCAGGATCCCGCCGAGCGTGGCCCCCACCAGAGGCACGAGGTCGAAGAAGGCAAACAGGATCGCGAGCGGCAGCGCGAACGGCACGCCGATGATCCGCAGCGTCAGATAGGTCACGAGCCCGGCCAGGACGCTGATCAAGAAGTTGCCGAACACATAGCCGGAGATCGCGTCCGAGATATCGTCCGCAATCGTCTGCATACGCCGAGCGCGTTCGGGGGGCAACTGTCTGTAGAAGAAGCCGAGCAGGCGATCGCCGTCCTTGACGAGGAAGAAGGTGATCACCAGGATCGAGAAGAGCTGCACGAAGCGCGAGAAGACGCCCACCGTGACATCGCGCAGCGTGCCCGCCGCATCTCCCAGCTTATTGGGCAGCTCCTTCGCCTGATGCTTGAGCTTCCCGGTGATGTGGTAGCGGTTGTCGTAGTCGCGAAACGTCTCGTTGTGTCGCAGGTCGTCGACGTAGCCCGGTAGATCGTTCGAGAGGTCCTCCACCCCGTTGACGAGCGGCGGCACGATCAAGAGCCCGATCCCGAAGATGGATGCGGCGCCCGCGAGATAGACGAGCAGGATGGCGAGGGATCGCGGCACCTTGCGGTGATCGAGCCAGTTGACCGCGGGAGCGATGGCCACCGCGAAGAACACCGCGACGATGACGAGCCCGATGACCTGCCTGATCAGGTAGGCGAAGTAAAGGGCGCCGATCACTGCCGCTGCGATCAGCACGATCCTCGCCACCACGCGGCCCGACACCTGCGAGCGGTCCATCGCGGGCCAGCCTACGGCCGCCCCCGGACGCGCCTAGAGCGTCCTCCTGGCTGGCTATCGGCGCCGGCGAAGGGCGATGAAGCCGCCGACCGCGAATCCGACCACCGCGGCGCCGATTGCCAGCTCGCGCCGATGGGCGCGGATCTGCCGGCGCCAGTCAGTGAGCTCGGCGACTCGGCCGCGCAGAGCCTCGACCGAAGATGAGAGCTCCGTGCGATGGCGCTCGATGTCGGCCCGGATCTGATCCGAGGAGCGGCCCGGGGGCCCGGGAGCGGCCCGGCCAACCGGTTCGCCGGCGCCGCTGACGTAGACGTCCGTGCCGCTCACCGCGTGCCCGCCTCCAGCGTCTCCTTCGTCCGCCGCGCCTCCTCGATCGCCAGGTCCGGCGTGGGCGGCGCACCCGCCTTCACTGAGCGGAACGCGATCAACCCCGCCACGGCGGCGATCACGAACCAGAACGCCGCCTCGACCATGAACCCGATCCAAACGTGGTCCGAGAAGAACAGGTCGTTGAGCAGCCAGGCGATGCCGTGCATGAGCATCGCCAGCCCAACGAGGAGGAAGACGCCAGCGACGAGGCCGACAACCGAGCCGCGAATGAGCTTGGTGACCTTCTCGCGAATCTCGGTCTTGGCGAGTTCGATCTCCTCGCGCACGAGCACCGAGACGCGCTCCGAGACGTCGAAGACGAGCTCCGGCACCGACCTGTCGTCGGGGGGCACCGCGCCGTTCATTCGGGCGGATCCTCGCCGAAGACGCGTACCCAGATCGCGACGGCGACGCGGTTCGCGACCACGCTCGCCAGCGCGCCCGAGGCGGCCAGGAGCCCCGTCCACAAGAGTCTTCTGACGATGTCGTTTTCCACGATGGGCTAACTCGTCGCGGAGTAAATCAACTTGGCACCGGAGCGGCTCGGGCGCGACGCATCCCGGCACCCGCCGTCCCGGTCCCGTACCCAGCCCAGCGCTCGAAGAAACCGCGCGCCACTGCGTAGAACCACGGCCGATCGACCGCGTCGATGGCACCGTGACCGCCGCCCTCGATGATCCAGACCCGCACCAGGTCGCTGCCCGCTGCGGCCTCGGCGAGCACCCGGGCGTGCTCGACGGGAATGATCGCGTCGTCGTCCGGGTGCAGGACGAGGACGGGGACCTTGGCATCGGCGATGTGCTCCTTGGCGGCGGCCCGCCGCCAGAGCTCGGCGGGCTCGATCTCGTAGTAGGGAGCCGAGATCCGCTCCACCGGGTCGACGAAGTTCTCGATGCCCTCCCAGCCCGTCTGACGGATGCGAGACGTGAGCATCGCCCAGAAGCCCTGGCTGATCGCGTAGGCGGGATGGCCACGCGGCAGGCGCTTCGAGAGGCGCTCGGCCATCGCCTTCGGCTCCGCGGGCGGAGAGACCGCCAGGATGCCGCCGTCGAGCGCCTCCTCGGCGCCCTCGAGATGGCAGGCGCCGAGGACCGACGAGCCACCGAGCGAGATCCCGAGCGCGCCCACGGTTGTCGCTCCCAGCTGCTTCAGGTAGCGGGCCGCCGCGACGATGTCCTCGCCCTCCTTCCAGCCCACGCTCGTCGGCGCCTGGCTCGTGAGGTTCGTGAGCCCGAAGCTGCGGAGGTCGAGCGCCAGGACGTTGAAGCCCCACTCATAGAAGGCCCGAACCGCGATCTGGCGCACATAGTCGAAGCGCCGCGACGAGAACAGCCCGTGGACCACGATCAGCCCGGGCCGTCCGCTCTCCTCTTGAAGCCCGACACTGGCCGCGATGTGCTCGCCGTCGGCGCCCTCGAAGACGTGGTCCGAGAACTGGGCCGGATAGGCGTATCCGAGGTTGGCGGCCTCGCGCTGCTGGGCGAGCACGAAGGTCGAGATGTCCGCGAGCCCCTTGCGCAACATCGCGGCCTCCGAATGACGAAGGCGGTGCGGGATCGCCTCGAGGTCCGCCATCAGCGCATCCATCGAGCGCTCGCGGGGCGCCGGGATGGGGAGCGGTGCCGGGTCGGTGTCGAGGCGCGACAGGAGCCGGCGAAACGGTTCTCTCAGCCGCTGGCCCACGAGCCACAGCGGCAGGGCCACGAGGCCCACGGCGACGTTCACGGTCTTCGCGGCGCCGTGCAGGACGCGGTCCTGACGGCGCGAGGTGGCGAGCGATTCCCACACGCGGGGTCCTACCGGCCGCCGCTCGACGCCGCGCTGCCCGCCTCCAGGCCACCGCAGATCGTCTCCACGACCATCTCCCGGGCGCGGTCGAAGTTCTCCTCGCCCCCCGGAATCAGCTCGAAGATCCAGCCCGACAAGAGCTGCTCGATGGCACCGTAAAACCACATCGAGGCGAACTCGGGGTCGACGTCGCGCCGGAAGTCGCCGGACGACTGGGCGTCGGCGACGATCTTGGCGATCATCTCGTAGGCGCGGCGGATCTCGGGCAGGTGGGTGCGCCCGAACGAGTTCGCAGCCCGGGTGACCTCGACGATGATCACCTTCATCAGGTCCGGCTCGTGGCGATAGGAGTCGATGATGAACCGGGCGACCGCATCGAGCTTCTCGCGGGCGGTGATTTGCTGGCGATCGATCTCCTCCGTGGCGTCGAGCAGCAGTGACCAGCGCTCCGAGAACAGCTCGTTGAGGACCTGCTCCTTGGAGTTGAAGTAATGGTAGACGAGGCCGTACGCGACCCCCGCCTCGTCGGCGATGTCCGAGACCCGGCAGGCGTGGAAGCCCTGGCGGGCGAAGACGTGGATTGCCGCATCCAGGATCTGGCGGCGCTTGTCGACGGGCGGTGCCTTAGCCATGGGCGCTCGCCTCCACGAGCTCCGGCCACCGGTAGGCATCCGGTCGGCGGTTGGCGAGCGAGGGCAGCGTGGCGCGCACGCGCTCCTGGAGCGCCGGATCTAGATCGGCCGCGATGAAGCACACCTCATCCGGCGCCTGGGCGAGAACGACCCCCCAGGGATCCAGGATCATCGAGCGCCCGTAGGAGTGATAGTGAGGCGGCGCCTCGCCGATCTGGTTGGGAGCGACGACGAAGGCCTGGTTCTCTATCGCCCGGGCGCGCAGGAGGACCTCCCAGTGATCCTTGCCGGTATGCAGGGTGAACGCCGACGGCACGGTGATCACCCGAGCGCCGCGCACGGCGAGGATCCGGTAGAGCTCGGGAAACCGAAGGTCGTAGCAGACCGTCATCCCCAGGGTGAGGCCCTGGAGGGCGCCATGGAGCTCGGCGGTGACGATCTCCTCGCCCCCCTGCTCGTGGTCGGACTCGCGGTAGGCCACGCCCCCGACGTCCACGTCGAACATGTGAATCTTGCGGTAGGCGGCCTCCACCTCGCCGTCCGAGCCGATCAGCACCGAGGTGTTCGCCAGCTTGTCCTGCCCCTCCACCCGCTCGGCGATGCTCCCCGCCACGAGCTGGACGCCGAGCTCGCCGGCCCACGAGCGGGCCGCGGAGATCGTCGGCCCGTCGAGCGGCTCGGCTCCGGCGCGCAGCTCCTCGCCGTCCCCGAGCAGATTCCATTTCTCCGGCAGGACCACGAGCTGGGCGCCGTCGGCGGCGGCCGCCCGCACCAGCCGCTCGGCAGCCTCGAAGTTACGACCCTTGTCTGCCGTCGAGTTGACCTGTACCGCGGCGACGCGCATGCTCCTCCTGGTCGGTTGATTGACCAGTCAATCTAGGGAGTATAGGAGCGGCTCGCCTTGCGGCAGATGGGCTCTCGCGAAATTGAAGATTCGCGCGTGTAAGCCTCGTCCGTTCGGTAAGTTGGGTCTGGATGCTCTGGAACCGACGCCTCGGCTCGGCGCGAGCCGCGTTCGAGTCGCGAACCGACGAGTGGCGTCAGGTGGGACTCGGCGCCGAGGTGGACCGGCGAGACGCACAGCGTGCGCGGGGAAGCGTGCTCGTGTTCGGTGCGCTGATCGTCGGCGTCCTCGTCGCCTTCAACAACCGGGGGACGCTGTTCCCGGGAGCGGGCACGCCCGTGCGCATCGCGACCGTGGCCGCGCTGGTGATCCTGGGCTGGGGGCTCGCCCGATCGCTCGGGCGCGGGGTGGCCCCCGCGCTGTTCCGCCGCATGGACCCTGGGACGGCAGGCACGGTGGGCTTCCTGATCCGATTGGGAACGATCGTCGTGATGTTCGCGGTGGCCCTGAAGATCGCCGGGCTTCGCACCGACACCCTTGCGGTGGGTGGCGCGTTCACCGCGGTGGTGCTGGGCCTCGCGGCACAGCAGACGATCGGCAACCTGTTCGCGGGACTCGTGCTGATCAGCACGCGGCCGTTCCGGGTGGGGGAGCGCGTGAGGCTGGTCGGCGGCGCGCTCGCGGGCCACCAGGAGGGAATCGTCAGCTCGCTCGGCCTCTTCTACACGACGCTCGTCAGCGGCGCGGACCGGATCCTGGTGCCGAACAGCATGCTCTTGAACCTCGCAATCGTGCCGCTGCGCGAGCCTGAACGGGTCGAGTTGCGCGCCCGGTTCAAAGCGGACACGACTCCAAGCGAGGTCCAGGAGATGCTCTCGCGGGCGGTGTCGGTACCCACCCGCTACGCGCCGCACATCGCGCTGGAGGAGCTCGACCACGACGAGGTGGTGGTGAAGATCGTCGCCACCCCGATGAATCCCGCCGACGGCGCCAGGCTCGCCGGCGAGATCCTGAACGCGGTGCGGCAGACCGATGGCGCCCGGTCGCCCGCAACCGCGTGATGCCGAATCAACGAGCCTTGGGGCGCGGCTTCTTCTTCTTTGCGCCGCCACAGTCGACGCCGCTGACCGGCTGACCGCCGTACTGCGCGGCGTTCGGGACGCGCCATGAGAAGACCTGCTGGAACTCCGAACGGGGCTCGCCGGCATCGAAGTCGGGGTCGCGGCTCGGGTCGTTCGCCAGGTGTGTGTCGTTGACGAACGGGATCGCGTTGCAGTCGTCGGCAACGAGGCCCTGGTAGTCGCCGATGAACTCGCCCGACGGCGAGATCGGGGGGTTGATCGACGGATCCCACAAGTCGTGGGAGACGCGCACGTCGGTGAACGTCTGGCCGCCGTCGTTCGAGCGCGACAGGTAGGTGTCGATGTAGAAGTTGTCGGGGTCGTTGCGGCGGTCGAAGTAGGAGACGTCCACCTGCCCGGAGGGCGTCACCGCGACGTAGGGCTGGAACTGGTCCGCGTCGGTTCCGTCCTGGTTCACGACGGTAGGAGAGCTCCAGCTGAGGCCGCCATCCACCGAGCTGACGAGCATGATGTCCGCCTGCATGCCGTCCTCGTCGTCGGGGCTCGAGGCCGGTCGGTACTCCGCGTAGGTGACGTAGAGCTCGCCGTTCGGCCCGGCGGCCATGATCGGGATCGAGAGGTTGCGGAAGTTCTGGCCCGGGAACTGCGTGGGAAGCGCGTTCACCTGCGTGACCGGGGTCGCCGGCGTCCAGGTGAGCCCGCCGTCGAGCGACTGCGAGAACCAGTACTCGTCGGGAGCACCGACGACCCCGGGCGTGTAGTGCAGCCAGGTCGCGTAGAAGCGGTTCGGGTCCTGCTGGTCGGCCACCACGTGGATGCCGATCACGAGCTGCTGGTCCGGCGGTGAGATCGGGATCGGGTCACCGGGCCAGCTCCTGCCGCCGTCCGTGGAGCGCTCGCAGACCTCCTGCTGCTTGATGGCGTCCGGGATGTTCTGGCCCCAGCAGGCAACCATGGTCCCGATCTGTCCGTCGCCGTCGGGCCCCGCGTTGTTGACCGCGAACGTGTTCTTATCGTCCAGGAAGCGCGGCTGCAGGAACTCGTCCGGGTAGTTGTTGATGACGATCTTGCGACCCCAGGTGTCGCCTCGGCGGATGTCCTTGGCCGACGGGCTCCTCCAGATGTGGAAGCTCATCCCCCAGCCGGCGCCGTGCTCGAAGGGCGGCGAGTCGAGCACCATCAGATAGGCGTTGCCCTCGTCGTCGAACTGGACCCAGGCGTCGGAGGTGATGTACTCCTCGCCGAAGTCGCTGCCGCGCTGGGCGTCGGGGCTCGCCTCCTCATCGCCGCCCAGGCCGATCTTGTCCGCCAGCTTGCCGGCGGTCTCCCCGACCGCCCCGGCTCCGTCGTCCTCGGGGCCGGTGCCCTGGACGTTCGGATCGTCCTCCGGATAGCAGTCGTTGTTCGGCCACGAGGAGGGCGGTGCCTGGTCGGCGGGGCAGACGTCCGTCTGGCCGAGATCGGTCCAGGTCTCGCCGCCGTCGAACGAGACGTAGCTGCCGACCTTGAACTCGTACTCGGCGAGCGAGTCCGGATCGCGGTTGTACTGCTTCGAGGCCGCGACCAGGAGGTTGGGGTCGGTGGGGCTCTGCGCGAGGTGCGGCTCGGAGTGGGAGCGGTAGCCCAGGGCGGGGTTGCTGGCGAGCGACTCCTGAAGCCCGGGCGGATCGTCCACGTCCGGGGGCACCGGGGCGCGTGCCGGCCTGGTGACGAAGCCGGCCTCGGCCGAGTAGCGCGACGCAGTGACCGCGAAGTAGACGACCTGGACCAGGTAGTAGCCGTCCGCCTTGGGGATCTCCACGCTCTCGGGCTGCGCCGCCACGTCGCCAGAGCTGTCGATCAGGCTGCCGCGCGTCCCGCTCGCGTCGCTCGCATAGACGTAGAGGTCGAAGTCGCTCGCCGGGTTCGGGAGGTAGTCGCCGATGTTCACCTGGACACCACCGCCATTGGTGTCCCAGTAGCCCGTCGGAACGGTGACGTGGAGGAGCGTCGTGTCGCATTGGGTGTCGATGTCCTTGCCGCAGGGCTCGCCGCTGCCCGCGTCGTAGCCGGTGTTGGCACCGGTGGCGATGGCTCCGTCCCAGGTCGTCGGCCCCGGCGGGGAGAGGTCGACCGTGCGATCAGCGGCACGGGCGACCGGCGCAAGCGCCAGAACGGCAGCGACGATCAGCCCGGCGAGTGGGGCGAGCGCTCTCCTATGTCGGTTGACCTTCGTTTGAGCCATGCCGCGAGACGAGCGTCCTGCTCTGGGACGGGCCTCCCTGCGTCTCGTGGACGAACTGGGTTCATACACGACATGACCGGCGCGTGCGCCGGTTACCGGGGCGCTATCGCCTTCCCGCCTTGTGCTGGGTCAGCTCGGCGACGAGCAGCTTGGTGTGGAGCGCCGCGATCAGGTCGTTCAGCGGGCCGATCCCGGCCTCGACGATCTCGAGGGCGCGCTCCGGGTCGAGATCACCCGCCAGACGCTGGGTCAGGACGTCCACCTCCTCCGCGACGAGCGGCTCGAGCGCCTGCTTGTAGCGCAGCGTGTCGTACACGGTGAACCCCAGCCGCTCGTCGTAGCCACCGGCGCGGAAGCGGCCGATCGCCTCCACTATGCGCACGTCCGAGGGCGAGTAGCCGTCCCCGTCCGGGCTCAGGATGCCGACCTCCGCGAGGCGCTCCAGCACCTCCCGCGGTACGTCGTAGCGCCGGCGGACCTCGTCTGCCGGTATGCGCTCCCGCTCTTCCGCGAGGGCGCGCTCCAGGATCCGGTCCTCGAGGTCGACCATCGCCCGCAGGCGTTCCGGATCGCTGTCCTCGCTCTCGAGGAGCCCCCGGATCACCCGCAGCGGCATGAAGCGCTCCTCCTGGAGCTGCTTGATGAGGCGGATCCGCTCCACGAAGTCAGGCGGGTAGTAGGCCATGTTGCGCGAGGTCTTCACCGGCTCGGGCAGGAGCCCCTCGCGAAGGTAGTGACGCACGGTCGCGACCGGCACGCCCGAGCGCTCGGCGAGCTCGGAGATCTTCAGAAGCTCCTTCGCGGGGGCGCTCATGCGAGGAACCGCTCCTGCTCGGTCGCCCGGTTGGGACCGGCTGCGGCACCGCTATCGAGCAGCGCCGCGATCTCGCCGTCGCCGAAGCCGGCGTCGCGCAGGACGGCCTCCGTGTCCTCCCCGAGCGCCGGCGCCGGGCGCGTGGCTTCGCCGGGCGTTCGAGAAAGCTTGACGGGCAGGCCGAGTAGCCGCACGGGGCCGAGCTCGGGCTGCTCGAGGTTGACGACCATCTCGCGCTCGCGCACCAGCTCGGAGTCGAGGGCCTCGTCGAGGTCGAGCACCGGCTCGATCATCGCGTCGTGCTCGTCGTTGAACGCCCGCCACTCTTCCCGGCTGCGCGACTTGAAGATCGCCGCGATCTCGCGCCAGTCCTCCGAGCCGGGGGCGACGAACTGCTTGTCGATCAGGTCCGGGCGCCCCACCCCCTCACAGAAGTTCCGCCAGAACTTCGACTCGAGCGCCCCGCAGGTGACCCAGCCGTCCGAGGCCTCGTATGGGAGGTAGCAGGCGAGGCCGCCGTTCAGGCTCCCGCGGCCGCGCTCCGGGACCTCGCCGTCGCACAGGTACTGGGCCGCGACCATCGCGAGCCAGGCGAGCGACCCGTCGGCCATCGAGACGTCGACGAGCTGCCCCTCTCCCGAGCGCTCGCGCTCGCGCAGCGCCGCGAGCACCCCGAACGCGGCCATCAGGGCCCCGCCGCCCAGGTCGGCGATCTGGCCCGCCGACTGGATCGGGCGCCCCCCCGGCTCGCCGGTCAGGCCGAGCAATCCGTTTAGTCCGAGGTAATTCATGTCGTGGCCCGCGCGGTCCGTGTTGGGACCGGTCTGCCCGTAGCCGGTGATCGCGCAGTAGACGATCCGAGGGTTGACATCGCGCAGCGCCTCGTAGCCGCAGCCGAGCCGGTCGAGCACCCCGGGGCGGAAGCTCTCCAGGACGACGTCGTGGTCGCGGGCCAGGCGAAGGAAGGCGTCGCGCCCCGCCTCGGACTTCAGGTCGAGCCGGATCGAGCGCTTGCCGCGATTGAGCGCCAGGTAGAGCGCCGAGCGGGTCCCGAGCGCCTGCTGGTCCTCGGTGCCGTAGTAGGGCGGCGCCCAGCGAACGTAGTCGCCCATGCCGGTGTCCTCGACCTTCACGACGTCGGCGCCGAAGTCGGCGAGCAGCAGGCTGCAGAAGCCGCCGGGTAGAAGCCGCGTCAGGTCGAGGACGCGGACGTCCGAAAGCGGCGGGTCGGATCGATCGTTCATCGCGGCTCGATCTTCACGAGACAGGACACAGAGTTGGCGATGAAGCACGCTTCGTGTGCCCGGTGATGGAGCTCTTCGAGCAGGGCCCGATCCACGGCGTCCGCGAACCCCACTCGCGGCCGCAGGGCCACTTGCCTGAAGCGGCGGCCGTCCATCCGGCCCTCCGCTTCGTCCTCGTATGAAGTCACGCGGAGCCGCGCGCGCCGCGCGAAGTCGAGGAACCACAACATGTGACACGCGGACAGCGCGGCCACGAAGAGTCCCTCGGGGTCCGCCTTTTTGGCATCGCCGCCGAACTCGGGCGCCGAGGATCCGACGACGGTTTGACCGCCGACATCGACTCGGTGCGCGCGGATGTCCTCCTTCGTGGCCTCCCAGACGACGCGCGCGCGGTGCGTCGTTTCGGTCGCGACCTCGGCGGTCACTCGGGGGAGGCCTCCGACGCCTCGATGGGGTGCGCCAGCACCTCGCGCCGCGTCGGCTCCTCGCGCTTGGGCACCCCGAGCATTTCGCGCGCCTCGGCGACCGTGGCGGCGCGGCGTCCGACGTCCTCCGCCATCTGGCGGGCCTTGGCGATCAAGTCTCCGTTGGAGCGCGCCATCTCCCCGTTCGGCAGGTAGAAGTTGTCCTCGAGCCCGGCCCGCACGTTGCCGCCCAGCGCCAGCGCCGCCGCGATCAGCCTCCACTGCTCCCGCGAGATGCCGATGACCTGCCAGGCGTTCGGGCCCTCCGGGCCACCGGGGACCTGGTCGGCCATGAACGCCAGGTTTCGCGCAGTCGGTCGGATCCCGCCGTTCACGCCCATGACCAGCGACACCTGGAGCGGCTCCTTCAGGAGCTCCATGTCGAGGAGCGGATCGAGGTTCGCGACGTGGCCCGCGTCGAAGCACTCGTGCTCGGGCTTGATTCCGAGCTCCCGCATCGCGCCCAGGAACTCGATGATCGTGTCGAAGGAGTTCTCGAACACCGCCTTGAAGACGAAGTCCTTGCGCCGCTTCGAGTACTTGGCGTAGTTCATCGAGCTCATGTTCAGGGCCGCGACGTCCGGGCGCAGCTCGCGCAGGTAAGCGATCCGCTTCTCCACCGGCACGCCGATCGCCCCGGTCGAGTAGTTGACGATCACGTCGTCGACCGCGCCGCGGATCGCCTCCGTGATCGCCCTGAAGTCCTCGATCTCGTAGCTGGGAACGCCCTCGGGGGTGCGAGCGTGGATGTGGATCTGCGACGCGCCCTCCTCCACGGCTCGCCTGGCCTCCGCCGCGTAGTCCTCGGGCGTGTAGGGAATCGCCGGGCACTGGTCCCGATTCGCGACGGCCCCCGAGATCGAGCAGCTGAGGATCGCGGGATCCGCAAAGCGGCTCATGCGGGCGCCTCCGACGGGCCGAAAAACGGGGCACCGAGGGAGAAACCCCCGACGGTTGGCGCTTTCCTGGCGCTATCCGCCACTAAAGCGCCAGCCGCGGCACCGAGGCAAGCGACTCCGCCGTTTGGCGCTTTCTTGCCGGTATGCGGCAATAAGTCGCCAATCGCCGAGGCTCTTGGCCGCGTCGCCGCCCTACTTGCCCGCCGTTCGTGCACCGAGCGGCTCATACGGGCATCACCCCGTGCTTGCGCCACGGCCGCTGGATGCGCTTCTCGCGCGCCATGCGCAGGCCGCGGATGATCGTCGGACGGGTCTCGCGTGGATCGATGACGTCGTCGATCAGCCCGTTCTTGGCGGCGATGTAGGGGTCGATCTGCTTCTTGATCGCGGCGAGCATCTCCTCGCGCGTCTTCTCCGGGTCGTCGGAGGCCTCGATCGCCGAGCGGCCGATGATGTTCACGGCGCCCTCCGGGCCCATCACCGAGATCTCGGCTGAGGGCCAGGCGACGATCAGGTCCGGCTCGTAGGCCTTGCCGCACATCACGTAGTAGCCGGCGCCGTAGGCCTTGCGGACGACGACGGTGATCTTCGGCACCGTCGCGCGAGAGACGGCGTAGAGCATCTTCGCGCCGTGGCGGATGATCCCCGCGTGCTCGACCTTCGAGCCGACCATGAAGCCGGGCACGTCCTGGAGGAAGACGAGCGGGATGTTGAACGCGTCGCAGAGGTTGATGAAGCGCGCCGCCTTGTCCGCTGAGTCGTTCTCGAGGATGCCGCCGAGCTGCTTGGGCTGGTTGGCGACGATCCCCACCGGCTGGCCACCGAAGCGCGCCAGGCAGGTGATCAGGGTCTTGGCCCACTTCGGCTTGATGTCCAGGAACTCGCCGTCGTCGACGATCTCGCGGATCACCTCGTACATGTCGTAGGGATGCCGGGCAGACTCGGGGACGATGTCCAGCAGCTTCTCCGACATCCGATCGTCCGCGTCGGAGGTCTCGTGGACGGGCGGGCGCTCCTCGCAGTTCGCCGGGAAGTAGGAGAGGTACTTCTTCACGACCTCGATGCACTCGTGGTCGTCCTTCACCTCGAGGTCGCCGACCCCGGAGATCCGGCAGTGGACCCTTGCCCCACCGAGCTCCTCCATCGAGATGTCTTCACCGGTGACGGCCTTCACCAGGTGCGGGCCCGCGAGCGCCATCGCGCCCTGGCCGACGACCATCGGCACGAAGTCCGACAGGCCGGGGACGTAAGCGGTCCCGGCGGCGCATGGGCCCATCATCGCCGCGACCAGCGGCACCACACCGGACATCGTCACCTCCTCGCGGAACAGGTGTCCCGAGCCGGCAAACATCGACCCCGCCGCCTCCTGGATGCGCGCCCCGGCGGAGTCCAGCAGCCACACGAACGGGATCCGCTTCTGAAGCGCCAGCTCGCGGAGGCGCGCCATCTTGAACTCGCCGGTCATCCCCATCGAGCCGGCCATCACGGTGAAGTCGTAGGCGCCGATCGCACACCGGCGGCCGTCGACGTCGCCCCAGCCGGTGATCACGCCGTCCGCGGGTGCCTCCTTGCCCTCCATCGCGCGCTGCGCCGAATGAGGGCCGGCGTGGATGCCCAGCTCCACGAAGGTCCCCGGGTCCACGAGCAGGTCGATTCGCTCGCGTGCCGTTAGCTTGCCGCGCTCGTGCTGGACGGCGATCTTCTCCTCGCCGCCGCCCAGCTTGGCCTTCTCGCGTCGCTCGTGCAGGTCATCGACGAGTGCCTTCATGCCGGTCTCGCCGCCGTGCTCGGTCTCGGCGGGTGCCTCGGGCGCCTCCATCTCCGCTGCGGCTTCTGCGACGCTCGCCGCCTCCTCGCTCGCCGCCTCCTTCTTCTTCGCCTCGTCCTTCGTGGGCTTGCTCCGCTTGGCCTTGTCGGCAGTCGCCATCAGCGCCCCTTCCATTTCGGTTCGCGCTTCTCGAAGAAGGCCTGGGCGCCCTCGGCGATGTCCTCGGTCGTGAAGGTGAGCGAGAGCTGCGAGCGCAGGTACTCGAGCGCGTCGTCCAGCGCCATGTCCTGCTGCCGGTACATCGCGTCGTGGCCCAGGCGCATCAGCACCGGGCTCTTGGAGGCGAGCTTCTGGGCCCAGTCCGCGACCGCGCCCTCGAACTCGGCCTCCGAGACCACCTTGTTGGCGAGCCCGTAGCGCACCGCGTCGGCCGCCGAGAGCCGCTCCCCGAGCAGGATCATCTCGTTGACCTTCTTGCGCGGCACGTTGCGGTAGATGATCGACATGATCATGTACGGGAACGCGCCGATGTTGATCTCCGGCGTCCAGAAGTCGGCGCCCTCCTTCGCGATCACGAGGTCGCAGGAGAGCGCGAGGCCCATGCCTCCCGCCACCACGTGGCCGTTCGCAGCGCACAGCGAGGGCTTGCCGAGTCGCGGCATGAGACGGAAGAACTCGAGGAAGAGGTCGGTGCCGAAGTGCTTGTGGATGACCGGCGCCTCCGAGCCGAACCCGCCGAGGTCCGCGCCCGCGCAGAACGCCTTGCCGGCACCGGTCAGCACCACCGCGCGGGCCTCGCCGTCGTCGCGGGCGTGCCGGATCGCCTCGACCAGCTGGGCCAGCATCTCGGCCGAGAGCCGGTTGCGCTTCTCGGGATCGTTGAGCGTGACCGTGGCCACGCCCGAGTCGACTTCGTAGAGGACCAGGTCGTCAGGCATAAGTAGGAAGTATTACTCTACACTTCTCGCTCAGACGGCGCCACCTACGCACGACCAGGAGGACCAGTGGAAGCAGCGACCGTGATCAAGCCCGCCCACGAGGCGACTCGCAAGCACCTGCTGTTCACCGACGAGCACGAGGACCTGCGCTCCTCGATGGAGGCGTGGGTGAAGAAGGAACTCCACCCGCACCGCAACGAGTGGGAGGAGACGACTTGGCCTAGCCAGGTCATGCGGCGCGCCGGCGAGCTCGGCTACCTGGGGCTCTGCTTCCCCGAGGAGTACGGGGGGCAGGGCGGCGACTACTACTACTCGCTCGTCCGCGCGGAGTGCATGAGCTACTCCGGCTCGGGCGGTACCAACATGGGCTTCGCCGTCCAGACCGACATGGTCCTCCCCCCCGTTCACCTGCTCGGGACCGAGGAGCAGAAGCAGCGCTACCTCGTCCCCGGCATCAAGGGGGAGAAGATCGGCTGCCTCGGGATCACCGAGCCGGGCGCCGGCTCCGACGTCGCCGGCATCCGTACAAAGGCGATCAGGGACAACGGCGAGTACGTGATCTCGGGCTCGAAGACCTTCATCACCAACGGCCCGCGCGCGGACTTCATCCTCCTCGTGGCCAAGACCGACCCTGACGCGCGCCATGAGGGGATCACGCTCTTCCTCGTCGACCTGCGCGACGATGACGACAACCACGTCCCGGGCTTCACCGTCTCGCGCAAACTGGAGAAGATGGGGATGCACGCCTCCGATACGGGCGAGCTGACCTTCGAGGAGGTTCGGGTGCCCGAGAGCGCCGTGCTCGGCGAGATCGGCAAGGGCTTCTACCACATCTCATGGGAGCTCCAGAGCGAGCGGATGGTCGCGGCCGCGGGCTGCGTTGCCGGCGCCGAGCGGATGTTCGAGAAGACGCTCGAATACGCCAAGGAGCGCGAGGCGTTCGGGCGCCCGATCGGCAAGTTCCAGGCGATCCGCCACAAGTTCGCCGAGATGGCGACCAAGATCGAGGCGGCGAAGCAGTTCAATTACGTCGTCGCCTGGCGTTACGCCAACGGCGAGTACCCGGTGCGCGAGATCACCGAGGTGAAGCTGTTTGCCTCACGCATGTGCTGCGAGGTAGCCGACGAGTGCGTCCAGATCCTCGGCGGCTACGGCTACATGAAGGAGTACGAGATCGAGCGCGCCTACCGCGACGTCCGCCTCAACCGGATCGGCGCGGGTACCGACGAGATCATGCTGGACGTCATCGGCCGCTCCTACGGGCTCTGAGCAACCTCGACCACATCCGCTCCTACTACGAGGCTCTGAACATGGGGGACGTCGAGCTGATCGCGTCTCATTTCACCGACGACGCGACCCACCACTACACACGCCTGGGACCACACGAGGGAGCGCGGGCGATCGCCGAGAACACGAGGTGGGCGATCGACAACCTTGACGGCCAGTGGCACTACGAGCACGGGATCGAGCAGGGCGACGAGGCCGTGATCGAGTGGGCAATGACCTGGCGGGACCCGAAGTCAGGCGAGAAGCGGATCAACCGCGGCACGGAGTGGTTCCGGTTCCGCGACGGGAAGATCGGGGAGATCCGCGCCTACCACCACGGGGACGCCAAGAACCCGCGCGGCGACCTGCTCGGCTTCGACTTCGCGGCACGCGGCTACACGATGCTCGAGGAGCGCTGGCCAGCCGAAAGCTGAGAAAGCCGTTTCCTTGACACTGCGATCGGAGGTAGCTACGTTTGCCACATCGACTGTGAAGCGTCGGGTTCCCGGGAGGGCGCGGGAGCGGGCGCGATCGAGTGGCTAGGTAGCCAAACTGAAAAGGGGAATCCACTATGCGACGCTTGCTATGTAGGGTGCGTCCACCTTCGCCTGCGCTGATCATCTCGATGGTTGCGCTGACTGTGGCGTTGGGCGGCACGGCTTGGGCGGCGATCCACGCGAATAGCGTCGGCTCGCTGCAGGTCAAGAACAACAGCCTGAAATCGATCGACTTGAAGGACCACAGGGCCGTCAAGGACGTCGATGTCGTTTCGAACAGCCTGACTGGAAACGCCATCAACGAGGGGACGCTGGGCGTTGTGCCCAACGCCACACATGCGAGTTCGGCCGACAGCGCGACGAGCGCGACGAGCGCGACGAGCGCGACGAGCGCAACAAGCGCGGACACCGCGACGAACGCGGGGCATGCGACCTCAGCCGACAGCGCCACTACCGCGGCGAAGCTCGCCAACCTTACGGTGAGCCGCGCGGACTTCACGGTTGCAAACGGCGTAGATAACGGAATCACGGCCACCTGTCCGGCCGGCCAGCAGGTGATCACGGGCGGGGTTCGAAACGACGATCTCGACACCGACGGCTACGTCGAGCTCTCCCGGCCAGTACTCGGCGGCACCGAGGGTCCCACTAATGGACAGGGATTCGACGGCTGGCGGGGGTTCGTGTTCAATCAGACCGACGCCGAAAGCGGGCAGGCGTTCGGCGCCAACACGCTCCAGGCGACCGTGTGGGCGGTCTGCGCCGGCTGACGCGGGCTCCGGCGGCCTAAGGTCGTTCATCGGAAGCGGGGCCGGCATCTGCCGGCCCCGCTTTCTTCGTCGACCCCGACGTCGTCGGCCGAGTTTCGACGCAGATGACGACGGAACTCGACCGGTGATGGCTCTGAGTCGCAGTAGCCTGCGATTCGTGGCCGGCAACCTCGACCACATCCGCTCCTACTACCGAGGGGCGCGGGAGCGGACGCGAGTCAACTGGACTAGGTAGCCAAGGAGGAGGAATCCATCGTGCGACGCTTTCTGGGAAGAGTGCGTGCGCCTTCGCCCGCGCTGATCATCTCGATGATCGCGCTGGCGGTAGCGTTGGGAGGAACGGCCTGGGCGGCGATCCGCGCGAACAGCGTCGGCTCGTTGCAGGTCAAGAACAACAGCCTGAAGTCGAGCGACCTGAAGGACCACAGGGCCGTGAAGGACGCAGACGTCGCTCGGAACAGCCTGAGGGGGGGCGCCATCAACGAGTCGTCGCTGGGAGCTGTGCCTGAAGCAACGCACGCGATGAAGCCGACAACGCGACCAACGCGTTCAACGCGACGAACGCGATCAATGCGACCAACGCCGACAACGCGAGCGGGGTCGGAAACACCGCGGTGCGGAAGTTCAGCCTGATCGGACCTGGCCCGATGGCCGGTACGGAGATCCTGAACATAAACAGCCTCCAGCTCCAGGCGAGCTGCGACGCAGGCGGGTCAGTAACGCTGACCGCCACAATCACGCTCGACGACCGCGAGATCTCCGCCTACTCGCATGATGCGAGCAACCCAGCCAGCACGACGAATGAAGCGGGTTCGAACGACGACGTTTTCAACGCCGGTGACACGTTCATGCTGCCGAACTCCTCGCACACGGACGAGATCGGGCAGGGTCGCTTCATCAGCGGCGACGGGAATTTCGTCGACTTCACCTACACCGAGGAGGACAACATCGGCACGAACCAGTGCGTGCTTTACGGCTTCGCGATCGCCAGCTGATCGTCCGCGCGATCTGAAGCAAAAGGGGCCGGGCCTAGCCGGCTCCTTTGTCGAGGTACCTTGCCTCCGGTGAGTGTGGTCAAGGACACCGGCGGACGGGCGACGCTCCCCCCGTTCACGGAGGAGCACGAGGAGCTGCGCGAGAGCGTGCGTCTATTCGTCTCGAAGGAGATCGCGCCGCACGTCGACGAGTGGGAGGAGGCGCGCGAGTTTCCGCGGGAGCTCTTTGCCCGCTGCGGTGAGCTCGGCCTCCTGGGCCTCAAGTTCCCGGAGGAGTACGGCGGCCAGGGGGGCACCGCCGTGCACGACGCTGTGTGGATCGAAGAGCTCTCGCGCTCCGGCGGCTCGGGCGGCGTCGCCGCGGGGCTCAACGCCCACGCTCAAATCGCGATGCCGCCGGTGTTCAATTTCGGCACGGAGGAGCAGCGTCAGCGCTGGATCGTGCCTGGCATTCGGGGCGAGCTGGTGGGCGCGCTGGGGATCACCGAGCCGGGCGCGGGCTCCAACGTCGCGGGCATCCGCACCTTCGCCCGCAAGGTCCCGGGCGGCTACGTGGTCAACGGATCGAAGACGTTCATCACGAACGGGGTGCGCGCGGACTTCCTGGTCTGCGCGCTGAAGACGAGCGAGGAGGGCGGCCATCACGGGCTCTCGTTCCTGGTCCTGGAGCGGGAGATGCCCGGCTACGAGGTCACGAGGAAGCTCGAGAAGATGGGCTGGCACTCCTCGGATACCGGCGAGCTCTCGTTCACGGACGTCGAGGTGCCCGAGGAGAACCTGCTGGGCCGGGAGAACGAGGGCTTCTACCTGATCATGGCCAACTTCCAGTGGGAGCGGCTCTCGATGTCGCTCGGCGCCGTGGGCGGGATGCAGAAGGTCTTCGACGTCACGCTCGACTACGCCAAGCAGCGGGATGCATTCGGCCGGCCGATCGGTCGCTTCCAGGCCATCCGCCACAAGTTCGCGGAGATGGCAACGAAGATCGAGGCCTCCCGCGCAATCACCTACAACGCCCTGCGGCTCTTCGCCGAAGGCCACGATGCGATTCGCGAGGTGACGATGGCCAAGCTCTTCACCCAGCGCGCCCTGCTCGAGATCGCCGACGAGTGCCTGCAGATCCACGGCGGCTACGGCTACATGCGCGAGTACGGCATCGAGCGCGCCGTCCGCGACGCCCGCCTGGGCCCGATCGGCGGGGGCACGGACGAGGTGATGAAGGAGATCCTCGGCCGACAGCTGGGTCTGTAGGCATCCGCGGCCCGCGAGTTCCCTCCGGAATCATGAAGCCGGTCACCGGCGCGGATCACGGCCACGCCTGGATGCGATGCAGGCTAGCGAGCGGCCTTGGGGGTAATCGCGAGGATCGTGCCCGTGTCGCCCGCAGCGATGCACGCTGTCGTCGCCGAGCAGTCGATGCTCCTCAGGTCGCGGGCCGTGCCGGTCCCCTGCACCGTCCACGACGTGCCGCCGTCGGCGGTGCTCAGTACGGTGCCCGAGCCGCCGGTGGCTACGCAGTTGGTTGCACTGGTGCAGTTGATCCCGTCTAGCTCATCACCGACTCCGGTGCTCTTTAGAGACCAGCTCTTGCCGCCGTCGGTTGTGGCAAGAACCGTGCCGTCCTCGCCGACCGCGTAGCAGGCCTTCGCGCTCGGGCAGGCGACGCCGCCCAGATAGGCCGTGGTGCCGGAGCCCTTCTCGGTCCAGGTCTTCCCCGCGTTGGCGGTCGCCAGGATCGTCCCAAGGCTGCCGACCGCGACGCAGCTCTTGGCGGACGCGCATCCGATCGCGTTCAGGTTGGCGCTCGTTTTGGAGCCCTGAGCCTCCCAGGCGCCGCCGTGAGCGCCCGTGGCGAGGATCGTGCCCTGGTCGCCGACCGCGAAGCAGGCCCTTGTGGTTGGGCAGTCAGCTCCAGTGAGGGTCTCGGTGGTGCCAGAGGGCTGGGGCGACCAGGTGGCGCCGGTCTGTGTCGCGACGATCGTCCCGCCGTCGCCGACGGCGACGCAGGTGCTCGCGCTCGCGCAGCCGATCGAGTACAGGCGCTCGTCGGTGCCCGAGGCCTTCGACGACCAGTGCGCGCCGCCGTCGCCGCTGCCCACGAGGAGGCCCCAATCGCCGACCGCGAGGCAGGCCGACGTGGTCGGGCAGCTCGTGCCGAGGAGCTGGGGTGACCGCGTCGCAGGCGCCCACGGCGAGTCGAGCGATGCGGAAATCGCAGTCGCGGTCCGGGTCTGGATGCCCCAGTGGGCGCCGTCTGCCCTCGCCACGATCGTCCCTCGGTCGCCAACCGCGTAGCACGCCGACGCCGTCGGGCAGGAGACGCCGCGGAGCCAGTCGCTCGTGCCCGAGTCCTGGCCGGAGAAGCCCCTGCCGTCGCTGGTCGACACGATCCCCCCGGCCCGATCGTTGCCGAGGTACGCCTTACGCGCGCCGACCGCGACGCAACTGGTGGCCGAGGCGCAGGCCAGGCCGAGGTAGCGGGTCTGGCCGGGATTCCCATTCGAGCTCCAGGTTCCGCCACCGTTTGTCGTCGACCACAAGGCAGAGCCCCCCTCGCTGCCGATGAAGCAGGTGCCCTGGTTCGGGCAGCTGATCGCATGAAGCCGGAAGTCATCGATGTTGCTGTCCTGAACCCTCCAGGTCTCTCCGCCGTCGGCGGTCTTCAAGACTCCGTCCTTGTAGTTGGTCCCGATGGTGCCGGGGCGTGGAACGGAGATGTCACCGACCGCGTAGCAGGTGCTCGCGTCCGGGCAGCTGATCCCGAGAAGTGAGGAGTCGGTTCCCGAGCCTTGCGCGATCCACGACTGTCCGCCGTCGCTTGAGGCGAGGACCGTTCCGCCGTCGCCGACGGCGTGGCAGTCCGCGCCGGTGGCGCAGCTGACCGCCTTCAGGTCGTTCGTCGTGCCGGACTGCTGCTTGGTCCAGGTGGCGCCGCCGTCCCCCGTCTCGAGGATCGTCCCGCCGGCACCGACCGCGACGCAGGTGCTCGTGCTCGGGCAGCTGATGCCGGCCAGGTCTGCGGCGGTTCCCGAGGACTGCGGCGACCAGGCGCTACCCGAGTCGGTGGTGGTCACGATCGTCCCCGCCTCGCCGGCCGCGAAGCAGCTCGAGGCGCTCGGGCAGTTGATCGAGGTCAGGTCGTTGGCTGTGGGCAGCGGATTTCTCCAGGTCGCCGAGCCGTCGGCGGGCCTGGGTCCGGTCGGCTGGCCGCTGGAAGCCGATGTGGGAGTGGGGCCGGGCGGCTGGGCCGGGCTCTGGCACGGCCCGTAGGCCGTGTATACGTCGCAGCCGAACGAGCCCGGGCCCGGGTAGATGGCGTCGTAGGAGCCGGCGTAGCCGAGGTGTCCCTGGCCGTCGTCGCCGCCCGTCGTGATCCCGAACGCATCCTCGAGGCTTCGAAGCAGCGAGTAGTGGTTGTAGGGGTGGTCGGAGGTCGTGCCGGGCCTCACGTAAGGCGACAGGATCACCGTGCCCACCAGCCCACCCCCCGGCCCGAAGATTCCGGGCATCGGCGTGTTGGGGCCCGGGATCTCGTTGCAGCAGGCGCTGTCGTCGTCCTGCGGGTTCTGGGTGACCCCGATGAAGGTGTCTGACTCGTCGAAGGTGACGACCAACATCCCGTCCTGGCGATAGGCCGGCGAGGCGAGGATCAGGGGAAGCCAGCGCTTCAGCCACGCGTCGACGACGTTAAGCGGGCAGTCGTGGCCGTCGTTGCACATGTCCGGCGTGATGAAGCTCAGGTTCGCTGTCGTGGCGACGCTCTCGAGGTCGCCTCCAAGCGCGGTCAGCGGTTGCACCCGCTGCGCGCAGGAGGGCTGGTCGATCAGCGAGTGGAACCAGATATAGGGGTTGTGCTTGGCGGCGTACCGGCTGGCGCCGTTGCCGTAGGCGTCGCTGTGAGCGCAGGGCGCGTCGTCCCCGTAGGTGGTGCTCCCCGGCGTAGCGGCCTCCCCCAGGCCCTCCATGTAGCCCTTCCAGGTCAGGCCCTTGGCGGCGAGCTGGTCGGCGAGCGTCTTGACCTTGGGCGGGTAGGTGCATCCCTGACCGATGATCTGCCCGTGCGGATCCACCGGCGCGTCGTTCGGGATGTCGTCGCTGGCGCCGCCCGGAAGCGACGGGCCGGCGGCACAGAAGATGTCGTCGCTCTGGGTCCCAGGGGTCGGCGACTGGCCGCTGATCTCAGCGATGTAGTTGGGAAGCGAGTTGTGGGCGGTCCCGTAGTAGGAGCGAAGCAGCACGCCTCGACTCGGGAGGACGTTCTTCAGATAGGGGTGAGGAATGCTGGACGCGTCTCCGAACGACTCTCGGTAACTCGCGTTCTCCAGGTTGATCACCCAGACGTGGCGCACCGGCGGCGGGGTGAAGTCCGTCGCTGCCGTGACCGGCGAGGAGGGTGCGAGCGCGACAAGCGTCAGCGCCGCGCCCAATAGGGCCGCGATCGCCACGCGGGCTCTCGACCGCCGGCGGGCATCGGACCCTCCGCGATCGCTGGGATTGGTCACTTCACGACCACGTCGTGGGAGACCCTGCCGGTAGCTCCCTCGTCGTCCGTGACCCGCAGCGAGACCGTGTAGGTGCCCTTCTTCGCGTAGGTGTGGGTGACCTTCGGGTTGGAGCCGGAGTCGGTCTCAAAGCTCCCGTTGCCGTCCAGGTCCCACTCGTAGCGGACGACCTGCCCGTCGGGATCGGCGGAGGCCGAGGCGTCGAAGCTCACCGGCTTCCTGTGCTTCGGGAAGGCGGGCGAGAAGCTGAACGCCGCCACCGGCGGTCGGTTGGCGACCGTCACCTGGTGGGAGACGACGTCGGTGGCCCCGTCGTCGTCGGTGACCCTAAGCGAGACCGTGTAGTTGCCCGACTTCGCGTAGGAGTGGGTGGCCTGGGGGCTCGAGCCGCCGTCGGTCTCGAATCTGCCGTCTCCGTCCAGGTCCCACTCGTAGCGGGCTATCTGCCCGTCGGGGTCGGCGGAGGCCGAGGCATCGAAGCTGACCGTCTCGCCGGTCAAGGGCGCCCCCGGCTGGAAGGCGAAGGCGGCGCTCGGCGGGCGGTTGGTGGAGACGCTGAGGATCGCCGCGGCGTCGCCGGCCACGAAGCCGCGCTTTGCGGTCGGCATCGCGGCCGCCCTGAGGGCGCGGGCGGTGCCGGTGCCGTGGACCGTCCAGGTGAGGCCGCCGTCGGCGGTCGTGATCGCAGTTCCGGCGCTACCCGAGGCCATGCAGCGGTCGGCGCTGAAGCAGCTCACCGACATCAGGTCGTCGCCGATGCCGGAGTCCTGGGCCGACCAGCTCTGGCCGCCGTCGGTCGAGCGCAGCACGGTCCCCCCCTCGCCGACCGCCAAGCACTCGCTCGTGCTCGGGCAGTCGACAGCGTCGAGGTAGGCGGTGGTGCCGGAGGCGCCCGGCGACCAGGTGTCGCCGCCGTCGCTGGTAGTCAAGACGGTGCCGAAGTTGCCGACCGCAACGCAGTCAGCGGCGCTCGCGCAGTTGACCGCGCTGAGCAGGCCGGCGGTGCCCGAGCTCTGCTCGGTCCAGCTCGCGCCGGAGTCCGTCGTCCGCAGGATCGCGCCCCCGCTTCCCACCGCGAGGCAAGTCGACCCGGTGGGACAGTTGACCCCGAGCAGGTCGCTCTGGGTGCCGGAGGGCTGGTCGGACCACGAGGCGCCGCCGTCGGCGGTGGTGATGACGCTGCCCGAGTCGCCGACCGCCACGCAAGTGGAGGCGCTCGCGCAGGCGATCGAGTTCAGGCCGGGGGGCGGCACCGCGCCCCCGCTCGAGTACTGCGGGGTGCCCGAGGTCTGCGTGGTCCAGTGGGCACCGCCGTCGCCCGTCGCCATCACCGTCCGGTAGCTGCCCACCGCGAAGCCGCTGTTGGCATCGGGGAAGCTCACCCCCCGAACGGCGTTGATCCCTTCCTTCAGGCACTCATGTTGAAACCCTTGCGTACAGACGATCCGCGAGAGATCGCCGTCCGTCCCGGCGCTTCGGCTCGACCAGCCCGCACCACCGTCCGTTGTGCGAAGGATGCTGCCCCGCATCCCCACCGCCACGCACGTCGAGGCGCTCGGACAGCTGACCGCGCGCAGGAGGTTGCTGCTGTGGCTTTGTTGCCGCTTCCACCCCACCGAGAAGGAGTTCGCGTTCGTGGTCGCGTAGATCGCGGCGATGTCGGGATGGGGACCTCCCTCGCCGACGAGGAAGCAGGCGTTGGCGCTGGGGCAGGCGACGCCCCGGTGCCGCAGCGGCGCGTAGAAGCTGTCGTACGTCTCGACCTGGCCGCCCCCCGACCAGCTCGCGCCGCCGTCGGTGGTGCGCAAGAGGGCCCCCGAGTCGCCGGCGGCGACACAGGAGCTCGCGCTCGCGCAGCTCACCGTTCGCACCCGGCCCCCGACGGTCTTCGCCGACCAGCTCGAGCCGTCGGTGGTCCGTACGATCGTGTCGGAGGGACCGACAGCGAAGCAGGTGGTCTCGGCCGGGCAGCTGACTCCGTAGAGCGGCTCGCTCGTCCCCGAGCCCTCGGCGGCCCAGCTCTGCCCGCCGTCCCCGCTTCTGAGGATCGCGCCGCCGCCGCCAACCGCGACGCAGAGCGAGGCGCTCGCGCAGCTGACCCCGTTGAGCGCTGCGTCGGTTCCTGACGGGCGACTCGACCAGGAGGCACCGCCGTCGGCGGTGGCGAGCGCCGTGCCGGCGTCGCCGACGGCGACGCAATGCGAGGCGTCCGCGCAGCTGACGGCGTTCAGGTCGGCCTCGGTGCCGGAGTTCCGCGGCAGCCAGGTTTCGCCGCCGTCGCGCGAGGCCGCGATCGTTCCGCCGTCGCCCACCGCGACGCAGGAGCTCTCGTTCGCGCAGCTGACGCCGTTCAGGTCGTTCCCCTGGGGCAGAGGGTTCTGCCAGGTAGCTGTGCCGTCGGCCGCTCGCGGCCCGATTGGGCCCTGGGAGGCGCTCGACGCGGGCTTCGCCGGGCTTCCGTCCCAGCCGTTGTAGACGTCCGGGCCGAAGGCCCCGGGACCCGGGTACTCGGGGCCGTAGCTGCCGGCGAAGCCGAGGTGGCCGTGGCCGTCATCGCCGCCGGAGTCGATCCCGAACAGGTCCTCCATCGATCGGAGGAACGAGTAGTGGTTGTAGAAGCCCGGCCCTGTGTGGAGGGGGTTGTCGGCGGGGTTGTCGACCGTCCCGGGCTTCACGAACGGCGAGAGGACGAGCGCCCCGGTCCGCCCACCCCCGGGGCCTTCGATCCCAGGGGCGGGGCTGTTCGGGCCCGGGATCTCGTTGCAGCACGCCGCATCGTCCTCGGTTGGGCTCTGTAGCGGCGCCCCAGTCCCAATGAAGGTGTCGGACTCGTCGAAGGTGATCAGGAGCATTCCGTCCTGGCGGTAGGCCGGCGAGGACATGATCATCGGCACGTACTGACGCAGCCAGGTGTCGGCGTTCGCGGTCCAGTTTCCGTCGTGGCCGTCGTCGAAGAGGTCCGGGGCGATGAAGCTGAAGTTGGGGGTTGTGCGAACGCTCCGCAGGTCGCCTGCCAGATCCCACAGCGACACGTCGTGGCTCAGGCAGCGCGAGCGGTCGTCGATGATCGAGTGAAACCACTGGAAGGGGTCATGCTTCGCTACGTACGTGCCGCTGTCGGCGCTCGCACAGCCGCGGCCAGTGGTCTTCGGCTGCAGATCCTGCATGTAGCCCTTCCAGGTCAGGCCCTTGGCCTCGAGCTGGTCGGCGAGCGTCTTCACCTTGGCCGGGTAGGTGCAGCCCTGGCCGACGATCTGGCCGTGCGAGTCGATCGGCGCCTCTGCCGGGATCTCATCGCTTGCCCCCCCCGCGAAAGGCCCCGCCGCACAGAAGATCCCGTCGCTCTGGGTCCCGGGGGTCGGCGACTGGCCGCTGGCCATTGCGATGTAGTTCGACTGGCTGTTGTGGCCGGTTCCCCAGTACTGGGTAAGCAGGTTTCCCTGCTTGGTGAGGACATTTGACACGTAGGGGGAGTACCCCGATGTGTTAAACGGCGACGCATTCGGCGCGTTGAAGCTCGAGTTCTCGAGCACGATCACCCAGACGTGGCGGATCGGCGGCGGCTGGTAGTCGGCCGAGGCGACAGAAGGCCAGAGCGCCATTGCCGCAAGGACCAGCGCCATAAAGGTCAGCCGGACGCCCATCCGCTGGCGGCGATCGGGCTTTTCGGGAGAACCGTGCACGCTTTCGCTACTTTCTCGGCGGCCCTCCGTGGCGCTGCGGGAAGATAGGCGCCCCGAAACCCGGCTGTCAAGTGACAACCG
>Ga0137373_10001057_pt1 | contig 29293 bp, 25 predicted proteins | sample SagtaG_5_FD_104912 | JGI IMG/M metagenome (GOLD analysis project Ga0137373, IMG submission 104912) | Vadose zone soil microbial communities from Sagehorn Ranch, Mendocino, California, USA - Sage1_R_80_16 metaG | ecosystem: Environmental > Terrestrial > Soil > Vadose zone | place: USA... | reverse complement strand
TCAGCACCGTGTCCTGGACGAGGTCCTGGGTGTCGAGCGCTCCGCGGGCGGCGGCGGGAAGCCGGCCGCGCGCCCAGCGGCGCAGCGCCGGAAGGCATCGTTCGAACAGTCGATCGAGCGCGTCGCGGTCGCCGCGGCGCACACGGTCCAGCAGGTCGACTGTCGTCTCGAGGGGTCTGGGAGTACCTGGTACCAAGGTTATCGGCCGCGCGTCGGCATGATGATACTCGTACCAATTACTTACTGTGGCCACGGGGCTGCGCCACTCGACCACCGAGGCGTTCGGTCCAAAGCCGTTCATCACATGTGACAACGGTTTGCGCTGCGAAATCGTACGTAGCCGGGTAGCAGCTCCCCTCACCTCGGCCGTTAACCCGGCGGTGTCTGCGTTTTACGTGCGGGATTGAAGAAAGGCGTGCGGACCACCGTGGCGCTTACCCGGTGTCGTACCGCCTCGATCGTAACCTCGACCTCCACGGTGGCGCCCTCCAAGTACTCAGGCCGATCGATCGTTGCGAGCGCGATCATCTTCTTCAGTACCGGGGACCACGTGGTCGAGGTCGCCTTTCCAACCTGCCGGCCCGATTTATAGATGGGTATCGCGCTGCGAGAAGCCGTGGCAGGAACCGCGGGCGCCAGGGCCACGGCTTCATAAAGACGTTCGACTTCGGTCCAGTTGATTTCCAGCCCCGCGACCTGTCGCGCGTGACCGCGGCCGTGCTCGTCGCGAAGCGCCTGCTGCCCGATGAATCGATTTTTGTCGAGGGCGACCAGCCGCCCGAGCCCCATCTCGTACGGCGTGTACGTCTGCGGCGCAATCATCGCCTTCTTGCTGCTGAAGAAATCGACCTCGATGAGGAGCAGCCCGGCTTCAATGCGCGCGACGTCGAGCGCGAGCATCCCCGCGGGCTTGATGTCGAAGGGCCTGCCCCCTTCCATCAATGCGTCCCACACGCGCACTGCGTCGGGCGCCTTCATCCAGATCTCGTAGCCGAGATCGCCCGTGTAGCCGGTCCGCGAAATATCAACTGCGATCCCTGCAATCGTTCCGGAGGTAACGCGGAAGTACTTCAACCCATCGATGTTCGCGTCCGCAACGGCGCGCAGAAGCCTCGCCGACGTGGGGCCCTGCAGCGCGATCGCGGCGACCTGCTCCGAGACGTCCAGGATCGTGACGTCCAGTCCCGCTGCGTTCTGGCTGAACCAGCGGAGGCTCGGATCCGCCGCCGTCCATCGAAACAGATCGTCGTCGAGACGGCTCACGGTCCCGTCGTCGATCACGCGCCCGCGCTCGTCGCACCACGGCGTGTAATACACCTGGCCGACGGCGAGCTTCGTGACGTCGCGCGTGATGATCCGGTCGACGAACCGCGCGGCATCGCGGCCGCGCACGAGATATTTGAAGAGCGGCGACACATCGATCAGCGCCGCGGCGTTCCTGATCGCGTTGTACTCGTGTTCGTGAGTGGTTTCGTACGCGCTGACCGTGTAATACCCCGACCACTCGCGATAGTTCAGGCTTTCGCAGAGCGCCAGGGTGCGGTCGTGGAGCGGAGTCCCGACGGGCAAGGTCCGGCAATTATAATCGGCCTGTTTCTACGATGAACTATGACGTGATCGTCATCGGCGGCGGACACAATGGCCTGATCTGCGCCGCCTACCTCGCGCGGGCGGGGCGGAAGGTGCTCGTGCTGGAACGCCGTCACGTGCTCGGCGGCGCCGCGGTCACCGAGGAAATCCATCCGGGGTTTAAGTACTCCGTCTGTTCTTACGTCGTATCGCTGCTCCGCCCGGAAATCATCCGCGAGCTCGACCTTCCGAAGCACGGCCTGGAAATCCTGCCGCTCGACGGGACGTTCACGCCGATGCCTGACGGCGACTACCTGTGGCGTGTGAACGATCACGCGCGCACGCGACGCGAGATCGCGAGGCATTCGAAGCTCGACGCAGAGGCGTACGAGGAGTACGGCAAGGCGATGGTCGACATGGGCCGGTTCGTCAAGCCGATCCTGACGATGACGCCCCCGGATCCGACGTCGCTCGATCCACGCGGCCTGGGCGATCTGCTGTCGATCGCGCGCCGGTTCCGCGCGCTGAGCGACGCCGACAAATACAACCAGGTGCAGCTCATGACGATGAGCGCGATCGATTTTCTCGACCAGTGGTTCGAGACGGGCGTGCTCAAGGCGACGATGGCGGCATCCGGCATCATCGGCACGTTCCTCGGCGTCCGGTCTCCGGGGACCGCGTACGTGCTGCTGCACCACTACATGGGAGAGATCGATGGCGCATTCCGATCGTGGGGCCTGTCGCGCGGCGGCACGGGCGCGATCTCGGATGCGATCGCCGGTGCAGCGCGAGAAGCGGGAGTGGAGATCCGCACCGAAGCGGCCGTTTCCAGGATCCTGACGAAAAGCGGCGCGGCGGTCGGTGTCGTCCTCGCGAACGGCGACGAGCTGCGCGCGCGAACGATCGCGTCGAGTGTGGATCCGAACCTCACCTTCCTGAAGATGGTCGGCGCGGAGCAGCTGCCCGGCGAATTCGTCGACGATGTCCGGCGGTACAAGTTCCGCGGCTCGTCGGGCAAGGTCAACCTCGCGCTGGATGCGCTGCCCGACTTCACGAGCCTGCGCGGGGCGGGACCTCACCTTCGCGGGGCGATCTCGATCTCACCCGCCGTCGACTACATGGAGCGCGCCTACGACGATGCGAAGTACGGCAGGTATTCGCGACGGCCGTACATCGACGTCGTGATCCCGTCGCTGACGGACCCCTCCGTCGCGCCGCCGGGTAAACACGTCATGTCGTGCTTCGTGCAGTACGCCCCGTACCACCTGAAGGAAGGCACCTGGGATGACCATCGTGAGGCGTTTGGCGACACGGTGATCGACACGCTCGCGGAGTACGCGCCGAACATCAGGAACATCATCCTGCACCGCCAGGTCCTGACGCCGCTCGACATCGAGCGGGAGTTCGGATTGACCGAAGGAAACATCTTCCAGGGAGAGCTTACGCTCGAGCAGCTGTTCTTCCTGCGCCCCGCGCCCGGCTGGGCGCAATACCGCACGCCCCTTCGCAACCTCTATATGTGCGGCTCGGCGACGCATCCGGGCGGAGGGATCATGGGCGCGCCGGGGAGAAATGCCGCGGCCGCGATCCTGCGCCGCGGGGGGTAGGAGACAGGAGACAGGAGACAGGAGACAGGAGACAGAAGACAGAAACAGGAACGCAGAACACGGAGGGTGCAGATGGAGCGCAAGCCCGCGGAAACATTCCAGGATCTGATTGTGTGGCAGAAGGCCCATCAGCTTGTTTTACGCGTATACCGGCTGACAAGCACATACCCAAAGGCTGAACTCTTCGGGCTCGTGTCACAAATGCGCCGAGCGGCGGTTTCCGTTCCTGCGAACATCGCGGAAGGATTCAAGAGAAAGGGGCGCCCGGACAAAGCCCGAATCATGAATATCGCGCAGGGTTCACTCGAAGAACTGCGCTACTACTTCATCCTCAGCCGCGATCTCGGCTACTTGAAGAGTTCCGATCAATCGGAAGACGTGGAAGAAGTCGCGCGCATGCTCGGCGCGTACATCGCCACGGTGCAAGGACCCGCAGCGTGAAAGATTCTGCCTCCTGCCTCCTGCCTCCTGCCTCCTGCCTCCTGCCTCCTGCCTCCTGTCTTCTGTCTTCTGTCTTCTGTCTCCTGACATGCGTCCAGTAATCATCGGCGCGGGTCTCAACGGCCTCACCGCCGCCTTTTACCTCGCGCGGCGCGGGATGCGGCCGTTCGTGATCGAAATGCGCGATACCGTCGGCGGAGCGGCTGCGCTTTCGCACACCATCGGCCCGCTGCGCCCGTCCCTCGTGCGCGATATGCAGCTCGCAACGCGCGTCGAGTTCATCCGCCCCGATCCGCGTCTCGTTGCGCTGCAGCCGGACGGGCCCGCGCTGACGTTCTACACGGACACCGCACGCACAACCGAAGAGATCCGCCGGCTGTCGCCGCGCGATGCGCGAACGTATCCGGAGTTCTGCGCCACGCTGGAGCGCGTCGGCGCTTTCGTCGCGCGCCTTGCCGGAATGACGCCGCCATCGATTGACGCGACGACGGCACCGGAACTGTGGACGCTGCTGAAGGCCGGCCGCCATTTCCGCGCGCTTGGAAAGAAGGACGCGTTTCGTTTATTGCGGTGGGGTCCCATGGCGGTCGCGGACTTCGTCGCGGAGTGGTTCGAGTCGGATCTGCTGCAGGCGGCGATCGCGGCGCGCGGCATCTACGGCATGTCGCAGGGGCCGTGGTCCGCCGGAACCACCGCAGCGCTCCTGCTGAACACGGCGGAAGACGCGGTGCCCGGCGGAAGCAGCGTCATGGTAAAAGGCGGACCTGACGCGCTGACGCGCGCAATGCACGAGGCGGCGCGGGAGGCCGGCGCGGAAGTGCGCACCGGCGCTGCGGTCGCACGGATTCTCGTTCGCGACAGTACGGTCGCGGGCCTCGTTCTGTCGGACGGCTCGGAGATCGCAGCGTCCGCCGTGATCTCGAGCGCCGATCCGCGGCGAACCTTTCTCTCGTTGATGGATCCCGTCGACCTCGATCCGACGTTTCTTTCGAAGGTCCGGAATTACCGCTGCAACGGCAGCATCGCGAAGGTGAATCTCGTGCTGGGTGGCGCGCCTTCCTTCACCGGCATCGCCGACCCGGCGATACTGGCCGGCCGCATTCACGTCGGACCGGGGATCGATTACCTCGAGCGGGCATTCGATGCGTCGAAGTACGGCGAGATCTCGATGGAGCCGTATCTCGACATGACGATTCCTTCGTTGGCCGACACGTCGCTTGCGCCTCCGGGAAAACACGTGATGTCGATCCACGTGCAGTTCGCTCCATACAGGCTCGCCGGCCCACGGCCGTGGGACGGCGCGCGCGACCTGCTGCTGGAGCGTACGGTTGCAACAATCGATCGCTACGCGCCGGGAATCGCGTCGCTCGTCGAGCAGCACCAGGTCCTCACGCCGGTTGATCTGGAGCGCACCTACGGGCTCACCGGCGGCCATCTTTTTCACGGCGAGCAGTCGCTCGATCAGCTGTTCACGATGCGCCCCTTTCTGGGATCGGCGCAGTATCGCGGGCCCGTGGCCGGACTCTACCTCTGCGGCGCGGGCACCCACCCTGGCGGCGCGATCACCGGCGGTCCGGGGCAGAATGCTGCGCGCGAGGTGCTCAAGGATCTGAAGGGCGTTTAACGTCCGCAGGGGACCGGCGGTCTAACGTTCCGAGGTCATCATGAAAGCGCGCCAGCTCGCGGGGGTTTCCTTCGTAGCGCTGCTGTTTGCCGCGGCCCCTTCGGCGCGGACTGCCGGCCCCGGGCAGAAAGGCCGCGTTCCCGCACATCCGGACGACAAGACGATCGTCCACGTTCTCGACAGAATTGCCTTTGGCGCCGCGCCAGGAGACGTGGAGCGCGTCCGGCGCGTCGGGCTCGGGAAATACATCGACCAGCAGCTTCATCCGGAACAGCTCCCCGACGACGGCATGACGGCTCGGCTTGCGCCGCTCGAGACGCTGACGAAGAGCAGCCGCGAGCTCGCGGAGAATTATTTCGTCCCCGCGCAGATGGAGCGGCGCCGCGTGCAGCAGCAGGCCGGCGCGGGGCCTGGCGATCCGCCGCCGGATCGGCAGGAGATGCGCACCCCCGAGCAGATGCAACTCATGCAGGCCGAGCGCAGCGTCTTCACCGATCTCGCGCAACAGAAGATCCTGCGCGCCGTCTACAGCGAACGCCAGCTGAACGAAGTGATGGTTGATTTCTGGTTCAACCACTTCAACGTGTTCGCCGGCAAGGGACAGGTGCGCGCTTATCTCACCGAATATGAGCGGGACGCGATCCGTCCGAATGTGTTTGGCCGCTTCCGCGATCTTCTCGGGGCGACCGCGCACAATCCCGCGATGCTGTTCTACCTGGACAACTGGCAGAGCGCGGCACCCGAAGGCGCATCGACCAGCGAGGCGATGAATCGTCCACGCTTCGGACGCGGCGCCGGACGCGGACGCGGATTCGGCGGCCCGCCGCAGGGGCGCACGATCGCCGACCTGCCGCCGGCGGCGGAGAACCGCCGGCCACGAGGGCTGAACGAGAATTACGCCCGCGAGCTGATGGAGCTGCACACGCTGGGCGTGGACGGCGGCTACACGCAGCAGGACGTCCAGGAAGTCGCACGCGCCTTCACCGGCTGGACGATCGCGAATCCGCGGCAGGGCGGCGGGTTCCGTTTCGAGCCGCGCATGCACGATGACGGCGAGAAGATCGTGCTCGGACATCGAATCAAGGCAGGCGGCGGCGAGCGCGACGCCGAGGAAGTGCTGGATATCCTCGCGTCGCATCCATCGACGGCGCGGTTCATCGCGACGAAGCTCGCGCGCAGGTTCGTGTCGGATCAGCCGCCGACGTCGCTCGTCGACCGCGCGGCCGCGCGCTTCCGCGAAACCAGCGGCGACATCCGCGAGGTGGTCCGGACCATAGTGACGTCGCCCGAGTTCTTCGCGCCTGCCGCGTACCGCGCGAAGGTGAGGACGCCGTTCGAGTTTGTCGCGGCGGCGGTGCGCGCAACCGGTGTCGACGCGATCAACGCGATGCCGCTGGTGCAGGCGATGCGCGAGCTTGGGATGCCGCCTTATCAGTGCCAGCCGCCGACCGGCTACGCCGATCGCGCCGACGCGTGGGTCAACACCGGCGCGTTGCTGAATCGCATGAACTTCGCGGTCGCGTTGACGGACGGAAAGCTGCGCGGCGTCCGGCCGACAGGCGTCACGCCGCTGACCACGTCCGACGCCGCGCGCGACGCGATCATCAGTCAGGTGCTTGCGGGCGACGTGTCGACCTCAACGCGCACGACGGTGGAGAAAGCCTCCACCGCACCGCAGGCCCTCGCGCTCCTGCTCGGCTCCCCCGAGTTCCAGAAAAGGTAGGCCCACATGATCTCGCGACGAGTGTTCCTGAAGGACGGCGGCCTCGCGCTGGTCAGCCTCGGCTTCGCGCCGGCGTTTCTGGCGCGGACCGCCGCCGCGGCGGAATCGCGGCGCCGGGTGCTGATTACGATCTTCCAGCGCGGCGCCGTCGACGGCCTCAACATGATCGTGCCGTTTGGCGAGCGCGATTACTACACCGCGCGCCCGACCCTCGCGATCGCCCGCCCCGGCTCCTCTCTCGACGCGGCGGTCGATCTCGATGGGTTCTTCGGCCTGCACCCGCGGCTCGCGCCGTTGAAGCCGCTCTTCGATGCGCGGCAGATGGCCATCGTCCACGCGTGTGGATCGCCAGACGGCACGCGCTCGCACTTCGATGCGCAGGACTACATGGAGACCGCGACGCCGGGCGTGAAGAGCACGCAGGACGGCTGGCTCAATCGCTACCTCCACGCGCGCGAACACCAGGCCGCCACGCCGTTCCGCGCCGTCGCGCTCGCGGCGCAGCTTCCGCGCGCGCTGCAGGGGCTCGAGCCCGCGCTCGCGATCGGCCAGATCAGCCAGTTCGGCATCCGAGCGGGGCAGTCGGGCGACATGGTGCAGTCGTCGTTCGAGTCCGAGTACGCGGCGGCGGCGGAAAGCGTGCTGCACTCGACCGGCCGCGAAGCGTTCGACGCGGTGAAGATGCTGAAGACCGCGAACCTCGCGCAGTACACGCCCGCGAACGGCGCCGAGTATCCACGGTCCGCGTTCGGCGAGGCGCTCCGCCAAATCGCGCAGCTCGTCAAGGCGGACGTTGGCCTCGAAGTGGCGTTCGCCGAGTCCGGCAACTGGGACCATCACGTCAATGAAGGCGCCGGGGTCGGCCTGCTCGCGACACGCCTTGACGATCTCGCGCGCGGCGTCGCGGCGCTCGTGCGCGATCTCGGCGATCGGATGCAGGACGTCGTCGTGCTGACGATGTCCGAGTTCGGGCGCGCGGTGGCGGAGAACGGCAACCGTGGCACCGATCACGGCCATGGCAACGCGATGATGATCGTCGGCGGCGGCGTGCGCGGCGGAAAGGTGTACGGGCGGTGGCCCGGCCTCGCGCCCGAGCAGCGGTACGACGGACGCGACCTGTCGGTGACGACGGACTTCCGCGCGGTGTTCTCGGAAGTCGTGCGCGGACATCTCGGGCTGCAGGACACGCGCAGCGTTTTTCCCGGGTTCACGACTGACGCGAAGCTGGGATTCCTGTAGACTCGCGGCGTGCAACTGCGGGATCTGCCGACACCCTGCGTGCTCGTCGATCGGACACGCGTCGAACGAAACATCGAACGGATGCAGGCCGCGGCAAACGCCCGCGGCCTCTCTCTCCGCCCGCACGCGAAAACACACAAGAGCGTCGAGTTGGCGCGGCTGCAGATCGAGCACGGCGCCCGCGGCATCTGCTGTGCGAAGCTCGGCGAGGCGGAGGTCTTCGCAGAGGCGGGCATGGACGACATCCGCCTCCCGTACCCGCTGAATCCCGTCAACGCACCCCGCGTGCTCGCGCTCCTCGATCACACTCGCCTCTCGTTCATCGTCGATCACATCGACATTGCGCGCGGCTGGTCGGAAGCCCTGAAGGCGGCGGGGCGCGACGTCGACGTGCTCGTCAAGGTGGACGTCGGGTTTCATTGCTGCGGGATCAACCCGGTCGGCGAGGGCGCCGTGGAGTTCGTCACCACGGTCGCGAAGATGGAGGGATTGCGGTTTCGCGGTCTGCTGAGCCACGCAGGCCATGCCTACGGTGCCATGTCGGACGATCAGACGGCAGGCATTGCGCGCGCCGAAGCCGGCATGCTGAACGCGCTCGCCGCGCGCGTTCGCGCCGCGGGGGTTGCGGTCGAGGAGATCAGCGTCGGCGCGACGCCGACCGCGCGGTTCAGCGTGCGCGAAGAGGGCATCACGGAGCTGCGGCCAGGGAACTACATCTATTACGACCGCACCCAGGTTGCGCTCGGCGCCGCGTCGTGGCGCGATTGCGCGCTCACGGTTCTCGCGCGAGTCGTCACCACTCATGCGCCCGATCGCATCATCTTTGATTCGGGCAGCAAGACGCTGACGAACGATCTCGCGCGCGGCGCGAGCAACCCGGTTGGATTCGGCGCCGTGCTCGCATCGCTCGACGCCGACGAGCCCGACGAAACCCTCGCGATCGAGCGCTTGTCGGAAGAACACGCAACCGTACGCGCCTCGCGGCCGTCCCGCCTCAAGCCCGGCGATCTCGTGCGCATCGTTCCGAACCATTCGTGTGTCGTGTCGAACCTCGTCGATCAGGTGTGGATCGTGGATGGCGACGACCTCATCGAACGGATGGATGTTTCAGCGCGCGGCCGGATAACGTAGGGTGCGGTCTTCAGACCGCGGCGCGTGGCGGGGTTTGAAAACCCCGCCCTCCGCCTGTCTGCAATCGGGTAGACTCAGGGACGCAAATGCCCAAAGAGCTCCCCGGCGAAGCGCTCGGACTCGTGGAAACACGGGGTCTCGTCGGCATGATCGAAGCGGCCGACGCGATGGTGAAGGCGGCGAACGTCGTGTTCGTCGGGTGGCAGAAAGTTGATGCCGGGCTCGTCACGGCGATCGTCCGGGGGGACGTCGCGTCGGTAAAAGCGGCAACGGATGCTGGCGCCGCTGCGGCGCGGCGCGTCGGCGAGCTCGTCGGTGTGCACGTTATCGCGCGGCCGGCCGACGGTCTCGACAAGGTGTTCCCGATCGGCTAGTCGGCCGTCTTCTTCTTCCGCGCCCTCGTCATCTTCTTTTTATTGTGTGACTTCGTCCGTGCGGTGAGTTGCCGCAGCGGCAGTCCGTCGCCGATCACGAGCAGCGGCTGGTCCGGCGCACGCAGCACGTTGACGAACTCTCCCTCCGGCATGCGCGCGTAAATCTCCGTCCCGTCGGTCAGCAGCGTGATCGTGCCCGCGCCTCCGATCGCATCGAACAGCCGGATCCCGAACTTCTCCCGAAGCGTTTCGAGCAGCAGTCGGATGCGCGCGACCGATAGCCCCTGCCGGCGCAGATCCGCCAGCACCATCAACTCCAGCAGATCGACGGGCGTGTACCGACGCTCGGTGAATCCTCCTGCGGCAGTTCGCTTCGACGCCACTGCCGACGTGAACAACCGGCACGCATCCCACCACTGGAGCTGGCGTGCGGACAGGCCCGTCAGCGCCGCGACCTCGCGTGCGCTGTAGGTGTTCTTCAGCTGCATCGACGACGGGTCCCCGTCCGTGCCGTTGTCATTCGCCGCCCAGCCGATCCGCGATGGACACCGCGGTGGCGGCGCCGATGAAGTCCTTGTCGGTCAGCCCGCCGACGCTGTGCGTGCTATAGGTCACCGTCACGCGCTTGTAGTTGATGAGCAGGTCCGGATGATGGTCGCTCGCTTCAGCGGCGAATCCAAGACGGACGGCGAACGCAATCGCTTCAGGAAATCCGGCGAAGGTGAACTGCCGCGTAATGCTGTCGCCGGCAAGTTTCCATTGCGGCATGTCCCGCACGCGCTGCTCCGCTTCGGAACGGGAAATGGGTTTCTCCATAGGGTGAGCATACGCCGGGAACTGTCCCCCTTGAACCCTCGTCTAACACTGTTAGACTATTAAACACTGTTTAGCGGGTCAGTTCTTCTGAGTTCTGCCGGTGCCTGCCACTTGGCTCTTCGGTAGCTCAAAACCTCGGTTTTTCAGCAGATTCAAGGGTCCAGTGGGAGTCAAAGAACGACAGGAACGTGAACGCGAGGCCGTTGCGCGGGCCATTCTGGACGCCGCACGTGACCTTTTCGTCGTCGAGGGCTATCGCCACGTGTCAATCCGGAAGATCGCCGAAAAAATCGAGTACAGCCCCGCCGCGATTTACAGCTACTTCCCGAGCAAGGACGACATCTTCATGGCCCTGGCCGAAGAGGGGTTCCGGATGCTCTTCGGCAACGCGGAGGAGCCGCCGCTCGCGGATCCGATCGAGGACCTCCGCTGCGGGTTTCTGCGTCTGTACGAGTTCAGCCGCGTCCATCCCGAGTACTTCGCGTTGATGTTCCTGGATCGATCGGTGCCGCGGATCAGCCAGCACTGGGAGCGATTCGGTTTCGTGCGCGAGATGAAGAAGCGCATCGACGCGCGCATCCAGGCGGCCATCGACGCCGGTGCCTTTCCGGAGGGGACGAACCCGGCGGCGGTGTTCCGGATCCTGATGGCGACGATTCACGGCGTCGCGACGCTGGCGCTGTGCGAACGGCTCGCCCCCGGCGAAGACGCGGACGCGCTCGCGCGCGACACGCTCGAGGCCGCGCTGACCGGCCTGCGCACGGGGATTTCTCATACGTTCGAGTCAAAGCCATGCACTTCATAACCAGACCTGTCACGCGGAAGCCCGCGGCGCACCAGAACGGCGGGCGAAGGCGGATGTCGGAGCGCGTCATCATGAAACGTGGGACACAGTGGATACCAGCGGTTCTGCTCACGCTCGTCGCGGGTGGAGCAGCCGCGTGCGGCGGCAACAACAGCACGGTGGAGGCGCAGGCCAAGCCGGAACGGCTGTCGATCGATGCGGCGAAGGTCGAGCAGAGGCCGATCGATCGCTATCTCCGCGTGACCGGCTCGCTCATGGCGGACGAACAGGCGGAGGTGAGCGCGGAGAGCGCCGGGCGGGTTGTCGCGACACCGGTCGAGCGCGGCACGCGAGTGGCGCAAGGCACCGTGCTCGCGCGGATCTCCGCCGAAGAAACGTCGGCGCAGCTCAGAGAGGCGGAAGCCAACGCGGCGCAGATTGAGGCGCGGCTCGGACTGACAGGCGGTCAGCCGTTCGATCCCACGCGCGTCCCGGACGTGATGAACGCGAAGGCGTCGCTCGACTGGGCCGAAGCGGAGTTCGGCCGCATCAAGTCGCTGCTGGATCAGAAGGTCGTCTCGCAGAGCGAGTACGACCAGCGGCGCGCGCAGGTGGACGCGGCGAGGCAGCAGTACCAGATCGCGCAGAACGCGGCGCAGCAGTCGTATCGCTCGCTCGAGGCCGCACGCGCCCGCATTGCGCTCGCGCGCAAGGCGCAGGCCGACACGACGATCCGCGCGCCGTTTTCCGGGCTTGTCGCCGAACGCACCGTGAGCGTCGGCGACTTCGTCACCCGCGGCGCGCGCGTGGCGACCGTCGTCCGCGTCGATCCGATGCGGATCGAGCTCACCGTGCCGGAGCAGGCGATATCGCTCGTGAAGGCGGGACAACCGGTTCGGCTCTCGGTGGACGCGTATCCCGGCGAAACGTTTACGGCGAAGGTCCGCTTCATCTCGCCGTCGTTGCGGGCCGATCAGCGCGCGCTGACCGTGGAGGCGATCGCGGCAAACCCGGACGGGCGGCTGAAGCCCGGGTTGTTCGCCACCGCCTCGATTCAGCAGTCGGCGTCCGCTCCTGCGCTGCTCGTACCGGCATCCGCGATCGAAACGATTTCGGGCACGAGTCGGATCTACGTCGTCAAGAACGACAAGGTCGAAGAGCGCATCGTCACGATCGGCGAAACCATCGGTCAGCAGATCGAGATGACGAGCGGCGTCGCGCCGGGAGAGATTGTCGCTGCCGCGCCCAAGGGCCGGCTTGCGGATGGCACCCCGGTCCGCGTGCGGTGATTCTCGGGTTTAAGGATTTGAGGAGTCGGCGATTCGGCGATTCGGCGATTAGGGATGCTCGATTCTCGATTAGGGATTGATTGATTAGGGATTAGGGATTTCAGAATGCAGTGGCTCGCAGCGATTTCCGTTAAACGTCCTGTTTTTGCAAGCGTCCTGATCCTGTCGCTCACGGTCATCGGCGCGTTTGCGTTCACGCGGCTCGGGCTCGACCGCTTTCCGAAGGTCGACTTCCCCACGATCGTGGTGAGCACTCGCCTGCCAGGGGCGGCGCCGGAAGAAGTCGAGACCGAGATCACCGACAAGATCGAGGAGGCGGTCAACACGATCAGCGCGATCGACGAGCTGCGCTCGAACTCTGCCGAAGGCGTCTCGCAGGTCGTCGTCTCGTTCCTGCTGGAGAAGGACGCCGACATCGCGGCGCAGGAAGTGCGCGACCGCGTCAACCGCGTGCTGCCCCTGCTGCCGAAGACGATCCAGCAGCCCACCGTCGAGAAATTCGATCCGGATGCGGCGCCGGTCCTGACGATCGCGGTCTCCGCAAAGAAGCCGGTCCGCGACATCACGGAGTATGCGGACAAGGTGCTGCGGCGCCAGCTCGAGAGCGTCAACGGCGTCGGGCAGGTCGTGGTCTCCGGGGGGCGTGCGCGGCAGATCAACGTGTTCCTCGACGCCGCGCGGCTCCGCGCCTACAACCTGACCGTCAATGACGTCGCGCGCGCGCTGCAGACCCAGAACTCGGAGATTCCGGGCGGCCGCGTCGAGCGGGGGGCGACCGCGCTCACGCTTCGCACCCGCGGGCGCGTGCAGTCGGTCGAGGAGTTCGGCGATATCGTCGTGCGGCAACGCGATTCCTACCCGATCAAGATTCGCGACGTCGCGACGGTCGAGGACAGCATGGCCGAAGCGACGACGTCGGCGAACCTGAATGGCGAGCCGACGGTCCTGCTGACGATCCGGCGGCAGTCGGGCACGAACACCGTGCAGGTCGTCGACGCGATCAAGGAGCGGCTCGCGGACGTGGCGCCGCTCGTGCCCGCGGGCTACGACATTCGCGTCGTGCGCGACATGTCGGAATTCATCCGGGCATCGATCCGAAGCGTGGACGAGCACCTTGTGGTCGGCTCGATCCTGGCTGCCGCGGTGGTACTGATCTTCCTGTGGAACTGGCGCTCGACGATCATCGCGGCGGTCGCGATCCCGACCTCCATCATCGCCACGTTCGGCTTGATCTGGTATCAGGGGTTCACGCTGAACTCGATGACGATGCTCGCCCTGACGCTGTCGGTCGGGATCGTCATCGACGATGCGATCGTGGTGCTGGAGAACATTTATCGGTTCGTGGAAGAGAAAGGGCGGCCGCCGATGCAGGCTGCCGTCGAGGCGACGCGGGAGATCGGGCTCGCGGTTCTTGCCACCACGTTGTCGCTCATTGCGATTTTCGTCCCGGTCGGCTTCATGGGCGGCATCGTCGGGCGGTTCATGACGAGTTTCGGGTTCACGATGTCGTTCGCGATCATGGTCTCGCTGCTCGTCAGCTTCACGCTGACGCCGATGCTTGCGGCACGCTGGATCAAGCTCCCGCCGCGGCGCGAAGACGCGGAGGGACACGAGGTCCATGAGCACAGTTCGAAGGAGTCGCGATTTTTCCGGCCGCTCGACCGCCGTTACACGGCGATTCTGAAGTGGTCCCTCGCGCACCGTGGAATCATCGCCGGCATTGCCGTGCTCGTCCTTCTGAGCAGCGTGCCACTCGGAATTCTGGCCAACAAGAATTTCCTTCCGAACGACGACCAGTCAGAGTTCGAAGTCGGCCTGCGCGCGCCCGAGGGCACAAGCCTCGAAGCGACGGAAATCATCGCGAACCGGCTGGCGGCACGGATTCGGCAGCTCCCCGAGGTCGCCTACACGCTGGTGAGCGTCGCGGACGATCCCGCACGGACGCAGAATTCGGGCACCGTGTATGTCAGGCTGACACCGGTGGGGGACCGCCGCCGCAATCAGTTCGCCATCATGAACGAGGTCCGCGCGAACGTGCTGCCGCAGGTCGCGACCGTCAACCTGCGCACGGGCGTTCGCCCCGTCGCGACGATTGGCGGCGGCGGAAACCAGAACGCGGATATCCAGTTCACGATCAACGGCCCCGATCTGAAATCGCTCGAGCGGTTCGCGAACGCGGTCGCTGACGCCGCGCGAAAGGAGCCGGGCGTTGTCGACGTCGACACGTCGCTCAACGTTGGGAAGCCGGAGCTGTCGGTCGATCTCGATCGATTGAAGGCGGCGGATCTCGGTGTGCAGATTTCGGATGCCGCGGAGGCGCTCCGGCTTCTGGTCGGTGGCGACCAGGTGACGACGTACAACGAAGGGGGGGAGCAGTACGAGGTGCACGTGCGCGCGGGTCAGGGCGATCGGCAGACGACCGAAGCGATTGGCCAGCTGACCGTTCCGTCCGGCAGGCTCGGCAGCGTCCCGCTGGAGAACGTCGCGCGGTTCACGCCCGGTAGTGCGCCGACCGAGATCAGCCGCCTCAATCGTCAGCGGCAGGTGACGGTATTCGCGGGATTGTTGCCGGGCTTCTCGCAGACGCCCGCGATGGCAGCGATCACGCGAGCGGCCGACGCGCTGGAGATGGGCGCGGGCTACACCACGCGCTTTGCAGGGCGATCGCGCGAGCTCGGGCGCGCGGCGCAGAATTTCCTGCTCGCGTTCGCGCTGTCGCTCGTGTTCATGTATCTGATCCTGGCGGCGCAGTTCGAGTCGTGGCTGCATCCGATCACGATCCTGCTCTCGCTGCCGTTGACATTGCCCTTTGCGCTGCTCTCGATCATCATTACCCGGCAGTCGCTGAACATCTTCTCGGCGCTTGGGCTGCTGGTGCTGTTCGGGGTGGTGAAGAAGAATTCCATTCTGCAGATCGATCACGCCAACCAGCTGCGCGAGCGCGGCATGGAACGGGAGGCGGCGATCGTGCAGGCGAGCCGGGACCGGCTTCGCCCGATCCTCATGACGACGTTCGCGTTCGTCGCGGGCATGATTCCGCTGGTGCTGTCGAGCGGGGTCGGTTCGGCCACCAATCGCGCCATTGGTTTCGTCATTATCGGAGGTCAATCGCTGGTGCTGCTCCTCACGCTTGTCGCCACTCCCGTCGCGTACTCCCTCTTCGACGATGCGTCTCGCATCCGCGTGTTCCGCTGGACGCGCTCTGCGCGCGCGGCAGCCGCCACGGCGACGCTGCTCGTCGCGGCGCTCCTGCTCGCGCCATCGATCGTGCAGGCGCAGGCGCCGGCCGCCGCGCAGCCTGCGGCGGGCGAGCTCGTCCGCCTGAGCCGCGACGAAGCGGTGCGCCTTGCGCTCGAGAACAACGCGGCGCTCGCCGCCACGAGGCTCGACCCGGCCATCAGTGCGGAGCGCGTCGCGGCCGCGCGCAGCGCGTTCGTGCCGACGATCTCGACGGGCCTGCAGCGCAACAACCAGACGACGCCATCGACGAACCTGTTCTCCGGCGATCAGCCGCTGCACAGCGGCTTCTGGTCCGGCAATGCCACCGTCGGGCAGCTGCTTCCGTGGGGCGGCGCGAGCTACGACGTGTCGTTCAATTCCGCGCGCACGACGACGACGAATCCGCTGACGACGTTCACGCCGTCGCTGACCTCCTCCGTGCAGGCCGTCGTGTCACAGCCGCTGCTGCGGAACTTCAGGCTGGATGCGCCGCGCGCGCAGCTGGAGCTGACCGAGCGATCGCGGGAGATCGCCGACCTGCGGCTGCAGGAGACGATCGCGCGCACGTCCGCCGATGCCGAGAACGCCTACTGGCAGCTCGTCTCCGCGCGCGCTGCCGTCGACGTGCAGCAGCGATCGCTGGATCTCGCGCTCGAACTGGAGCGCACGAATCGCGCGCGCGTCGACGTGGGCCAGTCGCCGCCGCTCGACCTCGTCACCGCGCGCGCCGAGGTTGCGCAGCGCCGCGAGAACCTGATCGTCGCGCGCACCGCCGCGCTCCAGGCGGAGGACGCGTTGCGCACGTTGATCTTCGATCCGCGCCGGACTGATTTCTGGATCGCGCATCTCGACGCGGCCGAAGCGGTGCCGCCGGCGGGTCCTCCGCCTGATGTCGACGCCGCCGTGCGCCGCGCCCTGGCGGAGCGTCCCGACATCGCCGAGGGGCGCAAGCAGATCCAGATCGGCGATACGAACGTGCTGTTGTCGAAGAACCAGACGCTGCCCGATCTGCGCGTGCAGGCCTCTTACGTCACGAACGGCCAGGGCGGATCGCGGCTGATTCGCACGGGTGGGTTCCCAGGCACGATCAGCGGCACCGAGTACACCTCGTTCGGCACCGTGCTGGGACAGGTGCTCACCTCGGATTTTCCCACGTGGACGCTCGGGTTCACGCTCGCCTATCCGCTCGGAAAGAGTGTCGAGGAGGCGAACCTCGCGCGCGCGCGGCTGGAACGCGACCAGGCCGCCGCAAGGGTTCGGCAGATCGAGCTCGTCGCCGTCCGTGAGGTGCGCGATGCCGCGCTGCGGCTCGAGCAGAACCGTCAGCGCATCGAGACGGCGCAGCTCGGTCGCGAGCTCGCGGAGCAGCGGCTCGATGCGGAGCAGAAGCGGTTCGAGGTGGGCATGTCGACGAGCTTCCTCGTGATCCAGGCCCAGCGCGACCTCGTCGTCGCCCGCAACAACGAGCTCCAGGCGAGCCTCGCCTACCAGCTCGCCGTCGTCGCATTCGAGACCGCCCAGCGCGCCGGCGCCCGCTGAAAGGTGGCTGGCACCTTTGGTGCCAGCCACCTTTGGTGCCAGCCACCTTCTTTGTCCTTCGGTCGGCATGGCTCTTGATTACACAAGGACATGCCACGACTACGTCGCGTTTTTCCCGATGGAATTCCGCAACACGTCGTCAACCGGGGTAACCGGCGAGCAACCGTGTTTACCGACTTCGCCGACTACCTGGGGTTTCTTGCCGCTTTGGCCGATGCAGGGGAGCGAACAACGGTTCGCCTCGTCGCGTTCTGCCTGATGCCAAACCATTGGCATCTAGTGCTCTGGCCGGTGAAGGGTCGAGAGATTTCTGCGTACATGCAAGTCGCGATGAATGCTCATATTCGCGATCTGCAGCGCCGCCACGGCACCAGCGGAACGGGGCACATCTATCAAGGCCGTTACAAACCCTCCTCAATCGTTACCGAACGACAGTTCGTCAATGTATGCCGCTATGTGGAGGCAAATCCGGTGTCTGCTGGCTTAGTTGCACGGGCGGAGCACTGGAAGTGGTCAAGCCTGACCACCGATGGCCCCGCCGAGGACATCAACATTCTGTCGCCTTGGCCATTTCGCCGGCCGAGGGGATGGCTCGATGAAGTCAATCAGCCGCAAACGGACGCAATCCGGCGCGAAATTAAACGGAGCTTCAGGCATCAATCGGAAGCTGTCCGCCAGTTGGCGGCACTCGCCTGATACGAAGGTGGCTGGCACCAAAGGTGCCAGCCACCTTTTCTGGGCGGATCGGGTACGCTTCCGGCGCTCCTGACGTTTAGGTCAGGTGACGAGCGGCATCTCGCCGCGTCGAAGGAGGACAACGTGCCCAGACGTGTCATCACATTCGCCATCGCCATCGGTCTCGCCGCCGACATGACTGCGGGAGCCGCGGCGGACCAGGCCTGCAAACCGGTCATCGGGAGCTTCGAGGCGCACGTCGTGCCGGCGCCGGACTGCACAGCGCCGTTCTGCACGGCCGGACGAGTGTGGGGCGGGCTGCAGGGGCAATACGAGTTCTCGATGCTGACACCACCGCAACCCTCGGGGGCAGTGCCGTCCATCTTCTTCTTCACCGGCAACAGCACGGTGACGTTGAAGAGCGGCGAGATTGTCTACGGCACGGACACGGGCAGCCTCGACTTCGGGCCGAACGGCGGATTCGCATCGTTAATCACGTTCTACGATCCAGCGAATCCAGCGGTGAATCGCGGACAGATTCGCCTCCGCGGCGAACTGAACCAGACGGAAGGCACAACGAGCGGCGATTACATCGGCACAATCTGCCACTGACGTTTCGGTTCGCGATTCGCGATTCGCCTTGTGCGAGTCGCGAGTCGCGAGCGCCGGCCGGGGCTAGTGGCCCACGATCAGCTCCTTCACCATCTTCGCCGTGAGCGGCGCGAGCAGGATCCCGTTGCGATAGTGACCGGTCGCGTAAATCACTGACGGATGATCAGGCGCGCGGCCGATGATCGGCAGCCCGTTCGGCGTCGACGGACGAAGCCCCGCGCGCGCTTCGACGAACGTCGCGTGACCCGCATCGGGCAGCAGCGCACGCGCCGCTTCAAGAAGCGACGTCACGCCGGCGACGGTCGCGCGTTCGTCAAACCCGACTTCCTCCATCGTCGCTCCGACGAGCAGCGTTCCATCCAGCCATGGGACGACGTAGCAGTGGCCGCCCCACAGCACGTGTCCGATCGGCGGGCCCTGCCAGTGGAGACGCACGAGCTGACCCCGCACCGGACTGACGGCAGGCCCGTCATTGATCACCAGCCCCGACCAGCTCCCCGCGGCGACGACGATTGTCGCCGCCCGATACGTGACCTCCCCCGCCGTCACGCTGACCCGGGCGCCGTCGTGCGTAATCTGCTGGACGTGCTGGTGAGGAAAGAACTCCGCGCCGTAGCGCTTCGCGGATTGCAGGAGCGCCGTGGTCAGCTGCGCCGCGCGGACGTAGCCGTGCGCCGGCACGAGCAGCGCGCCCGCCGGCGCATGCACCGCGGGCTCGATCGTCGCCGCTTCAGCGCTCGTGAGCCACCGCGCCTCGAGCCCCTGCGTCTGGATCCACGAACCCTGCGCGGAAAGATGCATCGCGGCCGCATCATCGCCGGCGGCCTGCAGCGTGCCGCAGCGGCGGTATTCGACCTCCGCTCCCTCGCGGCGCAAGTCCGCGATGAACTCGTCATACATCGCGAAACTTCTGACGGCGAGATCGTGCAGCCCGCCATCGTCGGGCGCCTCGATGTAAGGCACGAGCATCCCCGCCGACGCCTGCGTCGCGCCCGCCCCGACGTCCCGCGCCTCGAGAATGCACGTCCGGACACCGTCGGCTGCCAGCTCGCGCCCGATCGCGCAGCCAATGATTCCGGCTCCGACGATGAGGACGTCGCACTCATGCGGCATGGGACCTGCTCATCTGCAGATCATATCCCTTCGACTCCCGTGAACTCTGCGCTCGCTCAGGGCAGGTAGTGGCAATCCGCTTGCTATTCACGAGTGACATGTTTGCGAACCTGCACGTACCGCTCAGCTGGATGGCTCTCGCGAAGCGCACGGCAAAGGAGATCGGGCCCGATGACCTGCTGAATCTCTCGGCTCAGCAGGCGTACTACTTCTTCTTCGCGCTGTTCCCCGCGCTGCTCACTGTCATCTCGATTGCCAGCTTCTTCCCGATCCACAATCTCGTCGGCCAGGTCGTCGGCACGCTGGGCCGCTTCGCGCCGCACGACGTGCTGCAGATTATCCAGGGCCAGATCACGAAGATCTCAGAGAGCAAACAGGGGGGCATCCTCACGTTTGCCTTCCTTCTGACGATCTGGAGCAGTTCGGGCGCAATGGTGTCGATCATCAGCACGTTGAATGCCGCGTACGACATCACCGAAGCGCGCCCCATGTGGAAGGTGCGGCTGACGGCGATCGCCCTCACGATCGGCATGGCGCTCTTCATCGTGGTCTCGATTGCGCTCGTGCTCGTGGGCCCGACGGTTGTCTCGCACTTCGCGAACGTGCTGCACCTCGGGACCGCGTTCAAGTGGGCGATGTGGGTGCTGCAGTGGCCGATCGTCTTTGCGCTCGTCGCCACGGGCATCGGCCTCGTGTACTACTTCGCGCCAGACGCGGTGCAGGAGTGGGTGTGGATCACGCCGGGCTCGATCGTCGCGACGATCCTCTGGGTCATCGCCTCGGTGGGCCTGAAGCTGTACATCGAGTTCTTCGGGAATTACAACAAGACGTACGGCACGCTCGCCGGCTTCATCGTGCTCCTGACGTGGTTCTACGTCTCGGGCCTCGCGATCCTGATTGGCGCGGAGCTGAACGCGGAGATCGAGCACGCGTCGCCGTACGGCAAAGCGACGGGAGAGAAGGTCCCCGGCGAGAAGAAGAAGATCGGAACCGCCGCTCAGCGCGATTACGATGAGCGCAAGGCGAGGGGAGAAGTTCCCGTCAGTGCGCTGCCGGATGATATGAATTGTGATCTCGATCGCGCGGAGCCGAAGCCGCAGCCGTCGGTGCGGCCGAGCGATCTGATCATCGGCGCCGTGGTGCTCGCGCCGGCGGCCGTGAAGATCGCGAAGGAGATTCGCGAATCGGTGTCGGAGCGTCCGGCGGACGCCGACGCCGCGTAATCAGCGGTCCTTTTCTTTCTCTTTATCTTTTCTGACGGGGGCTGGCGCGGGCTGCCCCCAGGCGTCCGGCCGCAGCTGGCCTCCGAAGCCCCACAACACCTGCGAGGAACGCGTGTGCTCGATCTGTGTCCGGCCGTCGCGCACTTCCTGCCTGAGCGCCGCGTCAACCGGATCCGGAACGTGGCTCACCCGATCTTCCACGTGCACTCGGCGGTTCGACACCGGGACTGGAACATAGATCGGCACGGCAACCGGGACCTCGCGGACTACCGGCGCGTCGTGATGATCGATGACGATGACCTGCGGCGCCGGAGCGGGGGCCTCCTCGATGACGACCGGCGCAGCGGGCTCGCTGGACGCCGGCGGCTGCGTTCGACCGCTCCGGACCATCGCGACGATCACGCGCTGGCTGACCCCGGCCTGCCTCAGCATCTTCAGCGTCGCGGTGTCGACTGGGAAGACCGACGGGTCGACCTCGATCAGCGCGAGAATGACGTCTTCACCCAGCCCTGCGCGCGTGAGCTCGACGACGTCGCGCACGGTGAGGGCGCTCGCCGACAGGGGAAAGAGCGTGATGAGCGGGAGAACAAACAACGCAATTCGGCGCATCGGCGGGATCTCCAAGAGATGGTTAATGCAACGGTGGTGCCTCGCGGCCGACATAGCTTCAAAGGGTTTGGACGCCGCATGAGCCCCGCTTCGGTCCTGCGCCGAGGACAGGGACTGTCATCCGGCGTGACCGGCAGCCTCAGGGCACCGCCGCTTCGCGGCTTTTTACGCGGATTATTCGCGATTCAGGGTAGTCGCCCGGGGTACGGCTATTGCTCTCCCGTGAACTGTCCAGGAGTAAGTTCATGAGTTCCAGAGTGCTCGCGGGTCTGCTCGTTGCGGGGTGCCTGACGGCTGCGGGCGGCGGCGCGTATGTTGCCGTTCGCCAGAATGCAGCCGTCAGCACCACCCCGGCCCAGTCGCCGGCTGCCGCCCCGGCCGCAACCGATCCCGCTGCCCGGCCTGTCTCAGAGACGGAGGCGATCGTCGCCGCTCAGGCACCGCAGGCGCAGCCGTCCGCTGCGCCCGCCGAGCCGGTCGCGCCGGCCGCGGTCGCCGCGCCTGCGCATTCCGAAGCGCCGCACACCACGGCAGCGCCTGCGCGCCGGGATCCGGCGCCTCCGGTGCCGTCCTCGCGGAAGAATCAACCGGCCGCCCGTGTGGCGCAGCCCGCACCGGCCCCGGCGCCGTCCGAGAGGCCTGCGGTGGCCGCCCCCGCGCAGCAGCAGCCTGAGCCCGTTGCAGAAGCACCACGAGCCCCCGAGCCTCCGCCCGCGCCCCCTGTGCCGCAGTTCGAAGAAGTGGTGCTCCCGGCGGCATCGGTGATCGGCTTGCAGGTCGACACGTCGCTCTCGAGCGAGCGTGCACGCGTCGAGGATCGGGTCGACGCACGCGTGACGCGCGACGTGCTGGCCGACGGCCATCTCGCGATCCCGGCTGGCGCCCGCGTGATTGGGTCGGTGACGACCGTCGATCGCGGCGGCAAAGTGAAGGAGCGCGCCCGCCTCGGGGTCCGCTTCCACACGCTGGTGCTCGCCGATGGACGCGAAGTCCCGCTGCGCACCGAGACGATCTATCGCGAGGGTGAGTCGCCTACCGGCGAGAGCTCGCGCAAGATTGGCGGCGCGGCGGTCGGCGGCGCGATCCTCGGCGCGATCATGGGCGGCGGAAAGGGCGCAGCCATCGGCGCGACCGCGGGCGCTGCAGGCGGCACCGCCGCGGTCATGGCTGGCGATCGCAATGCCGCGACCCTTCCGCCCGGCACCGTCGTCACCGTGCGCCTCTCGGCGCCCGCGACGCTCGAAGTGGAAAAGCGTCAGGAGTAGTCATTCCGCAATCGCCGAAGACATTGCCATAATCGCCGGATGGCAATGCACTTCGGCGACATGGACCCCGACGAATTCCGCCGCGCAGGGCACCAGCTGGTCGACTGGATCGCGGATTACTTCGATAACCCCGCTCGATATCCTGTTCTCTCCCGCGTGCGTCCCGGCGATGTCGCGTCGGCGCTTCCCCCGCACGCGCCTGCTGACGGCGAGTCATTCGACGCAATCTTCGCGGACTTCGAGCGTGTCATCGTCCCGGGCCTCACCCACTGGAACCATCCCGGCTTCTTCGCGTATTTCGCGATCACAGGCAGCGCGCCCGGAGTGCTCGCCGAAATGCTCTCCGCCGCGTTGAACGTGCAGGCGATGCTGTGGAGAACATCGCCGTCGGCCACGGAGCTGGAGGAAGTCACGCTCGGGTGGCTGCGGAAGCTTCTCGGACTCCCCGACACCTTCGAAGGGGTGATCTACGACACCGCGTCCATCTCGACGCTGCACGCGCTCGCCGCGGCGCGCGAGCGTTACGCGCCTGCCGTGCGCACGCGCGGACTCGCAGGACGCGACGATCTGCCGCCGATGCGTGTCTATTGTTCCGATCAGACGCACTCGTCGATCGACAAGGCGGTCATCACGCTTGGTCTTGGGCAGCAGTCGTTGCGCAAGATTGAAAGCGACGAGTCGTATCGCATGAAGCCGGATGCGCTGGCGCGCGCGATCGCGTCAGACCGCGCCGCGGGATGGCTGCCGATTGCCGCCGTGGCCACCGTTGGAACGACATCGTCGACGAGCGTCGATCCGGTGAAAGCCATCGCGACCGTCTGTCGTGACGAGAAGATCTGGCTGCACGTCGATGCCGCGTACGCGGGTGTCGCCGCGATGGTGCCCGGTTACGAATGGATACTCGACGGCGCGGAGCACGCCGACTCGATCGTCGTGAACCCCCACAAGTGGCTCTTCACACCGTTTGATCTCTCCGTGTTTTACACACTGCATATGAACGTAGTACGCGCCGCCTTCGCGCTGACGCCGGAGTATCTGAAGACGGTGGAAGCCGCGCCGGTCAGGAACCTGATGGACACCGGGATCCAGCTCGGGCGCCGCTTCCGCGCGCTGAAGCTGTGGATGGTGCTCCGTCACTTCGGCGCGAACGGACTTCGTGTGCGTCTTGCCGAACACATGCGACTCGCGCAATTGTTCGCAGGCTGGATCGACGGATCCGCGCATTTCGAGCGCCTCGCACCCGTGCCCTTCAGCGTCGTGTGCTTCCGAGCGCGTCCGAGGGACATGTCCGACAGCGAAGTCGACGCGTTCAACGAGCGTCTTCTCGAATCGATCAATCAGAGCGGCGAGATTTTCATCTCGCATACCAAGCTTGCCGGCCGCTACACGCTGCGGCTGGCGATCGGGAACCTGCACACGACCGAGACCCATGTTGCACGCGCATGGGAGCTGCTGCAGCAGCACGCAGCTCAGCTGACAAACCAGTAATCAGGCACTTCCCTTGCAGCCGTTCAGTGGCAAACGTGCGCGGACTTTCAGCGTCACGGGAGAGGATTGTCATGTCACTGCGCAAGTCACTTATCGCTGCTGCATCGGTCTTCATCATCGGGGCTGCCGCGCCGCGTTCGGCCGCGGGCGCCGACTGGCTGTTCACACCGTTCCTCGGCTCCACGTTTGGCGGAAGCGCGAACATCGGAAGCGACGGGGGGACATTCAAGGACGAGTTCGAGCGCAAACTCAACTACGGCGCGTCGCTCGCGTCAGGCGGACCTGTGGGATTCGAGCTCGATTTCGGCTACTCGCCGAATTTCTTTGGTGTCTCGGCGGGCAATCCGGGATTCAACTTCACGGGAGACGGCAACGTGACAACTCTCACCGGAAACCTGCGGATCGGCGCATCCGGTGGCCCCGTCCGTCCGTATGTCGTCGGCGGTGTCGGACTCATCCGATCAAGTGTCGATAATCCGTCGCAGTTCTTCAGCAAGCCGTCCACATCCGATTTCGGGATGGATCTCGGCGGCGGGGTGAACGCATTCTTCAGCCACAACGTCGGGATCCGCGGCGATCTGCGGTATTTCCGGTCGTTCCAGAAGGACGATTCAGCCGCGCTGGACCTCACGCTCGGAAGCTTCAAGTTCTGGCGCGGAACCGTCGGGATTACATTCAAATTTTAGGAGGCAGGAGACAGAATACAAGAGACAGAGCGCACTCTGTATTCTGTCTTCTGTCTTCTACCTCCTGTTTGCGAGCCACTGCTTCATGGCGCGCAGCGATTCTTTCACCGCATCGGGATGCGTGGACTGCGGCGTCCGTTTCTTCGCGACGGACGCCGCGGGCGTAATCGCGGCCACGACGTCCGCATCGAAGAGCGGCGAGTGCGCGCGCCATTCGTCGAGGGTCAAGTCGTCGAACGAGCGGCGTTCGTCGACGAGACGCCGGACGAGCGCGCCGACGACTTCATGCGCGTCACGGAACGGCATGCCCCGCGCGACCAGGTAGTCGGCCACGTCGGTCGCGAGCAGCAGTCCAGACGCCGCGGCTTCGGTCGTAGCGGCATTGATCGACAGACCCGCCAGCACGCTGCCGGTCGCGTTGAGGCACGCGCGCAGCGTGTCTTCCGCTTCGAACAGCGCCTCCTTGTCTTCCTGCAGATCCTTCGAGTACCCGATCGGCAGCCCCTTCATCGTCGTCAGCCAGCCCGCCAGCCGCCCGATGATGCGTCCGGATTTTCCGCGCACGAGCTCCAGCGGATCCGGGTTCTTCTTCTGCGGCATCAGGCTGCTGCCGGTCGCCGCGGTATCGGCGAGGTCGAAGAACGCGAACTCGTCCGACGTGAACAGGATCAGGTCTTCCGCCATCCGGCTGAGATGCACCATCGCCAGCGCGCATGCGTGCAGGAATGATGCGACGAAGTCGCGATCGCCGGTGGCGTCGATGCTGTTGGTCACAACGCGCGAGAATCCGAGAGTCGCGGCGAGCGCCTTCACATCAATCGCGTAGCTCGTGCCCGCAATCGCGCCGGATCCCAGCGGCAGCTCGTCGATCTCGTCGAGGATCGATGCGAAGCGCGTGTGATCGCGTTTGAGCGCCGCCGCGTGCGCGAGGAAGAAGTGCGCAGCGAGCACCGGCTGTGCGCGTCGCAGGTGCGTATAGGAGGGCATCAGGGCGGCGCCACACGATTCGGCCTGGGCGACCAGCGCTTGAATGAGATCGACAATCGCCCGCTGCACCTGCGGCATGCGGCGCTTCAGATACAGGCGCAGATCGAGCGAGACCTGCTCGTTGCGTGAACGGCCGGTGTGGAGCCGCCGGCCCGCGTCGCCGACGCGCGCGACGAGCTCGCGCTCGACGAACGAGTGGACGTCCTCGTCCTGCGCGGCGGCTGCGGACGTGAAGAACGCCGCATCGGATCCGGCCGCCGCAATCTCCTCGAGCGCACGCCGTATGGCGGACGCGTCGCCCTCCGACAGCACCCCCGCGTCTTTCAGCGCGCCGGCCCACGCGAGGCTTCCCGTCACGTCATCTTCGAACAGCCGCCGGTCGAATTTGAAGGAGGCGCCGAACTCGAACAGTCCGGCGTCGGGATCGCCGGCAAACCGCCCTGACCACAGGTGCGCCATCGCTCAGCGCTCCACCGGTTCGGCGCGCTTCATCGCCTTGCGCGTCGCGGTCGCCGTCGGCAGCCCCCAGATCTTGATGAACCCTTCCGCCGCAGCGTGGTCGAAGCTGTCCCCTGCACCGTAAGTGGCGAGCCCCGGATCGTACAGCGCGTAGTCCGACCTGCGGCCGACGACGCGGCAGTCGCCTTTGAACAGTTTCAGGCGCACCGTGCCGGTCACGCGGGGCTGGATCGCGGCAACGAATGCATCAATCGCTTCGCGGGTCTGCGAGAACCAGAGGCCGTTGTACACCGCATCGGCGTAGACGCGCCCCACGTCGTGTTTCAGGCGCTCGAGGTCGCGCGCAATCACGAGCTTCTCGAGCTCCGCGTGCGCCAGGTGCAGCACGATCGCCGCCGGCGCTTCGTACACCTCGCGCGATTTGATCCCCATCAGCCGGTTCTCCACCATGTCGATCCGGCCGACGCCGTGCGCCCCCGCGATCGTTTCCAGGCTCTCGATCAGTTCCAGCAGCGGCATGTCGATGCCGTTTGCGCGGAGCGGCACCCCTGCTTCGAAGTCGATCTCGATGTAGGCGGGATCGCTCGGACACTCCTTCGCGGGCCTGGTCAGCGTGTAAATCTCTTCCGGCGGTTCGATCCACGGATCTTCGAGCACGCCGCATTCGATCGAGCGTCCCCACAGGTTCGAGTCGACGCTGTACGGACTCGCGTTCGTCACGGGCACCGGAATGTTCCTGACGCGCGCGTATTCGATCTCGTCGCTGCGGCTCATGTTCCACGTGCGTGCCGGGGCGATGACGAGAATCGAGGGATCGAGCGCGTGAATGGACACATCGAGGCCGACCTGGTCGTTGTCCTTGCCGGTGCAGCCGTGCGCGACCGCGGTCGCTCCTTCCATCCGCGCGACCGCGACGAGATGCTTCGCGATGAGGGGCCGCCCGAGGGCGGACGCCAGCGGATAGCGCTCCTCGTACATCGCGCGCGCCTGCAGCGCCCGCATGACGTAGTCGCGCGCGAACTCCTCGCGCGCATCGATGACATGCGCACGCACCGCACCGACGGCAAGCGCGCGTTCGCGCACGTTGGTCAGCTCGTGCCCCTGCCCGAGATCCAGCGTCAGCGTGATGATCTCCGCCTCGTGCTTCTCGGCAAGCCAGCGGATCGCCACCGAGGTATCGAGGCCGCCGGAATATGCCAGGACGATTCGTCGCATGTTACGCGGTCCTCCATTCCTCGAGCCGCTTCGAGAGCCCGGCGGCATCCGGTGCGCTGCGGCAAATCACCAGGATCGTATCGTCGCCGGCAATCGTGCCGACGACCTCCGCCAGCCCCGCGCGATCGATGGCGACGGCCAGCGGCTGTGCCTGCCCTGCGTCCGTCTTCAGAACGACCAGCTGATCGACGACGTCGTAGCGGCGGAGGTAATCGTCAACGGCCGTGCGGCATTCTTCTTCGGGGTCGACGCCGGCGGCCAGCTCGGTCCCCGCGCGGCGGTACGCCCCGTCCGCGGCGCGCTTGATCAGGCCCAGGTCACGGATGTCGCGGGACAGCGTGGCTTGGGTGGCGTCGATGCCTCGGCTGCGGAGCCGCTCCCGCAGCTGTTCCTGGCTCGTGATCGCCTCTCGGTCCATGATTTCCAGGATGGTGGATTGCCGGTAGGATTTCATAATTATGCAGACGCCAGTTGGCCATTATACAGCATATGCAGGCCAGTCTCTCGCATTTTCAATAATTTACGCTTGATCCAACGATTTAAATCTTGTATAAGTAAACGTTCTGATGCATAAGTATTCTCCAATCCGTGTGGGGGTGGCGGGGGCGACGGGATACGCCGGCCTCGAGTTGCTGCGCCGGCTCGCGCGGCACCCGCATGCAGACCTCCGGTTCGCGATGGCGTCGAGCTCCTCGGAATCGAAGCGCCTTCCGGCGCTCGCGCGCATCTGGGATGCGCCGGTGGAACCGCTCGACGCGCGGAAACTCGCGGAAGGGACCGATGCCGTGTTCCTCGCGCTGCCCGACACGCTGGCCGCGGAGATCGCACCGAAGCTCGCCGAAAGCGGGACGCGGGTGTTCGACCTGTCAGGTGCGTTCAGGCTGCGCGATGCGGAGTTGCGGCAGCGGTGGTATCCGCACACACCGGCCACGGTCCCCGCGGTGTATGGCTTGACCGAGCGCCGCCGCGCGGAGCTCGCAGACGCAAAGCTGATCGCGTGCCCCGGCTGCTACCCGACGGCGGCCGTACTCTCGCTGCAGCCGCTCGTCTCGGCGGGGCTGCTCGAGCCGGGCATCATCATCGACGCGAAGTCCGGTATCTCGGGCGCGGGCAAGAAGCCGACCGAGCGAACGCACTTCTCGGAGTGCCACGGCAGCATCTCGGCGTACGGCGTGTTCGCGCACCGGCATGCGGCGGAGATCGAGCAGGAGCTCGGCACCTCCGTTACGTTCGTACCGCACCTGGTGCCGCTCGACCGCGGGATCCTCGAAACGATTTACGCGCGGTTGCGCCCGGGCGCCGACGCGGAAGCGGTTGAATCGGCGCTGACCTCCGCGTATGCCGCGTCGCCGTTCGTGCGGCTGACGGGATCCGATCTCCCGGAGATCAAGCACGTCGCGCACACGAACTTCTGCGACATCGGCTGGCGCGTCAAGGATTCGCAGCTCGTGATGGTGGCGTGCATCGACAACCTTTTGAAAGGCGCGTCCGGGCAGGCCGTCCAGAATTTCAACGTGATGTTGAACATCGATGAGACGACGGGGTTGCTGTGAGGTTGGTTAACCACAAAGGACACAACGGACACCAAGCAAGGCTTTTACCTGTG
>Ga0137373_10001044_pt1 | contig 29449 bp, 29 predicted proteins | sample SagtaG_5_FD_104912 | JGI IMG/M metagenome (GOLD analysis project Ga0137373, IMG submission 104912) | Vadose zone soil microbial communities from Sagehorn Ranch, Mendocino, California, USA - Sage1_R_80_16 metaG | ecosystem: Environmental > Terrestrial > Soil > Vadose zone | place: USA... | reverse complement strand
TGGAATCCGCGCCCATCTCGTCCGCCGCCCGCCACGCCGCGCGGAGCTCCTCGACCGAGCAGTGCTGCGGCTCGAGCTGGACGCCGACCTTGAACCTGGCCACCCCGGCTCTCCCTCCCGCCTCAGCCCTGGAGGAGCAGCGCGCAGTACAGCGGCACGTTCTCCAGCTCCAGCCGGTGCAACTCGCGGATGTCCCTGCGGTACGTCAGGCGGACCCCCACGTCACCGACCGGGCTGAACGCCTTGGCCATGCGGAAGGGGCGGCCCAGGCGGACGTCCAGCGTCATCCGATCGAGGATAGGCACCGCATCCAGGTCCTCGTCGTAGTCGTAGCGGATCAGATGGATGGCGGCCTCCCGGTCGCCGATCCTGTGGATGTTGATCGCGAGATCCGGGGCTCCGTCGGTCATCACCTGCCGGCCCCCGGCCAGGTCTTCCGGCCGCACGTCCGTGGTCCGCACCATGAGGGGGTGCGCGAGCAGGTCTCGGTGCGAGTCCTCGGGAAGGTTCAACCCCAGGTCGCCGGTGGCGAGCACGTGGCCGCCGCGGTCGAGGAACGCTTCGACCACCTTCGCCTGGACGGGCGTGAGGAATCGGCACTCGGGGAGGATCAGGGTCCGGTACTGGCTCAGCGCCTCGGGCGTGATCGCATCGGGACGGAGCTCGCCCTCCGGGAACATCACGACGTCGAAGGGCTGCTTGGCGTCGACGAGCTGGTCGCACGCCTGCCAGAACGGGAACCGCTCGCCCGACCCGTGCTCCTCCAGGTACTCGAAGCTGCTGTGGACGCTGAACGCGACCGCGGTCTCCGAGTACGTGTCCGTGCTGTAGAGCTCCTGCTCGTGGTCCGCCAGGAAGCTCTGGATCTCCACCACGACGTCGTGGGGCGCCCAGAACGAGTCCTCGATCACGCTCCCCATCCACGCGCCGTAGGGCACGCTCATGTTGATCCCGAGGGCGGCGGCCTCGTACTGCATCATGCGGAACAGGTCGTAGGCCTTACCCGCCTTCAGCTTCGGAAGCAACTCGGGCGGGACCCCGCCGTAGGGGTTCTCCACCACGATCACGGGCTTGGGGCCGGCGAAGCCAGCCGCGTACCGACACCACGACGGTTGCCGGTAACTCGTGCTGTCCATCTCGGTGATCAGGACGTCCACCTTGGGCTCGAAGGCGTAGTAGTGAGGTGAGAAGGAGTAGAAGTTGCCCGAGACCAGGACCTCGCGGCCCTTCGACGCCCCGTATTCCTTGATGTAGTCCGACAGCTCCGCGAAGTACCTCACGATGGTCTGGCGCTGAAAGCGGAGGTAGTCCCAGTACAGCGGCGTGGTCTCCCGGTTCGCCTTGAAGTCGAAGCCCCGCTCAAGCAGCCAGGATCCGTAATGGAACGTGTCCAGGTCCTCACCCTTCAGCTCCTGCGGCAGCCGATCCGCCGGGAGGTCCTGGAGGTAGGCGCGGAACAGCTTCATGCAGTCCTTGCAGAAGCATCCTCCGTACCCGGTCGAGAAGATGGGCAGGTCGGCCTCGTCCAGCTCGACGCCCGCCACTCCAGCATCGATCTGGATCCGGACGATGGCCTTGAGGTACTCGCGCCACACCGGGTTGTTCCGGTCCATCAGGTAGGCGTAGTGCGTTCGGTCGGGACACTCGACCCACGTCGAGTGGCAGGGCTCGCCGTAGATGTCCCGGGACACGCACTCCTCCAGGAGGTCGGTCACCTGTTCGCCGTCGCTGTTCACGAGACCGTCCGGGAAGTAGTGCTCGAGCGGCTTCCACAGCTTGGGGTAACGGTTCTGCGTGAACTCGCGCAGGCCGATCCAGCCTGTCTTCCCCACCCCGCGGAGCTCGTTGAGCGACAGGATCTCGTCCTCGTCGTCGGAGAGCTCGACGGGGAACTCCCACCCCTGGACCTCGAACACGATCCCGAAGACCTTGATCCCTCGCTCCTGGCAGTGCTGGATGAACTCCGCGTCGTTGAGGAACCCGTAGAACCGGAAGCGGGGGTCGATGTCCTGCCAGGCCTCCTCCTCCAGATAGGGCAGCGAGATCGACCCGCCGCCGAGCGCCGACCACACCAGGGCCGTGGCCCGGTACTCCTCGAGGTCCTCGATCATCCGCAGGCGCCGGGGGGGCAGACTCGGGTGGTAGCAGTGCTGGCGCGGGAACCATGCGTCGAAGTAGACGCCTCGCTCCATGTTCAGCCCCTCTCTCGGGTGTCGGATCCTTCAGGCACCCGCGCGGTCCCCCGACCAGTCGAGCACCATGCCGAGCGACTGTTCGGGGTGCTCGATCACGAGCTCGTACGCGCTCGCTGCCTCCCGGTACGGGATGCGGTGGGTGATCAGCGGCTCGATGGCCAGACGCCCGGTGGCGAGGTCCTCCGCGATCGAGGGGTTCAGGTCATCGTCCCAACCACACGGAAACGTGACGGTGGGCCGCTGCAAGTGCGTCTCGTGGAAGCGGATCGGGATGGGGTCGGGATAGTAGCCCTGCAGGCAGATCCTGCCCTCGCGTCGGATGAGCACCAGGCAGCGCGCGAACATCGCGCTGCTCCCGGAGGTATCGATGACGACGTCGGTGCCGTCCTTCGCCTCCTCCCTGACGACGTCCTCCAGCTCCGCGGGATCCGCGACCCGATCGGCCGAATACCGCTCGGCGATGAGCAGGCGGGACTCGATCAGATCGGTGCCGACGACCCGCGCCCCGCGACGTCGCGCGGCCTGGGCCGACATCTGCCCGATCATGCCGAGGCCGATCACCACGACGAGCTCACCCGGCTGGACGTCCGCGAGGCGAACGCCGTGCCCGGAGACGCCGGCCATGCGATACAGCGATGCGGCGGCCAGGTCGACCTCCGGGGCCACCTTCGTGACGTCCGAGCGCGCGGCCACCAGGTAGCCGCTGTGTGATGCGTTGCAGGGGCCCCGGTAGTGGTGCCCCGGATCGAGGAACCTCGTCCCAGGGGCGAACACGTGGTCGCCAGGCTCGAGGTCGGTCACGCTCGCCCCCACCGCGTCCACCACGCCGGCGGCCTGGTAACCCGGTGAGCACGGATACGCGGCGGAAGGATCGTCCCCGTAGTCGTCGTAGCGGGCGATCAGCGCCCACCGCTCGGTCCCCTGGCTCACGCCCGAGTACACGGTCCGCACGAGGACCTCATCGGGGCCGGGGTCGGGCAACTCCATCTCCCAGAGCTCCACCCGCTTCGGTTCCGGAAACACGACAGCTTGTGTCTTCATACGCTGGCCCTCTTGCTTCCCCCGACCCAGACAGAGCGCCCAATCCAGCCGGTGCGCCGCCGGCATCGCTCTTAGAATGTGGGAACGATATCACACCCTTCGAGGCGGAACAGACAGAACCGAATCGTGGACGGGTCACGATGTCGGATGTCGTCACCGGGAGTGGTGATGGAGGGACCGGATGGATCCGAAGCGCATCGTGGCTGATGGCTACGATCGGATGGGCCGGGAGTTCTCCGTCTGGAACTCCGAGCGCCCACCAGAGGTTCGCCGGTGGTTCCTTGAAGAGGTGCTCGCGAGACTTCCGGGAGGGTCGGCCGTGCCCGAGCTGGGCTGCGGTCCCGGCACGGACGCGGCGGAACTGTCGGCGGGGCGACGGTACATCGGCGTCGACCTGTCGCCGGTGCAACTGTCGATCGCGCGGCGGCGAGCCCCCCACGCGACGTTCGTCCTTGGCGACTTCACATCGCTGGCGTTTCGACCGGCGTCGTTCGACGGCGTCGTCGCGTTCTACGCGTTCAACCATGTGCCACAGGATGAGGTCGAGCCCACGTTCGCGAGGATCTTCGCGTGGCTGCGCCCCGGTGGCTGGCTGATGTCGTCACTTCTTACGACCGAGGCGGAAGACCGGGTCGAGGAATGGCTCGGCGTTCCAATGTTCTTCGCGGGCGTCGAGCCCTGGTCGTACGACCGATTCCTGCGCGAGACCGGCTTCGATCTTGAGCTCTCCGAGGTCCGCGAAGAGATGGACGCTCGTTATGGCCCAGCTCGGCATCAGTGGGTGATCGCGAGGAAGCCATGAAGTCGATGTCGTGGGATGCGGACTCGATGGCCACGCGGCACAGCAGTCCGGGTGTGGTAGGCCAGTTGGAACCCACCTCCGGGTCGACGGGGCGACGCGCACGATCAAGGCGGAGGGCAGCTCCCCGAGCTCGCGGTTGCTGACTGTTGGCGCAGCCGTCGGAAGGGCGCGCGGAAACGGTTGTTGAAGCCGACCGTCAGGTGGATCCCGCCGGCGGAGACTGCCCGTTCATGGCCCGCAGGTGCTGGCCGTAGGTACGGCGATGCCGCCCGCTCCGACCATCCGATTCGCAGCGTCCCTCTCCCAACCAGCCGGAAATACGCCTCTCAGTAGCCGCTCCTTCTCATGGTTCGAACGTCAGGTCTCGCCGGCCCTCGACCTTGGCGGGGTCGAGGTCGATGCCGAGGCCCGGGCCGGCCGGCAGCGGCAACGTTCCGTTCTCCGGTCGGGAGATCGTCCTGTGGAAATGCTGGTTCCGCTCCTGGATCCTGATGAGGTACTCGACCATCGGAACCGTCTGGGGAGACTGCGAGGCGGCGACATGCAGCGCGGCGGGCACGGCGTGCCCGTGCGCCACGACCGGGACGTCGTAGGCGGAGCACAGCGAGCAGATGTGTCGCTGCTCGGTGATTCCTCCGGCCCAATCCTGGTCTGCCTGGATCACGCCGACCGCGCCGCTATCGAGGAGCTCCTTGATCTGCCATCGCGCGTGCGCGTGCTCGCCGGCGGCGAGGCGGATGCGTGAGGTGGCGGCGAGCCTCCGGAATGCCCCGATCCGCTCGGGGGGGAGGGGCTCCTCGACCCAGTACGGCTCGATCTCCTCGAGGGCTCGGAGCATGTCGGCCGCGTACATCGAGTCCCATCCCATGAACGCATCGAACATGAGGAGATAGTCGGGCCCGACCGTTCGCGCACTGCCCGGGCCATGGCGACGTTCCGCCGCCGGCCCTCCACTCCCTCGGCGGGCCCGTGCCTGAAGAACCACTTCTGCGCCGAGAAGCCCAGTCGGGCGTACTCGCGCGCCGCGGCCGCCGCGGGTTCCGGCGCCACCGAGAAGCCGAGCATGCTCGCGTAGGCGGGGATGCGATCCTGGGTCGGACCGCCGAGCAACCGGTACACGGGCTCGCCGCTCGCCTTGCCGCGCAGGTCCCACAGCGCGTTGTCCACCGCGCTGATCGCAGTGACGAACAGGCCGGCGCGACCATGGCGATGCGCGCGAAGCATCTCGTCGTGAATCCGCTCGGTGGCCATCGGGTCTGCGCCCACGAGCAGCTTCCGCAGGTCGGCCTCATGACGGGCGAGGCCCGCTTCGGATTATGAACCACGAGATGGTAACGTTCCCACTCCACCGGAGGCGACAGCGCCCAGGTCCCGACCGGGCCCGGAGTCAAGGCGGGCGATGCGGAAACGCCGATCAGTCCTGCCCCGTTGACCGGGGAGATGCTCCGTAGGCCGCCTCCCGGAGACCCGTGATGTACCCAATCGCCTGGAGCCTCGCGTCCCTCGAATACGCAGGCACGTCCGAGGTGTCTCCCTCGAGCTGGGGGACGTGGTCGGAACGGAGCACGCCCTCGAACCCGATGTCACGGTAGGCGCGCATGCATTCCAGCATGTTGGTCTGTCCCTCGTCGTGGAATGTCTCCACGAAAGCCTCAGGCGTCCCGCGGACGTCACGGAAGTGTACGAAGTAGATCTTGCCTTGCTCTCCGAACTGCCTGATCGCGCGGGGGACGTCGTCCGTCATGAGCCTGAAGTTGCCCTGGCAGAATGTGATCCCGTTCGCCTCGCTGGGAACGAGTTCGACGAGGCGCTGGAACGCCTCGGTGCTCCGCATGATCCTGGCGATCCCTCGAATCGGTGACAGCGGTGGGTCGTCCGGGTGCATGGCGAGCTTCACACCAGCATCCTCGGCGACGGGGATCACCCGATCGAGGAACGAGCGGAGTGTCTGCCACAGCTGTTCCTCGCTCACGGTTCCGACGCCCGTCGGGGGGGCACCCCTGAACACTGCGTGATCGTAGGCCGTCACCAGTGCTCCACCGCGGCCGGGAACGGCGACCCGCGTGCGAATCCAACCCAGGACGGCCATCCAGTTGTAACAGAGGACCGGGATTCCGAGCCGTCCCATGTTGCGGACCAGAGTGCAGAACTGCTCGATTTCCTCCTCTCGGCCCGCCCGTCCCAGCCGGATGTTGTCCATCGGCGGGCTGTCCTCGATAGCGGAGAGCGTTAGGCTCGCCTCCTCCACATGCTCCTTGTACAAGGCGAGTGGCCCGTAGTCCCAGGGACGCTCACCGGCTGTCCCGCGCCAATCGAAGGAGCGGCGAGGGAGCACGCCGACGGCGTGGCTCACACCGACCTGGTTCAGGATTCGCCAGAACGGAGACGGTGCCTGCTCGAGCAGGATCTCCGCGATCTGGATCATCCATTTCCTCCACGTCCCGATCGACTAGAGGTCTGCAGCCTCCGGGATGATCTCGCCGCCGATCAGTGCCACCATCTCGAGGTCCTCGTGCAGCAGATGCTGCATGAACACGCGCTCGACCCCCGCTCTCGCATACTCCTCCAGCCGCTGCAGCACCTGGCTCACGGTCCCGACGAGCCTGGTCGACCGGATACCGTCAATGAACGCACCGATGTCGCCTCGCTCGTCCTGCCGGTCCATGAGGGCCGACGCCCTCCGCTCGAGGTCATGCTGGTTCGATCCCACCAGGACGGTCGTGAGGAGGGAGAAGTGCAGCTCGCCGGGGTCGCGGTCGATCGCTTCGCACGCCGTCCAGATCCGATCACGACGATCGCGCGCCGTGGCCGGGTCCACGTACACGACGTCGTACTCGTCGGCCCACCGGGCTGCCAGGGCCGCCGAGCGGGGTCCCGCTCCGCCGCCCATGATCAGGGGGGGATGCGGCTCCTGCAATGGCTTGGGCAGACCAGGGCAGCCCTCCAACCGATAGTGCTTGCCCTCGAACGTCAGCTCGAGCTCATCCCGGTCCCACAGGCGGTGAACGATCTCCACCTGTTCGGCCAGGATGTCCATCCGCTCGGCGGTCGGCGGGAACGGGAAGCCGTACGCGCTGTGCTCGCGTTCGAACCATCCGGCCCCGATGCCGAGTTCCACTCGGCCGTCCGAGGAGTGGTCCACCGTGACGACCGACTTCGCCAGAAGCGCGGGATGCCGAAACGTCACGGGAGAGACCAATGACCCTAGCCGGATCCGCTCCGTCATGGTCCCGAGCGCGGCGAGCGTGGTCCAGGCGTCCAGCGAACCACGCTCCCCAGGATGACCGAACGATAGGTAATGGTCGGAGCGGAACAGCCCCTGGAAACCCTGTTCCTCGCAAGCGATGGCCAGGCTCAACCACTGGTCCCAGTCGACACCCTCCTGCCCCTCGATCATCAAGCAGATGTCCATGCCTCCCCTCCCCGCCGTCAGGGGCTCGGGGTGAGTTGGATCTTCAGCCCGACACCGTTCCTGACCTGCGCGATCGCGTCCTGGTAGGACTCGAGCGGGAGCCGGTGGGTGAGTAGCGGTTCCGGATCGACGGCTCCCAAAGCCAGCAACTCGACGGCGCGCCCGAAGCTGTGCAGGACGGCCATCGACCCGATCACCGTGACCTCCCGGTTGTAGATGGAGAAGGGGGAAAACCGGGCCGTGGCCTGGGCCGGAGCCACCCCGAACACCAGGAATCTCCCGCCCCGCGCAACACGACCGAGCCCGTCTTCGATGGCCGCGATCGCGCCGGTCGCGTCCACCACCAGGTCCCAGTCCGACTCGTTTAGGCTGTCGGCTTCCGGCCCGACCTCGTCCGCTCCAACCCGACGGGCAATCGGCAGCCGCTCCGCTCGGGGGTCGACCACATCAACCCGGGCGGCCCCCTCCCGGCGAACGAGCTGGGTCAGCAGCAGGCCCATGGTCCCCGCCCCGTAGATTAGAGCGCTTCGTCCCATAAGCGGGCCCAGCCTGTCCATGGCGTGCACCGCGCAGGACAGAGGCTCGACGATGGTCCCCCACGTCCTGGGCATGCTCTCCGGCAGCGGGTAGACGTTGGCGGCCGGGACTCGCACGAAGTCGGCGAAGGCACCGTCCGCGGTGACCCCGATAGCGCCCCAGTCCCGACACAGATTCCCACTGCCTCGCCGGCACTCCAGGCAGCGGCCACAGAACAGTGACGGATCGACGGCAGCGAACGCGCCCTCCACGATGTCCGTCCCCTCGCCCACGGCGACCACCTCGCCGCAGAACTCGTGGCCGGGAACGATCGGATACGGGGTGGGCGCGAACTCGCCATCGTAGATGTGGAGGTCGGTCCCGCAGATGCCGCAGGCGTCCACGGCCAGAACGACCTCGCCCGGCCCCGGGATCGGATCGAGGACATCGCTGACCTCGGGCTTCCCGGCCTCTTGCAGCACGACTGCGCGCAGCGTCCCTCCTCCAGGTATGAGTCGAGGCCGGCTCAGGTCCGGGCCAGGCCGGCCAGTCGGTGCATGTCCTCGCGTACGGAGGGGTACAGCGACCGATACACGTCGTACAGCTCGTCGTAGACCTCGGTCCTTCCGGGGTCGGGTTCGGTCACGTCGTCGAGAGTGTGGACCACGGCGGTTGCTTCCTCCACGGTCCGAAACGAGCCGGATGCGACGTGTCCGAGGAGGGCGGCGCCGTACGCGGCACCCTCCTCGAGGGCCAGGCGATGCACGGGGCTCCCGTAGATGTCCGCCTGGAGCCGGAGCCAGAGGGGGGCGGACGCTCCGCCGCCCGTCGCGCGGATCTCCGTGGGCCGGACCCCGAGACCCTCCACGATCTCGAGACCGTCGCGAAGGCTGAACAGGACCCCCTCCATGAGGGCTCGGGTCAGATGTGCCCGGGTGTGCCGGGCCGTCAAACCTACGAACGCGCCCCGGGCCTCCGGATCGAGATGCGGCGTCCGCTCGCCGGTGAGGTACGGGAGGAACACGAGCCCCTCGGCGCCCGGGGGGACGGTCTCGGCCTCGGAAACGAGCTGGCCGTAACCGACCCCCGTGACGTCCCGCCACCAGCGCAACGAGCCACCGGCGGAGAGGGTGACCGCCAGGAGGCAGTAGCGGCCGGGGACCGCATGGCAGAACGCATGGACCCGGCCCGATGGATCGAGGGTGCACTCATCGGCGTGGGCGAACAGCACGCCGCTCGTGCCGATCGAGCTCGACATGAGGCCGTCTCGGGTGATCGCCGTCCCGATGGCTGCGGCGGCGTTGTCGCCGCCCCCCGCGGCGATCGGGATGCCCGCCGGCAAGCCGAGCTGCCCGGCCACGGCCGGCCCCAGCGACCCCGTCGCCTGGGGACTCTCGTACACGGTGGGCAGCCACTCCCTCGGCACCTCCAGCGCGGCCAGCACCTCCCCGGACCACGTCCGCGCCCCGAGATCCAGGAACAGCGTCCCGGCGGCGTCCGACGTGTCCGTCGCGAATTCCCCGGTCAGTTGGTACCGGACGTAGTCCTTCGGAAGCAGGATCCGGGCGACCCGCTCGTAGTGCTCCGGCTCCTCGTCGCGGAGCCAGAGCACCTTGGGTGCCTGGAACCCCGTCAGTGCCGGGTTGCCCGTGATCTGCACCAGTTGACGCGACCCGACACGCTCGGTGATCTCCTCGCACTGCTTCGCAGTTCGCTGGTCGTTCCACAGGAGTGCCGGACGGATGACGTCCCCGGCCGAGTCCAGGAACACCGAGCCGTGCATCTGCCCGGTGAGCCCGATGCCGCTGACCTGCTCACCGCCCTCCTCGACTTGGCGACCCACCGCTCCCAGCACTCCCGTGGCCCCGGCCCACCACTCTGCCGGATCCTGCTCGGTCCACTTCGGCCTGGGCGAGAGGAGCGGGTACGACGACGTGGCCGAGCCCACGACTCGCCCGTCCTGGTCGACGGCAACGCCTCGGGCCCCGGTGGTCCCCACGTCGACGCCGATCGCCACGCTCATGTCGCCGAAACCGCCCGGGCCTTGCGCCAGGGCGCCACGGACCCCCGGACCAGGAGCTCGGTGCGAAAGACCATCGTGTTGGCCGGACCTTGGCCGTCCTCGCGCAGACGGCGGAGCAGCAGCTCGGCTGCGCTCCGGGCCATGTCCGCGACGGGCTGGCGAACCGTGGTGACCGCCGGGTTCACCATGCTCATCCAGGGAACGTCGTCGAAGGCGACCAACGAGATGTCCCGAGGGACCCTCATCCCGAGGTTGGAGAGCGCGATGAGGCACCCCTCGGCCAAGATGTTGTTGGCGGCGAAGATCGCCGTGGGCGCCGGCGTCGCCTTAATGAGCTCCGTCGCATTCTCGATCGCATGCTCTCGGTGGAACGAGCCGGACTTGACCAGCTGGGGGCGGACGGGTATCGCATGATCCTTGAGTGCGCGCTCATACCCGGCCAACCGGTGACTCGCCGTCGGCACGTCCAGCTCCCCGGTCAGGATCCCGATCTGTGAGTGGCCGGCACCGATGAGATGAGAAACGGCGCTGTGGGCCCCGGCCTCGTTGTCGACGAGGATCGAGTCCGCCGCCAGCCGGTCGACCCGGCGATCCATCTGGACGATCACCATCTGGTTCCGGAGGAGCTGTTCCAGGTGACGCCGATTGTGCAGGGTGGGCGTGATGATGATCCCGTCGACCCGTACACCCTCAAGCAGCTTCAGATACTCGCGCTCCAGCTCGGGGTCATCGTTGCTGTTGCATAGCACGACGTGGTAGCCGGCACTCTTGGCGACCGCCTCCGCGTTGCTGGCGATCGCTGAGTAGAAGAAATTCTCGACGTCGCCGATCAGGAGGCCGATCATCCGGCTCCGACGGGTTCTGAGGCTCCTGGCGATCTGGTTCGGGACGTAGCCGAGCTCCCGAGCCGCCTCCAGCACGACGCGCCGGGTCTCCTCCGCCGCGTAGCCGCGCCCCGAGAGAACGCGCGCCGCCGTCGACACCGACACGCGGGCCCGCTTCGCGACATCGGCTACGGTGGCCACTCTCTCCCCTTCACCTCATCGACCTGTCGAGACGACGGTGGGAGCGCTCCCCGGCCGCGACCCGTCGGCCTCGTACGTCAGGCCGACCGATGCCCGCCATCTGTCGAGCGTGCGCATGTTGGCCAGCGATTCCTCCCACGGCATGGATGGGGGCGACAGCGCTCCGTCCCGCACGAACGCTCCTACCGCGTCAGCTTCGATGGTGTACACATCCGCCTCCGGCGGGAACTCGATCACCTCCCGCCCCGCTCCCGAGCGCTCGAGCACCAGCTCCGCCGTCGTTCCGATCCGCCCCGGGAGCCAGGGCGAACGTACTGTGATCCTCCCTTCGGATCCGTAAATCCGGACCGAGCTTTCCAGATCGATCTGTACGGAGCAGGCCAGCCGGGCGACGAGGCCGCCCTCGAACGTCAGTGTCGCGGCGGCAGAGTGATCGACTCCGGTCGCGGGCGCGATGTGCGCGGCGCCGGACACGTCGATGGCCTCGGCCACGCCGCCGCCCCCTGCGAGACGGGCGATGAGATGTGACATGGACGTGGTGTAGCAGCCGACGTCCAGGATGCTCCCGCCGCCGCGCTGCCAGTCCAGCACGTAGTTCTCCGGCCGGGCACCGGCGTCGTATCCGAAGACGGCATCGATCATCCGGATCTCCCCGACCGCCCCCGAGCGGAGCATCTCGATTAGCCGGTCCGTCTGGGGATGGCATCGGTGGGCGAACGCCTCCATCAGGAATACGGCGCTCCTGCGGGCGGCGTCGACGATGGCCGCCGCGTCCGCCTCGTGGATCGCCAGGGGCTTCTCGCACAGCACATGCTTGCCGGCCTCGGCAGCACGGACGGCCCAGGTGCGGTGGCTCGGATGATCGGTGGCGACGTAGACGAGGTCGACCTCGGGATCCTCCACGACGGCCCCGTAGCCCACCGCGTGTCCGCGCACGGCGAACTCCGAGGCGAACGCTTGAGCCCGCTCCGGGGTTCGGCTGGCCACCGCGACGAGCTCGCCCGTCGTCGCCTCGGCCAGGGCCTGGGCCATAATGCGCGCGATCTTCCCGGTCCCCAGGAACCCCCACCGCAGCGCCCCGCCCGCCCGCTCCCTCACGTCAGGACCTCTGGATCAGCTCGAGCATCTGCCGGTCCAGCAGATGACCCTCGAACCGCTCGTACTCGACGTCGGCCCGTTCGCTGTCGAGCGGCCCATAGGCGCCACGCAGGTTCCAGAGACACCAGCCCCACCCGGCCTCCCTGAAGAGGTCGAGGAAGTCCTCCATCCAGGCCAGGGTAACGGAGTGGGGGGTCCCGTTGAAGGTGCCGAACTCGCCCACGTGGATCCCTACCCCACGACGCTCCAGTGCCTTCCACGGTCCGACGCGCTCGTTCCGGAGCACGTTCTTGTCGCGCACACCGACGCCGGTAGGGAGCGGCCAGGTCGGCTCGTCCCACTCCTCTGCACCGGGGAACCAGGGGGCGCGATAGTGACTGACGCCCCACGGGTCGTACGCGTGCAGGCTCTGCCCGATACTCAGCCCGGCCAGGCCAGGGACCGGCGTCCAGCCGAGATCGAGGCCGTCGGCGATCACCAGCCGGCCCGGGTCCTTCTCACGGATGGCCTCGACGAGCCGCTCCACGACGGGTACATAGGTTGCCTCGTCGACCTCCTTCGGCTCGTTCAGCAGGTTGAAGGAGAGCCGGTCGTTCGGCATCCCTCGGTAGCGCTCAGCGAAAACTCCCCACTGCAACGCGCACGCTTCCTGCGTGGCCTCGTCGGTCCACAGGTCGGTCGGCTCCGGCGGCGCGTTCACGCAGTAGCCTGGCGCGCGGTGAAAGTTGATGCTGACGTGGATCCCGTACTGGCCACCCCACTCCACCGCCTGGTCGATCTCCTCGAGGACGGGCTCCCTCAAGCCACGAAGGTTCCCGTCGTCCGTCCATGTCCGGTAGTCCATCGGTAGCCGGGCGAAGTCGAAGCCCCACCGCGCGATGAGCTCGAAGTCGGCCTCTCGAAAGGAAGTGTTCCTCTCGGGCCGATCGACCGAGAACTTCTCGACGAGATTGAACCCCCGCCATCGGGGAAGCTTCGAAGGCGACGCGACAGCGAGCGAGCGGGCCTCCCGCCCGGGCTCGGCGGTGCTGGGCACACGTCTCTCCCTTCGGTCAGGATCTCGTCACTCTGCGATCGATCATCGGAACGTCCGGATTCACGTCGGGGCCGAAGAATTCGATCAAGAGCATCTCCTCCGGTCCCGTGCTCCGGACCTCCACCCCCCGGACCGCGCGGTCGTGCGTGACCAGCAACTCGTCCATCTGCGGATTCCCACCCTCCACCGGGATGTCTCCGAACGTTCCCTTCCCCCGCCAAACGAGAACGCTGTAGACGCCCCGTTCGATCGCCACGTAGGAGGACCCCGGCCTGACGACGAGCTTCTTCCCACTGAACTTCGTGGTGTTGTAGTAGATCCAGGACTGCTCACCGCCGGGCTGGCGCGACGATTCGATGAGTCGCGGCGAGAGATGATGGTGCTCGTAGAAGTAGGGGTCGCCGTTCTCCTCCCAGTCGATCAGCTCCAGGACGAAGCGCTCCCCATGCTGCTCACGGTCTTCGGGGCGGACGTCCTTCCACAACAGTTCCTTGGAGATGATCCTCCCGGCATTCAGGGCCTGAAGCATCGCCAGGACGTCCGAGTCCTCCTGCAACTCGATCGTGAGCGCGCTGCCAGGTGCGTGCAGCACTCCCGAGGGGATATGGAAGCCCTCGTCCGGGATCAGGACGTATCCCCTCGTGTGCCTGAGGATGAGATCGCTGTCCCAATCGACGAGATACGGGAGCAGCACCTCGTACTGCCGCTGCTCCGCGATCGATGGATGGAGGCCGAAGAACGACTCGGGGTGGGGCCCCATGTCCACCTCCGGTGGGAAGTAGTACGCCTCGTCCTTGGATTGCCGGCCCACGAGCGCCGCATGCTGTTGCCGCTGGTGGAGGTGAAGGGGAAGCCGGGCGCCGTAGTCGAAGATCTTGGCGAGCCTCCCCAGGCCGGCGTGCGTGGCCGCGTACTCCTTTCCAAGGATCGCGGCCGGATCGGCCTCGACGGCCGCCTTGAGGGTGATTCGGTCCGGGCCGTCGAGAACCAGATAGCTCAGTCCCTCGTCATCGGGCCCGATCATGTTGTCGGCGTGGGTGGTGGACACGAGCCACCGCTCGGTCATGAATCCCCGCTCGCCGACCTCGTACGCGCTCTCGGGCAGCCCGAGACGCCGACCGGCCGGGAGGAAGTCCCGGGCCACCCACGCGGGCTCCAGGCGAAGGATCCCGTCTCCATCAGCGAGCGCGCGATCGAGCACATCATGGATCGTCTCGATCGCCATGGTCCACCTCCCTCCTGTTGAGCCCCGTCGATCCCGGCGAGACCTCGTCCGAGAACGTTCCCAGGGCTACCGGGGCAAGCCTGGGCCTCGTTCTCTCCTCTCTCTTCAGGCGCTGTACAAGCCAGCCGCGTCCACAGCGGCCGTCCGGCGAGTGCCGTCGATCGCCTCACCCGTCTCGATGTCGAAGAAGTGAAGCTTCCTGGTGTCGACGGAGAGCTCGACCTTCTCCGCTTCCCGCACCCGCGACTCGGGTGTCACTCTGGCGATGAAAGGCGTGCTGCGAATGCTCGCCTGCTCTTCCAGCGCCTCGAGCACTTCCGTCCCGCGGTCGGATGCGAGATCCCTCGTGTCCTCGGTCACCACCGGCGGTGCGTCGACCGTGAAGTGGAGGTAGGCCTCGGCTCCCATGTCCTCGCGGAGGTCGACAATCGCCGACATCCGACCTTGGGCCGGCTGCCCGGGGACGACCGAGGCGTCCTCCATGTCCTCCGGACGAATCCCCAGGACCAGGGGCCTGCCCACCGCACGCTGCAGGCCAGGTTGCTCCGCGACCACCGTCTCCGGCACGCGGAGCCGGTGCGAGCCGAACTCCGCGAAGAGCTCGCCGTTGGCGGCGGTCAATGTGGCCTCGACCATGTTCATCGCGGGAGAGCCGATGAATCCCGCCACGAAGAGGTTCGCCGGTCGTCGGTAGAGAGTCTGTGGGCTGTCGACCTGCTGGAGGATCCCACGGTTCATCACCGCAACCCGGTCTCCCAGGGTCATCGCCTCCGTCTGATCGTGGGTGACGTAGATCGTCGTCGCCTGGAGGTCTTTCTGGATCCGCAGGATCTCGGCACGCATCTCGACACGGAGCTTCGCGTCGAGGTTCGACAGCGGTTCGTCCATGAGGAAGGCCTGGGGCTGACGGACGATGGCCCGTCCCATGGCCACGCGTTGGCGCTGCCCTCCGGAGAGCTCACGAGGACGCTTCCCCAGCAGTTCCTCCAAGCGCAGGATGCGAGCCGCCTCCCGGACTCTCCGATCCATCTCCTCCCGTTTGACCTTGTGAATCTTCAGGCTGAGGGCCATGTTCTGGTACACGGTCATGTGCGGGTAGAGCGCGTAGTTCTGAAACACCATGGCGACGTCCCGCTCTCCGGGCGAGCGGTCGTTCACCAAGCGGTCGCCGATCCAGATGCCCCCTTCCGTGATGTCCTCGAGTCCGGCCACCATGCGGAGGACGGTGGTCTTGCCGCACCCTGACGGGCCCACCAGCACGACGAGCTTTCCGTCTGGGATCTCGAGATCGACTGAGTTGACGGCCTTGGTTCCGTCTCGGAACACCTTGGTGACGCCCCCGAGAACGATCTCAGCCATCGCGTCTCACCCGCCCGGAACAGCGTGCACGTCGCAGCGCTTCCATGTGTATCAACCCTTCAGTCCGACCGATGCGATCCCACCGATCAGCTTCTTCTGCGCGAAGAAGTACACGACGATCGGCGGGACGATCGACAACAGGTTCGCGGCCATCATCAGGTTCCACGGGGTGTCGGATCGGTGTACGAGGCTGGCCAGGCCGATGGCCACCGTGAACTTGTCCTGGTTGTCCAGATACAGGAGCGGTCCCAGCAGGTTGTTCCAGTTCCACAGGAACGTGAACACAGCACAGACGGTGAGCACCGGGGTCGAGAGGGGGAGGATGATTCGCCAGAAGATCTGCCAGGTGTTCAGGCCATCGACTCGGGCGGCGTCGTCCAGATCTCGGGGGATCGTTCTCATGTACTGCCGGATCAGGAAGATGAAGAACGCCAATCCGCCAAACGACGGGACGATGAGCGGCAGGTAGGACCCGTACCACCCGAACTTGAAGAACATCAGGAACTGGGGAACCATCAGCGCCTGCCACGGGATCAGCATGGTGACGATCAGGACGTAGAACAGCACCTTGCTTCCGCGAAACCGCAAGCGAGCGAACGCGAAGCCGACCAACGAGCACGAGATGAGGATCCCCAGGATGTTCCCGACGACGATCACCGTCGTGTTGATCGTGTACCGAAGGAACGGGAACGGCTCGTTGACCCCAGTGCCCGTGAGGACGCGCCCGAAGTTCTCCCAATGCCAGAAATGGGTCGGCCACCATTGAGGGTTCGGAGTGAATACTGGCTCCAGGTCCGGTTTGAGCGCCGCGTTCAGCATCCAGCCGGCCGGCAGGAGGATGAAGGCACTGAGAGCGAGGAGCACGAGGTACATGCTCACGCGAAAGAGGAGGCGCCGAGGGCGCACCCGCCACTTGCTGTGGCGGGGCACAACTCTTCTCGGCGCTCCGACGGTGGGGGCGGCCTCGACCGTTCTCACACTCACCGCTCCCGTTCGGGGTCGTACTCGTAGTAGACCCACCGACCCGAGGTCTTGAAGATCAGCAGGATGACGAAGGCCGCAGCCAGCACGAGCACCCAGGACTCCGCCGAGGCATAGCCGAGGCGGCCGTTCTGGAACCCCTCGTACCAGACGTTCAAGAGGTAGAAGCGAAGCGAGTCTCCGACCGCCCCTTGAGCTCCGGACACGATGAATGCAGTGTCGAACACCTGGAACGCATCGATGAGGCTGGTCAGCAGCACGAACAACAGGGTCGGTGTGAGCATGGGGAAGGTCACGTACCGGAACCGCTCCCAGGGCCCCGCTCCGTCGAGCAGCGCGGCTTCGTACAGCTGTGCCCCGATGTTCTGGAGGCCAGCCAGCCAGATGATCGCTCCCCCTCCCACGCCCCACAGGCCGATGAGCACGACGGACGGCACGGCCCACGTCGGGCTGGCCAGCCAGCGCGGGGGATTGTGGATGCCGATCGCCCGCAGGACCTCGTTCAGCGCGCCCACGTCGGGGTTGAGTAGCGCGACCCACAGGACGGCCACCGCCACGCCGCTCAGCACCGAGGGGATGAACAGGATCGTCCGGAAGACGTTCATCCCCCGAATCTTCAGGTTGAGCAGAAGCGACAGAAGAAGGCCGACCACCATGTACAGCGGCACCGAGAGCAGCATGTACTTCAGCGTCACCCGGATGGCCAGCCAGAAGTGACGGTCGTCGAACAGCATCTCCTTGAAGTTGGCCAGCCCCACCCAGTGCGGCGAAGAGATGATGTCCCAGTCGCTGCCACTCAGGGCGATCGACCACAGAATGGGCACGATCCAGAACGCCAGGAGGCCACCCAGCCACGGGAGGAGGAACAGGTAGGCTGACCTCTCCTCGCGGCGCGCCAGTCGGCCGATACCGGATCGACGGCCTCGCGCCTTCACTGTGATCAAGGAACCGCCCTCCCTGACCTCGTCGCACAGGCGGTCGCCGGCCCTCACGAGGCCGGCGACCTACCGCGAAACCGCTATCCCGCGTCCCATTCCTTCCACGCCTTGTCCAGGTCGGCCTGGACCTTGGGCTCCGCGTCGTCGAGAGCCTGCTGCGCGGACTCGCCCCCTACGATCTTGTCGAAGGCCTCGAAGACGGCTCCGACCGTGTCCCAGCGATTGGGGATGAAGACCGCGGGACGGGCGTGGGGGACGACCTGCAGGGCCTCTTCCCGACCCGGGATCCCTCCGGCCCAGTTCATCTTGTCGGCCACGGCGGTGCTGATCGGCATGTCGCCGGTCACCTGCACGCGCAGGCGCTGGCCCTCGGTCGTCTGGTACGCGATGAACAGCTTGGCCTCGTCGGGATGCTCCGTGCCCGCGAACACGCAGAAGGTGTCCGTCCAGGTCTGGAGGAAGGGCTCCACGGAGTCGGCCGTCGGGGGGAACGTGACTCCGTAGTTGATCCCGGCCTTCTCGATCTTCTTGAACGACTGGAGGTCGGTGACCACCATCCCGAGCTTCCCTTGCGAGAAGTAGTCGGCCCCCTGCTCCCACGGATCCATGGTGCTGAGGCTGGGTGCGCAGCCCTCGCGGATGCCCTTGGCCATGACGTCGTAGGCATGCACCGCCGTCGGGCTGTTCACGATCGCCTCGCGACCGTCCTCGCTGAACTCCGTCTCCCAGGGCAGCACCGTCACCGGGTAGCCGTATGCCCCGCCCCAGATCCCCTTGTCCTTGTCGGTGAGCGTGCAGGCGGTGTCGACGAACTGGTCGATGCTCATCGGGGGGTATGGCGCCGGAGGTGTGATCCCGTGGGCCTCGAACATGTCCTTGTTGTAGAAGACTCCCACCGCACCCAGGTACGAGCCGAGGCAGTAGAGCTTCCCCTGGAACTCGCACCCGAACTCGCCGTTCACGTGCGTCGTGTCGCCGATGATCGAGGAGTTGTACGAGGACAGGTCGATCCCATCTGACTTGACCAGGTCGTCCAGGGGGAGCACCTTGCCCTCCCGCAGCCATCGGAGGTTTGCGATCGCACCAAGATCCGGTGGGTTGCCGGCTGCAATCGCCGTCTCGATCTTCGTCCCGTAGTTGTCTTCGGGGAACGCCGTGAGGTTGATGTGGATGTACGGGTACTTCGCTTCGAATCCTTTGACGAGGGCGTCGAGGAACTCGTCCTGTCCCTCTTCGGTCACCCAGAAGTCGAGCGTCACCTCTTCATGAGACTGGGCCGTCTGGCCTGGGGGCCCCGATGAAGTCGTCTTGGGACTGCCTCCACTGCAGCCCGCCCCGATGACTGCAACCACGGCCAGCGCGCTGGCCAACCGCTGCCATCTCATGGCTCACCCCTTCCCGGCGAACGACGCCACTGCCCGGCACGCCTCGCGCCCATCCTCGCGGGCGCCGCACCTCATGGGAACTCCCGGCCGTCTCCCCTTCCTCCGGTGACAGCCTCGTATGGTATCGTTCTCAGGTCTTCGAACGCAACGCAGTAGCGCGCAGGACGAAGTACGGTCGGCTCGACAGGTCGAATCCCAGGCCCGGATACAGCCACGCGGAGCCGCTCGCGCCCCGCAACGCGAAGAAGTACGTGAGCGCGTATGGGGAGCCTGTGTAGCCCCCGGGGATCGTGGAGACGAAGCGTTCCGCCTCCCGGGTCATCTCGACCTCCACGTATCGTTCGGACTGATTCATGTGCCGGTACCGCAGTCGTGCCGCGGCGACCTTCCCCTCCTCACCCCGGCTGACCTCGACCGCGATTGGGATGTCCCGACCCGGACGAAACGACCTCGGGGGGACGTGGCGCATCTCTGCGTCCGGCCGTCGCGGATACGCCTCCAGCCCCAGACCGCCCTGGTCGCTCGCCGCTTCGGTTCCCGAAGGCAGTGATGGAGTGAGAGCCGCCATGTCCTCGACGTCTTGGTCGATCGCCCCCAGCCGGTCCGCCCAGGACCCTCGGAGATGGGGCTGGGGGCCGAAGGTCAGGTCGTCGACATAGATCCCTCGGGCCCGGTGGGCGGCCTGGGCCCAGGCCGCCCTGGCTCCTCGATATGCCTCCAAGGCCATCCGCAGGGAACGTGGGCTGCCGAGGCCAGCAAAGAGCTCATAGTGGACCGCGGCGCGAAGCTTCCCGGCGAAGAAGCGACCGAGCGCCTCCTGGACCGAGACGTCGACCAGGAGCCTTCGGGCCTCCGGGTCGGTCGGATCCTCGAGCGCTGACTCCACCTCGGCGAGATGGTCCGCCGCCTGTCCCGAGAGCTCCTCGAGCCATCCGGCGACGTCGAGCGGTGAGTACCGGCCACTGTGCTCGCCCGAGAGCACCTCGCGGACGAATCCCTCCACGCTGGAGAACATCTCCGGGTCGAGGGGGCTGACCGTGCCGAACCGGGCCGGGCTCGGCGTGTCGAACGCGTAGGGGTGCGGGCGGGTTCGACCCCCCCGCGAGACGATCGGCATGTTGGTGTAGACCTCGGGCCAGAAGAAATTGTTGGACGCCGACGGATGGTGTGCCGTCGTCACCAGAGGGAGGATCCGACTCGCGTTCGCGAGCGCGGCCTCCGCGGCCCCCGCCGCCGGGCCCAACTTGGCACGCAGGTATCGGCGCCACGTCTCGGGCGTGGCGTCGGGATCGAAGGTCAGCCGTCCGACGAGCCGGTACGCGTAGCCGTACTTTTCCCAGTCGTCAGCCGCGGAGAGGGACGGATCCGCGTATCCGTCGCGCGACCCGGGGGTCCCTGAGCCCTCTCGGCCCCGGAACGACAGCGGCTCACACCACTCCAATCCCTGGCTCCCCGCGATGGCCGAAGCGCGTCCGTATCCGGCCGCCATCGCGGGATCTCCCCACAGGAGCAGGCGCTGGGTGCCCGGCCAGATGCGAAAGACCACGTCGTACGGTCGGTCCTCCCGGAGGAAATCGCCGTAGCCGTACCGGGTGAACGGCCGGCTCCCCTCGCTGACCGCCATCAATCGTCCCCGCTCCGTGGCGGGGCGCCGTTCGACCTCGTGCGGCCGCTCCATCTCGCGGATGGCCGCCTGGTGGTAGGAAAGGCCCATGTGCTCCGCCCCGAACTTGGGGGACACCGTCACCGGGGCTCCCGTGGCCAGCGCGATCTCGATCGTCTCCCGGTCGAGCCCTTTCGCGTGGAGGTCGATTCCCACGGGCCGGCCCGAGGCCGCCACGCCGTCGAACACTGCCTTCCAGAACGACCAGCTCCGCTCGGGGATCCCGCTCTCGCCGTGGACACGGAAGGTGAGGCCCCCGATCGCTGGACAGGCCTCCAGAAGCACCCTCAGCGCATCCCGGCAATACGCCGCGTGGTCGTTCCGCCGAAGGCCCTGGATCGTGTAGTTGGCGTCCGGGCTGTCGACCCACTCGTACGCGTGCGTCCACAGACCGAGCTGGAGTCGAGGCCGACCGCGGCCGCCTCCTCCGAGACGAACCGGAGCATCTCCAGGTTGCGGTCGCGCTCTTCATCGGGGAGACCGCGGACCCGCACGGCGTGGCCCGGGACGGGGACGAGGAAGGGATAGGCGAAGTACAGGTACGTGTCGGTGACCCGTCGGGGGAGGTTGTAGCCGAGTCCCAGGGTCAAGCTGAACCGGTTGAAGCGCTGGGCAACGAGTTCCGAGAGGTAGCGGCGCCAGAGGGCCTCGTCGTGGAACCAGGGCTTGTCGTAGAGCTCGCTCGTGAACAGCCGTGCGACGCTTCGAACCGCGTTGGCGGGTTCCTCGACGATCGGTTTGTCGATCCGCATGGCGGCGATCGGGTCCCTTGCGTGGACGACCCGATCCGCCACCTCCAACACGGCGTAGACGAGTCCACGGACATCGGCCCCACAGGCCAGCAGCACCTGCTTCCCCATCAATTGGCCCGGCACGAGCCCGAGCGCCTCGGGCCTGGAGGGGATGGTCGTCTCCGCCCTCGAGAGGATCGCCCGGGCGACAGAGGATCCCCGCCCCGCCACCAGCACCCTCCCTGACGAGGGGTCGTCGGCGTCGAACCGCCGAAGCATGCGCACGGGGAAACCCCTTCCGACCAGCGCCTCCCGAAGACGCTCCACGGCCCTGCGCACTGGTATCTCGGCCGCCAGCTCGTCATCGGGATCGACGGCGATCGAAGTCGCCCGGACCTTGGGCCCGCCTCTCACCGGAGCCACAGGATGCAGTAGAGGGGAACGTCGCGGAGCGTGAGCCGGTGTTCACCGCCCGCGGTATGCACGCGGGCCTTGAGATTGCCGTCCGGGCTCACTGCGGTGACGTTGAAGAACGGCCTCGGCAGGCGGACCCGCATCTCGAGCGACGGGAGGACCGGGACCGAGTCGATTGCCTCTTCCTGGTCATAGCGGATGATGTGGACGGCCGCTCCCCGTTCGAGCCGCACGAGATTGACCATCGCGTCGATCGGCGGATCGAACGAGACCTGTGGCCCCATCGGAAGCACCCCCGGCTCGAACGCCGAGGCATGCTCGAGGCGGATCGTGCGTCGATGCTCGAAGAGCGCGCGGCGCGAGGGCTCCTCCAAGCTCGTCCCTACGATCCCGAGCACCCTGATCCCGTGCTTCCGGCACTCGGCGATGAACTCGCTGTCGTTCACGAACCCGTAGAGGCGGAACCTCGGACTATTGCCTTGCCAGGCCTCCTGTTCGAGGTACGGCAAGGAGAGGGAGCCACCGCCGAGGGCAGCCCACACCAGCATGGTCGCCCGGTAGTCGATGAGATCGTCGATCATGCGGAGCCGGCGTGCCGGATGGCTAGGGTGGTAGTTGTGCTGGCGGGGGAGCCAGCCGTCGAAGTAGACGCCTCGCTCGATTGGAGGCCTCGATTGATCGCCGGGCCGGCCTGGTGGAACGACAGAACCGGGGAGCTTCGTCACGGACTGGTTCCGGCGCCGGCCGTGTAGGTCTCCCAGTCCAAGATCGGAACCTCCGGTGGCCAGGAGGTCGGGCCGCCGGGGCGGATGGAAAGATGACAGGCCGCGGTCGCCGGGGTCCCCCCGCGCCAGTGCCACTCACCCGGCGGGATGAAGGCCATCTGCCCCGCGCGGAACAGCGTTCGCTCCTCCTCTGTGCCGACGATCCCCTCCCCCTCCAGGAAGTACAGCAGCTGCGCGGTGGCGTGGGCGTGGGGCAACGTTCGCGCTCCCGCATCGAAGAAGACTGCGAGGATCTCGAGGTCCGAGGGGTCGTCGGTCTCGGTCAGGGTGTGGAAGAGGACCAGTCCTCTGAAGCGTTCAGGCTGGGGTGCTGGACTGGCCAGGGCGCGCCATGCTTGGATCGATCTCACGTGGGGCTCCTCCTCGGGACGAGCCCGGATGATAACGTTCCCACATTCCTGGGCGCGAGCCGACCCCGTGTTCGGCCGATCGAGCCGGATCGGATGGGCCATGGAGCTGTTGCTGGGGATCGATGTCGGTACGACGACATGCAAGGCCGCCCTCGCGACCCCGGACGGCACGGAGGTCGCGCATGGGCGGCGCCTCACACCGTGGAGGCCCGTACCGACAGGAGCGGAGGTCGACCCCCTGGCCCTCGCCGAGACCGCGGCCGCGGCCGCACTCGATGCGCTGTCGACGGCCCCCAAGGGGGCGGTGCTCGGCGTCGGGGTCACGAGCATGGGCGAGACGGGAGTCCTCCTGGACGCACATGGCGCGCCCCTCGCGACGGGGATCGCCTGGCACGACTCCAGGGGATCAGATGAGGCAGAGCGCATCGGAGCCGAGATCGGAGCCGCCGAGTTCGCACGGCACACGGGGTTGCCGTTGGGGTCTGCCTGGACCATTGCGAAGTACGCGTCGCTCCGGGCCGGGGTGGCCACCCCTGGACGAGGGCGCCGCTGGCTGAGCGTCGCCGAATGGATCGTCCGCTGGCTGGGCGGCGAGGAAGTGGCGGAGCTCTCGCTGGCGTCGCGGATCGGGTTCCTCGAGGTCACCACCCGTGGCTGGTGGTCGACGGGCCTCGAGTGGGCGGGGCTGTCGGCCCGGTCCATGCCAGTCCTGGTCGAGGCAGGAACCGCGGCCGGGCGGGTCACGAGGATCCCCGAGCTGGCCGGCGCGGTGCTGACGGTGGCGGGCCACGACCAGCCCTGTGGAGCGGCCGGCGCGGGCGCGACGGGAGCCGGTGACACCCTGGATTCCTGCGGCACGGCGGAGGCCATGCTCCGAGCGATCCCCACGCCGGTCGACCGCGACACGATCGAGTCCGCGACGGCACGCGGGCTCACGGGTGGCTGTCACGTCCTGCCGGGACGGGCGGCCCTCCTCGGGTTCTTCAAGGCCGGGCTCGCGTTGCATCGGTTCCTCCGGCTCCTGGGCGCCGATGACGCAGGGGAACGACGAGCGGCCCTGGATGAGGACGCGACGGCCGTGCCCGAGCGGGCGGGCGGCCTCCTCGTCACGGACATCGCCGGCGACATCGCAACGATCACCGGGATCGGCGCCGAGGTGGTTCCCGGGGCGGTCTGGCGGGCGGCCATGGAGGCCGCCGCGAGCGAGAGCGCTCGGATCGTGTCCTCGGTCGACGACATCGCGGGGAGAACGGAGCGGCTCGTCGTCACGGGCGGATGGGCCCGCAGCGAGGCCTACAGAGCGATCAAGCGCGCCGTCCAGGGACCCTTCGACTGGCCCGATATCTCCGAGGCCGCCGCCCGTGGCGCGGCATTGTTCGGTGGACTATCTGCCGGCGTGTACGCGTCGGCGGACGAATTTCCCATACCCCGGTCGCGCTTCATATGAGCTTCTTGCGAGTCCTTTCTGGTCCGTCGGGAGTCTCGCCATCAGGACGTCCTGAAGTCGATTCGACAAGGTAGGCGTTCGCTCCAGACGGGACCTCGTCGCGGCCTCATCACCCGCCACTACCTCCCTCACCCGCGGGAAGGAGCGCCCGTGGGACCGACGGGTTCGTCAGATAGGTCGACGGCATCGGCACCGAGCGTGCGGTCACGTGCCAAACGCTCGGGCCGATGCGGCGCCGACCCCTCCGACCACCTAGCGATCATGCCGACCTGGCAACGGCTCGACGCGGGAGCCGCCGGGTTTCCTCTGCACGTGCGGCCCCATCGCGGCCCCGCCCCAGGTCAGACGTGGTTGCAGCGGACTGGATCCGCTGGTCGCCCCGAATCCTGAGCGGAGAGAATTCACCCCTGACCAGGCACGACGGCGATCGCGCCCTCGAGTCCCGAGAGGCGAAAAGGGACTCTCCTGACGCATCCGTGGGTCCATCAGGCAGCCCCGCGTCCTGGTAGCGGGGGGCAGTAACCGCCCCGATCGAGCAGCGCGAGGGCGACGAGATGCTCGGGCTTCTTGAACCCGAAGGCCATCCGGTGAAGGACCCGCAGCTTCGTGTTCGTGGACTCGATGAGCGCGTTGGACAGACCGTGGCGCATGGCCGCCTCGATCCCCGGGAGGTTCTTGCGGACCTTCCGGCCCAGCTCGACGAAGGCCGAGATCCGACTTCGTTGCGCCCAGGCCAGCCAGGCGTGGATCATGGCGATGGCTCGCCGGCCCTTCAGCCGGATGGCTACCCGCAGCTGCTCCTTGAGCAGGTACGCGCGGTAGAGGGGGGTGTTGGCCGCGGAGATCCAGGCCAGCTTCGCCTCCTGGCGCTCGGTGAGGTCCTCGGGGTTCTTCCACAGGGCGTGGCGGGCACCCTTGAGCTCGCGGGCATAGGCCCGCATGCCCTGGCGGCGGGCCGTGTTCCACACCTCACGGCGGACCTCATCGAGGGCGTCGGTGGCCCACTGGACGACGTGGAACCCGTCGGTGCACACGACGGCCCTCTTGCACCGCTCCGCCACCACCTCGTCGATCCACTCGGCCGCATCTGCGCTGACCAGGCGGACCTTCGTGCACCGGTCGTCCCCGAGGAGGTCGAAGAAGGCGCGCAGGGTCTTCTTGTCGCGTCCCGGGGCCGCCCACACCAGCCGTCCCCAGTCGTGGTCCACGACAACGAGCAGGTAGCGGTGGCCCTTCTTGTACGAGATCTCGTCGATCCCGATGCGCCGCAGGTGCTCGAAGGGTCGTGGGCCGCCCGTCCGTCGGCGACGACCCGGGCGATGATCGAGCCCACGGTGCGCCAGGCGATGCGCATGAGCTCCGACACCGCGGACTTCGGGGTGTGGGTGACGAGCCACGCGGCCTGGTCGTCGAAGTCCCGGGTGTGGCCCGCCCCGTGGCGGGCCCACGGGACCTGGGCCACGGTGGGACCGTGCTCTGGGCAGGCCACCCGGGGGGCGTCGGACTCGAGGAAGCACATCACCGTGCCGAGGTCGAGGGCGCGCCATCGTCGCCGGCCTTCGCCCGGTCGTACAGGGGAGCCCGAGCCCCGCACCGGCCGCACCGGCGCTTGGAGTGCCGCCGGGGCCGGACGTGGGCGACGACGGCATTCTCCCGCTCGTCGACCTCCACCGAATCGATCACCGTGGCCCGGTCGACACCGAGCACGCGACGCCATACGTTGATACCGAGCACGCCGTCCTCCTCACCTCGCCTCTGGACCGTTGAACAGCCCAGAAGGGTAGGTGGGAGGCGGCGTTGCTCACATCAGGGCGGGTTCCCGACCCACGGATTCGTCAGAAGAGCCCCTTTCTCTTTGGTCGCTCGCGGTCATCTTTGATTGTTGTTGGACCTCGCAGCGACCAGAGAGCGACCAGTCGAATCTGTTGAGGCTCGCCCGACTCGGGGAAAGTCGGTCTTCGTGCCGGTCTCCAGAGCCGGAGACGGGCCAGGAGCGCAGGTTTTCGATCAGCGCTCGTCCCCTTCGGCCCACAGCGCCTCGACTCCTCCTCGCTCGTCGACCGCGAACGAGCCGTATCTGATGTCGACTGCGCGACGGTACCGGTTGATGACCACGCCGGTGGAAGAGGTCGCGCTGTCGATGAGCTCGAGGCCGGCGGGGATCGTTCCCCTGTCGAACAGCCGCTTGCCGCTACCGAGCAGGACCGGGAAGGTCCACAGGCGATACTCATCGATCAGGTCGTGCTCGATCAAGGTCTGCAGGAGGCCCCAGCTGCCGTGGACCTGGATCTCGCCGCTCGGCCCCTCCTTGAGCGTGGCCACGGCGCCCGGCACCTCGCCCTCGAGGAGGGTCGAGTTGTTCCACTCCACCGTCTTCAGGGTGGTGGAGGCCACGTACTTGGGGACCCGATTCAACACCGCACCGACCGGGTCGTCGTCGGGGACGTGCGGCCAGTGTGCCGCGAAGATCTGGTAGGTCGTCCGTCCGAGGAGGAGCGCACCCGCCTTCGCGGTCCATTCCGTGATGATCTTCCCCATGGGGGCGTCCCAGTAGCCGACGGACCATCCGCCGTGAGCGAACCCGCCGGTGCGGTCCTCATCAGGACCACCAGGTCCCTGCATGACGCCGTCGAGAGTCAGAAACGTTCCCACAACCAGCGAACCCATCGTTCTTCTCCCCTTCTCCTTCCGGGCACGAAACCGTGCCGGTTCCTTCGACGTTCGTGCCTGGTTCTCCCACTCCCGCGGCCCCCCCGTCCCCTCCTCGCCTCTATTCCACCTTGATGTAGTTCAGCTCGAAATCGTGCTTCCACTCCGAGCCGTCAGCCGACTTCTCCCAGGCGCCCTTGATCGTCCTTCCGTCATCGGAGAACGCGCCCCTGTACCGCTGCCAGAACCCTGGGGCCTCTCGCCAGATCTTCCAGACACCCTCGTTCAGGCTCATCTGGTAGACGCGGGCCACACCTCGCGAGTCGTAGTAGTGCTGCTCGAGGGTCTCCGGGGTTTCGCCCGGACCGATGATCATGATCGCGCTGGGCGCGGCGGGGTCCTCCGCGGTGGCGCGCTGGATCAGGAAGAACTCCCCTTCAAGCCAGTGGAACGTGGTGCGGCCACTCCCGGTCACCGGGGGACTGCCGGGGCCGAAGAACCCGGCCTCGAACGAGGCCTCCGTCTCCCACTCCCCGACCAGCACATCGAGGCGGCCGAGCGCCGCCGGCCGCTCCGTCGGGACATCGCCCGGTCTGACGGTCTTGCTTGGCTCGCTCCGCGTCTCCGGTTGCCGCGCATCGGCCATCTGCCTCCTCCTCTGTCTCGAACAGGCTCCCGACCACAAGACCGACCGGCACCCGAACTCATCGTCGGATCTGGTCCGGTCGGTCCTCAAGTCTGAAGAATCTCGAAGAGTCCTCACAAGACTGTGCTGCCTCTCGGAACACCGGGCGGTGAGCGCACCTGCTATGTCGCGGAAACGCGCTCACGACAGCGCAGATCAATGTCCCCTGATGAAGGCGAACTTCTTGGAGCGCGTCGCGATGGTCTCGACGTGGTTGAAGCCGGCGTCCTTCATCATCGGCGCCAGCTTGTCGACCATGCTCCCGCCGCGGGCAAGGCCGAGGACCGAAAGCAGATGGCCGAGCGGGGAATGGCTCTCGGTCGCGAGGTCCATCGCCACGAACCGGCCGCCTGATTTCAGGACCCGCCGGATCTCCGCCAGGCCCTTGCGCTTCAGGTCATCCGGCAGGTGGTGGAGCATGAGGCTACTCGTCACGAGATCGAACGACTGGTCCGGGAACGGGATGGCCTCGATCAGGGCGACCTGAAAATCGACGTCGGGGCCGGCCCTGGCCGACTTCTTCCTCGCCACCTCGATCATCTCGGGGGACGCATCGATCCCGTGCACCTCGCCAGGTGTGACCTTCGGGGTGATGGCGATGCAAGCGTGCCGGTGCCGCATCCCACGTCGATCACGTTCTCCCCGGGCGCCGGCGCGGCGAGCTGGATGAGCTGGTCTCGCCCGAAGGACATCTTTCGGCTGACGAGGTCGTACCAGCGCGCCCAGCGGAGGACGCGCCCTGTCGTTTCCGGGCCATCGGCCGTCCTGTGGTGCATTCTCGGAACCTCCTGCGGCGAGTGTACGCGCGGTGGTTTCCCGGAGAGGCGAGCCCGAGACAGTCCGCGCGAAAGGCTTCGCCCATGGTGGCCTGGATCCTGTTCCGGGGCATGGGGTGGAAGCACTCCTACGAGATGGGGCGCAGTGATGGTCTCCCGGTAATCCCGTTCCTGTGCTTGGTGTGGTTCGCAGTCACCAAGAACGCGTGGTGCGGGCCCTATTGCGTCTCGACGTTCGTGGCGATGTTCGCCCTCATGCGGTACCGCCGGAGCGAGTACTCGATGCAGATGTAGCCGAACGGTTCTCGGCGGGACTTGGAAGGGGGGATCGGTTACCCCGGCTCAGGACTCTCCTTGTCTGAGAGACGCCTCCACGGTGCGTGTGGGGGCATCCCCCCCGGCGGAGTTCGAGCAGGCGTACTATCGGGCCTGGTCGACGGAGAGGAGGTGGCGTAACCCCAACGTCCCGAGTCTCCATCAAACCCAGTGCGATTCAGATCTCAGAGTGCTTCGAGTTGCCGGCCCGCCAAGGGTCCAACTCCGACGGCGGAGAATTAGGGCTGACGGAACCGAGCGTCTCTCGCTCGGCTCGGGCGGCCGTGCCCGAAGGCCAAGCCCCCAATCACCTTCCAACCGGAAGCGTTCGGCAAAACGCGCCCAGGAAGGAGGTGATGGCAGGCCATTCGGCACGCCCGGACGTAGATCCACACGGGATCACCCCTCCAGTAACGGCAACCGCATTCTCTACGACTTGCACTCCCGGGCGGCAGCCATCCTGAGCGCCGGAGGCTCATCCGCCTTGGTTGCCGATCAAGAGACAGAGACGCATGCCGATGCTCTTTGGTCGCGCCTCCTCAACTCTCCGTCGCGAGCGCCAAGACATCCTCTAATGACATCTGTCGACCCAGTTCCC
>Ga0137373_10001043_pt1 | contig 29473 bp, 27 predicted proteins | sample SagtaG_5_FD_104912 | JGI IMG/M metagenome (GOLD analysis project Ga0137373, IMG submission 104912) | Vadose zone soil microbial communities from Sagehorn Ranch, Mendocino, California, USA - Sage1_R_80_16 metaG | ecosystem: Environmental > Terrestrial > Soil > Vadose zone | place: USA... | reverse complement strand
GCTTTGGTGAATGCCCAGACCTCAACTGTCGGTCAATGGTCACCCGTGCAGACGTTGCCGTACCGCCCGATACATGCCCAGATGCTCCCGACCGGCAAGGTCCTGTTTTGGGATTCGTACGCGAACGCCGACAACCCTCAGCTTTGGGATCCAACGACAGGTGCTGTCAGCGCAGCGGCGCGGGCTGGCTACAATATCTTCTGTACAGGCTTCTCGTTTCTCTCAGACGGCCGACTGTTTATCGCAGGCGGGCACATCTCGGATAACGTCGGTCTGGCCTACGCCTACACCTATAATCCCTTCACCAACTCCTGGAGCCGCCTGCCCGATATGAACAATGGCCGCTGGTACCCGACTGCTACCACACTGGCAAACGGGGACATACTGGTAGTGGCCGGAACGATCGATACGAGCACCGGCATGAATCTCCTTCCGCAGGTGTGGCAGACGGCAACCGCTACTTGGCGAAACCTCACCAGCGCCCAACTCGAGCAGCCCTACTATCCCTATATGTTCCTAGCACCTAACGGCAAAGTCTTCAGCGCCGGGCCGAGCCAGACCACCCGCTACCTGGACACTTCAGGAAGCGGAGCTTGGACGGTGGTCGGGAACAACACTTACGGGACACGCAACTGGGGCTCGGCAGCGATGTATAACGACGGCAAAGTGATGATCGTGGGCGGCGAGCCGGGTGCTTTCTATGGCTCAGGATCCGCTGTGGCTCCCACAAATACTGCCGAAGTCATCGATTTGACGGCTGCGACTCCGGCTTGGCAACCCGTCGCATCCATGGCTTATCCTCGTAAACACCACAACGCCACGCTCCTGCCGGATGGCAAGGTGCTCGTGACCGGGGGCAGCAGCGGGAACGAGAGTACGACCACTGTTTCAGCCAACCCTGCCTACGCGGCTGAAATGTGGGATCCGGCGACAAATACGTGGACCACCCTGGCAAGTAATACGGTCTTCCGGGGCTACCATTCCACCGCGCTCCTCTTGCCTGACGGTCGCGTCCTCTCCGCCGGAGGGGAATACAATAACCAGACAACCGCGGAGGTTTATTCGCCGCCATATCTGTTCCAGGGAGCGCGCCCGACGATCAGTTCAGCTCCGACGAGCGTCGGATACGGCCAGACCTTCTTCGTGGAGACGCCGGACGCGGCAAGCATCACGAAGGTGACCTGGCTGCGGCTCGCTGCCGTGACGCACACGAACAACATGGGCCAGCGGATCAACCGTTTGAGCTTTTCACCGGTAGCAGGCGGCCTCAACGTCACAGCGCCTTCGAGCACGAACTTGTGTCCACCAGGGCATTACATGCTCTTCATCCTGAACAGTGCTGGCGTGCCTTCAGTAGCCAAACTCGTCCGCATCGATGGTTCCCCCGCCGTCAACTTCACGTACAACGCGTACCCGTACCCTATTGCCGGGCGACCGGTCCAGTTCGCCGACACGTCGACCAGCTCCCCGACTTCCTGGTCCTGGAACTTCGGCGACGGAGGAACGTCCACATCACAATATCCGCAGCACACCTTCGCGGCAGCCGGACCGTACACCGTCACAATGACCGCGACGAGCGCAGGTGGAAGCGGCTCCACCAGCAAGAGCGTCACCGTCAGTCCGGCCATCGCCCCGGTGGCTTCCTTCACCGTGGCGCCGGCCTGTTCGACGTGCAAGAACTCCATGCTGTTCACCGACACCTCGACCAACTATCCGACTTCCTGGTCTTGGAACTTCGGCGATGGCGGAGCATCAACATTACAGAATCCGCAACACTACTTCGCGGCCTCCGGCACCTACACCGTCACGTTGACCGTGGCAAACACCGCCGGAAGCAACTCCACCAGCCAGAGCGTCATCATCAGCGTACCGACCCCGACTCCGACTCCGGTTTCGGCGACTACGCCGACGAACACGCCGACGCCGACTGCGACGATCACGCCGACCCCGACGAACACTCCGACTCCGACGATCACGCCGACTCAAGCCTCGACGAATACGCCGACCAATACTCCGACTCCGACTCCGACGATCACGCCGACTCAGGCCTCGACGAATACGCCGACCAATACTCCGACGCCGACTCCGACGATCACGCCGACTCAAGCCTCGACGAACACGCCGACCAATACTCCGACGCGGACTCCAACGATCACGTCGACTCAGGCTCCGACGATTACGCCGACGACCACTCCGCCTTCGACGATCACGCCGACTCAAGCCCCCCCGAATACTCCGACCAATACTTCCCCGCCGGCTCCGACGACCACTCCGACTCAAGCCTCCACGAATACGCCGACGAACACGGCCACGAGGACTCGGACGAACACTCCGACGCCGACTCCGACGAGCACGCCGCCTACCATCACGAGCTTCTCGCCGAGCAGCGGCGCGGCGGGAACGAATATCATCATCACGGGAAGCGGTTTCGCGGGCACCACCGCGGTGGCCTTCAACGGAGCGACGGCGAGCTTTACGGTCAACTCGGCGACTCAGATCACGGCAGTCGTCCCGGTGAACGCCACTATTGGCGCGATCACCGTGACGAATCCGGCCGGCACGGCAAGCAGCAGTTCGCCTTTCATTCCTTTACCAAAGATTGCGGGACTCTCGCCGAACAACGGACCGGCGGGTACGAATGCCGTGCTCACAGGGAGCAACTTCCTCGGTGCGACTTCGGTGGCCTTCGATGTGGCAAACGCGAGCTTCACGGTCAACTCGGCAACGCAGATCACGGCGACTGTTCCGGTGGACGCCACGACCGGCAAAATCACTGTGACGACACCGGCCGGCTCGGCATCGAGTTCGAACTTCAAGCCGTTACCAACGATCACGTCGTTCTCGCCGATGAGCGGCTCCGCTGGCATTACGGTCACGATCAGTGGCGCCAATTTCCTCGAGACGTCGTCGGTGAAGTTCAACGGCAAAGGCGCTGCATTCGTGGTCAACTCGAGCGTGCAGATCGCCGCTGTCGTCCCGTCGGGAGTGACGACCGGTCAGATCAAGGTGCAAACTCCCGCCGGGACGGCGACGAGCACCGGCACGTTTACAGCGGCTCCTGTGATCACGAGCTTCTCGCCGAGCAGCGGCCGAATCGGCACATCGGTTACCATCAACGGAAACAACTTCACGGGGGCAACAGCGGTCAGCTTCAACGGCACTGCTGCCACCTTCGTCGTCAACTCGTCCACAAAGATCACGGCGACTGTGCCTGCGGGGGCCACGACGGGACCAATTGCTGTGACGGCGCCAGGTGGGACGGCAGCGAGCACGAGCAACTTTACGGTTTCGCCGTAGGTCCTCGCGACTGAGCTGAGTCCGCTTCCGGTTCGCGAAACGCGGAGCACTCCTCTCCCCCGTGCCCATCGCGCCGGCAGTTTCACCGGATCGGAACAGGCCATTCGATGGGGATCTGAGCCGAGCCGAGCTCAGTCAATCCAGACCGAACCCGGGCGTTATTCCTCAGCGTGCGAAGATCGCCGCCTTCTTCGGAGACATGCTGTCGATCACGCGGTCAAGCATCGAGCATGCGGGTCTTCTTGAACCGGTCGCTGTACTGCCGGTCGTCGATGATGCTCACCTTGACCGGGACCTTGAACGGTTGGAGGCGCTCGCGGCAGAACGCCTTCACTCGCGCCGCGAGCGCCTTCGGGTCCTCAGGGCGGAGCGGCGTCACGCGCGCGCAGACAATCTGCCCCGTGATCGGGTTTCTTTCACCGTGGACAGTCGCTTCGGCGACATTGTCCATCTCCTGAATCACGCTCTCAACTTCCGCGGGGTAGACCTTTTCGCCGCCGACGTTGATGATTTCCGACTGCCGCCCCAGAATGCGCAGGTACTCGCCGTCGACGTCGACGCGGTCGCCCGTGTCGAACCAGCCGTCCTCAGTGAAAGGGCTCGCTGCGTTGAGATAGCCGAGCATCGCCGAGCGCGCTCTGATCTGAAGGATGCCTTCGACGACGCGCGTCTCGAAGCCCTCGCCGCCGACCTTCACCCAGACCGAGTCCGAGCTCTTCGACTTCGACCGCAGGATTCCGACTTCGCTGAGCCCGTACGTCTGGAGCAGCGTGATCGTCGGGAAGAGCTCGTGGAAGCGCTTGAGCGTGCTCTCGGGCATGGGTTCGGTGCCATACGTAACCGTCTTGAGCGTCGAAAGGTCGTGGCGCTTGTAGGCCTCGCTCAGGAGCACGAGGTTCAAGAACGTGGGCGACGTCGGGAGGAGCTCGACGCGGTGTTCTTCGATTGCCGCCAGGATTGCGTCGGGGCTGCGCTCCCGCACGGTCACCATGCACCCCGCGTTTGAGAGCGTGTAGAGCATGGTGTTGACGCCGCCGATGTGGTCGTACAGCAGGAATGAGACCGCTCGGAGCGAGTGACGCGGCATCTTGAACTTCTCGAGGATGCCTGCGAGGTCATGCACGGCGGCCTTGCTCTTTCCCGTCGAGCCCGACGAGAAGAGGACGAGGCCGGGGTGCCCGCGCTCGCGAAGCGCCGCATAGAAGGGGTGCGTCGCGCGGTGAGTGAGATGCGCCAGACGCGCCTCGTCGTGTTCGTCGATCGAGAAGATCGCCTCGACCTGCGCGACGTCGAGGAACTCCGCCTTCTTCGCGGCGACCGAGCTCGTGAGCGGGACGAACACACAGCTTCGCTTGGCGAGCGCAAGGAAGAGGGCGACCGCGTTCGGGGAGAAGTCGGCCTCGATCGCCGTGATGGTGCCGGGCCGGATGCTCTCACGCTCGAGGCGCGCACTCCAGTCGCGGACGCGCTCGAGCAGCCAACCATAGCTCACGGGGGCGTCGCACCAGACGAGCGCGTCTTTCTCACGGTTCGCTTCGAAGACATCGAGCAGGAAGTCGATCATGCGATGCCACCGAGGTAGATTACCTGTCCCGTGACGAAGTCACTTTCGGGACGAACAAAGAAATCGACGACGTTGACGATGTCGCGGAACTCTCCGAAGCGGCGGATCGCTTGGCGGGCGATCAGTGCCTCGATCTTTTCCTGGGGAACCGTCCGGATCAAATCGGTCTGCACGGGCGTCGGGGCGACGGCGTTGACCGTTATGCCGCACGGAGCCAGCTCGCGGGCCAAGATGCGCGTCAGGCTTTCGACGGCGGCCTTGGTCGCGGCATAGATGGCCTCGCCTTCGAGGTTGAGCTTGGTGGCGACGGTGGCGAAGTTGACGATTCGGCCGAACGACTTGCGTTGCATCAGCTTGGCGGCTTCGCGACAAAAGAGAAAGGTGCCGAGAAAGTTCGTGTCGACCAGCTTGCGGGCTGTGGCCAGCGGCGTCAGCAGGCAGTGATTCATCGAGGCGACGCCGGCGTTGTTGATGAGGACATCGAGTCGGCCGAACCGGCGCGACACGTCGAGGAACAGCTTCTTGACGTCCGCTTCCGCTGTCACGTCGAGGCGGTGATGCACATAGCTGGGATGCCGCCAATCGGAGGCTTCGCGGCTGCATCCGACAACGGCGTCACCGATCCCGCAGTAGTACTCGGTGAGGTGTCGGCCGATACCCTTGCGAGTACCGGTGATGACCAGGACACGCGGATCAGCCACTGCCGGACTGCTCGACCAGTTCGAGGACGTAGTTGGTGAAGCTGTCGACGCTGCGGAAAGGGCTCGACTTACGCGACAGCGCCTTCTCATCGGCCAGCGTGAGCGCCAGGCCGAACTCGTCGGCCAGGCGTTGCTCGAACGCAACGATCAGGTTGACCAGTCCCAGCGAATCAAGGCTGCTGTCGCGGCCGAACAGCCGAGTTTCCGACTGCTTCTTCAGCTTGCGGTCGTCGGGCAGCGTCTCGTTGATCTCCTCGATGGTATCGAACAAGACTTGCCTAACGGAATCCTGGTTGATCGCTCGCGGCTCCGGCATGGAGACAAAATCCCGTTCGATTCAAAGGGGTGTGTTTGCGTTCCGTTGGAACAAGCCCGCTCCATCTTCGGTCAGTCATTGGTCGAAGTCAAGCCAGGAGGTTCGTTCGTGTTGCGGTGCTACAGCGCGCGGCTCCAATCGAACGATTCATCGACGCGCGCCAACATGCGCGCGGGCACGCCGGCCACGAGTACTTGATCGGGCACATCCATAGTCACGACGGAACCCGCCGCAATCACGGCATCCTTGCCGATCTTCAATATCGGTTGCACGAGCGCTCGCAGGCCGAGAAATGCGCGCTGCTCGATCCTGACGCGCCCACCGAGAATGACGCCGGGAGACAGACTCGCGCCGTGGGAAACGACGCAATCGTGCTCCACGATCACGCCGGTGTTGATCAGAATATGGTCTCCCAAGCGGGCGTCCGTGTTCACGATCGCGCCCGCGGAAAGCGTATTGCCAACACCGACGGCCGCCGAGGGCGCGATGACCGCTGTTGGATGGATTGCATTGAGAAAACGGACGCCGCGCGCCCTCAATCGATCAACCAGGTCCATGCGGCGCAGCGGACGGCCGATGGCCACGATTACTTCGCAATGCTCGCGGTCTTGTTCGAACGCATATTCCAGGCCGCCGCCGACGCGAATGCCGTTGATCTCCTTGCCCCAGAGATCCCGATTGTCGTCGACGAACTCGATCTGATGCTGCTGCCCCTGGGCGCGTAGGATATCGAGAACGATCCGCCCCTGAGCACCGGAACCGACAATTAGGATTTGGGAACTGTTCATGACTGACTTGTGCTTGATTACCTGCAACTATAACTCTTTGTCAAATTGCCAAAGCGTTTCTGCTCAAGGCAGCAATTCCGCAGCACGGCAGTTGCGTTGCCGCTTTGCCTGCTTGGAGGCCGTTAGGAGTTGGGATACATCGGTGAGATCGTTCCTCTGAGATCCCGCTACACGGACTGGATACCTCATTCTCGCCGGCCCTTGTCGCGGCATTCGCTGCTACCGGTCGACGCGCGTCGAGCGCGTATCCCTTAAGCCGTTCGCATGGCGGCGATGCGCGCCGCAAGAGACCGCGGCGGGGCAAGAAGGGCCTCAGGAGACAACGTGTCGGGAAAACGTAATCCAACGTTGTTCGCATAAGCGATCTGCGTCTGGCGCCAGAACCGCCCGACGTTGCGGTAGTCCACGTGAAACCGACCGTTCACCGTCAGCGTTCCCCGACCCCATTCGTACTGCAAGACGTTCAGAAGAGACTCCGAGTGCATCGCCACGTCCCAGCCCTCCGTCGCGAGACCAGCCTCACGAAGGCCGCTCAGAATGTCCAAGCTGACGCATGAGTCGTAGTCCCAAAGGAAAATGCGCGTGGCCGGCAGATTGCCGCGCACCGCGAAATCCTCCACTGCTCGCCAATCGTTCTTCCACCGTAGCCTCGCAGCATAGGCCTCGAAAGTCGCCTGCAGCTTCCCGAACGCGACTGGCGACGCATGCTCTCGATCCCTCAGCGCCACGCTTTCGTAGGCACCGTCCCAACGACCGCACGCGTCCTCGGTGTCGTTGGCATCGCCGATCGCCCACACATCTCCCGGGAACATTGCGACCGGTTCTGCGCCGCAATCCCGGATGACCTGGACGACATCGCGAACTCGGTTCATGTGGCGGTTCATGTAGTCATTCTCATCGTGGCAGAACCACACGAAGCTGGCGAATGGAACTACGTAGCGCGGCGTGAACGCCGCGATCTGGCCGCGGATTTGGTCCAGCCACATGGCCGCCGCTCGCCGGTGCAGATCGCCGTCCGCGGGATTGCCGACCCAGTTTGCATAGGAGAACTGGGTCAGCAGCACGTCCACCGTGCCGATCTTGTTCCGCAACTGTTCGAGAACCTGTGGATCGAGCGTCAAGCAATCGTTCATGTTCAGGATGCTTGCCCCGGCTGACTCGACCAACAGCCACGAATCAGAGCCCACGGAGCCGCATCGCGCGGACACACCAGACCCCAGCGGAAGAACCTCGTCACCCATCTCGGACACGGGGAATCCATTGTCTGCGAGAAACCGGACGACTTTGCGATCTGACGTTCTTTGGTAATAGGCCGGGAGTCGTTCGCGATGGGACTGCGGGATACTCAACAAGTCGCGCGGCGAGAAGTGATCAGGATGCTCGTGGGAAATCCAAAGATGCGAAGGCTCAAGGTCTATGCAAGTCGGAGAATCGGGGACCAGCAGCCTCCATCCGTTGTGAAACACGCTGCCTGACAGCCATGGATCGCACAGGAGTCTCGTGTCTCCGCACTCGATTAGAACGCAGGCATGGTTTACAAAATGCAGCCGCATTGAGCGACTCATCCAAGCCTCCATCATATCGGATCAACTCGTCCTGTTTGCAGTTCCACGAACGTGCTCGTCTTCAGTTCGATGTCGTCCCAAACCCCGATGATGGACCGTCCATATCCGAGAGCGTCACGGAGCAGCCCCGGTCGCCGACGCAGCACCGTGACGAGAGTCGACCGGACTCGCGTGCTCCTCTGCTGGCCGCACTCGGGCTTCGCGGTCCAGAACGCGGAAACCCTCCCTCCTGGCGACGGGCGTGCCTCGGGGCCCCTGCCTGAACAACCCCGTCAGCCTCACCCGCCTGCGGTGGACACCCGCATCGGCCACCTACCTGCCCAGGGACGGCCGCGACGAGGAGCCCGCAGAGACCTTCGATACCCTCGACGCCCCCTCGACTTCGTGGCCCACGTGCTCGCCCACCTGCCCGCTCCCTGTCCTTGATCCCGCGCCGCCCCGCGTTCTCTTCCCAGCCGAACCCTCCCCCCAGCGCCCAGCAGCTGACGGCAAGGTGAAGACCTGCTGGGTCACCACCCGAATGGCCAGGATTCGCTCCCGGTCGCGACGAGATCCTGACTGGTTCTCCCCAAACCTTCGCCGGGAGGGCGGCGCCTTTGCCACGCCGGCCCCCAGCCCCTCCGTGTCCTGTCCGGATCCTCGGCTGCACTGCCGCCCGACATCAAAGTTCCTATCCTCCAACTGTCATAATGGGATTGCTACCCGATGAGTGACGTTCACGCCAGTTCCGAAAAAGCTGAGCTTCCTAAGAAAACTTCGATCGGATTTCGAAAAATCGCCCGGGGGGCCGTCTGGAGCTGGAGCAAGCTTGTTCTGACCGGTGCCCTGAGCTTCTTCGTCTCTCCTTACGTCGTGCATCACCTGGGGAGCACCACCTACGGGGTTTGGGTCCTGATCAACTCCATGGTGTCTTACATGGCGCTCCTGGATTTGGGCATGCGCGGGGCCGTGGTCCGATTCGTCTCTGCGGATCAACCTCGCGGGCTTCACAACGAAGCGAGCAAAGCGGTATCGGCGGCGCTTTGGTTCAGGCTTTGGCTCGGCGCTGTGGCGATCGTTGCGACCGTCGGTCTTTCTCTCGTTTCGACGAGGATATTCCACATTCCGGCGGAGCTGCACACGGCGACACGCGTGGCGATTCTGCTGTCAGGAACAAATCTCGCCTTGTCCCTCACGTTCGGGGTCTTCAGCGGTGTCCTCAATGCCCTGCATCGATTTGACCTCATCAGCTTAGCTGCGATCGGACAAAGCGTGCTGAATGCGGTGGGCCTCGTTATCCTGCTGGGAAGCGGACACGGCATCGTCGCCATCGCGCTCTGGCAATTGAGCGTTGGTCTGCTGACCGGAGTGTTCTTGTACAAGATGGCGCGCCGAGTTTATCCGCAGCTAGCACTGTTCTTTCGCGTTCCAGGACGCGATCTGATGCGGAGGATGGGGAGCTACAGCCTGTTTTTGTTTCTGAATGCGGCTGCGGGCCAAGTCATCTACTACAGCGACAATGTGGTCATCGGCGCCGCTCTGCCCATCAGTGCGGTGACCCTGTACGCGCTTGGCTTCGCCCCGACGCAATACCTGGGATCGATCCTTTCTTCCCTTGCGGTCACGTTCCTGCCTGCGGCCAGCAATCTGGCTGCTCAGGGCGAATACGAGCAGCTGCGACGACTCTTGATCCAGGGGACCAGAGCCGTCATGGCGATTGCGTTACCGATCGAGGTAGGGCTGCTTTTTCGAGGGAAGACGTTCATTTCTCTTTGGATGGGGCCGCAATACGGCGAGATTTCAGGTCATGTCTTGCAGGTATTGATCGTTTCCTGGTTCTTCATGGCGGGCAACGGCTGCGCCTTTAACATCGTCTATGGGCTATCGAAACACCGGGCGGTTGCGATCTGGATGGCGTTCGAGGCGATTGCCAATATCACTCTCAGCATCTTTCTGGTGTCCCGCTGGGGGGTCATCGGCGTCGCTTGGGGTACAACGTTGCCAAGCTTGATCGTCCACGCCTTTATTTGGCCTCGCTACATCACGAAAGTCTTGGATATCTCCTTACGGCGCTATCTATTCCAGAGCTGGGTTCGGCCCGCGATCGCAGTCATTCCCTTCGCCGCGGGCTGTTTCCTCGCAGAGCGTTGGTGGCCAGTCAGACACCTGGCGGGTTTCTTCCTCCAAATGACCGCACTGTTGCCGTTAGCTCTCTCAGGATTCGCGTTGGCTTTTCGGCGGGAAATCATTACCGTACTTCGCGCCAAGAACTGGCTTCGACGCTCTCAGACACTCTAGCAGGCTGCTGACGAAATGCCGCGACCGATCTAGTGCTCCCGACCGCCTCCTCGGCCCCGTCCGCCCAGGCCCGAAGGGGCCTCCTGGGCCGACCTACCCCATGCCTGCCAGTAGTTTGTGATACAGGGTTTTCAACTGCTCGCCAGCCATTCGGGAATCATGATACTTATCGACGAACTGACGGCCACGGATCCCGAGTCCTCGACGCAATTGCCCATCAAGAATGAGCTCCTCGAGAGCAGAAACCAGTTGCTCCTGGCTTGCGTTGACAATCGGTAGGTCGGATGGATATTCCCGACCGAGTGAAGGTTTGATGTAGCAGACAACTGGTTTGCCTAATGCCATTGCCTCGATGGCGGCCGTTCCGTAAGCGCCGAGCACAAACTGGTCCAGAAAGACATCGGCGTGCTGGACGATCTCTAGAGCCTTTTCCCTGGGGGTGTTATGAATCAGGATGAACTCGAGGTCGAGTCTCTTCCGCTGAAGCTGGCTAATAGCGCTGAGAACCGCAGCAGTTCCTTTCACTAGCTGATCCGACGGCGCGTGTGCGATCACGACCTTGAGCCGCTCGGGGTCAGGATACACGGGATGGAGATTCTCCGAGTCGACTGCACCCCGGACCATGTGCACGTCGCGAAACAGCGACCTGTCGACGTGCGGCAGCATGGATTCACTCCCGAGAACACAGTGGAAGCCTCGCTTGGCGTACCATTCTTGGACCCGGTAAGAACTTTTGCGAGTCCCCCACCTCTTATGCAGCTCCGGATAGATAGCGGCGAAATACGGATTCTCTCGGCATTCGATCTCGGGGACGCGAATATCGGTGCCCCAAAAAGTTACCAGCCGTAATTTCTTCAAGCCTCCGGCGAATGCTGCGTCAAGCCGTCCAGGCAGAGCAAAAGCGTTGCCATACTGGTAATGCACAACATCGGCCCACTTAATGGCGGCAAGGACCGACCGAGAGCGGGCGATGCGATCTCGAACCCATCGCAGGCTGAACCTCGGCTCGTCCGGAAAGGCGTCGTAGATCTCCATCCCAGCGCTGGACTGGGTGCTTGAGGCATTCATGACAAGCCCACGCGTTTCGACGCCGGCACCCCGAAGCGCCTTCACTTGGATCTGAATCTGCGATGCCACATTATAGGGCAGGTGGACCACGCGCATCGTTATCAGGGGTCAAAGCTACGGACGGCGGCAATCACGTAATCCTGCTCATCGGTCGAGAGATCCGGATAAATCGGCAGACAAACGCTTCCGCGGTCCGCCAGTAACGCCAGTGGATAGGCTTCAGGAGGCCAGCCGTATTTCTGCCGATAGTACGCGGTCGTGGGAATGGCCTGGGCACCCTGGACGGTAGCAATACCTCGACTGGCCAGATACTCAAAGAATCGTCGTTGTACGACCGCCAGCCGGCCGACGTCAATGGGTGGATGGAGGCCGGGACGCAGCATACAGGCATAAGACTGATAAACGTGAGTGCTTCCCCCGGGTTCCTCGGGAAGAGCGAGCCAGGAGAGATCGGCCAGGGACTCCGTGTAGCGACGTGCTATTGCGCGGCGGCGCCGAATCATTTCTGGCAGCTTCTTCAATTGCGCCAGACCGATGGTGGCCTGAATGTCAGTAAGCTTGAAATTAAAGCCCGCTCGGTCGTACGAGGCGAGCTCGAACAGCTGGCCTCGGTGCCGCTGCAACGCATCGACCGATGCGCCATAGTTTCGGAGAGCAGCCACAACTTCGGCGATATCGGTCGAGCCCGTAAGCACCATGCCGCCCTCGCCGGTCGTGATCATCTTGCGCGGATGGAAGCTGAGAAAGGCCGCGCTGCCAAAGGTGCCGACTGCGCGGGCATTGATGCTTGCACCCAGGCTGAGCGCCGCATCCTCGATGACGAGAACGCCGCGTTCTCCAGCCAGCGAGACGATCGGTTCGATGGACGCTGGCAAACCGAACAGGTGCACCACGATGATCGCTTTCGTCCGCGGAGTGAGCGCGTTCCGAACACCCTCCGCCTCAAGTGCAAACGTACGGGAATTCACGTCCACGAGAACGGGCTTGGCGCCGATGGACTCCAAGGGGTTTAGAGTAGCCACGCAGGTGAACGCCGGTACGATGACCTCGTCACCGGGTCGAATGCCGCAGGCGAGTAGCGTCAGGTGCAGCGCTCCTGTACCCGAGTTCACAGCGCGGGCATGCCGAACCCCTACGAAGGAAGCGACGGCATTTTCGAACTCCGAGCATTTCGGTCCCTGGGAAACCCATCCGCTCCGCAGGACCTCCGCGACGGCACGCTCCTCCATCGCGTCCAGATAGGGTTTGGCTATCGGTATCCTCACGCGGTGTTGGGCCGATTTGTTTGCCAGCCAGGATTCGCGGTCAGTTGACGGGTTCGATCAGGTCCTTCGCGACTCGAGCGGGACTCCTCGTCTTCCAAGCAGGTACCAATCAGGATCATGGCGCCTGCACTCCGCGCCACTTCTCGATCTATCGCGGAACTCATTCCTGAATTTCCCGAATAACCTCAGTCAGCGCTCCAACGACTTCTTCCTGTTCCTCCTCGGTGATTGCCTCGTACAACGGCAGCGAGATCGCCCGCGAGGCGACATCATCAGTAGACGGGAAATCGCCCGTGCCAAAGCCTCTCGTGTTGCGAAAGTAGGTTGTCAATGGCATGTGGTAGGTTCCAATGCTCGTCTCAATTCCCAGCGATCTCAAGCTGCTGATGATGTCCGTCTTTCGCGCCGCTGCCTTGACGGGGAGGAGCGCCGTATACGACTGGTAAACGTGCCGGGAACCTTCCAACGCCATTGGCGGGCGCATTTCGCCGTTGAGTAGCAGGCGATCGTAACGAGCGGCCGCAGTCTGGCGTTTCGCTATGATCCGCTCCAGCTTGTTCAGCTGGCTGATCCCGAGTGCTGCTTGGAAGTCCGTCATCCGAAGGTTGAAACCCGCCGCAATGAAATCCGGTGCGGGCGCTGTGGGATCGAGCCCATGATTCCGGAGCACACGAACCTTGTGTGCCAGCGAGGCGTCATTGGTCGTCACCATACCGCCTTCACCAGTCGTGATAGCCTTGCGAGGATGGAAGCTGAAACAGCCCAGTCTACCCCACGTTCCGGCCATGCGCCCGTCAAGAGATGAACCCAATGCGCACGCCGCATCCTCGATAATGGGTACGTCGAGTTCCTGCCCGATCCTGATAATCTCCCGCATATCGGCCATGCCGCCGTGGGCATGAACGGGCAGAACGGCCTTCACCGGAATTGTGCTGAGCTTTCGTTGGAGATCCAGCGGACACAAATTGTAGGTCGCGGGGTCCACGTCAATGAATAGGGGCTCGGCGCCGCAAAGCACGATCACGTTAGCCGTGGCCGGCCAGGAATAGGCCGTCACAGCGACGCGGTCTCCCTGCCCCACTCCCAGACTCAACAAAGCCAGATGCAGCGCCGCCGTACCGTTGGCCACTGCCACTGCATGCTGGGTCCCGACGTATTTTGCCACCACCTCCTCGAACTGGGCGGCGCGCGGACCCTGAACGAGATAACCGGACCGCAGAACCTCGCACACTGCGTCGAGGTCGTCTTGTTCAATCGAGGGAATGGTCAGCCGGATCAAGACGCGGCACTCGCCGGCAGCAGCACCTGCTTCCAAAAATCTCCCGTGCGCCGAATTCCCTCTTCCAGGTCTATCTTGGCTTCAAATCCCACCATTTCACGAGCCTTCACTACCGAAGGAACCCGCAACTCGACGTCGACATAATCCTTTCGGGTAAATCGGATCGGAGACTTCGAACCGAGAACGCGAACGATCGTGTTCGCCAGGCCATAGATGGTCACGACCGCCTGTTGATTACCGATGTTCAAAGACTCTCCCACGGCATTGGGATGAACCATGGCCAGCAACACGCCGTCTACCATGTCGTCGACGTAACACCAGGCGCGAATCTGGGTGCCGTCCCCGTGGATCTCGATCGGCTCGTCCTTGACAGCGCGCATGACAAAAGCCCGAAGCGCTCCTTCGCCCACCTGGCCAGGGCCGTAGACGTTAAATGGCCGCAGCACCGTGGTCGGCAAGCCCTTTTCCTTGAAATACGCGATCGCCAAGTGTTCTTCGGCGAGCTTGCTGACTGCGTAAGTCCATCGGGCTTCGCCGACGGCCCCCATCACCGTGCGGTCACCTTCGCGTGAGCGGAAAGTCTCGGTGCCGAACACTTCACTGGTCGAGAAGCAGACGACCCGCTCACAACGGCGAAGACCGGCCGCCGCTTCCAGCACGTTGGCCGATCCCACCATGTTGACCCGCATCGTGGTCACGGGACTCTTGATTACGGTGTCAATGCCTGCAATGGCGGCGCAATGAACAACGATGTCGGCCCCGATCATCGCATCACACAAGGCCTCGAAATTCAGGATGTCGCCCCGAATGAGTTTGAGATTGGGATGGTCACGGAAGCTCTTGTCCCTTAAAGCGTTTCGAGACAGGTTGTCGAACGCGACAATCTTGTTCTGATCTACGAGCCGGCCGATCAGCGTGGAGCCAATGAAGCCGGCCCCGCCTGTGATGAAAATGGTCTTGCCTTGGATCATGCGCTTAGGTCATTGGACATTTCGATCGCCCTCCCGGGAGAATAATAGCTCGTTGCGAGAACCCCCAATCGCAGACTGCAGATAGCTCAGTTCAGGGGCTCGAAGTCACTGACCGGGGATGGCCGGTTGCCGTGCTCGCGCCGCGGAAGGAGTCGGATGGACCCTCGCCCGGATGATCGCGTTGGGCCGCGCCACGGCTCCGGCCGGCGATCCCCTGGAGATCGGCGCTCTGCGGCGCGCCCGGCGCCTGGGGCTTCCGGCCGAGGGTCGACACTGATCGCCTGACCCTGCTACGGGGCCATGTCGACAGCGGCCACCACAGGAAGGTCCCAGTGCGCCAGGAGAATCTCGAAGCGTCTCTGCTCCTCCCGCCCAAACGTCTCCTGGTCCGGAAAGAGCTTCTTCTTGATCTCGTCCTCCCCGGAACTGTCGGCAGCCGCCGCGGCGTTCTTGAAGACGATCGTGACGCGGAAGTCCCAGCGTCCGTCCTCGGTCGCGTGATAGCGCGGCTTCTCGGCCCGAACCTCGAGGAATCTCCCCGACTCGATCTGCTTCTTCAGAACGGGGAGGTGGTTCTTCCGGAAGAGTCGCGCGAACTCGTCGGCAAAACCCCATTTCGCCTTGTAGTAGTACTCGACGACGTAGGGTGTCTCTGCCCGGGCGGTGGGGCGAGCGGCCGGAGTCCCCGACTGGGCGACCGCCGGCGTCGCGATAGCGGCCAGAGCCGAAAGAAGACCCGCGACACAGAGAACCTTGCACGGTGTGAGTCTCATGAAACCTCCAGAGGAACCGGAATGAAGCAGAAGAGCGTCAGTTCCTCGTCGCGGTGAAAGTTCCATTGACGGGACCAGCGGGACAGCAACCCTGGGCGCCCGTGGAGACACCCGAGTAAGTTCCCGTGATGGTGTTTCCGTTGATCGAGAGCGTTCCGTCGTAGATGGCCGTGCCGCAGGAGTCGTTGATCCGAATCGAAGCCGAAGTCGGGCCGGTGACCACTCCCTCGAGAGCGGCGCCGATACCGGGCAAATAGGCACCGAAGAAATGGCTCGCCTGTTTGATGGTGATCGTGCCGCCGCCCCTCGCACCGCAAGAGTTCGAGAATGAGGCGCTGTAGGTGCCCGCGATCGAATCGCAGGCTGGAGGAACGGAGGCGGATTGCCGTTGAAGCGAGACGTCTGCCGACAGCACGCGGCCGAAGCAATCTCGCCCGGAGATCCGACCGGTCATCGAGCCATTCTTGATGACGAGCGGCACGCCCACCGTTTCACCAAAACTGCCTCCCCAGGTGCTTCCGCTGTACGGCGCGCTGCCAACGTCGCCCGACGGGTTGATCAAGGGGCAGTTGACCGCAAAGAAGTTGAGGCCGAAGGCCTCGCCGTTCGGGTTGACGGATCCGTAAACGCCGCCTCGCTCGACGAGTCCCCCGTCGAAAGTGGAGCCGCTGAAGTTCGTTCCGGAGAGGAAATACTGCCCAGGAAGACACTCGGGACACGAGTGAGCCAGCAAATCGATGCGCCAGATTTGAGCGACCGCCGGGGAACCGTTCACACTGAGCATGACGCTGCCCGTGTAAACCCCTGAAGGATCGGGAAGAGCTCCGCCGCCGCGAACCACGGGGGCCAGTGGCTCGCGCGGCGCCGTCTGGCCGAGAGCCGAGCCGCAAACGAGAGCGGCAAGAACGGCCGGGAGCCACTTTTTCTTAATTTTGGTCTCCTTTTGTAGACGGTCTTGAATTCCCCTCCACTGCTTCGGGAATGCAAGGCCTTTGCCAAGAAAAGGCCATTCGTTCGGCACCGGGTCGACCGGCCTCGTGAAACAGGGTGGCCTCCGCCGCCGTCACACTAGAGTTCAACCGGCTTGCGCTCTGAATAAGTACGCGATGGTCACAACGTTCAACCGCAACTTCCTCGCCGCGCTGCTCGCGGCCGCTCTGCCGGCCACACTGGCAGGGGCCCCGACAATGGCCTGGAACCTGGAGCTCCCTCGAGGGCGGACGGCGCGCACGACCGTGACGGTCATCAACCGCTGCCACGCCAGCCACACGTTCGAAGTGACAGGCGATCCGAAGGCGCCGTGGCTCTCGTTTCCCGGAGCGGTTTCGGTCTCGCCGCCGCCGGGCGGAAGCCTCACCGTCGATGCGGTCGTCGACACGCGCGCACTGGAGGTGGGCGAACGGCAGGCTCAAGTCACGGTGCGATGTCTCGACTGCGGCTCGGAAATCGGCTGTACGCAGGATCGCGATCTCATCGAGGCACGCCTGAAGGTGCTGTGGTCTGAGGAGGATCTCCGCTCGCTCGAACAGGCAGAGGCGTTCCCGGGTGAGGTGCTCGCCGTTCTGGAGACGGGCGCTGACGGCAAAGCCCTTCGGCAGGTTGAGAAATCCCTCTCGTTGAAATCCGAGAGCTCCTTCGAGCTCTCGACGATCGGGCGCACCGTGACGCTCTTTCGGATCACCGCGCCGGGCCGAGGCCTCGCCGCGGTGCTCGGCGTCCTTCAGAAAGACCCCGCCGTTCGTTTCGCGCAGCCGAACTTCCTATACCAGACCGAGCAGAGCTCGACGAACGACCCTTACCGCGACAAGCAGTACGCGTTGGACAGGCTCGGAGTCCCCCGCGTCCAAGATCGCACGACGGGCCGCGGCGTGAACGTGGCCGTGCTCGATTCTTTCGTGAACGCAAAGCACCCGGACCTCGCCGGGATCATCGGCGAGACCGTCGATTTCTTCAGCAAGGCGCGGCCTTCCGCGACGGAGGGGCACGGCACGGCGATGTCGGGAATCATCGCGGCGCGGGCGAACAACGGGATCGGGATTGCAGGAGTCGCGCCGGACGCGACGTTGTTGGCGATCAGAGTCTGCGGATCGCATTCGGACCGTGCGCGCGAGGTCTGCTCTTCGGACGCGATCGCCCGGGGAATGGACTTCTCGATCGTCCGCCGAGCGCGGGTGGCCAACATGAGTCTGGCGGGTTCGGTCTACGATCCCCTCGTCGCGCGGCTCGTCTACCGCGCCGTCGAAGGAGGGATGGTCGTGGTCGCCGCGACCGGGAACGATGGACTCGAGGGGACGGTGCGCTTTCCCGCGGCCCTCGAGCCTGTGATTGCGGTGACGGCGATCGACCGCGAGGATCAGCTCTACCGCCGGGCCAATCGGGGCACCCGCGTCGACCTGGCGGCTCCGGGTGTGGACATCTTCAGCCTGGCGTCCCCGCAGCCCTTCGGAGCGACGACGGGAACTTCGCCTGCGACGGCGAACGTGTCCGGCGTCGCGGCGCTCGTTCTGCAGATCCGTCCCGACCTTTCGCCTGCGGACCTGCGCCGGCTGCTCGAGGAAACCGCCCGCGATCTCGGCCCTCCCGGGCGCGACGATCAGTTTGGGTGGGGCGCGGTGGATGTGTGTCGGGCTTTATCGAAGCTCACCGAAGACGCAGGATTCTGCCGCTCAACACGCCTCGGACTGAGGCTCAGCCGCCGATGACAGCGACGACGGAGATTCTCCTGAGCATTGTCGGCGTGGCTGTGCTCTTCTATGCGATCTCGGTTGCTTTCCATTCCATTCGCGACCACTTCAGGACGAATCGTGACCTGCTGCGATCGCTCGACGAAAAAGTCGAGAAGGTCGAACGAGACCTTAAGAAGATCCGCGAGATCGTCGAGGACTCGGAGCTTCCCGCGAACGAAAGGAGACTCCGGACCGAGACCCGCGCTTTCGAGGCGGCGCGCGAGCTCAGCCTGCCCTTCTTGCGCAACCTTCCCGCGGGCACGACGATGCCCCTCATCAGTCGCTCTCGCGATCGCTCCTCTGAAACGGCCGTCATCGACGAGTTCGAATACAGACACGAGCGGGTCGAGGAAGGCGAGACGACCAAGTATGGGAGGCAGGTGCGAGGTTTCTCCCGACACTCGGCGGCCGAGGACTGGGGTCCGTACACGTTTTTCGCCAATGACGTTCAAGCGAGCACCTCGAGCGGCTCCGAGCACCTGCGGCGCCGCTTGAAGTGAACTCCAGCCTGCCGGGCGAGCGGGGAGCGGACTTCAACGTCGCGTCGCTCCTTGTGTCGCCCAGTTGACGTCGCCGCCTGGCGAGGGTTTCGGCGAAGTGGTGCGCGAGGTTGCGCAGCCGCCAAGGCACACGACGACCAGAAGGGTCAGACCGATGAGCAGCTTCTTCAAGAGTCACCTCCTTGAAACGAGCGCGGGCCTATCCCGCGCTCGGTGAGGAGTTCACCGCCCGCCGAGGAATGAATGTCATCGGGCTCCGGCCTTAATCTCGACTTCAGTCAGCCCCGCGTCTAAGAAGTCGATAAATCTTCGGTAAGAGCTCGATGAATCTCGGGCGCGAGGCCGGGTGGGCGATCTAGCTTCTCGAACGGCGCCGGTCCGGAGGTTCTCCCGAACGGGACCGCAAGAGAAAGACGGTCGAGAGTCTTCCGGAGACGGGGCCGCAAGGGAGGCATCATGTCGGATCTCTTTCACGGAAAGCCCGGTCGGTCCTTTGCTGTTCTCTCGGCCACCAGTCTGGTGCTCCTGCTCGCCGCCGCATGCCAGGAGGACGTGCGCAACCACTCGCCCGCGGCGCCCGCCGCCGCGACGGCGAGAATCCAGGGAACGATCGTGAGCGACAACGAAAATCCCTCACTGCCGCCCGGACTGCCCATCGCCGGAGCGCGGATCACCACGGACTCCGGCCGTTCGGCGGTCTCCAGCGCCAGCGGCACTTTCGCCCTCGACAGCGTGCCGGCCGGGACCGTCCGGCTGACTCTCGAAAGCTCGGGGATTCGCGCAGACCTGTCGGTCGCAGCGCCGCCGCGCGGCGTCGTCACCGTCAACGTCGCGCTGTCCCGCCGCGGCGCGAAGCTGATCTCTCACGACGACGCGTCGGAGATCGAGGGCCTCGTGCTCTCCGTGGACGCTGCCGGGAGCATGCTCACGGTGCTCGACAATCGTCTTGGCAGCGTCACCGTCAAGACGAACTCATCGACGGTGATTCGCAAGGGCCAGGTCTCCGTCACTCCCGCCGTCATCAAGATCGGAATGCGCATTCACGTCAAGGCCGCGCGACAGGCCGACGGAGCCTTCCTGGCGACCGAAATCGTGATCCAGGACGAGCAGCAGGCCGAGGTGGAGATCTCCGGAACAATCGCCTCGCTCGACAATACCTCGAAGTCGTTCGTCGTTCAAACGCCAGGAGGCAAGGTTTCGGTGACCACGGACGGCAACACGGTCTTTTTGAAGAAGGGCCAGGGGGCCACGTTCCCGGACCTTTCCCTCGGCAGCCGGGTGGAAGTCAAGGGCCTGCGTCAGACCGACGGCTCGATCGCCGCGACTCGGGTCCAGATCGAGAACGAGGCGGACGAGCAGCAGGAAGCCGAAGCCCGCGGGTCGATCCAGAGCGTGGACGCGGCCTCGAGCAGCTTCATCCTGATGACGGCGACCGGAACAGTGAGCGTGCAGACGAACGGCGCCACGGCTTTCCGAGCCGAACACGACGCGGCGGTGACGTTCGCGGATCTGAAGGCGCGCCAGACCGTCGAGGCCGAGGGTAAGCGCCAGCCCGACGGTTCGATTCTGGCCAAGAAGGTCAAGATCGAGGACTGACCGCGGAAGGCGCGGAGCGTCCCAACGCTTCGCGCCTCATCGCCGCCCTGGGTGTGCTATACTCTCCTCGTTCCGTTCCGCTCGCCTTTTGTCAGATTCCCATCTGCCTTAATCCGAACGATTCAGTGACGGGATGGCGCGGGCGTTTCTCGGCGGGCGCCCCCGCGACTGTAGCGCCGGCATTTTGAGTGTCGGGCAGAGCCCGACGGAGGAATCTCGGATGAAGCTCTATGTTGGGAATTTGTCTTATGAGGTCACGGACTCCGACTTGCGCGATCTTTTCGCGCCGTACGGCGAGCCCGATTCGGCCAAGGTTATTACGGACCGGGACTCCGGCCGTTCGAAGGGATTCGGCTTTGTCGAGTTCTCGGACAACGGACAGGCCCAGGCCGCGATGTCGGCCCTGAACGGGAAAGACCACAACGGTCGCGCCCTCACGGTCAACGAGGCGAGGCCGCGTAACGAGGCCTCGGGCAACCGCAGCTTCGGCGGTGGACGCAGCCGCTACTAAGACAGATCGATTTCAAGTTTCAAGCCCGCGCGGAGCCGCCCAAGGCCCCGCGCGGCACCTTTTCTCCCGCCTTCGTTCCCCTCCAAAAACCTGACCGCCCGCACCTCACGGCCGGAGAATCGGACGCTAACGGCCCCCGAAAGAGGCCGTGACGTGGACGATCGTCCAGTATTGGAAACTGGCCGGGTCGAGAATGACGCGCATCGGCGCCATCGCGGGATCGTTGCGGAAGCCGTAGGCCCAGACCGCGCCAACAGCCACCAGAAGCACGGCCGATCCGATGTGGAGAACGTTGAAGCCCGCAGGAGTCGCGCGCAGCCAGCTCCAGGAGAAGGGCTTCGGCGCGGGAGTCGCGGGGCGCTTCTTCAACTGGTGCAGGGCGAAGACGTACCAGCAGGTCACGTGCAGCGTGACGATGGCAAAGCCCTTCTGGGCGAGCAAGATCAGGAGCGCGGCCGCGAAGACGACGAGAATCGGGCGGTTCGCCCGGGCAAAATCTCCGACGCGCCCGAGGCTTTCGCGCCGCCACAGCTCACGGTAGCGCCAGACCATAAGCACAGCAGCAGCACCCGGAACAACTCCGAGAGCCCAACGCGCCGCCGCAGGCCAACCGGTAAAGGCCGCGCCGAGCCAGGCGATGTCCAGGACGCCCGTGGCCATGAGTCCCGCCGCGCCGGCCACCAGCAGGGCCAGGACGAGAAACGGCGTTCGAAAGAGCAGATCGGAGAGACCCTTGCGGTCCGCTTTCGCGGGGGCGTCGCCGTTCGAGAAATAGAAAAAGACCTGGTCGCGAAAATCGTGCATGACGAAATAGCCGAAGAAGAGGATGCTCGCCAGGACCGGGCTCCACATCTTCACGCGCGCGAAGCCGAGACAAAGCACGGTGCCGATCGCGATGGCGCCGGCGAAGGGAAGCCACGACCTCGGCGCCCGCATCTTTTTCGAGGTCATCAGGAAGAGAAACGCGATGAGGAAATGGGAGATGCCGAGGTAGCGCATGGAGGCTTCCGCCGGGTTCATCACGAGGCGCAGATCCGCATTCCATCGCCCCGAATCGAGCTCGACGGCGTAGATGATCCCGAAGAGAAGCAGGGAGCCGAGCAGGATGAGAGCGGCGAAAAGCCAGTTGCGCTCGGTCTCGGTCAGGGCGCGAGGCGCCGGCTTCGCCACCGCGGCGGCGCTCGTAGGCCTGGAGTCGATGCCCCTCTGACTCATGTTCGCCGCAGTCTCCGGCGATCCCCGATTCGCCTACTCCGGTGGAAGACCGGCTTCGATCTCGGCTTTGGACAGGGCGATCGCCTTTTCCTTGATGCCTTTGTCCACGCAGACAAAGCAGGACTTCACGACGTCGTCGCCGCTCATTTTCATCTCCCTATCCGTCACGAACAGATCCCGCGGAGGGTACCGGGCGTCGAGGCGCGCGAGCGTCACGACGATACCCCCGCGGGCGCGTTTGCGCTCGGCAATCGTGAAATGATGCGGAGGGTCGTTCGTGCAGGCGAAGCGAGTCGTGACGTCAGTGGCCATCGGTCTTCTCTTCGTCTGCATCGGACAGCGAGGCGAGCGCTTCCCCCAGAGTCGGGTAGATTCGGAACAGCGTGTCGAGGTGAGTGACGCGCAGGCCCGAGAGCACGCGCCGCTGCGGAGCAGCGAGCAGGATTTGCCTTCCGGCTGCCTGGAAGACCTTTAAGGCGCCGACGAGGACGCCCACGCCCGTCGAGTCGATGTAGTCGAGGGCTTCGAGGTCCAGAACCAGCGCACCGCCGCCTTTCGAGGCGATCCCGTCGATGCGTGAGCGGAAGGCGTCCGCAGTCTCGCCCACCTTGAGATTGCCCTCCACTCTCAGGATCGTGTGGCTGCGGCGCAGCTGTTCGGAGAGTCTCATGGCTCGCGGCGAACGACGACGCCCGCCCGCGCGATTTGCGCGCCGCCCGACCGGACGTCGCCCTCGAACTTGACGGCCGGCCCGAACCGCCCCGCCAGCCGGACGTGGACCTCGAGCGACTCCCCCGCTTCGGGCACCCGCGTGAACGTGAACCCCTCGATGCCCGCGAGAAAACCGCGCCGGCCGGTCTCGGGGTCGCCTCCCTGGAGCAAAAGAGCCGACTGGGCGATCGCCTCCACGAAGAGAAGCGGAGAGAGCCACTGCGCTCCCATTGCGGCGCGGCTGTTGGCCGAGACGCGCACGGCCACGCGGCCCTCCGAGAAATCCGCGTTCGCCGCGGCGAGCACGGTCTCGACGAAGCGGAAGGGATAAGTGTGAGGGAGGGCGTCGCCCGGCATCAGGCGATCTTCTTTTGCTCGATGAAGTCGCAGAGCGCATTGACGGAGGCGAAGGCCTTGACGCCGACCTCTTCGTCTTCGACCTTGATGCCGAACTCCTGCTCGAGACCGAGGACGAGCTCCAGCGCGTCGATCGAGTCGAGGCCCAGCCCCTCTCCGAACAGCGGCGCGTCGTCCTGGATGGTCTGAGGATCGATGTCCAGCTTCAGGCGCCGCACGATCAGATCCTTCACCTTCGGCGCGAGATCTTCATGACTCATGGCCGAATTATAGGTTGGGTTCAAGGTTCAATGTTCAAGGTTCAAAGTAGCCGGGCGTCGGACCTACCTTGAACTTTGAACCTTGAACTTTGAACTCGATTCCGTTACGCCATGCCGCCGTCGGCGCGCCAGACCTGGCCGGTGACGTAAGAGGCCGAATCCGAGCAGAGAAAGCCGACGACCGCGGCCACCTCCTCGGGGCGGCCGAAACGGTCCATGGGAATGCGCCGGAGGAACTCCTGCCGGACGTCCTCCTTCAAGTGCGCGATGATCTCCGTATCGACGAGGCCGGGCGCGACCGCGTTGACGGTGACGCCGTGGGTGGCCAGCTCCAGCGCCAGCGCTTTGGTAAACGCGATCAAGCCCCCTTTGGCGGCCGAGTAGTTCGTCTGACCCACGTGGCCGGAGATACCGGAGACGGAGACGACGTTGACGATGCGGCCCCACTTCTTGTGGAGCATCCCGCGCACGACGCCCTTGCACATCCGGAAGGCGCCCTTCAAGTCCACGTCGAGGACCGCGTCCCAGTCTTCCTCTTTCAAGAACGGGAAGAGCGCGTCCTTGATGATCCCGGCGTTGTTGACAAGGATGTCGCAGCCTCCGAAGTCCTTCGCGACGCGCTCCGCGAGCGCTTTGACTTCATCCGCCTTCGTGACGTCGGCCCGGATGGCCACGGCTTCCCGGCCGGCGGCCGCAAGCTCAGCCGCCGCCGCCTCCGCGCGCGCGAGGTCCGCCCGGCACGTGAGCACGACGCGATGGCCCGCCCGGGCCAGCTCCTCCGAGATGGCCCGGCCGATCCCGCGCGAGCCGCCCGTCACGATCGCCGTTTTCTTCATTTAGCCCGCATTATTCATGAACGACTCCGGCGGCTTTCGGCCGCAGGCGGTCGCTTTGCGACCGGCGGCCGAGAGGTCCTAACCAGAGCCGAGCACCGTTGCTCTGTGGCAGCCGCCGACAACGCCACTCTGCCCCCTTTGGCCGCGTCGAGCGGCCGCTCCAGATACCCTTCCTTGTCCGGACGAAAGATCTCCGTCGCGGACAAGCGGGTTTCTGTCCGTAGCGACGGCTCTCCGTCAACAATCCTCTCTAGGCGCAATCACGTCTCCGTGTCTCGGCCGGGTGTCCGCGAATAATCCGGGCTGGCCCGCATAATATCGGCGGCGGCCCGGATGGCCGGAAGCGAGCCCGCCGGGCGGCACGCGACGCTGCGGTCGATCCAGCGCGTCATCTTCGTGAGCATCTCGCCCGGGCCGACCTCGAGGAAGCTCTTGAAGCCGTCCTTTACCATCGCCTCGAAGGTCGCGTTCCAGAGCGTGGGATGAACGAACTCGGTCGCAAGCAACCGGCGGACATCTTCCGCCGAGCGCGCGACCCGCCCGTCCGGCCCGTAAAACGGCACGCGAAGCGCGCGGACCGAGCGGCAGGCGGCAACGACGGGCGCGATGGCTTCGGCCACGGGCTGCATCAGAGCGCTGTGAATCGGCCAGTTCATCGTCAGCGGTAAGACCGAAAGGCAGCGGGGCTTCAGGGTCTCGAGAGCTTCGGCCACCGCGTCGGCCCGCCCCGTGAGGACGAACTGGGTATTCGCGTTGACGTTGCCTATCCAGACCGGCTTTCCCCTCAACCGGAGGCTTTCGCAGACGTCGTCGACTGCTTCGCGCCGCACTCCCACGACCGCGCCCATGGCCCCACGGATGCCGAGCCCCTCGGTCTCGCGCCACACTGCCACCAGAACCTCGAGGCCGTCTTCGTAGGACATTGCACCGGCAGCGACCATCGCGGCATAGTTGCCGAGGCTGTAGCCGGCCGTCGCGGCCGGCTCGACGCCCTCCCGCACGAGCTGCCGAGCCGCCAGGGTCGAAACGCAATAGACGCCGGCCTGCGCGGCGAGATTCTCGTGAAGCTCGTTCTCGGGCCCCGAGAAGACGATCCGCTGCAGATCGAGGCCGCACCGCCGCGAGGTCTCCTCGAAGAGTGTGCGCGCCTCTGAGCCGGACTCGAAGAGGTCACGGCCCATCCCCACGAACTCCGAGAGTTGGCCAGGGAAGAGGAACGCGACGCCGCTCATGCGCTGAGCAAGGCGACCGCGTCTTCCAGGGCCACACAGCGTTCCGGCGCGAGCCACCGCGTAAAGCGCGCCGGAAGTCCCGGCAAGCCCGCAAAGTGAACCAGGCGCGCGAGCGGAGGAAGTCCGTCCATTGCCGGGTGGTCCGAATCGAATTCCCAGGGATGAAACGTGAAGACCGCCGGAAGGCCGCGGTCGCGGAAGGCGTTTTCGGCGCGCAACAGCTTGTCGATGGGAAGAATGCGAAAGGGCCAGCCGCCGCCCATCGGCAGCGGCCGTCCGAAGCCCCGGCCCGTCAGCGGCGGCACCTCGACGAGGCCGCCCGAAGCGAAGTCGATCCGGCAGGGCCCGGCAGGGTTGTCCGCGCGGCCCAGCGGCGGGACACAGGTCATCGACGCGTCGCAGCGAAAGCCTGCCGCCGCGAGCTCGGCGAGCGCCGGGTCGCCGGGATGGCGAATCGACCACTCTGCCGCGCGGTAGGCCGTCGGCGCGACTCCAGCCGCGCGTTCGACCTTTTCGCGCCCTCGGGCCGCGTCGTCCTTGAACTCCGCGAGCGTCAGCTCGTCCGCCCTTCTGTGCACGTCTCCGTGCACGCCTATCTCGTGGCCCCGTCGTGCGGCCTCGCGGGCGAGACCGGGATAGCGATCGGCGATCCAGCCAAGAAAAAAGAACGTCGCGCGGTGCCCCCCGCGCGCCAGAAGGTCAAGGAGCCACCCCACGGTCGTCTCGACGCGGGGAGCGAACGCGTCCCAGCGCCGCGGGTCGGCGTACGCCTCCTCGCCGCAGACGTGGAACCACTCCTCGGCGTCGATGGTCAGGACGCGCGGCGCGCGGCCCGGCGTGCGGAGAGGGGTGATGACGGGATGGGGCATGAGCATGGGATTCTAAGAGGACGCAGGACGAAGGTGGTAGGTCGTAGCGGGATTCGACGTCCTACGACCTATGTCCTACGTCCTATGTCCTCCTCAGTCTGTCTCGAACACCTTGTAATAGACCGCGCCCCAGGAGATGACCCAGGTGTCCCGAAAGGGGCGATAGTGCGAGGGGCCGCCGTAGATCGCGCGAACGGGCACGTGGCGGATGCGGGGAACATGGCGCGCGGCCTTCAGCAGGATCTCGGTCTCGATGATGTAGCCGCGGGCGTTCAAGAGGAGCTTCTTGAGCAGCCCGGCCGCGAGGACGCGGTAACCCGACTGTGCGTCCTCGATCGTCAGCCCGGTCATCCGCGAGAGAATCTTGCTTCCGATCTCGTTGGTCCGGTAGCGGTAAGCGGGGATCGCCTCGGCGTCCTCGGCTCGGGACCCGATCACGAAGTCGTCGCCATCCCGCGCGGGGGCGAGCAACGCCGGCAGGTCTCGCGGGTCGTGCTGCCCGTCACCGTCGACGAAGACGACGTGCGTGACGTCGGATTCGAGAAGCCGAGCGAGTCCCGCCCGGATCGCCGTGCCCTTTCCGCCGTTCGAGGCGAGGCGCAGGACCTCGGCGCCCGCAGCGGAGGCGGCCTCGCTCGTGCTGTCCGTCGAGCCGTCGTCCACGACGAGCACCCGCGGCACGAAATGGAGCAAACCGGTCACGACGCCGCCGATCGTGCCCGCAGCCTGGTAGGCGGGAACGAGCGCTGCCGGCCGGAAACTCTCGCTCACCGCGCGATCCTAACCCGCACGCTTGACGAACGACTCCCCGCAAGCCTCGACTCTCGTTGACTCCCCCGAAGGCTTGTGAAAAATTTAGCCCGCCGATGCCCCTCGATTACGCCCCCCTTTTGATCCTCCTGGTCTTCGCCGTGCTCGTCGCGGCGGGCATCATCGCCGTCTCGGCTTTCGTCGGCCCCCGGCTCCCCTCGGAACGCAAGCTCGAGACATACGAGAGCGGCATGCCTCTGCTCGACGCGTCCCGCAAGCGGATGTCCATGCAGTTCTTCGTCATCGCGATGGTCTTCATCCTGTTCGACGTCGAAATCGCATTCCTGTACCCCTGGGCCCTCGTCTTCAAGAGCGGGGGGACAGGGCTGTTCATCGAGATGCTCGTTTTCCTCGCCGTGCTCGCCGTCGGTTACGCCTACATCTGGAAGAAAGGCGCCTTCGACTGGTGAGCCACACGCGGTACCACGTCCAGGAGGCCGGCGAGGCGCGCGTCTTCCCTCCGGAGGCGGTGGAGCGGATCGGAAAGATCCTGGAGCGGTATCCAACGAAGCAGGCCGCGCTGCTGCCCGTGCTCTGGGTGGCTCAGGAAACCTGGGGCTGGATCTCGAAGGAAGCAGCCGAAGAGGTCGCGCGGATCCTGGAGCTGCCGCCCTCGCACGTGGACGGCGTCCTGACTTTTTACACGATGTTCAACCTCGAGCCGGTCGGGCAGCACTTGATCCAGATCTGCACGTCGATTTCCTGCCACCTCGCCGGCGCCGGTAGCCTCGTCGAGCACTGCAAGAAGCGCCTCGGCATCGGCCTCGGGGAGACGACGCGGGACGAAAAGTTCACGCTCGCCGAAGTCGAATGCATCGCGGGCTGCGACAAGGCCCCGTCGATGATGGTCAACGACACTTATTACGAGCCCATGGACGCGAAGAAGCTCGACGATCTGCTCGACCGGCTCTCCGGCGAGAAAGCCTCGTGACGATGGAGCGCGTCCTGCTCGCCCGCGTCGGAAAGCCGAACTCGCGCTCGATCGAGACCTACCTCGCCGACGGCGGTTACGCGGCGGTCCGAAAGGTCTTGACCGGCGGTTGGACACCCGAGCAGGTCACTGACGAGGTCAAGAAGTCGGCCTTGCGGGGGCGCGGCGGCGCCGGCTTCCCGACAGGATTGAAATGGACCTTCGTGCCGAAGGACACCAGGGGAAAGCCGGTCTACCTCCTTTGCAACGCCGACGAGTCGGAGCCCGGCACCTTCAAAGACCGGCTTCTGATGGAGGAAGACCCGCACCAGCTCATCGAAGGGATGATCGTCTCCGCCTACGCTCTGAGGTGCCGGACCTCCTACATCTACATCCGCGGCGAGTTCTATCTCGGCGCCCAGATCTTGACCGACGCGCTCGAGGAAGCCTATGCGAAGAGGTTCCTCGGTGAGAACATCCTCAATTCCGGCTATTCCCTCGACATCACCGTGCATCGCGGCGCCGGCGCCTACATCTGCGGGGAGGAGACGGGTCTGATCGAGAGCCTGGAGGGCAAGCGCGGCCAGCCGCGGATCAAGCCGCCCTTTCCCGCCGTCTCGGGAGCCTTCGCAGCACCGACGATCGTCAACAATGTCGAGACGCTCGCCTGCGTCACCCACATCTTGACCCGCGGCGCCGACTGGTTCGCCAAGATCGGCCGCAACGAGAAGAACACGGGACCCAAGCTCTTCTGCATTTCCGGCCACGTGAACCGGCCTGGCGTCTACGAAGCACCGATGGGCCTGCCGTTGAAGGAGCTCATCTTCGGCGAGGGCTACGCGCAGGGAATGAAGGGGGACCGCAAGGTCAAAGCGGTCATTCCCGGCGGGGCGTCCGCCGCGATGTTGACGGCATCCGAGATCGAAGATTGCCCCCTCGACTTCGACGGCGTGGCGGCGAAGGGATCGATGCTCGGCTCGGCCGCCATCATCGTCATGAACGAAGACACCTGCATCGTGGACGCCGCGCGCAACATGGCCAAGTTCTTCTCCCACGAGTCCTGCGGCCAGTGCACG
>Ga0137373_10001033_pt1 | contig 29614 bp, 34 predicted proteins | sample SagtaG_5_FD_104912 | JGI IMG/M metagenome (GOLD analysis project Ga0137373, IMG submission 104912) | Vadose zone soil microbial communities from Sagehorn Ranch, Mendocino, California, USA - Sage1_R_80_16 metaG | ecosystem: Environmental > Terrestrial > Soil > Vadose zone | place: USA... | reverse complement strand
GTCGTTCTTCGCAAGCATGTTCGCGCCGATCGCTCGTCCGCAGGCCGCGCCCACGCCCGTGGGCCAGGAGCCGGCGCCGGTCTGGACGGGGAACGATCGCTTGAACGTGCTCGTCCTTGGGATCGACACGCGCGACGGCGACCGCGCGACCGAGAACACCGACACGATGATCGTCGTGTCGCTCGATCCCCTGAACGAGACCGCGGCGATGCTCTCGATCCCGCGCGATGTCTACATCAACAAGCCGGGCACCTTCCAGGGAAAGATCAACGGGGCGTTCGCGTTCGGCGGCCCCGACCTCGTACGCAGACTCACGAGCGACCTGCTCGGGATCAAGATCCATTCATACGCGCTCGTGAACTTCGAGGCCTTCAATCGGATCGTCAACGGCGTCGGCGGGGTGATCGTCGACGTGAAGCGGCCCGTACGCGACGAGTACTACCCGACGGTCGACTACGGCGTAGAGCGGGTGAACATCGCACCCGGGCCACAGCTCATGCTCGGAGAGACCGCGCTGAAATACGCGCGGTCGCGCCACGATACCAACGACTACAGCCGCGCGCGGCGCCAGCAGGACGTGCTCGGCGCGCTCCGCGTGAAGCTCTCGACGCCGCAGGCGCTGCGGACGCTTCCCACCCTCATGAACGGCGTCGGCACGACGATCGAGACCGACTTCGATCCAGCCAACGTCGTACCGCTCGCGCGCGCGGCGGCGAGCATCGACAGCGCCGACATCACGAGCGACGTGCTCTACCCCTGCGGCGGCGCGTACCCGCATTGCGAGCTGACGTACGACAGCGAGGGAGGGTTCTTCCTCATCCCCGACGTCGCCAAGGTCCGTGACCTCGCGGCGTCCCTCTTCTACGACCCGAGGGTGCGGCAGGAGGGCGCGCGCGTCGAGGTGCAGAACACCGGCGCGCGCAGTGGGGTCGCGAGGGATGTGGCGGACCGGCTCGAGGCACGCGCCTTCGGGGTCAGCGCTGTCACGGACGGCTCATCCGCGAAATCGGCGATCGTGCTCCGGAATCCCGGCAAGCGCTACACGGCCGAGCAGCTCCGAACGCAGCTGGGCCTTCCGATGGAAACGGCCGACGGATCCGGCGGACCCGACATCGTTGTCCGTGTCGGCAACGACTTCAGGAGCTTCGCCAGCGACTCAGCTCGCTGACGTGTATATCGGTGTGAGCCAGTCGCGGTAGCGCGCGTCCTTGCCGCGGACCGCGTCGAAGTAGACCTTCGAGATGCGCTGCGTGATCGTCCCGACCTCGCCCGTTCCGACATCGCGGTGGTCGACGCTCGTCACCGGCGAGATCTGCACGCCCGTCCCGCACATGAACATCTCATCGCAGATGTAGAGCTCGGTGCGGTCGATGACCCGCACCTCGACCGGCAGGCCGAGGTCTGTCGCGATGCGCATCACGCTCGAGCGCACGATCCCCTCGAGGATGTTCTCGGTGGCGGGCGGCGTCATCAGCTTGCCGTCGCGCACGAGGAACAGGTTCGCGGCGCTTCCCTCCGACACATGGCCTTCCTGCGTGAGGACGATCGCCTCCGCGAATCCGGCTTCCTCGGCCTCGCTCTTGGCCAGGGCGGCGTTCACATATGAGCCGGTGATCTTGGCACGCGCGGGGATCGCGTTGTCATCCACCCGGCGCCACGACGAGACATGGCAGGCGATGCCCTTGTCGATGTCGATGTAGTTGCCGAACGGGACCGCGAACATCGTGAACCCGTCCTCGAGGTTGTGGAGGCGGACCCCGATCACGGGGCTGGCCTTGTACGCGACGGGCCGGATGTACGCGTCCTCGCGGTACCCGCACTTCCGCAGCAGGTCGACGGCGATGGCGACGAGCTCGTCGGCGGTGTGCGAGATGGAGATGCGCATGATCTTGCCCGAGCGCAGGAGCCGCGAGAAATGCTCGCCCAGGTGGAGGCCGTACAGCTGCTCCTCCTCGGCGTTCCAGTAGGCCCGGATCCCCTCGAAGACGCCCGTGCCGTAGTTGAAGCCGTGCGTCATGACCGAGATCTTCGCCTCGCGGATGGGCACGAACTTGCCGTCCAGGTAGGCCCATGCGCTGTCGGGCGCGGCACCCCGCGGCAGCTTGGCGGGCCGTACCAGCTCCTGCACCATCACCCACTCCTTAGCCGGTCGCGCAAGCGACCCGTGACCAGCCGACCGCACGCCCCGTGCCGACCTCGTTCTCGCATTGTGACACGCGGGCCGTGGCGGCTCGGTGGCGATTGTTGGTCAGACCGCTACGATGCGGCTGGTCAGACCGCTGTTGAGCTATTCGCGGGCGAACGGCGTACGAGTCCGTGGAGGTGCACACAAATGTGGCGAGTGACCGGTAGGCGTTTCGTGTCGATCCTCGGAGGGGGAATGCTCGTCGCGACGGCGTGCGGCGGCGGTGCGGCCGCTCCCTCGCCCAGCGCGTCGGTGGCGGCCTCGGCTTCGGTCGCGACGATGCAACAGCCGACCCGCCCGGTGGAGTTCGTGATCAGCACCGCCGTCGGCGGCGGGTCCGATCTCTACGCGCGCGCGATGCAGGCGATCATCGAAGAGCAGAAGCTGTCACCTCAGCCGGTCCAGCCGACGAACAAAGAGGGCGGCTCCGGCGCGGTCGCGTTCACCTACGTGTTCGAGAAGAAGGGTGACATGCACTACGTCATGATCACCCTCAACAGCTTCTTCACCACGATCATCACGCAGAAGCTGCCCTACAAGGCGGTCGACTTCACGCCGATCGCCAACCTCGCACTTGACCCGTTCTTCCTCTGGGTGAACGAGGACAGCCCGTGGAAGACCGCGGGCGACTTCATCACCGCGGCGAAGGACAAGGAGCTCGTCGCCTCGGGCACCGGATCGAAGCAGGAGGACGAGGTCATGTTCCTCCGCATCCAGGAGCTCGCCGGGACGAAGGCCTTCCGCTACGTGCCGCAATCCGGCGGTGGAGCGGTGGCGACCGCCCTCGCCGGACACCAAGGCGGCGTAGAGGTCACGGTGAACAACCCGAGCGAGGGGCTCGGTCTCTACCAGCAGAAGAAGCTGCGTCCGCTCTGCGCGTTTACGCCGGCAAGCCCGACCACCGGGCCGTACTCGGGCCTCGCGACCTGCAAGTCGCAGGGTCTGGCGATCGACGACTACTACATCATGCGCGCGATCATGGCTCCGCCCGGCCTGTCGCCGTCGCAGCAGGCGTTCTGGGTCGACGTGTTCAAGAAGGTGTTCGAGTCCGCGAAGTGGAAGACCTTCATGGAGACCAACGCTCTCAATCCAGACTTCCGATCGGGCATCGACTTCCGGACGTTCATCAACAACTACGAGAAGCTGCACAACGACATAGCGACGAAGAACAAGTGGGTGTGATCCCCACGGCGTGAGGCCGTACCAGGTCGCGACGGCGGCGGTCATGATCCTGATCGCCGCCGTCGCCATGTTCGACAGTCGCGCGTCCGCGCTCCCTGACCCCACCGGGAGATTTCCCGGTGGTCTCGGCCCGGGCTTCTATCCCTTCTGGTCGGCGGCGATGATCGCGGGCGCGGCGGTCGTCGTCATCTATCGCTGGTATCTCGCGGTGGACATGGCCGAGGGCGTGTTCGCGAAACGCGAGGCTTGGACCGCACCGCTGAAGATCGCCGTCCCGATGATCGTCGCGGTCGCGTTCATCCAGTGGATCGGCTTCTACTTCGTCACCGGTCTCTACATGGGCTTCTTCGCGAAGTTCATCGGACGCTACCGCTGGATCTGGGTCATCGTCATCGCGATCTTGTTCCCCGCGCTCATCTATCTCGCCTTCGAGAAAGGCTTCCGGGTGTTCCTGCCGAAGAGCAAGCTCTACGAGCAGGGCTTCCCGCTGTAGCGCGAGGGAACGATGGACATCCTCACCGGATTCACCAGCACGCTTGGGAGCCTCGCCGGCGGCTTCGGCACGGCGCTCCAGCCGGTCAACCTGCTGCTCCTCACGATCGGATGCTTCCTCGGCCTCGTCATCGGCGTTCTCCCCGGCCTCGGCGGCACCAGCGGCGTGGCGATCCTGCTGCCAATCACCGTCTTCATCGCGAACACCGGCCCCGGCGGCGCGACGAGCGCGGTCATCTTCCTCGCCGGCATCTACTGGGGCGCGCTCTTCGGCGGCGTCATCACCTCGATCCTGTTCAACATCCCGGGCGAGCCCTGGTCGGTCGTGCTCCTCTTCGACGGTTTCCCGCTCGCGAAGAAGCTGGGCAAACCTGCGCTCGCGCTCTCGTCCTCGTTCTTCGCGTCGTTCATCGGCGCGTTCATCGCCACCGTGTTGTTCACGTTCTTCGCGCGGGCGCTCGCGGACGTCGCGCTCGCCTTCGGTCCGGCCGAGCTCTTCGCGGTGTTCATCATGTCGTTCGCGACGCTGATCGGACTCGGCTCGGAATCGCCCGCGAAGAGCGTGATGATGATCGGCTTCGGCCTGCTCCTCGCGGCGGTCGGCTTCGACACGATCACCGGCGCGCCGCGCCTCACCTTCGGCCGTATCGAGATCCTCTCGGGCATCGGCTTCGTCCCGGTCACGATCGGCCTCTTCGGCATGGGCGAGATCCTCGCGTCGGCCGAGGAGCAGGGCATCGGCTTCGTCGAGCGGATCAGCGCCAAGGTCGGCCTCAAGGACATCCTCGAAACGCTGGTCGAGCTCCGAAAGCGCATCTGGACGGTCGTGATCACGGCGGTCATTGGCTTCTGGTTCGGCGTCCTCCCGGGGCACGGGGCGACCGCGGGGTCCTTCCTCGGCTACGGGCTCGCGCGCCAGTACTCCAAGAACAAGGCGAACTTCGGCAAGGGCGAGATCACCGGGATCATGGCGCCGCAGGCCGCGGCCGACGCGTCGGCGGTCGGGTCGCTCGTGCCGATGGTCGCGCTGGGCGTCCCCGGCTCACCGACGTCGGCCGTGATCATGGCCGGACTCTTCATCTGGGGCCTGCAGCCGGGGCCGCTGCTGTTCATCGACCATCCCGATTTCGTCTGGGGACTGACGGCGAGCATCTACCTCGGGCACCTCATCACCTTCACGATGTGCCTCCTCGCGGTTCCGCTCCTCGCCAAGATCATGCACGCGCCCTACGCGATCATCACGCCGTTCATCGTCATCATCTCGATCATCGGCTCGTACTCGCTGAACAACAGCATGCTCGACGTGTTCATCACGATCACGTTCGGGTTCGTCGGCTACTGGCTGCGCAAGATGAAGTACCCGCTCGCGCCGCTCGTCGTCGCGATCGTGTTGGGTGACTCGACCGAGCGCGAGCTCCGGAAGGCGCTCATCGCGAGCGGCGGCAGCCCGCTCATCTTCGTCGGCAGCCCATTGGCCGCGACGCTGATGATCCTCGCGATCATCCTGCTGCTCGTGCCCATCATCCGGAACGTGCGCGAGCGCCGCGCGCGGCCCGCGTCCATCGACTCAGCGGCGTGACGCCGCTCGACATCGCGCTCATCGTTCTCGCGTTCGCTTTGATCCTCGTCGGCGCCGAGGTCTTCACCAACGGGATCGAGTGGCTGGGGATCAAGCTCAACATGTCCGAAGGCGCCACGGGCAGCATCCTTGCGGCGCTCGGCACCGCGACGCCGGAGACGCTCATCCCCATCGTCGCGATCCTGTTCACGAACACGACCGACTCCGACGAGATCGGCGTAGGGGCGATCCTGGGCGCGCCGTTCATGCTCGCCACGCTGGTCATGCTCCTCATCGGCGTGACCGCCTACGTTCTGCGCAAGCGGAGGGGCCGCGACACGCTCCGCGTCGACGCGGCGCATGCGACGAGAGACATGTCGTTCTTCCTGGTCCTGTACACGATCGCGCTCGGTCTCGCCCTGCTGCCGCGCGACCTGCACTTCCTGAAGGGCTACATCGGGTGGATCTTCTTGCCGGCCTACTTGCTGTATCTGTTCCTCGTCCTCCGCACGACGAAGGTGACGCCCGAGGACGTCGAGGAGGAAAAGGAGGCCCATGAGGCGTTCGACGAGCTGACCTTCGCAACGCACCTGCGGCGGTTCGGAGCGGCGGTCGTGCCGACGCGGCCTCCGCTGTGGCTCGTGCTGGTGCAGACGTTCATCTCGTTCGGGGCCATCCTCGTCGGAGCGCGCTTCTTCGCGACGTTCGTGGAGGACTTCTCCCACGCGATGCAGTTCAACACCCTCCTGGTCGCGCTGGTGCTCGCGCCCCTCGCGACGGAGCTGCCGGAGGCGGCGAACAGCCTGCTCTGGACGAAGGACGGAAAGGACGTCATCGCGCTGGGCAACGTCGCCGGCGCGATGGTCTTCCAATCGACGATCCCGGTCACGATCGGCGTGCTGCTCACGCCTTGGGAGCTCGGGCGTTTCGGCACCGTCGCGGCGGTTTTCGCCCTCCTTTCAGGCCTCCTGATCTGGATCCAGCTGCGCCTGCGCGCGCGCGACAACTCGCTCCCGCTCTCCTCCCTCATGCTCGGGGGGAGCCTCTATGTGGTCTTCCTCGTCTACGTCGTTTGGAGCGTCGTGGCGGGCCTGCCAGCCTGACACCGCGCACCTGACTAGAATCCCCGCGTCGCGCTGTGCTTCCAAGCGCCGCGCGACGGGATTAGAGGGAGGTCAGACGGATCCATGAAGCGTCTCCTCGCGATCTGTGCTGCCGTCGGGCTCATCGTTACCGCCTGCGGCGTGATCCCGGGCACCGGCAGCGGACTCAAGGTCGGGATGGTCACTGACATCGGCCAGCTCGAGGACAAGTCCTTCAACGAGTTCTCCTGGAAGGGCGTCCAGGACGGCGCCAGCGCTATCGGCGCGCCGAAGCCGGCAGTCATCGTCACAAAGGACATCGCCGACTACAAGCAGAACATCCAGCAGCTCGTCGACCAGAAGTACGACATCATCTTTACCGTCGGCTTCCTCATCGGGACCGACACGCTGGCCGCCGCGAAGGCCAACCCGACGATCCAGTTCTTCGGCGTCGACCAGTTCGTCGCCGACCCGGCGCCCGCCAACTACCAGGGTCTTCTCTTTGCCGAAGCGCAGGCGGGCTACCTCGCCGGCATCGTCGCCGGCACGATCACCAAGAGCGGCAAGATCGGTGCGGTCGGCGGACGGTCGGATGTCCCGCCGGTCGTGAACTACATCAAGGGCTACGAGAGCGGCGCGAAGTCCGTGAAGGCGAACGTCGCGGTCACCTCCGTGTATGTCGAGGACTTCAACGCTCCGGACAAGGGCGAGGCCGCCGCGAGGACGATGATCGGCCAGGGCGTCGACGTCGTGTTCCAGGTCGCCGGTCTCACCGGATCCGGCGTGCTCCGTGCCGCGTGCAACGCCAAGATCTACGGCATTGGAGTCGATGTCGACCAGTACCTGTCGCTCCCCGACTCGAAGAACTGCATCATCACCAGCGCGGAGAAGCGTCTGCAGAACGCGACACGCGATGCGGTCAAGCGTTTCAAGGACAAGGGCAAGCAGACGGGCAACTTCATCAACGATGCGACGAACGACGGGATCGGCGTGTCGGAGATCCGCAACCTCAGCCCGGTCCCGGCGGGTCTGACAGACAAGATCAAGCAGGCCACCGAGGACATGAAGTCCGGCAAGCTCAAGCCGGTCCCGTGACGCGCGCCTGACGAAGAAGTCGAAGCGGGCCGGCCACGACGCCGGCCCGCTTCGTTTTGAATGAGGCTATGAGCGACAAGACGCCAGTCCTCGTGATGCGCGGCATCACCAAGCGTTTTCCCGGCGGCACGCTGGCGAACGACTCGATCGATCTCGACCTCCGCGAGCGCGAGATCCACGCGCTCCTCGGCGAGAACGGCGCCGGCAAGACGACGCTGATGAACATCCTCTACGGTCTCGTCACGCCGGACGAGGGCGAGATCCGCATCGACGGCGCGCCGGTCACGATCCAGGGGCCGGCGGACGCCATCGCCCGTGGCATCGGAATGGTGCATCAGCACTTCATGCTCGTACCGGTCCTCACGGTCGCCGAGAACGTCGTCCTCGGCCAGGAGATCACGCGCGTCGGCGGCATCCTCGACCTGCGCGCAGCCGAGCGGCGCATCCGCGAGCTCGCCGAGCGGCTCGGCTTCACGGTGGACCCCCGCGCCCGCGTCGATCAGCTCTCCCTGGGTCAGCAGCAGCGCGTCGAGATCCTCAAGGCGATCTATCGCGGCGCGCGGATCCTCGTGCTCGATGAGCCGACCGCGGTGCTCACGCCGCAGGAGACGCGTGAGATCTTCGGCGTGCTGCGGCGACTCCGCGAGGAGGGCACGAGCATCATCTTCATCACCCACAAGCTCGACGAGGTCCTGGAGATCGCGGACCGCATCACCGTGATCCGCCGCGGCAAGGTCGTCGGCACGCGCAAGCCGGCCGAGACCAACGAGAACGAGCTCGCCGAGCTGATGGTCGGCCGCGCGGTGTCGCTCCGCGTCGATCGGGGGCAGTCGCATCCGGGCGACGTCATGCTCGAGGTCATTGGGCTCCGCGTGCTGGACGACCGGCGACACGAGGTGTGTCAGGGCGTGGATCTCACGGTGCGCTCAGGCGAGATCGTCGGGATCGCCGGCGTCGGCGGCAACGGACAGGACGAGCTGGTCGAATGCGTCGTCGGCCTGCGCAAACCCATTGCGGGCACCATCCGCCTCGCCGGCCGCGATATCACCCGACTCAGCGTCGAGGAGCGGCGCGACCTTGGTGTCGCCTACGTGCCGGCCGACCGTCAGCGCTTCGGGCTCGTGCTGCCCTACCTGCTCCCCGACAACTTCGTCCTCACCCGCTACGGGGAGGTGCCGTACGCCGCGGGACTTGGCGGCTTCATACGGCAGGACCGGCCGATCCGCGCGGAGGCCGGTCGTCTGGCCAAGGAGTTCGACGTCCGCGCCTCGTCGCTGGACATCGCGGCCGCGACACTGTCAGGCGGCAACCAACAGAAGGTGGTCGTCGCGCGCGAGTTCCGTCACGACCTGAAGGTGCTGGTGGTCGATCAGCCGACCCGAGGCCTTGATGTCGGCAGCATCGAGTTCATCCACAAGCAGGTGATCGAGCGGCGCGACGCCGGGGTCGCCGTGCTGCTCGTGTCGGCGGAGCTCGACGAGGTGCTCGATCTGTCGGACCGCATCCTGGTGATGTATCGCGGCCGCATCGTGGGCAGCTTCGCCGCGGCGGAAGCGCAGCGCGAGAAGGTCGGCCTGCTCATGGCGACCGGAGAAGCGCGACCGTGAGGAATTGGCGCGTGCGACTCGCGCCGACCTGGGCGAAGGCATCGATCCCGGTGTATTCGATCGTGCTTGCATTCGCGGTCGCCGCGATCGTCGTCATCGTCTCGAGCGTCTTCACCGAAACGGGATTCAGCCCGCTCCTGCCGTTCGCCGCCTACGCAAGCCTTTTCGCCGGGGCGTTCGGCAGCGGCACCAGCATCGGCAACGCGCTTGTCTCCGCGGCGCCGCTGATGTTCGGCGGTCTCGCGGTCGGTCTCGGACTCAAGGCCGGCCTGTTCAACATCGGTGTCGCCGGCCAGTTCCTCGTCGGCGCGTTCGCAGCGGCGGTCACCGGCGCGTCCCTCGCCACGGCTCCGACGATCGTAGGCATGCCGCTCGCGATCCTCGTCGGCGCGACCGCCGGGGCGGCGTACGGCTTCATCCCCGGCTATCTCAAAGCGCGTACCGGCGCCCACGAGGTCGTTACCACGATCATGCTCAACAACGCCGCGGTCCTCCTGCTCACGTGGACCGTGAACGATCTCGCGCGCGCGCCCGGCTTCTCGTTCCCACGCACCGGCGAGACCGGTCAGAGCGCGTTGCCGATCCTCCTGGGTCGCAACCTGCACCTTGGGATCGTCTTCGCGGTCGTCGCGATCTTCGTCATCCGGTGGATCCTCGACCGCACGACTCTCGGCTTCGAGATCCGGACGGTCGGCGCCAACCCGAGCGCCGCGCGGTACGCGGGCATGCGACCGGTCTTCATCACCGCGCTCACCATGACCGTGTCCGGTCTTCTGGCGGGTCTGGCGGGTGCGATCCAGATGCTCGGCGTGATCGGCTTCTACGCGCCAGGCATCACCGCATCGGTCGGCTTCGATTCGATCGCTGTGGCGCTCCTCGGTCGGTCCGACCCGATCGGCATCCTCTTCGCCGCGCTGCTGTTCGGCGCATTCCGCGCGGGCGCTCCGCTCATGCAGATCGAGACGAGCGTGCCCATCGAGGTCATCGACATCATCCAGGCGCTGGTCATCTTGTTCCTCGCGGCCGATCTGATCGTGCGCAAAGTATTCCGCGTGCGCGCTCCGAAGGTCGAGATCACGGAGATGGCGACCGTCACCGGCTCGTGGGGGGGCGCAAGCGGGGGGTCCTCGGGGGCCGGAGCTCCCCGGTAGTTGTGATGGACATCCTCGCGCTGCCCCGCCTCACCTGGGAGTTCCTCGTGTATCTGTTCCTCGTCATGCCCGACCTGCTCCCGATCATCCTTTCGCTCGCGACGCCGCTCGCGCTTGGCGCGCTATGCGGCGTGCTCGGTGAACGCTCCGGAGTCGTGAACATCGGGATCGAGGGCATCATGCTGATGGCCGCGTTCTTCGGTTATCTCACTGGGTTCGCTTTTCACGAGCCTCTCGGCAGCGGCGTCGCTCTCGCGCTCGGCATCGCCGCCTCGATCGCTACTGGGGCTGTGCTCGGCCTGCTGCACGCGTGGCTCACGGTCACAGTGCGCGCCGATCAGATCATCGCCGGCACGATGATGAACATCGCCGCCTTCGGCGTTACTGGATACCTGAACCGGCTGATCATCACGCCATCCGGTCGCGGTGGCGCGGGCGTGATCACGCCGTTCCATCTGCCGGACCAGCTCGCGTCGCTACCACTCGTTGGCCCGATCCTCGCGATGTTCCTCGACCAGGGTCCGATCGCGATGAGCGTGATCGTTCTCGTTCTCGTGTCCCAGTTCGCGCTGTTTCGAACGCGCTGGGGCCTGCGCACCCGCGCCGTCGGCGAACATCCGAAGGCCGCCGACACGGTCGGCATCGACGTCTTCCGACAGCGCTACATGAACGTGATCATGGGCTGCGCGTTTGCCGGTCTCGCGGGCGCGTACCTCACGCTCGAGTCGACCGGTTCGTTCCAGAACGGGATGACCGGCGGCCGTGGCTTCATCGCCCTCGCGGCGGTGATCTTCGGGCGCTGGACGCCTCTCGGTTCATTCCTCGGCGCGTTGCTGTTCGGGACGGCCACCGCGTTCGGGATCATCGTCAACGTCCGGCCGGCGGAAGGCGATCTCGGCGCGCTGATGAAGACGATTCCGACCTTCTGGTACGCCGCGCTGCCCTACCTCATCACGGTCGTGATCCTCGCCGGCGTCGTCGGTCGATCCACACCGCCGGCCGCGGACGGGATCCCATACGCGAAAGAGGGCAAGGGCTAGACGCGCAGCCCCGCGGCCGGGTGGAACCGATCCGGACGCATGCTGTACTGGTCGTATGTGGCGGCTCGTGGCCACGCTCGTTATCGCTGCGGCATGTACATCGACGCCCGCGCAATCAACGGGAGCCCCAGTTGACTGGAGCGCCACAGGCGAACTGGCGCTCTACATCACTGAGTCGTTCAACGGCGCCGGCCTCATGGCCGTCGACCCCGTGACGCTTCAGGACCGCTCGACGAAACCGTTGCTCGCGATCGGCCCCACCGGTGCGAAGGACTCGTGGACCGTCGCGTCGCTGGACGGCAGCACCATCGCTGTGATGAACTACCACTACGGCGCTCCCGCCGCGGCGCGCGAGCTGGACATCGCCATGTTCGATGCACGCACGGGTACGCTCCGAGCGCGTTTCAACCCCGAGGTGCCGGTGATCGTCGACGTTCTCAGCCCCGACGGCACGCGCATCTACGCACGGAACTGGCCTCCCGCCGACCTCACGGCGGAGCGCGTCGTGCTCGACGCGACGAACGGGCGGATCCTAGAGCGCGAGCCGCAGTTCTTGGTCCCCGGGGAGGCGATCGCTCGAACGAAGGATGACGAGGCGCGGCACCTTTACGGCCTCCTCGCGCCCAGCGATCCCGACGCGGCCGGGCCGCGCGCCGTGGACCTCGGCAGCTGGGACCTCCGGACCGGAGAGGAGCTCTGGCGGCTCAGGCTGCCCTCGCTCGCCGCGGGCGAGTGGAAGACCGGACGGATCGTCGGTGGCGCCGAGGTGCGTTCGCGTCTCGTGCCCGCGCTGGCGCTCAGTCCCGATCGTCGCCAACTTGCGATCGTCCGGGCGTTCAGTTGCTGTGTGCCGCACGGGACGATTTGGCTGGTCGACGCGGACACCGGGACGTTGATCTCGGAGCGAACCTTCGCCCGGGCCTCGTTCCTCGATCAGCTCTTCGCGCCCTCCATCGCGATCGCGAAGTCGCTCGAGGAATCCGTCATCGTGAACGCGATCTTCTCCCCCGATGGACAGACGCTTTACATCTACGCGCAGATGGCGAAGGTCGACGATCAAGGCGAGCCCAGGAACCAGTACCTCGGGATGGCCGCGGTAGCGCTTCGAGACACCGTGGTCCGTGGTGACGACATCAAGATGGAGAGCTACTGGTTCGACAACCGCATCGAGTGGGTCCGCACTTCTCCCGACGGCCGCTGGCTCTATGTCTTTCTCGAGCGGACAGGAAGAGCCGATCCCAAAGGTCACTACCTGAGGCGGCTCGATCCTTCCACGCTTCGGGTCCTCGCCGAGCGGCGCTTCGACGCGTACCGCGAGCCGTTCATGCTCGCGAGCCGCTGACAGCCACGGAGCGCAACAGCTAGGCGATGCCAAGCTCGTCCAGCGAGCGGTGGAGGTCCGCGCGGTCGCGGTACACGCGGAACGCGCCGGCCGAGATGAGCTCGTCCCAGCCGTAGCCGCCCGACAGCAGGCCGACGCTGAGCATCTTCGCGCGTCTCGCGCCGAGGAGATCTCTTTGACGGCCCGCCGGAACCGTCGTAACCTCTTTCCGTTCTGGTCAGACCACCTGACCACAGCCGACAGGAGGTCCGAACTGGCCGTCATCGAGCCGATCCGGCGCAGCAGGCTCTACCAGAGCATCGTCGAGCAGATCGAGTCGCTCCTGGAGAGGGGCGAGCTCCGGCCCGGCGATCAGCTCCCGCCCGAACGCGCGCTCGCCGAGCAGTTCCAGGTCTCGCGCGCCTCCGTTCGCGAGGCGCTGCGCACGCTCGAGCTCCTCGGCGTCATCGAGACGCGAGCCGGGGGCGGCACGTTCGTCCGCCAGGTCGCGCCGGATGATCTTGTCCGGCCCCTCCACAGCCTCATCGCACGCGGCCACAGCGTGCCGGACGTGATCGAGTTCCGCGGTCTCATCGAGCCGGCTCTCGCGGCGCTCGCAGCGACGCGCATCAGCGCTGCGCAGCTCGCCGAGCTGCGCGAGATCCTCACGGCGCAGGAGCGGAAAGTCGCCGCTGGCGAGACCTACGTGGAGGAGGACATCCGTTTCCACGAGGTCATCGGCGACGCGGCGAAGAACGAGCTGCTCACGACGATGCTCGCGGTCATCTGGGACGTGCTTCGCGCGTCGCGCGAGCAGTGGCTCCAGTCCAACCAGCGCGCGCACACATCCCTCGACGCGCATAGACGCATTCTCGACGCGCTCTCCCGTCGCGACGCCGAAGCGGCGCGGAGCGCATCTGCCGAGCACATCCGCGCGGTCGGCGAAGGCATCCTGAAACTGCTTGGAGGTCGCAATGGCTGAGGACCGCAGCGTTTCCATCGAGGTCGTCTATCGCGGCATCTTCCAGAAGACGCTGGCGCAGCGCATCTGCCGGTCGGTCGTGCTCGCCGCACGGAAGCGGGGACACACCGGCACGGCATTCGCGCGCTACGGCGACTCGCCCGAACGCAACGGAGTGCCGGCGAAGCAATTCGCGGTCGTCGCCGCCGACGAGCTGGAGCTCGAGGCGTCGATGGCAAAATACGAGCCGAGCGTCGTGGACGTGACCATCGCCGTCGACGACACGCTCGTGAAGGGCGTCGAGTCGTGGGCCTGGTACGGACGCCAGCCGATCTGGAAGCCGGTGCGCGCGAACGGCTGGCTGCTCGTCACGAGCGACAAGAAGCCCGACGAGGTCCTCGCGCAGACCGACAAAGCAGAGCGGCCGTACACGCTCGGGATCGTCCCGGGCGGCGCGTCGTTCGCCGGACTCTGGGTGTACAAGGACGATCACACCGACTTCCGCGTGCTCGGAGCGCTCGCGAAGATCCTCCCACAGTGGATCGCGCTCGACGACGCGAAGTCCGCGGCCCTGGATCTCGCGAAGGGCGACCAGTCCGCGGTCGCATCGGTGCAGTACGGGTACGACTCGACCACGATGCGGCCGGTGAAGGTTGGCGAGGGCACGAGCGGACACGAGGTGCTCCAGTTCACCAAGCCGGGCTGGACCAAGATGCGGCCGGGGGTCATCGTCGAGGCGCGCAAGCCTGGCGAGCGCAACCCCTATTACAAAAAGTACGGCGCACGCACGATGCGGCCGGTCGTGAACTTCGACACGTGCATCAAGTGCACGATGTGCTGGCTCGACTGTCCCGACGAGTGCTTCGAAGTCACGCCCGAGGGCCACTACGAGGTCGTGTACGAGGCGTGCATCGGCTGCGGCATCTGCGCGCAGGTCTGCCCGGTGAAGGACTGCATCGTCATGGTCGATGAGCTCAAGTTCACCGATAACAAGGACAAGTGGCAGCTCTGGAAGGAGGACCGCCCCACGTACAACAAGTGGTTCGAGGACATGAGCGGCGTCTCCGCCGACCCCAAGGCGGGCGCGAAGGGCAGCGTGCCTCCAAATGCGAATCCGGCCGCGAACGCGCCGGCGACTCCAGGGGCGGACCCCGCAGCAAATCCCACGACATCGGCCGGAGGTGACGAGTGATGGTTGTCGAGGTCAAGACCAAAGAGACGAGTGAGATCGAGACCGAGCAGCTCGCGACGGGCTGCGAAGCCATCGCCGAAGCCATCCGCCTCGCCGACGTCGACGTGATGGCGGCGTACCCCATCCGCCCGTACGACGGCGTGATGCAGGCCGCCGCGAAGCTCATCGCCAACGGCAAGATGGACGTCGAGTACATCGTCGCCGACGGAGAGCACAGCCAGTTCGAGATCGTGAAGCACGCCTGCGCCGTCGGCGCCCGCGTCTTCGTCGGCTCGTCTGGTGTGGGTTGGTTCTACGCCTTCGAGGCGATCGCCGTGACCGCTGGCCTCCGCCTGCCGGTCGTCGCGATCTGCGGCAATCGCGCGCTCGACGACCCCGGCGCGTTCGGCACGGAGCACAACGACTCGCTCGCGGTGCGCGACCTCGGCTGGCTCCTGCCCTGGGCCGAGACCGCCCAGGAGGCGCTCGACCTCGCGCTCATGGGATGGCGCATCTGTGAGGACAAGCGCGTGTCGCTCCCGATCGCGATCGGGCTCGACGGCGCGTTCCTCACACACTCGCAGCACATCGTGAAGATCCCGACACAGGCCGCGGTGGACACGTTCCTGCCGAAGTTCGACCTCGGCGATCGTCTGCTGCACCCGGACAACCCGATCACGATCGCGCCGCAGGTCGACCAGGACTGGCTCATGGAGATCCGGCGCCAGAACGACGCGGCGATGCGGAACGCGCTCGGCGTCATCCGCGAGGCGCACGCGGACTTCAAGCGGATCTTCGGCCGGGGTGGCGACAGTCCGTTCCTCGACGAGTACATGACCGACGATGCCGAGGTGGTCGTCATCGGCCAGGGCACGCTCTCGCTCCCGATGAAGGTCGCCATCCGCCGTCTGCGGAAGGAGCGCGGCCTCAAGATCGGCCTCGTCCGTCTCAAGTGGTTCCGACCGTTCCCGACTGAGGAGGTCGTGAAGAGCCTCCGCCGCTTCAAGGCCGTAGGGGTCATCGACCGCGACTACAGCTTCGGCTCGCCGTACTACGGCGGCGTCCTCTACAACGAGATCCGTTCCGCGCTGTACTCGCAGGACAAGCGCCCGGTCATCGTCGGGTTCATCGCCGGACTCGGCGGCCGCGAGATCGAGCAACCGATGGCGACCGAGATCTTCGAGAAGACCATGGCAGCCGGCAACGGTGACCTCGCCGCCGGCGACACGTGCCATTGGATCGGCGTACGGGAGTAAGAAGATGACGACCGAAATCATGCCCGCCCAGAACCTGCCTCAGATCAAGGGGGTCAAGGACGTCCCGTACGACGAGCTGTTCGTCTCGGGACACCGCACCTGTCAGGGGTGCGAGTCCGCACTCGTGATGCGACACATGGTGAAGGCGTCGGGCCCGCGCACGATCGTGCTCGGGTCGACCGGCTGCATGTATGTCGCGAACACGACGTACTACACGACACCGTGGGTCGTGCCGTGGATGCACACCCAGCTCGGCGCGTCAGGGTCCGCGGCGCTCGGCACCGCGGCCGGCCTCAAGGTGCTGATGCGCAAGGGCAAGCTGAAGAACGAGAAGATCAACGTCATCGCGTTCTGCGGTGACGGCGGCGGTGCCGACATGGGCATCGGCGCGATCTCCGCGACGCTGACGCACAAGGACTACAACTGCCTCGTGCTCCTGTACGACAACGAGTCGTACGCGAACACGGACATCCAGCTCTCGAGCCAGACGCCGTACGGCGCGGTCACGACCTTCTCACCTTCGGGAGAGAAGAAGCGGCTCATGCACACGCGCTGGAAGAAGAACGTGCCCGGCATGCTCGCCGCCGGTCACCCCGAATCGCGCTACATCGCCGCGGGGTGTGCCGCATACGCGGTGGATCTCATGAACAAGATCCGCAAGGCGCTCGAACTCGGTGGACCAACGTTCGTCCACACGCTCGACCCGTGCCCGAAGGGCTGGGACTACCACCCGCAGTACAGCCAGGAGCTTGGCCACCTCGCGGTGGAGACCGGGATCTGGCCGCTGTACGAGGTCATGGACGGCGTCTGCAACCTCACCGGTCCGACGCGTCAGATCGCGGAAGGTCGCAAGAAGCGCAAGCCCGTCTACGAGTACCTGAAGCGACAGGGCCGCTTCGCGCATTTCATCGACGAGGACGTCGAGCACTTCCAGGCGCAGGTCGACAAGATGTGGACGGACTGGCTCATCCCCGGAGTGATCCCCTTCACCGTGCCGCCCAAGTACGTGGCCATTCTCAAGATCGACAAGAAGCCCGTGCACGAAACTGCGAGAAGCGCCTGACCGACACAGCTAGGACGCCGCACGCGGCGGGGAGCGCTTAGAGCCTCCGCCGCCGTGCGCTGCAACAGAACGGTAGCAACGCGGTGACGGCATCGCGCGACGATGTCGGCGCGGCGTTATCTGCGGCGTGAGCCTCCTCGCTGGACTGATCGCGGGCCTCGTCATCGCCGGGCTCTATCTCCTCGCTGGGCACTTCCGCATCGAGACGCCGCAGTTCACCCTGGCCGGCAACGGTACGCTCGCGCTGGCGACGGCATCGGTCCTGGTACCTTTGGCCATCCTCTGGGGATGGACGTGGGTGTCCGATCGGTGGTCGGGCCGCAGCGGTCCGCGCCTCCTGTTCTTCACGCTGGGACTGGTGCTTGCCACCGCCGCCGCATTCCCGCTCGACTCGATCGTGAGCGCATCCGCGCCGGACCGCATCGTGTTCGACCCGAGCGTGTCGATCGTCGCCGTCGACGGCGTTCTCTGGATCGTTCCGATCGTCGCGATCGCAGCGATCCTCTACTGGCTCTTCGGTTCGGGAAAGCTGCCGGTCGGCCTGCCGACGCTCGCGCTCGGATACCTCATCGCACTTCCGCTCGGCTTAGTGTTCCCGCCGGCTGCGATGGGCGCCGTCGCCGGCACGGCCGCCGGTCACGCATGGCGCGAACCCGGAGCGCGGGCGCTCATCGTCGTGCTCGTCATCTTCATCATGTTGGTCGCGGCGGTCGAGCTCCCGCTCGCAGCTGCGACGGTCGACGGTCCCCTCATCCCCGGCCTGCCCAGCCTGAGATAGGCCGGCGGCCGAGTGCTGCCAGCGACGCGTTCCGCGCTCCACCAGGATGGCGTCCCCTGTGTCGCCCGATGCGTCGTGAGAGCCTGACCGCAGCGCCTACGTTCCCTCCTCAAGGAAGGAGGCATCCCGTGAAAAAGACACTCGTAGCTCTGGTCCTCGGCACACTCCTCGCTCTCAGCGTGGCCTCCGTGGCCGCGGCGAAAGTGAGCATCATCGGACTGCCGAACACGGATCTCATTCCCGATAGCGGGTCGACTCGCACGGTCATCGACGCGGGGTCAAAGCTCAGCGCTCGTCTCCGCGCCATCGACTCGGTGTTCTACCCGGACTCGTTCGGCGCCGAGGGTGCGTGGCAGATGCCCAACGTCGAATACCTGGTCGCCCAGGCCGACTGGTACTTCGACTGCGACTGATCACCAACACCGGACCGAGGCCGGCGAGCATCGCTCGACGGCCTCGGCCCTCCCGCCATTGCACATAGCATCGGGTCGCATGATCGCCCTCGCGGTCCTTGCCGGTTATCTCGCGGGCCTCCTCATCGCGGTCCTCGCGTTCGCGGCCGAGAACTCGCGGATCGCGTTCGGCAGCTACGCGCTGTATGGGAATGGAGCGCTCATCGTGCCCGCGATCCTCGCCCCGTTCGCCCTCTATCCCGGGTGGGCCTGGCTCCTTGCGCACGAAGGCGATCGCCGTCTTGAAGCCGTGCTCTACACACTCGGACTCCATTTCGGCGTCGGCATGTGGGCCGCACTGGAGGTCGTGTTGAATCCGCAATCGGCGGATGTGACGCTCCTGAGCGCGGCGCCAGGGTTTCTCCTATCGGGAGCGCTCTTCGTGCTTCCTGCGGCCCTGCTCGGCGCGGCGACACTCTGGCTCGTCCGATCCCGACGCGTCACGATCACGCCGTCGACGGCGGCGTTCGGCATCGTCATCGCCGCGTTCACCGGGCTGCTCTTCGGCGTCGGCCTCGGCATCCTCAGCGGCGGCGCAGTTGCGCTCGCGCTCGACCGACCGGCGCGCAGGGTCGCCATCGGCGGCGCGCTCCTGGTCCTGCAGATCGTCGCGGGCAATGCGCCGATCATCGTGGCACTGGTGACGAACAGCAGTCCGACGCCATAGGCCGCGTCTAGGAGCTTGGCCGTTCCCCTTCAGGACGTCGCGGCGCGGCCGCTGGCTGCGGCGCTGGGGTCGCCGGTGCCGATGACTGCGGAGCCGGCTGAGGTGCGGGCGCGGGCACGCCGGGCAGCGCGCCTGAAGGTGCTGGCGTATACGGCCGCGGCGGTCCGGCGGGACGGAAATCGCCCGCAGGGCGGAACTCGCCCGCGGGACGGAACTCGCCGGCCGGCCGCCACGGGCCGCGCTCGGGCTTGGGCGGCGGCGGGCCGCCCGCCATGGCGCGTGCCTGTGGCGACATGAGGCCGCGCACGTGCTCGGCGGTGTACGGAAGGAGCGCCATGAAGCGAGCGCGCTTCAGCGCGGTCGTCAGCATCCGCTGGTGCTTCGCGCAGGAGCCGCTCTTGCGGCGCGGATCGATCTTGCCCCGCTCGCTGATGTACCGGCGGATGCGGCCTACGTCCTTGTAGTCGATCTTCTGCACCTTATCGACGCAGAACGAGCACACCTTGCGGCGCGGACGACGCGGACCCCCCGGCCCGCCCGAACCGCGGTCGCCACCACCACCGCCATAGGACGGCCGACCGCCTCCGTACGACGGCCGCGGTCCCCGCGGCGCCATCGGCGCGGGCGGACGCGGCGCGCTGCCCTCGGGAGCGGCCTCGGGATGCGGCTGCGGGTTCGGAGAGCTCTCGTTCGTCATGTTGCCGCTCCTAGAACGGGATCTCGTCGGGATCGAAGCCGGGGGCCGACTTCTCACCGTCCGCCGCGCGGTCACCACCGACGGGCGCGGTCATGCCGCCCTCGCGGCCAGGCCGCGGGTCGAGCATCTGGAAGTCGTTCGCGCTGATGTCGAGGCTGAGGCGCTCCTTGCCTTCGCGATCCGTGTACGTGCGAGGCGTGAAGCGGCCCTCGACGAGCACGAGTCGACCCTTGGTGATCATTTGCTGCGCGCGCTCCGCGAGGTTCGACCAGCAGCTCACGCGGTACCAATCGGTCTGCTCGACGCGCTCCTCGGCGCGGCCACTGACGCGGTTCACCGCGACGCTGAACTCGCAGACCGGCCGGCCGTTGGGCGTCATCTTAAGCTCCGGATCGCGGCCGACGTTCCCCACGATGATGATCTTGCTGAATGAAGCCATTTCTATTCGTCCCTTCTCACAACGATGTGGCGCAGGATGTCCTCCGTAAGGCGGATCGTGCGCTCGAACTCGCGCGCCTGGTCCGGCGGCAGCGAGAACTCGAGCACGCCGTAGTGGCCGTCACGGTGGTGCGCGAGCTCGTATGCGAGCCGGCGGCGTGCCGGGGGGGTCACCTTGTCGACCTTGCCGCCGAGGGTCGTGATCGTGTGCTGGAGCCGGTCGCTTACAGCCGTCAGCCGTTCCTCGTCGGCGGTGGGGGGAAGCAGATACATGAGCTCGTAGGGCCGCATTCGGTACGACGTCCTTTCCCTGGGCTTGCCGCGAACCTTTGGTCCGGGGCGAAAAGGCGCCGTGGCACATATCCACGGCGGTAGCGAACATTGTACGGGATGAGGCGGACCGAGGCATCACGTAGGAGCGTTCGGCGCGGCCTTGCGGGAAACGCATGACCCTCCGCCCTGACGCGACCGCTGAGTGCCCTGAGTGCGATCTGCCGATGTTCCCCGTCACCGAGTCGACCGAAGCGGTGACCCTCGAGTGCGCGAATCGCCATCGCCTGACGGTGGATCTGCCGTCCGACCGGACGACGCGAGCGCTCATCGACAACTGGATCGCGAAGAAGGGCGCCCAGCTGCACGTTCAACACGAGCGCTGGGAAAGCGAGGAGGACGAGGAATGAAGCCCCAGGTCGTGAAGGCCGCGGAACGCCACGTTCAGACGAGCCAGACAAGCGGCATGGTCCGCGAGGAGGCGCTGCACAGCGAAAGGGTGTGGGCCGGCGTCGCGCACAACGCCCCGAAGGCGTTCTCCGGGTGGCATCACCACGGCGACTACGAGTCGGCGATATATGTCCTGACCGGCCGCGTCCGCATCGAATGCGGCCCGGGCGGCCGGACGGTTCTCGACGGCGGCCCGGGTGACTTCCTGTTCATCCCGGCGCGCGAGATCCATCGCGAAGGCAACCCGACGGATGCGACGAGCGATGTCGTTCTGGTGCGCGCAGGTCAGGGCGAGGTCGTGGTCAACGTCGACGGACCGGCATGACGCCGGGCTAGGAGCGCCCCTCCTGCGAGCGCGATCGCGGCGATGACGAAGGCGCCGAGCGCGAGCGGAGTGTTGTCGTTCGGCGCGCTAGGCGGCGCCGCTGTGCCGGTCCCGAAGAAGGATGTTTCCTCCGAGGTCGGTGCGCCAACATGGCTGCCGCTGCAGGCATCCGTCTGCCAGGTGCCGTTGCCCGCGGCGCGCAGATACAGCGTGTGCGCCTCACCGCGGATCACGGCCTCGTAATCGACGCTCGTGATCGCACCGCCTTTCGTTGGACCGAGATACACCTCGACCTCGCCGAGGAGCGTGCCCTTCAGGAAGCGCTCCGGGCGGAAGCGGATGACGCCGCTCGCCGGCGCGAACGTCTGGAGCGTCTCGCTTACGGTGCCGTACACGACGACCTCGGCCAGCGCGGCGCGCTCGGCGACGGTCATCTGGACGCACGAGGCGAGCGCTGGCGAAGACGTCCAGTTCAGGCCGAACAGCACCGCGGCGAACACCAGAGGGCGCGCGAGACGTCTCACGTCAGGTACGACGCTGGACGTGGGGCCGCGGTTCCTTAAGTCGCCTGCCCGGCGAGGAGCGTCCGCAGCCGCTCACCCAGCGTCTGCAGGACCGACACGGCGATGAGCGCGTTCTGACGGATCACGTTGTGGAACTGCCCCCGAGATAGCACGAGGCACTTCATCGGCGATAACGCGGTCACAGTCGCGGTACGCGGCCCGCCGTCGAGAAGGGCGATCTCACCGAAGAAGTCGCCTGCGCCGAGCTCTCGGAGATGGCGACCCTGGCGGCGCACTTCAGCGGTGCCGGCGAGGATGACAAAGAATTCTCCGCCCGCGGTGCCCTCGCGACAGAGATCGCGTCCCGCGACGAAGTCGACTTCATCGACCTGCGTCGCGATGAAGGCGAGCTGCTTGTCGTCGCACTCCGCGAACAGCGGAACGGACTTCAGCATGGCGATCCGGGCGTCAGCCATTTGGCGGGAGGCTACGTGGTCAGGTGGCGGGTCGCAAGGGTCACCGTGCCGCGGTCATTCAGCAATCGAAACTGGTGCGGTTTTCCTCGGAAGGATGGTGTCCAAGAACATGACGTCGCGCCGACGGGCGATCGATATGTTGGTCGCGTTGGCTCTTGTGTAATGAACGGCGAGCAGATCAGCTACCCAGCAGAAGATGCCGAGGATGTCCTCCGACCTATTACTGAACTCATAGGCCGGATAGCACTTTCCGCCGACCCACCGCTCAAAACGCGATCCGTCGGAGTCGAGTAGGCCGCGCATCATCGGAATCGGGTTGGCGGTGATCAAGTCGCGCTGCCATTCGGCCAAGGTGATGCGGCGCAGATGTTTGCGACCCGGGCCATGCTGTGGAAACAGTGTCAGCCAGCGTCGGCCAAATGAATTCACGACAATGCACGTCTCGGCTCTCGCTCGAGTGTTTGCGCGTCCGCGCGGATGAACAGCTCGCATTGAAGCAACGCACGCTTCGACGATCGACGGATACCGAGCATCTAGGGCGATCTCTAAGCGCGACGTCTTGCTGACGATCGAACCATCGCCGAGGTACAGGCCGAGTAGATGCAGATACGCCGCGCGTTGCTCCATGCGCAGATCCGTGCTCGTTTCGAAGGCCGGCACCCGACAAGGACCTCGCTTACGGCCACGCCGCGTTTCTGCGTTCTTGGCGATGCGCGCGTCGGTGGCCGCGGAGAGTCCCTTCGCCCAATTTGATCTGCCTCGCTTAGACGCCGACATCCGTGCCACGCGTGGGTCCGTGGCCGCTGTGAGCCCAAGGCTCCAGCCGGGTTTCCGTCCCGATGATCGTGCACGTTGTGTTCGGGCCAATTAGAAGAGCGTGTAATCGAAAGTCGATGTCGTTTCAAGGGGGCCGCGTGTGCCGGAGGAGGTCTAGAACTGACGGACATCGTTGACACTTGGCCCGCTCAAACGAGGAGGGATCCAAGTGACCGACAAAGAGCGGGCGAGGTTCGCGACCCGGCGCCTCGCGATCATCCGACACGCAAGGGAGGTCAGCGACAACGTCGCCCAGACCTGCCGCTATTACGGCATCACACGACAGAGCTATTACGTCTGGCTGCGGCGCTACGTCGAGAAGGGCGTTCCGGGCCTCGAGGACCGCTCGCGTCGTCCGCACCATAACCCGCAGGCGACCAGCACCGAGATCGTCGGCAAGATCGTCCACCTGCGTCAGACGTATCACTTCGGGCCGCAGAAGATCGCGATGTACCTGAAGCGCTACCACGAGCTGGTGGTCAGCACCTCCGGAATCTGGCGCATCCTCAAGCGCCTCGGTCTGAGCCGCCTGCCGGCCTCCCAGCGCCACGTGCCGTATCACAAGCGCTGGCAGCGCTACGAGAAGCCCGAGCCGGGCCACCAGGTTCAGATCGACGTGAAGTTCATCGCGCCGCTCAAGGGCTCGCGCGCCAAGCACTACCAGTTCACCGCGATCGACGACTGCACCCGCCTTCGCGTGCTGCGCGTCTATGACCGCCTCAGCCAGAAGACAGCGATCCAGTTCGTCGACTACGTGCTGCAGAAGCTGCCCTTTCGCGTCGAGCGCATCCAGACCGACAACGGCTCGGAGTTCGCGGCCGCCTTCCACTGGCACGTCCAGGACCTGGGCATCGAGCACGTCTACATCCGGCCACGCACCCCGCGGCTCAACGGCAAGGTCGAGCGCTCGCACCGCATCGACGCCGAGGAGTTCTATCGCCTCCTCGACGGCGTCGTGGTCGATGACGCCAAGGTGTTCACGACCAAGCTCCAGGAGTGGGAGGACTTCTACAACTTTGAGCGCCCGCACGGGGCACTCCAAGGTCAGACCCCGTACGAGCGGCTACGCTCGAAGATGAACGACTCTGGTGTCAGCGGACACCGTCAGTTGCACAGTGTGCCGGAGGAGGGATTCGAACCCCCAGTGGGCCGAGGCCCAGCCGATCTTAAGTCGGCCGCGTTAACCGTTCCGCCACTCCGGCGCGAGCGCAACTCAGTTTAGGCGAGCGCACCGGCGCCATCCTCGATAGAGTCACTTGTGCGTACCTGACGATCAGCGCGACGTAGGTGTCGGGCTCGCTCGAGGACGAATAACGAGGCGCGCGACCATCCCGAGCGACTCGTGCCCCAGCACGGTGCAGACGATCCGCACCTCCGCAGGCTCCGCCGGGGCCGTCCAATCGTTGCTCGCACTGCCGCCCGGCGCGAGATGGACATGCGCGAGTCCGAGTACACGACCCCGGTCGTCGGGCATCAGGTCGTGCTCGAGGCGTCCGATATTCCGGACCACCAGCCGGATCCGCTCCGCGGCCGTAACCTCGATCGTCGGCGGGAGAAACGCGTACTCCGTCATGGCGACCACGATCTCCCGCTCCGGTGGCGGCGCGCATCCGATGAGGAGCGCGCAGCACATCAGAAAACGTATTCGCAGCAAGCGCGGCCATCGTAGTCGCGCAGCTTTCGCAGCGCTCGTCTTCTAGGCGTGTGCGCTTCGCGCACGCCGAAGTAGAGTGTCGCCGTGATGGCGCGAGGCGACCTCGCCGAGTACGCGCTGGCGCTCCGAAGCTTCAGTAGGAACGCGCGACTGTTCATCGTCCACGTCATCGGGATGGACACCGTCCACGGCACATCCCTCGTCCTGGTGAACCTGTACTTCCTCGCCGTCGGACTCCCGATCGAGTTCATCGGCCTACGTCTCTTGCTCGGCGGGATCGCGGGTGCGGTGTTCTCGGTTCCAGCCGGGCTGATCTCGGACCGCATCGGTCGGAAGTGGTCGTTCATCGTGGGAGACGGCCTCGGCGCGGCCCTCTATCTGATCACGATCTTCTCCGTCGACCAGAACGTCCTGCTTGCGACGGGCGTGCTGAGCGCCATGTCGGGGACACTTCACGGAGTATCCGAGCCGGCATTCATGGCGGAGAACAGCGAGTCGCGCGAGCGCGTGCACCTCTTCTCGGTGTCCGATGGCCTTCGGACGCTCTCCGCGATGGTCGGCAGCCTGCTCGGAGGCTTCGTGCCCCTGCTCGCCGCCTCCCTCGCGGACAAGGTCACGCTCTATCGCGCCTCGATCTTCATCGGGATCGCGATCTGGGCGCTCTCGCTCATCCCCGCGTTGATGCTCCGCGGCCGCGACCGCCCGGCCGAGGGCGCACGACCGGGCCTCCGCAACATCTTCGCCAGCGTCCGCCACCCGGAGCGCGTCATTCGCCTCGTCGGGGTCGGGGCGATCGCTGCGCTGGGCTTCGGCTTCGTCGGCCCTCTGTTCAACGTGTTCTTCTACGAGGGGCTGCACGCGCACACCCACGACATCGGCATGACCTTCGCGTCCGGTGAGCTTTTCCTGGCGCTGGCCGCGCTCGGCGCGCCATTCCTGGTGTCGCGCATGACGAAGGTGCAGGCGATCGTCGGCACGCGGCTGCTGGCGGTGCCGTTCATCCTCGTCATCGGGCTCTCGCCGAACCTCTCGACCGTGACGACGGTCCTCACGCTCGCCGGCGTCGCGTACGTCGTCCGCATCGTCCTCGCGAATGCCGCCAGCCCGATCGCGGAGGCGTTCTCGATGGAGATCCTCGACCCGGGTGAGCGGGGCACGATGGTCGGCCTCCGATCGACGGCACAGCAAACACTGAGTGGCCTGGGCGCGTTCGCCGGCTCGCGTCTCATGGCCGGCGGCGACTACGTCACGCCCTTCCTGCTGATGGCCACTCTCTATGGGGCGTCGGCGGTCCTCTTCTGGGTATGGTTCCGACCACTCGAGCGCGCCGCGCTCTCGACCACGCCCGCTGCGATCGTGGCCGAGCCCGCTGACTAGGATTCCGCGAGACTAGGCGCACCCGCGCGAAGGAGTGCTTCACTTTGGCCTCGGATCCCACTCGCTTTGTGGTCATCGGCAACGGCGCGGCCGGGACGTATGCGGCCGAGCAGCTGCGCAAGGACGACGCGGCGGCCGAGATCGTCATGATCGACGACGAGAAATACACGCTCTACAACCGCGTGTCGCTCCCGCGCTACCTGAAGGGCGTGCTCCTCGAGCAACGCGTGCAGGTCCGCGATATGGAGTGGCACGTCAAGAACCGCATCGATCTCCGCCTCGAGACGCGCGTGACGCAGGTCAACTTCGAGGAGAAGACCGTCGCGGTGGAACCGGGTGGCGAGCTGACGTACGACAAGCTCCTCATCGCGACCGGCGGCCGTCCCAACCCCCTGCGAGTGCCCGGCTCCGACAACGCGCCCTGTCTCTTCAACTTCCAGTACTTCGATGAGACCAAAGCGATGGTCGAGCGGATCCCCGAGTCCAAGATCGCGGTCGTTCTTGGCGGCTCATTCATCGGTTACGAGCTCACCGAGGCCTTCGCGTTCCGCAAGCTGGAGACGCACTGGCTCCAGCGCGGACCGTGGTTCCTCCGGCGCTCACTCGACGAGCCCGGCGGCAAGGTGGTCTCGCACTTGGCCGAGGACGCCGGCGTGCACCTCCACTACGAGGAGTCGATCGAGAAGCTCGAGCGGAGCAACGGCCAGCTGAACGTCACGGGATCAAAGGGCTTCAGCGCACAGGCCGACATCGTCGGTGTGGGTTTGGGACTGACGATGAACATCGACATCTTCAAGGGCACCGCGCTCGACACGAAGGTCGGCGTCCTCACCAACGAATTCCTCGAAACGAACGTCCCGGACGTGTGGGCCGCGGGCGACGTCGCCGAGTTTTACGACGTCGTCTCCGAGCGCCACCACCGCATGGGCACCTGGGACAACTCGCTGAATCACGGTCGGCACGTTGCGAAGAACATGCTCGGCGCGAAGCAGCCATACGTCGAGGTGCCGACGTACGCATCGGGGATGTTCAACTCCAACATCTCGGTCATGGGGGTGACGACGGAAGAGGAGCCCGACGCCGAGTCGCTCTACGAGGTCGACTACGACGCGCGTAACTACAAGCGCCTCTTCTTCCTCGGGGACAAGCTCGTCGGTGCGATCCTCATCGGAAAGATGAAGGGCCGCAAGAAGGTGCTCGAGCTCATCAGCTCGCGCACGCCGATCGAGGAAAGGCAGCGGGTCTTCGAGCTCCTCGCGATGCCGGAGGTGCCCGCGAAACCGGCCGCCGCCGAATGACGCTGCAGCGAGTCTCGTTCGTCGTGCCAGGCGGCGAGCTCGAGGGAACGCTGCATCTACCTGCGACGCGCGCCGTCGGCGGCGTCGCCGTGCTCCACGGGTTCGGCGGGCATCCCGATCAGCCGCACGTCATCGCGGCGTGTGAGGCGCTCGCGACGGCGGGCGTAGCGGCCCTCCGCTTCGCCTACCGCGATCACGAGCCGCCGCGCATGACGCTCGCGAGCGGGCTCGCGGACGCGAGCGGCGCGGTCCGCCTCCTGAAGGCGCATCCCGACATCCCAGAGGCGATGGGCGTCGTCGGCTTCTCCTTCGGTGGCGCCATCGCGGCGCTCGTCGCCGGGCGCGATTCACGCATCCGTGTCGCGGTGCTCGCGGCTGCGCCCGCGCGCTTCGGGGACGACGACAAGTTCAAGCCGATCGCCGAGATCTCACGCACGCGTGCCCGCGTACTTCTGATCTGGGGCAGTCGCGACACGCAGGTGCCGCTCACGAACGTGGAGCGTTACGCTGCCGTGCTGTCGCAGGCTCGCGTTTCCCATCGCACAGTGATCATCGAGGGCGGTGACCACGACTTCGCGCCCGCGGCAGCGCGCGGCAAGATGGCGCAGGAGGTCAGTGAATGGTGTCGCGAGAATCTCGCTCGGTGAGCCCCGGCGTGCTCGTACTCCACCCATGGTGGGGACTCAACGACGACGTGCGCGCGTCCGCCGAGCGGCTGCGCGGGGAGGGCTACGAGGTCGCGACGCCGGACCTGTTCCACGGTCGTGTCGCGACGACCATCGACGAGGCGAAGTCCCTGAGCGGCGAGGTGAGCAAGAACTGGAAGAGCGCGATGACTGAGATAGAGGAAGCGCTCGAAAAGCTACAAGCAGGCAGTGTCGCCGTGCTCGCCTGGAGCATGGGCGTGTGGTTCAGCTGGCAGCTCGCGCAAGCGCACCCGGACAGGATCCGCGGTCTCGTGAGTTATTACGGGTACGGCGAGGTCGAGCCGGGCAAGAGCCTTCCGCCGATCCTCGGCCACTTCGCCGAGCAGGACGAATTCGAAGCGCTCGACGACGTGCGGAAGACGGAGCAGGCGCTCGCGGATGGCGGACACGTCGCGCAGTTCCACGTCTACCCCGGCACGAAGCACTGGTTCGACGAGCCGTCGCGACCCGAGTACGACAAAGCCGCCAGCGAGCTCGCGTGGAAGCGGACGGCGGCCTTTCTCGACACCCATCTGCGACGCAAGTCGGTGTGATGGCGGCGTAGCCTTACGCGCGCATGACCGCCGCTGCAGCTGACGTTGTCGAGCCCCTCGGGTACGCCGAGTACGGCCAGCGGGTGCGAGCGGCCATCGTCGATTCGCTGTTCATCGGCTTCGCGGTCGGCGCGCTCGTCTTCGGCCTCTCCGTCTTCGCCGCGCGCGGCGGACCGTTCGCGAGCCTGTTGAATACCCTCGCCTATCTCATCTACCTGGCGGGGGCCACCCTGTACTACACGGTGTGCTACGCCGAGGGCGGGCAGACGATCGGCAAGATGACGACGCGCACCGCGGTCCGGCTCGACGGCGACGAGGACCGGTCGCTCGGCTACGTCCGCGCGTTCATCCGAGCGCTCATCCCGCCCTTCTTCTGGGTGCTCATCATCCCGGGACTGCTCGACGTGCTGTGGCCGATGTGGGACCGCAAGCATCAGACGCTCCACGACAAGCTCGTCGGCAGCGTCGTCGTGCAGATCTAAGCGCCGGAATGGATCGGAGTTAACGGAACCCGGGTCGCTCGCGCGGTACGGTCGAAGCATGGCACCTTTCGAGCGGCTGGCCGACGAGGACTTCTGTTATCTCACGACGGTGGGCCGGCGCACGGGGAAACGACACACGATCGAGATCTGGTTCGCTCGGGAGAACGGCGCGCTCTACCTGCTCTCGGGCGGTGGCGACGCGGCGGACTGGGTGCGCAATCTTCGCAAGACGCCAGCGGTGCAGGTCCGGATCGGCACGCGCACCGTCGCCGCGCGCGCGCGCGAGGTGACGGCGCCCGAGGAGGACGCGCTCGCGCGCCGTTTGCTCGATGCGAAATACATGGGATCGAAGACGGGCAAGCGCCTCAGCTCGTGGGCGCGGAACGCCCTGCCGGTGGCGATCGACCTCTAGCCGCCGCGCGGTCCGTTTCGGTAGCGTGGCGCGATGCCGCTCGAGTACGTCGATGACCTCACGCCCGCTCAGTGGGTCGCGGAACGACTGCATCTCTTCGCGCAGGACGCCGGCG
>Ga0137373_10001028_pt1 | contig 29666 bp, 32 predicted proteins | sample SagtaG_5_FD_104912 | JGI IMG/M metagenome (GOLD analysis project Ga0137373, IMG submission 104912) | Vadose zone soil microbial communities from Sagehorn Ranch, Mendocino, California, USA - Sage1_R_80_16 metaG | ecosystem: Environmental > Terrestrial > Soil > Vadose zone | place: USA... | reverse complement strand
GCGCAAACCGGCACCGGCAAGACCGCGGCGTTCGCGGTGCCGATCTTGCATCATCTCTTTACCAATCGACGGCGCGCAGGGCACAAGACCTGCCGTGTGCTGGTGCTGAGCCCGACACGCGAGCTGTCCGGCCAAATACTCGATAGCTTCCGCGCCTACGGCCGCCATGTCCGCACCAGCGGCGCGCTGGTGATCGGCGGTGTGTCGATGGGCGCGCAGGTGCGCGCGGTGCTAAACGGCGTCGACGTCCTCGTCGCCACGCCCGGGCGCCTGCTCGACCTCGTGAAGAGCAATGCGCTGCGTCTCGGTGAAGTGGAATTTCTCGTGCTCGATGAAGCCGACCGGATGCTCGATATGGGCTTTATCCACGACATTCGTAAAATCGTCGCGAAGCTCCCTGCGCAACGGCAGACGTTGTTGTTTTCCGCAACGATGCCGCGCGCCATCGCCGAGCTCGCGGCTCAGATGCTGCGCAATCCGGCCAGGGTTGCCGTCACGCCGGCCGCCTCGACGGTCGACCGCGTCGAGCAGCGTATCCTCCATGTCGATCGCGCCGCGAAGCCAGCGGTCCTCGCCGAAATTTTGCGGCGCGAATCGATTGACCGCGCTCTGGTATTCACCCGCACCAAGCATGGCGCGGACAAGGTGGTGCGCGGCCTCGCCGCGGCCGGCATCTCAGCTCATGCGATCCACGGCAACAAGTCGCAGAACCAGCGCGAACGAGTGCTTGCGGCATTTCGCAAGGGCGAGGTGCTCACGCTGGTCGCCACCGACATTGCCGCGCGCGGTATCGATGTCGACGGCATCAGCCACGTCGTGAATTTCGATCTGCCGAACGTGCCGGAAACCTATGTGCATCGCATCGGCCGCACCGCGCGGGCCGGGGCGGCCGGCGTCGCGATCTCGCTCTGCGACGCCGAAGAGGCGGCCTACCTTCGCGATATCGAGAAGCTAATCCGCATGTCCATCCCGGCGACCGACCACCGGAGGTTTCCGCGACGGACTCAGCCATCGACGACCCAGAGCCGCAGCGCGCGGCCATCTGCGCATGCACCCGGCAAACGGCGACAGCAGAGCCGCAGCGGCGCGCCGCGCCAGCAAGATCGACACGAGCAGCAGCGCAAGGCTGCAAGCGGAATTGCCGCCGTCGCATTCCTGCATCGTAACGTCCGGTCAGGCCACAACACCGATTCTCGCCGCACTGAAGGCGGCAACCCGAAGGGATAAAAATGGCCAAGGAAGAACTCATCCAATTCGAAGGCCTTGTGGTCGAGATCTTGCCCGACGCGCGCTATCGCGTTCAGCTCGACGCCGGCTACGAGGTGGTGGCCTATACGGCGGGCAAGATGAAGAAGAACCGGATCAAGACTCTGGCCGGCGATCGTGTGACCATCGAAATGTCGCCCTACGATCTTCAGAAGGGCCGTCTGGTCTTCCGTCATAAGGACGAACATTCGGGCACGAGCCGCCGTCCGCCCTTGCGCAATCAGTTTCGGCGTCGCTGACGCCCGATTATCAGCAGCCTTTCGCCCAACGTCCCGGCGAAACTCAGTGATTTCCGGCGCATTTGCGTGGAAAACCGAAAGATTCGTTTGCAGATGAAGTTTTAGTAGGCGCGGCCGCCCCTTTAGGCTATCGGCTGCGCGGCAAGACCGCGATCCGGCGCGGGCTAAGCGCCGACTGGAGGCTCATGGCAAGCAACATCAAGGCGAGGCCGCCCGAGGACGAGGCGCCGGAGAAGCCGGCACCCCAGACCGCGCCGGATAGCCCGCTGCTTGACCTATCGGATGCGGCGGTCAAGAAGCTCATCCGCACCGCCAAGAAGCGCGGCTACGTCACCCATGACCAGATCAACTCGGTGTTGCATTCCGAGGAGGTCAACTCCGAGCAGATCGAGGACGTGCTGGCCATGTTCAGCGAGATGGGCGTGAACGTGGTCGAGACCGAGGAGCCGAGCGAAGAGGGAGAGGAGGCGCGCGAGGAGGCCGACGAAGAGATCGAGAGCGAGGGCGGCGACCTGGTCGAGGTCCAGCAGAAGGTCCCGGCCAAGGCCGAGACCAAGGAGCCGACCGAGCGCACGGACGATCCGGTGCGCATGTATCTGCGCGAAATGGGCTCGGTGGAGCTGCTTTCGCGCGAGGGCGAGGTCGCGATTGCCAAGCGCATCGAGGCCGGCCGCGAAGCGATGATCGCCGGGCTATGCGAAAGCCCGCTCACCTTCCAGGCCATCATCATTTGGCGCGACGAGCTCAACGAGGGCAAGGTTTTCCTGCGCGACATCATCGATCTCGAAGCGACCTATGCCGGTCCCGACGCCAAGGCCATGCCGGCGCCGGTAATCGGCTCGGACGGTCAGCCGATCGCGGCAGCAGGGACACCGGTTGCCGGCGGCGCCTCCGCGCTGGCGCAGACGCCGGCCCCGCCGGCCGCGCCCGCGACCCCGTTCAAGGGCGCGCCCGAGCGCGCTAACGGCGAGGAGGGCGAGGCCGAGGTTGCGCCCGGCGAAGGCGATTTCGACGACGACGACGATATGGAGAACTCGCTCTCGCTCGCCGCCATCGAGGCCGAGCTCAAGCCCAAGGTGGTCGAGACCTTCGACAAGATTGCCGACGCCTACAAACGGCTGCGCCGCCTGCAGGACCAGGACATCGCGCTTAGGCTCAAGAGCGACGCGCTGACGCCCTCGCAAGAGCGCAAGTACAAGAAGCTCAAGTACCAGATCATCGCCGAGGTGAAGTCCCTGCGGCTCAAACAGGCGCGCATCGACACGCTGGTCGAGCAGCTCTACGACATCAACAAGCGCCTTGTCGGCTACGAGGGCCGCTTGATGCGGCTCGCCGAGAGCCACGGCGTCGCGCGCGAGGACTTTCTGAAAAATTACCAGGGTTCCGAGCTCGATCCGTTCTGGCTCAACCGCCTGTCGAAGCTCTCGGCCAAGGGCTGGAAAGGCCTCATTGCGCGCGACAAGGACAAGGTCAGGCAGCACCGCCACGAGATCCAGATGCTCGCTGGCGAGACCGGGCTCGAGATCGGCGAGTTCCGCAAGATCGTGCAAATGGTGCAGAAGGCCGAGCGCGAAGCGCGCCAGGCCAAGAAAGAGATGGTGGAGGCGAACCTGCGCCTCGTCATCTCGATTGCCAAGAAATACACCAACCGTGGCCTGCAGTTCCTCGACCTGATCCAGGAAGGCAATATCGGCCTGATGAAAGCGGTCGATAAGTTCGAGTACCGGCGCGGCTACAAGTTCTCGACCTATGCCACTTGGTGGATCCGCCAGGCGATGACGCGTTCGATCGCCGACCAGGCGCGCACCATCCGTATCCCCGTGCACATGATGGACGCAAGCTACAAAGTCATGCGCACGTCGCGCCAGATGCTCAACGAGATCGGCCGCGAGCCCACGCCCGAGGAGCTTGCCGAGAAGCTCGGCATGCCGCTCGAGAAGGTGCGCAAGGTGCTCAAAATCGTCAGGGAGCCGCTGTCGCTGGAAACCCCGGTCGGCGACGAGGAGGATTCCCACCTCGGCGATTTCATCGAGGACAGGGATGCGATCCCGCCGATTGACGCCGTCATCCAATCGAATCTGCGCGAGACCACGACGCGCACGCTTGCCCAACTCTCGCCGCGCGAGGAGCGCGTGCTGCGCATGCGCTTCGGCATCGGTATGAACAAGGACCACACGCTCGAAGAGGTCGGCTTGCAGTTTTCGGTGACGCGCGAGCGCATCCGCCAGATCGAGGCCAAGGCGCTAAGGAAGCTGAAGCACCCGAGCCGGTCAAGGATTCTCAGAAGCTTCCTCGATAATTGACGAAGCGCGGTTGCCCCCACCTCGCGCGTGGTTGGCGATTATCCGGACACGCCGTTGGCGCTTTCGCGGGGACGACAGGGCATGAGCTAATCCTTCGGAATCAGTATTATCCTTCGATGCTGAAAAAATTGCTGTTCGGCTGCTTTGCCTTCGCCGTTCTGAGTCTCACGATTCTCAACCGTCCGGCCTGGAAGCTGCTCGATTTCGATCAAGGCTTCTACGTCACCATCGCCTACGACCTCGACAAGCACGGCGTGTTCAGCAACGGACCTTTCGCGAAAGCGGACAGCACGCTCGCGCGCCCTCCCCCCGGAATGTTCTTCGGTCCGCTCTACCCCACGCTGGTGCTGGTAGCGATTAAACTCGATCCCCGCTTCGCCGCGGCCGTGAGCTGCGCCGTCGAAGCCGATCGCGGACATCGCGATCAAGCGAGCTGCGAGGCCTACGCGCTGCCCATGCGTTTGCTCAACGCATTCCTGCTTGCGCTGGGATTGATTGCGATCGCGGGCGCGGCCGAGATCATCGTTGGGCGAAAATCGGCATTCCTCGTCGCCGGATTATCTGCGCTCGCCGGCGTGGCCGCCGAAAGCAGCATTTTCTCTTACGTCATGACCGAGAGCGCGATCTTCGCCATCTACAGCGTGTTTGCCCTGCAGATGCTGCTCGCCTGGAAAACGGGGCAAAGCCGGTATTTCATTTTCGCCGGAGGCCTGCTGGGCCTGCTCTGCCTCACCAAGCCGTCATTCGTCATCTTATTTCCGGCGGTCGCGGCACTGATCCTGCTCTGGGGCTACCGGCTGGCGAAAGCGGCGCCGCCCCATACGGGTGCGCGCCTGCTCGGCTTCGGTTTGACCTTCGCCCTCGTGCTGGGCGCATGGGCGGTGCGCAACGCGGTCTCGGTCGGCAAATTCAGATTGACTGAAGAATACGGCGCCGCCGCGTTGATCGAGCGCTTCGCCTACGACGACATGACGCTGCGCGAGGCCTTGCAGGCATTTCCGTATTGCCTGCCCGGTGTCGGCGATCTCGCCTTCGACCGGGTGTATGGCACCGACTCGATGCATCGGTTCGTCTACCACACCCCGGGCAGCTTCTTTCATCTGGGCCGGGGTCAGCGCGAGACGTTGGTTGAGCAGCATGAACGGCTCGATCCGATCATCGGCGGCATCGCGCTCGAGGAAATGCGCGCAAGATGGTGGCGATACCTGCTAACCACTCTTCCACTGGCTTGGTGCGGCATGTGGGCGGGTTGGCTGGTCAGCCTCATCCTGGTCCCCGCGTTCGCAATCGCCTGCGTGCGCGCCTTCACCACACGGCAACCGTTGTTGCTGCTTTATGCGGCGCCGGCCCTCACGATGCTCGCACTGCATGCGGCGGTCGGCAATCACTACACCCGCTACAATCTGATCCTGATCGGCCCCTATGCGGCCGGTTTGGCTTTGCTGGTCACGGCGTGGTGGGAGCACCGACGCGGTGCTGAGGCTTCGCGCAGCACGGCGTAGCGAATCTGTGCCAAGCGATTCTGCCCACCGTACAGCGCCTAGCGGCCTTAGAGGGCCGAGCGAAATCCGCCGGTAGCATCCTGCAGCGCGCCATCGATATACGTGTCGCGCACCGAGACTTCGTGCACTCCACCGCAGTGCGGGCATTTCACTTTCAGCGTCGCCTTCCAGGTGGCCTGAAGGCTTTGTACATCGGTCTCAATGCCGGTGGACGCCTGGTGATGTGTTATCGGGCAAGTGAACAATAGCGAGGCCATGTGCGGCTCCTTCCTGGGACAGGCGTGAGCACGATCGGTCTCTCAGCCACCGGCGCCTGAGGATCGCTGCCGATGATGCCGCGAGCCTAGGGCTTACCGAGGACGGCGTCTGCCCGCTTTCGCACATAGGGGCACAAAGGGAAGCGACCGAAACGCATCATTCGTTGAGCGCGCTCCGCATCGGAATGAATTGCGGCATCGCATCCTCCCACGGACTGTCCGTGAGCACGCGCTTGTCGCTGCCGTCGGCCTTCATGATGAAGATGGGGCCGTAGGGCTGGAACGTGTTGTCGTAGAGTGCGGCCTCGTCCTTCCACCCATGCATGCCGCTGTTCCACAGAATGTGCTTGCCATCCGTGCTCCACACCGCATGTCCGTCGACGGCCGGCGAGTTGGTCAGCCGTCGCAGATCGGAGCCGTCGGGTCGGATGGTGAAGACGTCGTAGTTGCCGTCCGCCTGCCGGCGCGTGAATACGATACGGCTGCCGTCCGGTGACCAGCCGGGCAGATTGTCAGGCTCGGTGGTCAGCACCTTCACCGAGCGGTCCTCGAGGTTGAGGATGCGAAGCCCGTAGTCATTTTCGCCCCAGACCCGATAGACGATTTTCTTGCCGTCCGCAGAGAAGCTCGGAAACCCGGAGTGCGGGGTGTCGCCGGTGAGGTCTTGCACGCCCGTCCCGTCGCGGCGAACCATCATGATCTTCGCCCGGGTCTTGTGACGGTCGCCAAAAAAGTTGCCGAAGCCGAACGCGATCCATTGCCCGTCCGGGGACCAGCTCGGCGCAAAGGCCGAGCCGTTGCCCGCGGCGTGGAACACACGCGCTTTGTTCGATCCGTCGGGGTCCATGATGACGATGGAGGAGTCCGCGTCCTTCTCCGTCACCACCAGCTTGCCGTCCCTCGACAGCTGCGGAAAGACATCGGTGTAGCGATACTCGTAATTGCGATCCCAGCTATAGAGCGGCATGTTCTGCGGGCGGGGGGCGAAGTCGATCTTCTCGTAGATCACCTTCGTGCCGTCCGGCGACCATACCGGCGAACGCATTTTGCCCTTCACGGCCGGCCCGCCGTCCGTGTAGGCGAGCCCTGCGTTCGGGCCGCCCTTGGCGAGATAGCCGATGTCCTTCGCCGTCACGAACTGCGGGAGCAGCTTCAGTCCCGGGCCGGACGTATGCTCGATCCTATCGCCGGTCCAAACATCGACCGACACAATCTGCGACGTCGCCGATGCCATCAGCTCCGGCCGGTGCGCATGCCACGTCTCCTCCACGGGAAGCTCGTAGAAGACGAGGCGCTTCCCGTCGGGTGACCACTTCGGCGATCCCGCGCAGATGCCCGGTGGCGTGTTCGAGACGCGGCGCAGGCCCATGCCGTCTGCGCCAACCACGTAGATCGACAATTCCTGGATATGCTCCCAGGCGCCTTTGCGCGCCCGCCACTCGGTATTGCGGTCGGAGGAGAAGGCGAGCCGTCTGCCGTCGGGAGACCAAGCCGGCCGGAAGAAGCCGCCGGGCTTTTGCGGATCGCCCTGGATCCCGGGTTGCCCCGTCAGATTGCGAAGCCGCTGCGTCTCGAGATCGAGAATCCAGATGTTCGCCTTGTAGGTTTCGCGTGTTGAAACGAACGCAAGTAATGTCCCATCCGGCGAGAGCGCGGCCTGATCATCGACCGCCTCGCTGTCAGTCAAGCGCTCCACGGCGGTACCATCCAGACGAGCACGATAGATATCCGCTTGGCCGGCGCCATTGCGCTCCGAAGTGAAAACGATCCATTCGCCATCGGCGCAATAGGATGCGTGATAGTCGAATAGGGACTCTGCCAACAGCTTTCGCTCGTCCGTCCCATTCGAATTGGCGATATAGAGCGTGGACGCTGACGGTCCGATCCGGTTCATAAGCATGACGGCCTTTTTCTCGGCACCGGGCACCGAACCGGGAAGAGCGTCATGCGCCATGGCCTGACGCGCTTGATGAGCCGTCAGGACAACTGCGGAAATACCTTTCAGAAAATTTCGACGATTCGTCATCGCACTCTCGTGCTTATCTGACCACGTCTCGCCGTTACAAATAAGTAACGATCTTTCGCCGCAAGGGCACGTTACAAATCAGTAAGGGGAGCCGCCGCGGCTTCGTCGGGGAGGCCGGCGGCAGGACTCATCAGTGCCGGAATCGGACTTGTCCAGATCGATTTCGGACTCCAGAATCGGTCGCCGGCCGCGAACGAGCCGGCGTGAAGCATCGGGCAGACGGTGAGGTCGGCCCAACGTGAATCCAGACCAGGACCAGCATCGACGCAATCGGCTGCTGGCGGCGCTGCGGCCGCGGGATTTCGCATTGCTTGAGCCGCATCTGGAGATCGTCCCCATCAGCGAGGGCGAGTTCTTGCACCTGCCCGGCGATGCAATCGAACGGGTCTATTTCCTGCACAGCGGCATCGTCTCCCTGATCGCGATCTCCCAGGACGGGGATGCCATTGCCACGGCGAGCGTGGGAAGCGAGGGAGCCATCGGCACGATTGCGGGAACCGGCTTCGTCGTCGCGTTCACGCGAGCGATGGTGCAGGCGCCGGGGGTCGCCTCACGGATCGCGGCCTCGCCCTTCCGCCGCGCGGTGAGCAAGAGCGAGGCGATCGGCGACCTCCTCACCCGCTATCACATGGCGCTGATGTGCCAGGTGCAGCAGACCTCGTTGTGCAATTCGGTGCATGACGCAATCTCGCGCTTGAGCCGGCTGCTGTTGGTCCTGAGCGAGCAAGGCGGGGATGACACCGTCTCGTTCAGCCAGGAACGGTTGGCGGAGATGCTGGGGCTGCGCCGATCGAGCGTGACGGTGGCGGCACAGGCGCTGCAAGCAAGGCGCTTGATCAGCTATCGCCGCGGCCGCATCCAAATCATCAACCGCAAGGGGCTCAAAGGCGCCGCGTGCGAATGCTACGAGGTCGTCATCCGGACGCTCGATCAATTCTTGGAGTACAAGCCGGTCAGGAGATAATGCCGGGGCGTAAGCATAGCCCGGATGCGAAGTAGCCGGATAGAGCCATTAAGCGCGTTTACGCGCGTCTTCGACGCGCTACGGCGATATCCGGGTCTGCGCGTTCGAGCATCGCTACGCGCGGCGAGGCGCCGGGTGGGATCGACAATCGATTGGCGTCGCGCGAGGTTTAAGTGAAGATAGGTTGTGCCGCGGGTGCGGTTCGCGCGATCCCACACAGAGACATCCCGGATTTCGTTTCGCTCAATCCGAGCTATTCGCTGAAGAAGCACAAGCGGCCGGCCTGAGAACGGCCCCATTTGCAGCCTCTGCTCGCGCGGCACCCAGGCCGTGGCGGGGAGCGGCACTTGCAAGCGGATGCCGGGGCTGAGTTCGGTGGCGCAAGTGAGCGGGTCAGTGAGCGGGTCAGTGAGCGCGTAAGTAAGCGTATGAGTGGGCGCATCGTCGCGATCGCCGCACTCGCTGCCCTGTCGCTCGCCACCGCGGGTTCGACGGGCGCGCAGACACGCGACGACGATGCGGCCGGTTCGATCAATCTCGGCGCTCGCGGCGGGCTTGCCGCCGAAGCCCCGGTCGGCACGGCATCTCCCCGGGACGCCAGTCCCTTCGAGTTTAGCGTGCGTGGCGGATTTGCATCTGATTACATCTACCGCGGTGTCACGCTCTCCGACCGCAAACCGGCGGTCGGTGCCGGTCTCGAAGCAGCGCTCGGTCTGCTCTACGCCGGCGCCACCGTCACCAGCGTCAAGCTGCCGAGCCAGCCGGCCGCCGAAATCACGATGAGCGGCGGCGTCCGCCCGAAGCTGTGGGACATCGACTTCGATTTCGGCTGGACCTACTTTCTTTACCCGGGCGAGACGGTACCGATCGGCGTCGCCGCCGGCATCGACTACTGGGAAGCCGCCGCCCGTGCTGACACCAAGATCGGTGAGGCGCTGCGCGTCGCCGGCGGCTTCGCCTATTCGCCGAACGTCTCGAACACCGGCGCGTGGAGCAAGTACGCGGCATTCGGGTTAGGCGTCGACCTGCCGCGCAACACGCTGCCGCAAAACATCGCCGCGTCGGTAACCGGCAGTGTCGGCTACTACTGGTTTGGCAATCAGTCAGCTGCACTTGGTGGCTTCCCGTTGCCCGCCTATTTCAATTGGAACGCGGGCGTGACCTTCACCCGCAACCTCTTCAATTTGGACCTGCGCTACTACGACACCAATCTGTCGAAGGAGGACTGCTTCGTCTTTACGGGCGATCCCAATGCCGCGCCCGGCGGAAGCATCGACCCGGTGCGAAATCCCCAAGGTCTCACCTCACGCTGGTGCAGCGCCACGTTCGTGGCGAAGTTCTGGTTCGCAGTGCAGTAGTCGGCCGGTCAAAGCGCCGGCGGTTATCCAACCGAGAAGCGATCGTGTCGCCTCTGAGCTATCTCAAGCCGAGCGAGAGTCTGACTGAGATCGTCGCGGGATTGATCGTGGTATTGAGCTTCACGCTGGCCGCCAGCGTTTTGAGCGGCGGCGGGCAGGAGGGAGCCCGGGCGGCGCTCCTCGGGGCCATCGGGTGCAACGCCGCGTGGGGCATCATCGATGCCGTGTTGTACATGATGGCCAGTGCGTTCAACCGCAATCGGCGCCTTCGCATCGCCCGCGCCATCGCTTGCGCTCCGGACGAGGGCGCGGCATTGGCCGCGATCCGGCGCGAACTCGACCCCTATCTGGCATCGGTGACGCGGCCCGAGGACCGCGAGCAGCTTTATCGGAGCGTTCGCAACTCGCTGGCCCATGGACGGCTGCCGCGGCGGACCGGTTTGGCGTTCGACGACGTGATGGGTGCAATTGGGGTATTCTGCATCGCGATCGCCGCCTCGCTGCCAGCGGTGCTGCCGCTTTTGCTCATCGATCATCCGTGGCTTGCGCTGCGCATCTCGAACCTGCTCGTCGTTGGCCTGCTGTTCGTCGTCGGCTACCACTGGGCGAAATACGTCGATGCCAGCCCGTGGCCGGCGGGTCTCGCCCTCATGGGCCTCGGATTGGCACTGGTCGCGGTTGCGATCCTGCTCGGGGGATGAGCGCGCGACTATGAGGACAGCCCGGAGGAAGGGTTGAGCGCGATATGCTGGGGCTGCGCGGATCGAGCGTGACAACACAGACGCTGCATTCGCGGCGCTTGATAAGCTAGTGCGTCCTTATGCACACCCCTGATCCACCGAATGGAACGGTAGGGCGACGGCGTGGTGGTGGAGAAAATGGTCTCGCGGAGCATCGACCGCGACAAGACGGGAGAGGTCATCATGACCAAGGCAGACGAAGATGCGATCCGCGACATTGAATTGCGGTTCAACGAGGCATGGGGCCGGCACGACGCGGACGGCATGGTCGAGACGCTGGTCGACGATGCCCAGTTCGTTACCGTGAACGGCGCATGGACCAAGACCCGCGCCGAGTTCCGGGACTTGATGCAGCGCCTGCACGGCGCCAACGGGCCGTTTCGATCGAGTACCCGCGAGACGCCGGAGATGCATGTGCGCTTTCTCGCGCCGGACGTGGCAGTGATGCATTCGCGGTTTCACATCTACGGCGACATTGACGAGAAGGAGCGCACCAGCATCGGCACCCGCGTGGTGCGCAAGCTTGATGGGCGGTGGTGGACTGTCGCAGTGCAGAACACCGACTTGCGCCCCGGCCGGAGGCACTAAACGCCAACCGCCGATCTCGGATAAACCCAAGGTCCGTGCCGCGTTCACGAGGATGACGTAACCGCCCTTTAGGCGGGGCTATGGACACGCGTGGACGCGCTCAAGGCTCATGTGACGGTTACATGAAGATAGGTTGCGCCCTGAACGTGGTTGGCCGGTATCTCGCCATCCAGCCATGACATCCCGGATTTCGCTTCGCTCATCCGGGCTACGCGCTTTCGCCGGGACGAGCAGATGTTGCACGGGGACACGTGCGATCCGCGGCAGAGACCCCATATATATATTGACACAGCATTGGATCGCCGGAACGGGTTGGTCTTTTCTCCAGAAACGGGGGTGCCATGGAGCGTCGGCTTGCCGCCATTTTCGCCGCGGATGTCGCGGGTTACTCGCGGCTGATCGGCGCCGACGAGGAGGGCACGCTCGCGCGGCTCAAGGCGCATCGGCGCGAGCTGATCGATCCCACGATCGCCGAGCATCAGGGCCGCATCGTCAAGACGACGGGCGACGGCGTGCTCGCGGAGTTCGCAAGCCCGGTCAAGGCGGTGCGCTGCGCGATCGACGTGCAATACGGGATGGCGGAGCGCAACGCCGGCGTGCCCGAGGGTCAGCGCATCGAATTTCGCATCGGCATCAATCTCGGGGACGTGGTCGTGGAGGACGACGGCGATATCTACGGCGACGGGGTGAACGTGGCCGCGCGGTTGGAAAACATCGCCGAGCCGGGCGCGGTCTACATCTCGCGCACGGTGCGCGATTTCGTCGATGGCACGCCCGAGCTCGTGCTGGAGGATTTGGGCGAACGGGAGCTCAAGAACATCGCCAGGCTGGTGCAGGTGTTCCGCATCGCGCCGCCGCAAGCGGTCGGGGCGGCACAAGCCGGACCGCCGGCGGTGCCGCACAAGCCCTCGATCGCGGTGCTGCCGTTCACCAACATGAGCGGCGACGCCGAGCAGGAGTATTTCAGCGACGGCATCAGCGAAGACCTGATCACCGACCTCTCGAAGATCTCCGGCCTATTCATCATCGCGCGCAACTCGACCTTCGCCTACAAGGGCCGCTCGGTCAAAGTGCAGGAGATCGGACGCGACCTCGGCGTGCGCTTCGTGCTCGAGGGCAGCATCCGCAAGGCCGGCAACCGCGTCCGCATCACCGCGCAGCTCATCGATGCCGGCAGCGGCGGGCATCTGTGGGCCGAGCGGTTCGACCGCGAGCTCACCGACATCTTCGCGACTCAGGACGAGGTGGTGGAGAAGATCGTCGCCGCGCTCGCGGTCAACCTGACGCAGGGCGAGGCGCAGCGCCTGCGCCGGCGTGGCACCACCAGCGTGGAGGCCTATGAGACGTGGCTGCGGGCGCGGGAATTGCTCAGCCGCAGCACGCGCGAGGCGATCGCGCAAGCCAAGGCGATGTATCGCCGGGCCATCGAGATCGATCCGAATTTCGCGGCGCCACATGCCGGATTGTCGCTGGCCACGATTTCCGATTACGTCAGCGACTGGGCTGCGGATCCGGAAGAGGCGCTCGACGAGGCGGAACGATGGGCGCGCCGCGCGCTCGAATTGGATGATCAGGAGCCGGTGAGCCACATGGCGCTTGGCAACGTCATGCTGTGGCGGCGCAATCACGACGGCGCGCTCGCGGAGTTTGGCCGCATGATCGCGCTCGATCCCAACTTTGCCCAGGGCCATTCCGCGACAGGACTGGCGCTGATGTATGCAGGCCGCGCGGCCGAGGCGCTCGAGGCGTTCGCGATCGCGAAGCGGCTCGATCCGCACTCTCCATCCATCGTGCTGCACTTCGTCGCGCAGGCGAATTTCAGCCTGGGACGCTACGAGGCCGCCGCGGAGCACCTGCACGAACGGATCGCCCGCACCCCCGCCACCGATTCGAGCCGCATGCTGCTCGCCGCCTGCTATGGCCATCGCGGCCGCGTGGACGAGGCGCGCACGGCGTGGGCGGGGCTGATGAAGGTCAATCCGGACTTCTCGCTCGCGCAGCGCGCGCGGGTGCTGCCGTACAAGGAGCCGCGCGATTTCCAGCGCATCGCCGAGGGCCTCGCCAAGGCGGGCCTCCCGTAAGCGGCATTGCATCGAGAGGTCGTTCAGAGCCGCGGGCGCCGAGGTGATCGAATGAAACGCGGCCTCATCACGCTGGCACGCCTGAAAAATGCCGGATGGATTGCCGCCTTCGTCGCGCTGTGTGTGGTCTGGGGCTATGAAGCGATGAATGCGTCACAGCAATCCCGATCCCAGCATGACACGGGCATTTGGATCTGCCCGATCCTTGGCAAATGCGGCCCGGCCGGAACACCGGGGCTCGGCACATGGTAAATCTCAGAGATCCGCGTTGCGCTGACTCACTCCAAATCGACCGGGGAAAGCCATGAAGCTCTATGAATTCGCTCCGACCCGCTCGATCCGCGTACGGTGGACGTTTCAGGAATTGGCCGTCGACTTCGAGGCCATTCCCGTCAACATGCTCGCCGGCGAGCACCGCAGTCCCGCATTCCTCAAAATCAATCCGGCCGGAAAGCTTCCTGTGCTCGTCGACGGTGACATGGTGCTCACGGAATCCATCGCAATCGTTCTCTATCTGGCCGAGAAATACCGCGATAAGGGGCTGATCCCGATCGACCTGCAGCAACGAGCGCAGCTCATGCGATGGCTCCTATTCACGACGACCGAGCTCGAGCAGCCGCTCTGGCGCATCGCCCGCCATACAACGCTTTATCCGGAGAGCAAGCGGCTGCCGGGAGAATTGGCGCTTGCGCGCGACGATTTTTCGGAAATGGCGGATGTGCTGGAAGCGTACATGAGCGGTCGACAATTCGTGGTGGGAGATAGGGCGACGGTGGGGGACTTCGTGCTCGCCTACACCCTCGACATGGCGAAGACGGCGAAGGTGCTCAACGGGCTGCCACGGCTCGAGGCGTATCTGGAGGAGATGTACGCACGGCCGCGTGCGCCCATGCGCATCGCGGCGGCCTTCGCCAGCATCAGGCGATGAGCAGCTTTCGCTGCATATCTGACTAGCCGCGCTGGGGACGACGGTCCAACACTTCGTAATGGGCTGCGCGCTCGTCGAAACGAGCGAGCACCGCTCTCGCTTCGGAAGGAACGTGGCTCCTCTCGTAGTCCTCACCCGTGAAGCGCATCACGGCGTCGAGATCGTCGAACCACATGAGAGTCACAAACTCTACCTCCTGTTCGCTGGAACGTCGCAACAAGTCAATGTGCCGGAAACCGTGGATTCCCATTGCTTCAATGTCTGGGATGACCCGCCCTCGCACGATGCTCTCGTAAGCGTCGGCATTCTGCGGCGAGGTCCACCCTCGCCATAATCGACAAACCATCGTTATTGTTGCCTCCACCCGAGCGCAACGCCGCCGCGTCGAAGAGGTCGGCGCGTTGACAGATCGACGCCGCGCGGCAGAAGGGGAGACCCGGCGACGCTAAGCGGCTGCGTGACAGACTGCCTCGATATTGTGTCCATCGGGATCGAGTACAAAAGCACCGTAATAATTCGGATGATAGTGCACGCGAAGACCGGGAGGTCCATTGTCCCTTCCACCCGCAGCGAGCGCGGCGCGGTAGAACGCATCCACCGTCGGGCGATCTTTTGCGACGATCGCGATATGGACTGGCTTCTCCAGCTTGCCTTCGCCCCCAATCCAAAAGTCGGGTTTACCGCCGCTGCCAAAGCCAGCGGCTGGTTGCCCCGTCTCCTGAGCCGTCGCCTCCATAACCAATGCGTAGCCGAGCGGCGCCAAGGCCTTTTCATAAAAGGCCTTGGCGCGCGCATAGTCCGAAACCGAAAATCCCACGTGATCGATCATGGTGCTCTCCATGCTCGCGCGCTCGTGATGAGCCGGCAATGAGGCGAGATATCGCGCGCTCCGGCTTTGCGCAGATCGCCCCTATGCGAGGGTGCGGCGATACTCGGTCGGCGTTTCGCCGGTGACCTTGCGAAACGCCGAGGTAAACGAGCTTGTCTCGGTGAAACCGACATCGAGTCCAATCTCCGTCACCGACAGCTTGCGCTGGGCCAGCAAGACTTTGGCACGGTCAATGCGCCGGCTGGTCAGATATCGATACGGCGGCATGCCGAACGATTCCTTGAATGCTCGGGAAAAATGGAACGGGCTGAGCTGTGCCAGCCGAGCCAAGGACGTCAGCGAGATCTCATCGGCAAGATGCTCTTCGATATATTGCGCCACCTTCTTTTGCTGCCACCCGGGGAGTCCTCCGCGCATGTCCGCTTCCGCAGATGAACCACCCTCGTTCATCCGCATGAGCTCATGCGCCAAGGCAATACAGAGTGCTTCCACATAGGCCCTTTGAGATCGGCACGGATGCTGCAGCTGCGCCTTGAGCTTCAGGGCGGTTGCCCAGACATCAGGATCGAAAAAGAACAATCGTGGCCTGAACTCAACGTCGGCGAAGCAAAGTTCCGACAACAACGAGCTCCCCGGGTCGATGTAGAGGAAAGTGCTGCGCAGCAAGCTGCGCGGTTTCTGCCAGCCATAGAACCGGTGCCCCGCAGGAACGAAAGTCATCTTCCCGCTCCACTCGCGGCGGGTGGACCTCGGTAATCCATCGAGCAGCGTTTCGCCGTCGAGCCTCTCGGCGCGCTCGGATGCGATCAACAGATGCCGGGACCCCTTGAACTCATAATCGAAAGACTCATGCCGAATCACGTCGACCTGCTCGGGTTGGAGCAGGCCCCAATCGGCGCTTTGACGCTGAGCGATTGCGGGAGGGGTGACCGCAAGGTTGGGCATGCCTGTCATGAAATTAGCTCGGCCATTTGCGGTAGATCTCTTGCTCTCGTGCCGTTCGATGCCCGGACACCTGGATGCGCGGCATACCAACCATCCGCAAGATCGAACTAAATGGGCAACATCGGGCAAGTCTTGTCGTCAAGGATCGAATAACGTCCACCACGGTGGTGTGCGGGCAACCACAGCGATCACACGTCGAATCATGTCCGATTTGAGGCGAAAGGATTTCAACTTTAGTTGTTCGTCGACCAACGGAGGACGCATGCTGCAACCGCCCGAATCGACACCTAAGTCGTGGGTTGACCCCACTTCTGAGACAATCGCAATGAAGACCAAGCAGCTCATCGACGTTCGCCTCACGCGTGCGTTCAGCGTGCCGCCGCAGCGCGTCTTCGATGCCTGGACCGACTCGAAAACAGCAGAAAAATGGCTGTTTGCGGTGGGACAGAGCAGCTGTGTGGAAATCGACGCCCGCGTAGGCGGGTGGTTTTACGTCGCAGGGCGGCGGAACGGTCAGAAAGTCGAATATGTGGGCGAATATCTGGACGTCGTTCGGCCGCACGGACTCGTGTTCGCACTTCTGGCCGAGAAATATTCCCTCAATTTTGAGCGCGTAACCGTTGAATTGAATGTATGCGAAAGCGGGTGCGAACTTAGCCTGACGCACGCGACAAAACCGGAATTTATGCAGCTGGCGCGCCGCGACTGGGCCAACGTTTTTGCAAGGCTTGCCGTCGTGCTCGCTCAGACCGGCCGCAACGCCGCCTGAAAACTGCGAGTTGAAGGACCGTCTGGACGGCAGTCGAAGACTTCGCGCTGGCGGGCCAATCTGAACGTCCTGAATCGTTCTGAATCGTTCTGAAGGCTGTGATCCCCATCACAGGCCGGCAGCGCAGGAGCTGACATGTTCGTGCGCAGGCGCCGGCCGATCGGTCGCGGCGCTGATGTCCAAATCAGGACAAGGGTCCAAAGATGGAGACGTGTCATGAAAGTGCTTATCGCCGCTCTCGCACTGGCCGCATTGATCGCCGGTCCCACGTTCGCCCCGCCGGCGAACGCGGCCCCGATGTCCCCGGGGAGCTCGTCGTTTGGGTCGAACGGCTACTGACGGAAGGGTTGAGGAGCCCCGGATGACGCCTCGCTCCATCCGGGCTACGGCCGAGATTCAGACCGTTTCAGGTTTGCACCCAGGACTTGGCTCGCACGCAGCGGCACATTGTCAGACGGGATAGATCGAACAACCCCGCGTCGAGCCGAGGGGAGAAAGACCATGATCGCTGATCGTTCCTACTCGCCGGGTTTGTCCACGCACCAACGGGCGAGCCTGTTTTACTTCGCCGCGGCGGTACCCACCGTCGGCTTCGTGCACGGCGCCGCCGATCGCAGCCCTTTCGAGAGCTACGGGGAGAGCGGGTTGATGGAGCGCGGGCCGAGCATCGCCACATCGGCAAAGCCGTGGGCTTTGTCCCCGGGATGGCTGAGCTGATGAGGGCGGTGGTCCGGCGGTCAACGCATCGCTGCTGCTGCAAAGAGAGGGCCGCCATGTCGGTCACATGCAATATGACATTACCCGCGTTAATCTTCCGGAAGGAGTGGCATATGCGCTCCCACCGATCGCGTCCCACAGGCTTCATTGCGCCCTGCCTGCCGAGCGCGGCCGAACGGCCGCCGGCGGAGCCTGGTTGGATTCATGAAATCAAGCATCGCGGCCACCGCGTCATGGCGCGGCGCAGTTCCGCCGGCGTGCGGCTGTTCACGCGAAACGGTCTTGATTGGAGCGAGCGCTATCCGGCGATCACCATCGCCGTCGGGTTGCTGCGTTGCCGCTCCTGCCTGATCGATGGCCAGGCGGTCGCATGCGACGAGGATGGCCTTCCCCGTCGGCGCGAGAACGTCGTCCTGTTCGCCTTCGATCTGCTCGAGCTCGACGGCCGGGATCTGCGGCGCGAGCCGATCGAGACGCGCAAGTCCCTGCTCGCGAAGCTGCTCGAGCATGCCAAGCCCGCCCTGCAGCTGAGCGAGGACGTGGCGGAGGCGGGCGACGTCGCATTCCGCTACACCTGCGAGCTGGGCCTCGACGGCATCGTGTCCAAGCGCCTCGGCTCATCCTATCGCTCCGGCCGCTCGCGCGATTGGCTCACGACCAAGGCGCGTCGGCCGGGTTGAGCCTTAAGCGGCGATGTGTTGGCCGAAAACACGGCCATCCTGCAAATGTGCGCCGAACTCGGCTTCCGCGCAGAGGATGGGATCGAGCACGACGCGGGTTGTAGCCCGCGTCGAGTCATAAGGCTCCATCCGGGCTACTTCCGTCGGCTTCCGTCGGGAAGATAACGCAGCCATACGAAGAACTACGTATTGACCGAACAGCCGCCTGAGCAGCGTCATTGCGTTCCCACGAGCGAAGGGGGAAGGTGATGGCCGCTAACAACAGCACAGGCGACAAGCTCGCCCTTGGTTCGGCCATTGCCGGGGGCGCGATCGTCACCGCCTTGCTCGAGATACTTTTGGACAAAGGCACGCTCTCCGTCGAGGAGTCGAGAACCGTCCTCGAGCGCGCGCTGCGCAATGTCGGCTTCGACCAGCGCGCGGCCGGCGCTCGCGAAGCCGCCGACGCCATTACCAGGTTGATGCGCGGACGGTTCGCGCAACGCGGCGACACGTAAGGGGCTCGAGCCTCGCGGCCTCGTCCTTCTGGGTACCAAGGCACCCGCAAAGGGGAGTGCCGTAGGATGGGTTAGCCTTAAGAGGCTTAAGCCCGTCCATACACGCCAAACCGATATAGCGTGGCGGCCAGACGACGTGTAACCATTGCCCGGTTACCGAGGAGGCCGCCATGCGCAATGCATTCGCCTTTGTCCTTACACTCGCGGTTTTCATGGGCCTCGCAGGCCAGGCCAGCGCGCGCAAAGCGGGCGGAACACGTCCTGAAACTCTGCAGGTGCAAAACCAGAATGCCGCGGCCGCAAGCGGCGGAACAAAGCTAACCCCCAACAAGCAGCGTTTCGATCCCTACAAGAATTTCAAGTTCAGATAGGGCTCGCTGGGCGACCGCATCGCGGCTTAAGCAATCGAACGAGAGCAACGATGCGCAAAGTCTCGGAATACATGGAGCATGCGGCTGAGTGCCGAAGAATGGCTCGGCGGGGGACGTGAGATCTAAGGATACACGGACAGAGTAGGATAATGAGCAGGACAATCCTCGGCGCGCTCGTCGCGCTCCTTGCGGCGGCAAGCGCAGCAGTGGCGCAGGACTATCCCAGCCGCCCGATCAAGTTCATGCACGGCTTCCCGCCGGGCGGGAACGTGGACATCATCGGCCGGCTGCTTGGCAACGAGATGTCGAAGGGGCTCGGGCAGTCGATCGTGATCGAGGCCAAGCCCGGCGTCGCCGGCAGCCTCGCCGCGGAGGCGGTCGCGCGTAGCGACCCCGACGGCTACACGCTCCTGGTCCTTCCCAGCGCCCATCCTGCGCATGGAGCGCTCTCCAAGAACGTCAACTACAAGGTCGTCGACGATTTCGAATGGATCTCGGTCGCCAGCTTCTATCCGTTCCTGATTTGCGTGCGCACGGACTCCCACTTCCAGACGCTCAAGGACCTGATCGAGGAGGCGCGCAAAAATCCCGGCGCCCTCAAATACGGGTCGGCCGGCGTGGGCTCGATCCTCCACACCACCGTCGAATTGATAGGTCATGACACCAAAACCAAGTTTCTGCACATTCCCTATCGCGGCGAGGCGCCGGCCATAACCGGCATGCTGCAGGGCGACATCGACTTCATCGCCGCCACATCGGGGCCCATCAGCGCGCGCATCCGCTCCGGCGAATTCCGCGCGCTTGCCGTCACGGGCAGGACGCGCTGGCGCGATTTCCCCGACGTGCCGACGGTCGCGGAGCAAGGCATCCCCGGATTTGAAGTCATCTCCTGGACCGGGCTTGCCGGTCCGGCGAAACTGCCTGCGCCGATCGTCGAGAGGCTCAATGCCGAGTTACGGCGTGCCATTTCCGTTGCCGACGTAAAGGGCAAGCTCGAGAGCATGGGCGGCGATCCGCGCGCGACCACACCCGCCGAGATGCGGGCGCTGGTGGCGAGCCAGTTCGCGACCTGGACCAGGCTCGCCAAGGAAGCGAACATCTCGCTCGATTAGGCGCGGTAGCGGCGGGGGCCCCGCTACGCGCCGTCAGGGGACGTAACGGCGCGGGCTCAGCAGTTCAATGCGTCAATTGGCAGGCGTCGGCCTTGGGCTTGAGGTCTTCGCCGCAGCTGCCTTGCATGGTTTTCAATTCAGTCGACGTGCAGGCATTCTGCGACTCATACCACCACATCAGATAAAACAGGCAAACGAGTTCCGGCTTGGACAGCGTATCGACCAGCCGGCCGTCGCCGGTGCGAATCTCGCCGCTGCCCAACCGGTGCGACAGCTCTACGTTCGATTGAGCAAGCGTCGGCGTTGCCGAGAGCAGCGCGAGAGCGCCGATGATCCAGGCGCGCATCTCGCGCAGCCAGTCTGCGCGTATGTGTCCGCCGCGCCTCAAAACCCCTACTCGCGCCTCCATACGATCTGGGCGGCGCGCATGCTCGGCTGGTCCTGCTTAAAGCGACGTTAACAGGCGCACGAGCCGGGAGCACGAACGCTTCCGCGTGCAGTGCCAATGCGTTTCGAGGCCCGAACGCCAGCCGAGCTCGCGTCAAACGTGACCACGTCGATCCATTGGCGGCGATGTCCGGGCGTTGATCACGGCAACCGCCGGGAATGCGACGGCGGCGGTGAACGTCCAGGCTCAGTGACCGGCGGGTGGGGAGAGCCCAAGAAGAGCGATGCGCTGGCTAACGAAAGCGCCGCCCATTCGAGGGTGATTTCATGCCGTCCATCAAAGCGGGGTTAATTCGCTCCGGCGATGCTGCGTTGGCTGGAGCCGGACTCTGTATGTCCGCCCCATCGCCCCAGTGAGCATACTGGCGAAATCTGCCTTTGGTCGCTCTCGCAGAGGCGTCTCGCCCTTCACCATGTAGTGAACCGCCTCCGCGATATTGGTCGTATGGTCGCCGATGCGCTCGAGATTTTTCGTACAAAACATCAGGTGAGCGCCGAAGCACATGGCGACGGACTGTTCCATCATGTCGGCAAGAAGCTCCTGGGATAAGCTTGTGCACAGGCGGTCAATGTCTTGGTCCCGCGTCCAAACGTCGAGTGCCTTCGCGACATCGCAGCGCGCGAAACTGTCAAGGACATCCCGCAACTGGGCCAGCATGAGGGTGGCCATGTGGTTGACCCCGCGCATTGACCTCGGCGGCATCTCTTCACCATTGATCGCAATGATGCGCTTGCCAATATTCTTCGCGAGATCGCCTATGCGCTCGATCTCATTCGCAATTCGCAAGATTCCAATGATTTGCCGAAGGTCACCTGCTACCGGCTGACGCCGCGCAATGGTCTCAACCGCCCTTTCCTCAATATTGCGCTGCATGGCATCGATCGTCGCGTCGGCGGCAATCATGCGCCGTGCGCGACCGCTGTCGCGCGTCGTCAGCGCTGCCGTCGCCTCGGCAATTTGCCTCTCGGCCAGCCCGCCCATCTCTGCGATGGTCCGCGCGAGTTCATCTAGGTCAGAGTCGAAAGCTTTGATGGTGTGCTTAGAATGGGCCATGGTGATGGGATCGACCTGCGCCACACGACGCGATGGCCCCTTCTATGATCGTTCGATGTCCGCGCGATGACGATGAAGGTGGCACAGATTGCGGCGTCTTGTGCAGCGACGGCCGAAGTTTGCCTGAGTTATCCACTGGCTCAAAAAATGTGCTGGACTCCTTCGGCACTTTAAAATCGAATCAGCCCGAAAATTTTGGACAGCGGACGCCGCCGCGCTGTCGCCCATGTTCAGGGCGCAACGATCCTACCCAAGGCAATGTCGCATGCAAAAATGTACGCTTGGCAGCGATCGGCGGATATTTGTCCCGTCACCAAGGGAGTTCTCAGTTGGCTGACATCTTCGTTCAGTGCCCGCGCACGGGTGCACCAATCTCAACCGGGCTCAAGGCTGAGTGGGTTGTGCTCCAAAGCCTTCCTCGCGTTCCTATTCCCGTGCGCTGCCCGGCCTGCGGTCAAGTACACAAATGGGATCCGGCGGATGCGTGGACCGGCGATGACGAGAAGACGACGCGGTTGAGCGTATTCGGCAGTCCGAACTTGTAAGACAAGCAGTTCGGACCATGGCTCAAAGCCGCTCGCTGCTATGAATTGGCGCAGACCTGCGTTGCAGACCGATCCACCTTGGTAAAGGCTTATGTAGCGCAGCCGAACCTGCGGCCTTCACAATTCTCAAGACGCTACCGAGACCCACTCACTGACCCCCTCTAGAAATTGCAGGCGAAATCGGCAATTATTTAGCTTCGGTACTGATTTCAGCGTATCCCATGCCGCCCGCGCGCGAAGTCGAGCTCAAGCTCGACGTGCCAACCCATAGCCTCTATCGACTCGCCCGCAGCTCATTGCTGCAGGCGGCGCGGAAGAAATCGTCCAAGCCGGCTACCCTGGTGTCGGTCTATTTCGATACCGACAAGTTGAGGCTACGCGATAAGGGTCTATCGCTGCGCGTGCGGCGCGTCGGCCGCCGCCACATTCAGACCATCAAGCAGGAAAACGGCGAAAGCGGCACGCTATTTAGCCGTAACGAATGGGAGCATCCCATCCGCGGCAGGCAGCCCGACCTCGACGTCGCGCGGGACGCCGCCCTCGCCCCCGTATTCACCAAAAAGGTACGACGCGGCTTGAAGCCGATATTCGAGACACGGGTGCGCCGCACGATCTATCCGATCCAAAGCGGAAACAGCGAGATCGAGCTCACCATCGACAGAGGAAAGGTCGAAGCGGGTCGGCAGTCTTCACCGCTTTGCGAGGTGGAATTGGAGCTCAAGCGCGGCGAATCTGCCGAGCTTTTCAAGCTCGCGCGCATGCTTGCCGAGGAAGTGCCAGTTCAGCTTGCGGTCAAGAGCAAGGCCGAGCACGGCTACGCTCTCATCGCCGGCAGGGCGGCTGAGGCGGTGAAGGCAGCACCGGTTGCGCTTACGCCAGCCCACAGTCGGCAAGCCGCATTTCAAGCGATCGCCAGGGCGTGCCTGCGCCAACTCGTCGCCAACCAAGCTGCCACGCTCGGCGGCGACGCAGAAGGACTGCACCAGATGCGGGTTGCTCTGCGGCGCTTGCGCGCGGCAATCTCGCTGTTTGGCGACATGCTTCTTGATCCGCAGACGGAGGAGATGAAGACCCAACTCAGATGGATCACTCAGGAATTGGGTCCGGCGCGCGAGCTTGACGTGTTCATCAAGCGGGTTGTGAGGCCGGTCACGGACGGCAAGCCCAATGGACCAGGAGCGGCGCTGCTTGCCAGGGAGCTTCAGCAACGACGCGAGGATGCCTTTGACCGCGCCACCGCGGCCATCGAATCCACGCGCTTTCGCGATCTTGTTCTCGACACGGCGGCCTGGATCGAGGCTGGCGGCTGGACGCGCAGCACCGACGATCTCGCCCGCTCGCTGCGAGAACAACCGATTGTGTCTGCTGCCACGGACGAGCTGAGGCGACACTGGAAGAAGATTATGAAAGTGGGCGCGCAGCTGCACGCGCTCGACCCACAGCGTCGACATAAGATGCGCATTCAAGCCAAGAAGCTCCGCTACGCCTCGGAATTTTTTGCCGGCGCATTCCTCGGCAAGAAAGCCACGCGCCGACGCAAGGGTTTCGTGGCCTGCTTGGAGAAACTGCAGGACGCCCTCGGGGACTTAAACGACATCGCGGTGCATGAGGGACTAACCGAACGTCTCGTCGATGGACATGACGCCAGCGGCCAAAAGCGTGAAGGCCGCGCCAAGAAGGCATTCGCTGCCGGTCGTCTTTCTGGCCGTGAGGAGGCCCGCATCGCATCCGTGCTCAAAGACGCGGAGCGTGCGTACGGCGCCTTCGGCAAGGCAAAGCCATTTTGGTAATGACTTCGACATAGCAATGCGGAACCACAAGGGCCCACCCCTTGTGCGTTCTCATCGACCGTCCAATTGCTGTGATGTTCGACGCGCGCAGCTCCTGCCGCCCTTGAATGCGGAATCCGCGCGCCGCCTTCGCCGGCCATCCCGGATTGCTACTGCTCACGCTCTATTTCGCGTACATGCGCCGCGGCGGCGCGGTTGAGCGCGCGGGCGCAGGCTCGGCTGGCGCGAGCGTATAGGCGAGCCACAGGTTCCAGCCTTCCGGCCGGTTCGCTGCGGCGAACTCCTTGTAGGCCTTGAGGTTCACGTTTGCGTCGAGCGCACCCATCGGGATCGTATAGCCGAGCTGCGCGCCGGCGCTTGCAACGCGCGACTGGAAGCACCCGACGCGGTCTCCGGAGCCGCCATCGCAGCTCGCCTGATTGTAGAGATAACCCACCAAGCCGATCTGCAGCTGCTTGGTCAGAAAGCGCGACGCGCCCCAATCGAGATGCACGTCGACGCCGTTCTGATATTGGGTATGGGGATTGATGAAGTTGTACGTCAGTCCCGCCACCGCCGAAAATTCATATCCCGTCTGCTCGTTGAAATAGGTGTAGCCGGCCCCGCCGTCCAACGCGCCGTGGCCGATGCCGATATTCGAGAGGCGGGCGCGGCTGTAGGCGCCGACGGGAATATTGCCGGTGACGTAGGTCATGATGTTATGGACACCGGCGTTCCAGCGCAGCGAGACCTGCGGCGACAGATCCCCGAAACCCGTGATCGTGTCGCTGATCGACTCGAAAGCGGGAGCGCGTGATCGCGGACGATCCGATCAGGAGCGGGCCGCTAATGTTCACATCGTCGATCGTTCGCTTGCGGCCATAAGTGGCGGTCAGAGCGATCGCCGCCTGGCCGCCGAGAACCGGTGTCGCGAACGTGTATGCCGGCGTGATCATGGCCAGATCTTCAGGTGAGATCGAGATCGCGCTCACGCTTTCCTCGGCCGTGCCGGAAAGCCGGCCGATCCGGATCAAGCGGGCGCGCGCGACCTCGCTGCCGGCCGTCGTCGAGGTGTGATAATAGCCCGAGCTCAGCGAGAAGCCGGGCTGCGCCGGCGTGGCGGCGAGACTCCCGAACGATCCAGGGGTCCAGAAACTCTCCCCAACTTCGTCCGCCGAGGCCAACGGCGCAGGGAGCGCAAGTGCCGCGCCAATGGCTGCGCCTGCCAGGAGGTGCGGCCAAAACCGGCGCCGCGATTTCTTCGTTCCCATGCTTGCCCCTGAACGCGCTCGCGGCCACCTCGCCACTGATCGAGGCCCTTAAGTATAAGGAGAGCCGTGCTTCCGGGCGCGGCCAGCGAACGCGATTGCCCTGCTCTGCACGAAGAATATTGGCGATTGTTGCCCGTCAGAAACACTGCGGGGCGCACGGCGGTAGCATCCGTCGTCGCGCTTGGCGCGTGCGCGCAACGCGCCGCATCCATCCGGACTCCTCCGCCTTCCGGGAAAGTTCTAATATCGGGGATATGAACGATGTCACCAGGCGCGCCCTCCGCTCATCCCTCTTCGGCATACTCCGCTCATCCCTGTTCGGCATTGTGGCGCTGGCGGCGCTCCTTTTCATTCCTGCCGGGACTTTCGATTATTGGCAGGCATGGCTTTTCATGGCCGTGTTCGGATGTACATCGGGAGCCACTACCGTCTACCTCGCACTCCGCGATCCGAAACTTCTCGAACGGCGCATGAATGTCGGACCCCGGGCGGAGAAAGAACCAGCGCAGAAGATCATCATGGTATTGGCGACGCTCGGATTCATTGCGATGCTGGTATTTCCGGCACTCGATCACCGGTTTGGATGGTCATCGGTGCCGGCCTCCGTGTCGGTGCTGGGCGACGCCCTGATCGCCCTCGGCTTCCTGTTCATCTTCTTCGTGTTCAGGGAAAACAGCTACGGCGCCTCCACGATTCAGATCGCCGAAGGCCAAACGGTCATCTCGACGGGTCCCTACGCTCTCGTGCGGCATCCGATGTATGCCGGCGCACTCGTGATGTCGGTCGGCATACCGCTTGCCCTCGACTCGTGGTGGGGGCTCTTCCTGCTTTTCCTCCTATTGCCGGTCCTGATCTGGAGGCTGCTCGATGAGGAACGATTCCTGAGACAGAACCTTCCGGGCTACACGGAGTACCAGACAAAGGTGAAGTATCGCCTCGTGCCATTCATCTGGTAATGGCTTAGCAGGCTCTAGTGTAGGTTTGCGGGCGATCAATGAAGTGAATGCGCAAAACCTACGGCTGTCCGGTCGGACTGCATGTGCTGCCCTTATGCCAAGGGTCGAGTGGAAAAGCATTGCGCAATGCGGGCCCACACGCCACCTTTTCTAGGGCATGCCAGATTTGAGACCCAACCTCATCCCCCTGCATGCTTGGCTCATCGAGGCCGGGACCAGCGATGTAGCGGCGGAAGCGCTGTTCGACGGGTTCTGCGAGCGGTTGGCCGCGGCGGGCGTGCCGATCGCGCGGGGTTTTCTGTCCATCGCGGGGCTGCATCCGCTGCGGCGGGCGTATTCGCTCACGTGGAATGACGGGCGAATCGCCGAAGTCACCGATTTCGGCCATGCGACCATGGCTACGCCGGTATGGCAGACAAGTCCGTTCCGCCACATGCTCGAGACCAAGACGCGGCGATTGCACCGACGGCTGGTGGGCGACGACGCGGTGCTCGATTTCGACGTACTACGCGAGTTCCGCGATGCAGGGATGAGTGAATGGCTGGCTCTCATGTACGGGTTCAGCTGGAGTACCGCGCAACCAGCAACAAATCCGTTCGGCATCGTTTTATCGTGGACCACTTCTACGGCCGTCGGACGCGGTAATGGCTGGAGTGCTCTGGAACTGGCGGCGATCGAGGAGTTGTCTGGGACGCTGGCGCTGGCGATTAAGGGCAATACTGCACCTGCGGCAGCGCACGACTTGCTCGCGGCCTATCTCGGCGGCGATGCGGCCGACCGCGTCAGTGCCGGGCAAGTGCAGCGCGGCACCGTCAGCCGGATCGCTGCTGCGATTCTCTGTGCCGACGTGCGCGGCTTTACCAACTTCGCTGAGGAGACAGGACCCGAGGAGGTAACCCGGCGTCTTAACGGTATCTTCGACTGTGTTGGTGATCCGGTGCGCGCGGCGGGCGGCGAAATCCTCAAGTTTCTAGGCGACGGCGTGCTGGCCGTGTTCCTGCCACCAGACGGCGCAAACGTGGCAATCGTGACGCCCGCGGCGCTGGCGGCGGCGCGCGAGATACTGGCACGGGTCGAGGCGCTCAACACCACTGAGACGGCAGCTGGCAATCCGGCACTCAGCTTGAACATCGCGCTGCACGCTGGCGAAGTCACGTACGGCAACATAGGCACCGCCGACCGCCTCGACTTCACGGTTATCGGCCCCGCTGTGAATGAAGCGGCGCGCCTTGAGGGATTATGCAAAGTGCTGGGGAAGCCAATACTGATTTCCAAGTCGTTCGTGCAGGCCGCGCAGGGAGCGCGAGAGCTATTGTTGTCGATGGGTCGGCACCCGCTGCGGGGCGTGCGCGAAGCACAGGAAGTGTTCACCATTTACATTTGACGTTGCAGATAGTGCCGCGCGCCGTTCAGACCATGACCGCTTCGCCGGCGACGTCCGGGTAATGCCGGCGATCCACGCTGCATCGTCGCAAGCGAGATAGAGAGCTGCGTGTGAAAGGGCCGTTGAGCGGCTCGGTAATCAACAGCTGGCGTACAGGAACGAGCCTATTGATGCGCCAAGATATTGAGTAGTCGGCCAAACGGATCCCTGACGAAGAATCGCTCGACTCCCCAAGGTTCCTGCACGGGCCCGTAGACGATGGAAAGGCCGGAGCGGCGCACCCGCAGTAGGACTTCGTCGAAATTGTCGACTTCCACAGACAAGTCAGGGACCGGCGTCCCGGAGCCGCCTTCGGTTGCGACGCTAACCTGCGGTTTCGTGCTCGCCGCAGCCGCAAACGTTACGATCCAGCCGAGATCCATGACGACATCCATGTCCAGCATCTCTGCGTAGAATGACTTTGCCTTGTCCAGCTGATCCGAAGCGATGTTTGGCACGATACGCTTGACAGCCATGAGCGTCTCCATCCTGTCCTGAGCAGTCGGCATATGCCGCAGGCATTCTTCATCCAGGCATCACATGTCGGGCAATGGAGAAGGTCGTTCAATGGCAGGGACTCGCACGTGAGCTCACCTCAACTCTTTTGCGCCTGCGCCGCCGCGACGATCCATAAACGAAACGCCCGCATCACGTCCGTCTCCGCCTTCGATTTCAGCGAGGTGAGCCAATAGCTGCCGATCGTGACCGCGGTGTCGAACGGCTGGACCAGGCGACCGAGCGACAATTCCCGCTCGAACATGGCGATCGGCAGGAGGGCGACGCCGGCGCCTTGCGCCGCTGCCTCGGCCATCGTGATGGACGAGTCGAAGATGGTTCCCCTGATCGCGGGACAGGCAACGCCGGCGGCGGCGAACCAGCGCGGCCACTCATCAGCCTGGTACGAGCGCAAGAGCGCTTCTTCGGCGAGGTCTGCGGGCGCGGTGATCCGCTCGGCAATTTGCGGCGCGCAGACTGCCGACATCGGCGCCGCAAAAAGCTGAATGGCGTCGGTGTTGCGCCAGGAGCCATTGCCATAGCGAATGGCGAAGTCGAGACCCTCGCCGGCGAGATCCACGCGATTGTTGTTGGTCTGGATGCGTAGGTCCACGAATGGATGCGCCTCGCGGAAGGACGGCAATCGCGGCAACAGCCAGCCGGTTGCGAAGGTGCCGACGACACCGATGCTGACGATGCCGCGGAAGTGACCCTTCTCGAACCGCTCCAGCGTTGCGCGCAGGCGGCCGAACGATTCGGCGATGGCCGGAATCAGAGCTTGTCCCTCGTCGGTCAATGCCAGCCCGCGTGGCAGCCGGCGGAACAGCTGGACGCCCAAACGCGCTTCCAGGCCCTTGACCTGGTGGCTGATGGCCGCCTGCCCGACACGCAGCTCCATGCCCGCTTTGGTGGAGCTCAGATGCCGCGCCGACGCCTCGAACGCGCGCAACGCATCGAGCGGCAGATGGAACTCGGCCATGCCCATGCCCTGAATTTTCTAATGGCAAACCTTACAAATGATCGTTTGTGAGGGCCAGACCCCTTGAATTAGTAGGGTCGTCGGTTCGCTAGCCGCGCGGAAGCTGGCAGCGGCGGCTGCAACAACCGCCAAGCCTGATCCACGCAACGCGCAAAACCAGGAGTCCTATGAAGATGACGAGAGCGCCTACCTTTCTCACGCGCCGGGCGACGCTCGGTCTTTCACTCGGTGCCATCGCCACGATGGCATGCGGCCGCGACCCGTCGGCGGCAGGTGCGACGGGGCGGGCGGACCTCGAGGCTGTTTTCTTCGAGAACGGCGTCGCGGGCACGTTCGCGCTCTACGACGTGGATCACCTCACGCTGATCAATGCCGAGCGCGCGCAGACACGTCTCGTCCCGGCTTCCACGTTCAAGATTGCCAATACCATCATCGCGCTGGAGACCGGCGTCGTGAAGGACGAGAACGAGATCATTCCCTATGGCGGCCGGCCGCAGCCGTTCAAGACCTGGGAGAAGGACATGTCCATGCGCGAGGCGATCGCGCTGTCCGCGG
>Ga0137373_10001014_pt1 | contig 29867 bp, 31 predicted proteins | sample SagtaG_5_FD_104912 | JGI IMG/M metagenome (GOLD analysis project Ga0137373, IMG submission 104912) | Vadose zone soil microbial communities from Sagehorn Ranch, Mendocino, California, USA - Sage1_R_80_16 metaG | ecosystem: Environmental > Terrestrial > Soil > Vadose zone | place: USA... | reverse complement strand
TTCTGAGGGACGTCGCCAAGTCGGTTGTAACGCATCGTCGCCTCCCTCCTCCTCAAAGATTGCCGCGAAGCGCCTGCTCGCGCTCGATTGCCTCGAACAGCGCCTTGAAGTTCCCCTGCCCGAAGCCGCGTGCTCCGTGGCGCTCGATCAGCTCGAGGAACAACGTCGGGCGATCGCCTATCGGTCGCGTGAAGATCTGAAGCAAATAGCCTTCGTCGTCGCGGTCGCCGAGGATGCCGAGCTCGCGCAGATCGGCGAGGTCTTCCGGGATCTCACCGATCCGCTCCGGCAGCTCCTCGTAGTAGGTCTCGGGCGTGCGCAGGAAGCTCACGCCGCGGGAGGTGAGGCGCGAAACCGCGGCGACGATGTCATCGGTGGCAAAGGCGACGTGCTGAACGCCGGCGCCGCCGTAGAACTCCAGGTACTCCTCGATCTGCGACTTGCGCTTGCCCTCGGCGGGCTCATTGATCGGGAACTTGATCCGGCCCTCTCCGTCGATAACGACCTTCGACATCAGCGCCGAGTATTCGGTCGAGATGTCCTCGTCTGAGAAGTGGATCATCTCGGTGAAGCCGAGCACCCGCTCGTAGTAGGACACCCACTCGTCCATGCGCCCGAGCTCGACGTTGCCGACGACGTGGTCGATCTCGCGCAGCAGACCGCTCTCGGAGCCCGTGCCGTCTGCCGGCCGGTAGCCGGGGAGGAACGGGCCTTCGTAGCCGCCTCGCTCGACGAGCTTGTGGAGGGTCTCGCCGTAGGCACCGATGGTGGCCACGTGAACGGTTCCCCGGTCGTCGGAGAGCTCGTGCGGCTCCTCGATCCCCCGCGCACCGCGCCGTACCGCCACCCGGTAGGCCTGCTCGGCGTCGGGTACCGCCAATGCGATGACCTTCACGCCATCGCCGTGCTCGGCCACGTGCCGCGCTATTTCGGAGCCCGCATGAAGCGTTGCGCTGACCACGAGTCGGATGTTTCCCTGCTCGAGGACGTGTGAGACGCGGTCGCGAATCCCGGTCTCCAGGCCCGCGTAGGCAACTTCGCCGAAGCCGAGCGCGTGCGTGAGCCAGTAGGCCGCCTGGGCCGCGTTGCCGACGTAGAGCTCGATGTGGTCGATGCCGAGCAAAGGCATCTCGTCGATGGTCCGCTCGGCTGCCTGGGGGGCGGTCTTGGTCTCCATGTTCTCCTCCGTTTCGCGAGGCCGGACGCTCGGCCCTTGCCAGCCCTCGATGCTCGCTTTATGATTACCGCCCGAGGAAGGTTGCTCAAGCGCGAAACGTTGCGTCCAGGGCACGAAACGGGGTCCAATGGACCGAATTGACCAGCAAATCGTTGCGCTTCTGCGGGAGAACGCCCGCCGCTCGTTCCAGGACATCGGCAAGCGGGTCTCGCTGTCGGCCCCGGCGGTCAAGCGCCGGGTCGACCGGCTCGAGGACGATGGCGTGATTCGCGGCTACTCGGCGACCGTCGACCCGACCGCCTTCGGCTGGCACGCGCACGCCTTCGTGGAACTGTTCTGCGAGGGGCGGATGTCGGGCGCCGAGGTGCGCGAGGCGGTCGCCACGCATCCGGAGGTCGAGGGCGCCTATACGATCGCCGGCGCCCCGAGCGCGATCATCCATGTCCGGGCCGCCGATACCCAGCACCTCGAGGAGGCCCTGCAACGGATCCGCGAGGTACCCGGCGTGCTGCGGACGCAGACCCAGGTGGTGCTTTCCACCTTGCTCGAGCGGCCCGTTGCGAACGGCAAGGGACCACAGTGAAGCTTGCAAGGTGTTCGAAACCCCGCCGCCCCCGGAGTCGTGAGCACAAGCCAAATGCCCGAGCCGTAAGGCGAGGGCAAGGTGTTCGGGCGCGCTGTGCCCGCAGGCGCGCACAGGAGGAGGCGGCGGACAATTATTGATCACGTCAACAACCTCAAGCTCCAGCATCTGGTCGAGCTCTCGAAGCTGGGCGACCGCTGTGTGGATATCGAGGCCGAGATCCGGGACTGGCTCGTGGAGCACGACGTCGTATTCGACGGGCGCCCGATCCCGTTCGTGCTCATGCCGCACTTCGTCTCGCCCGGGCAGGTTCGCCGGGTGCGGCGGGCGGTCGAGTGCCTGTGCACGGTGCTCGACCGCTTCTGTGACGCGTATCCGACGGACGAGCGGCTGCAGGCGGAGCTCGCGCTGCCGACCCTGGAGGATTCGCTGATCCGCGTCGACCCCGGCTATGCGCGGCCGCTGCGGATCTGCCGGCTGGACGCGTTCCTGTCCGGCTACGAGGTCAAGTTCCTCGAGTTCAACGCCGACTCCCCGGCTGGGATCGGCTACACCGACGTCCTGTACGCGGGCCTCCGGCGTGCGATCGCGCTCCCCCGGGTCGAGACCGAGTTCGACACCGCCTACAGCCCGATGCTGCCGGTGCTGATCGAGACGCTGCTCGACGCCTACGCACAGCGGCGCTCGACCCGGCCGGATCTGCCGGAGCGGCCTCGCCTGGCGCTGATCGACCGGGTCGGCAGCCCCTCGGTACCGGAGTTTCGGATCGCATGCGCGGCCGCCGGCGAGTCGGGCATCGAGGCTCTTTGCGCGACAACCGAGGACCTCGCCTACGACGGCTCGGTGCTGCGAGTAGGGGGCGACGCCGTGCACCTCGTCTATCGCCGGGTGCTGATCGACGATCTCGAGGAGGGGGACCTCACTGCCGCCGCCCGCGACGGCAGCGTCTGCGTGGTGAATCCGGCCCGGGCCCGGGTCGCCAACAACAAGAAGCTGTTCGCGTTGCTGGACGATTCGCGCTTCTCGCACCTGGTAACCAGGAGCGAGGCGGAGGTGATCTCCGAGACGATCCCCTGGTCGCGGATCCTGCGCCCCGGCCGGGTCACCTACGGCCAGTGGGTCGTCGATCTGCTCGAGTTCGTCTCCGACAACCGCCAGCGGCTGGTGTTGAAGCCCGCCTCCGAGTACGGCGGCCATGGCGTCTCACTTGGGATCGAGACCGACCAATCCGAGTGGGATCGGATCATCATCGATCACGCCGAGCTCGGCGACTTCGTCGTTCAGGAGTACGTCCCGGTGCCGGAGGAGATGTTCCCCACGGTCGAGAACGGCCACGTACAGATGCGGCTCAAGCGCTTCAACATCAACCCCTTCGGGATCGGCGGGCAATACGCGGGGATGATCACCAGGATCTCCGACCGGGCGGTGATCAACGTTTCGGCCGGCGGCGGGCTGCTGCCGAGCGTGGTCGGCCGCCACAAGCGCCGCCTGCTGGCGGAGGAGGTGGCAGACGAGGAGGTGGCCCATGGCGCCACCGCCTGAGTCCCTGCGCCTGGGCTACGACGTCGACGAGAACGCGATCCGGTTCTCGAACTATCTCCACGTCCTGCGCGAGCTGGTGCACCTGTCGTGCGGGTGGTTGCCCCTGGCGCCGGAGTTTGAGGTCAAGTATCGGCTCGGCGACCACCTCCACGACGACGCCCGCGCGGTCTCCCGTGTGAAACGGCGCCTATACGAGCTCCGGCACCCGAGCGACTACCCCGGATCGCCGGGCGAGGAGCTCGCCGCCCTGCTCGACCGGATGGAGGGGGCCCGGACGCCGGGCGACTACGTGGCGATCGCCTATGGCGAGGCGAAGCCGGCGCTGGTACGCGCGATGCAGATCCACCTCGAGGCGCTCGACCCCGTCTCCGACGAGCCGTCGCTGCGGCTGCTGACGAAGCTGGTGGAGCGGCAGGGGCGGCACATGGAGGAGATGTCCTCGCGGAGTGTCTCCGTCTCCGAGGACCTGGGGTCCTGGCCGATCCGGCTCAAGGCGAAGCCGCGGTCGTTGCGTGTGATGCCTGCCCTGGAGGAGCCGGCGCGTGACCCCTTCGTCGAGGTGACCCCGGAAGGCGATCCCTACCTCGTCCGCGAGCTCTACGTCAACGATCCGGACCTCAACCACGTCCCGGTCGAGCCCGAGGAGCAGCGCCACTTCTTCCACGCGCTGATGGACGCCGAGCTCTGCGCGGCGGAGCTGATGGCCCGCAACTCACACGAGCATCCGGGCATGCCGTGGGATTTTCACGTCGACATGGCCCGACAGATCTGGGACGAGGTGCGCCACGCGAGGCTCCACCACCTGGTGATGCCCGCCGAGCTCGGCTGCGCGTGGGGCGACTATCCCGTCGGCTTCTCCTACTTCAAGTCGGTCTACTCCCACGACCTGCTGGGCCGCCTGGCCCTGTTCAACTCGACGAGCGAGCAGAATGCGATGTGGCGGCACTCCCGCCGGCGCCGGGTGCTGGTCGAGCGGGGCCAGGAGCAGATCGCGCAGGTGTTCGACTACCTCCTCGCCGACGAGGTCCCCCATGTACACAACGGTGCGCGCTGGGGGACCTACCTATGCGGCGGCGACGAGGCGGCCTACCGCGCCAGGGTCCGCGACCTGCGCGAGGAGCTCGACGAGACCGGGGCGCCGACCGAAGCGCCGAAGGCAGCCTGAAGGGCCCGCGGAGGGCGACGATTGAAGGATTTGGTGGCTCGTGGCCACCAAACCCTTCCGCTGTACGCGGCTCAGCTGACGAAGGTGTCGATCGCGACCTCGAAGCGCTCGACCTGCGGCGGCTCGCTCGCGCCGCCCGTGTCGGCGACCCGCTGGCGAATTTGGTTGACCGTGTCCTCGCTCGCGGCCATCTGCTCCGCTGAGTCCCAGTAGGCGGTCCCTACCAGCTTGCCGTTGGAGCGATCCACGAGCATGGTGAGTCCCCTGAACCCGTCGAGCTGCTGGAGCTGCGATAGGTCTTCCTCCTCGAAGCGCGCGACGGCCTCGTCGAGCTTCGAAGGGTCCATCTGGATCGTGCTCAACCTTGCGTGCATCTCTCGGCCCCCAAGGGTTGGTGTGAGCCGATCCTAACCGCGACCCCCCTACGGGGGCAAGCCGTTCAGCGAGCGGCAACGACCGGATTCTCGAGGGTCCCTAATTCCTCCGTCTGAAGCGACACCACGTCGCCCGGCTCGATCCAGCGCTCGCCCCGGCCGTCGCCGAAGTCCTGCGCGCCGAGCTCGAGCAGGCAGCCGCCCGCGAGCGTCCCGGAGCCGAGCACATCGCCGGGCTGCAGGCGAGTGTCGCGCCCGGCCTGAGCCACCAGGTCCGGCCAGCCGAAGTGCTGCTCGGAGGCATCGCAACGTGAGAGCTCGCGCCCGTTGACGGCAACCGTCGCCTCGAGGCTCAGGCGGCCCTTCTCATAGGGGAGCTCGTCGGGGGTGACGAGCCACGGTCCGAGGCTGGTGGCGAAGTCCTTGGCCTTGTGGGGCCCGAGGCCCACCGTTACCTCGCGGCTCTGGACGTCGCGGGCGCTCCAGTCGTTCATCAGCGTGAACCCGGCGATCCGCCCATCGCTCTCGATTACCGCGGCGATCTCGAGCTCGAAGTCGAGCATCCCCGTGACGGCGGGACGCGCGATGGGCTCGCTGGGACCGCGGATCGAAGCCGGGTTGGAGAAGTAGAACGCCGGGGCGGCGTACCAGTACTCGGGGATCTCCGCGCCCCGTCGTCGCCAACCCGCCGCGACGTGGCGCTCAAACGCGTAGAAGTCACGCACGCTCGGCGGCTCGGGCAAGGGCGCCAGGAGCGTTACGGAGTGGAGGTCGTACCGGATCTTGGTGCGGTGCCTGCCCCTGCCGGCCAGCCAGTCGAGCATCGAATGAGCGACGAGCACGTGGACGCGCTCGGCGTCGAGCTCACCGATCCGGACCGCCCCGCCCGGGTCCCGAAAGGTGATCAGCCGCATGGCCGGAGCTTCCCATGGATAGGTTCTCAGCGTGCAGAGCGACGTCGACCGGCTGCGAGGGCTCCTGGCCGAGATCAGCGACCTCGACCGCGCCCAAGCGCTGCTTGCCTGGGACGAGCGGACCCAGATGCCGCCCGCGGGCGCCGAGTCGCGGGCCGAGCTCGTGGCGACGCTCGCCCGGGTGCGTCACGAGCGGCTGACCTCGGACGCGCTCGGTGAACTCCTCGATCGAGCCGGGGAGGACGTCGCCGCGCTCCCGTACGACTCGGTCGACGCGAGCCTCGTGCGGGTGGCGCGGCGCGAGTGGGAGAAGGCGCGGCGGGTGCCCGCCGAGCTTCGGGCCGAGATCACCCGCACGTCATCGCTCGCCGAGCATGCGTGGGTGAAGGCACGCGAGGCCTCGGACTTCCCGGCCTTTCTGCCCCACCTGGAGCGAAACGTCGAGCTCGCGCGGCGCTACGCCGAGTGCTTCGATGGGTTCGAGGGCTTCGAGCATCCATACGACCCGCTGCTGGACGACTTCGAGCCGGGCATGACGACGCCCGAGATCACGGCGATCCTGGGCGAGCTTCGCGAGGGTGTCCGCCGGGTCGTCGCCGCGGTCGCCGAGCGCGGTAGTTCGGTCGACGACTCCTGCCTCTACGGTCGCTTTCCGCTCGCCGCCCAAGAGCAGCTTGCCCGCTGGATTGTCGCCGGGCTGCCCCTCCAGCCCGATGCCTGGCGCCTCGACCCAACCGTGCATCCCTTCGCGACCGCGATCTCGCCCGCAGACATCAGGATCACGACCCGCTTCGATGAGGGCTACCTCGGGACCGTGCTGTGGACCGTTGTCCACGAGGCCGGGCACGGGATGTACGAGAACGGGATGCCCCGGGAGCTATGGAGGTCCCCGCTGGCGAGCCCGTCGTCGCTCGGCTTCCACGAGTCCCAGAGTCGCCTTTGGGAGAACTGGGTGGGGCGGGGGCGTCCGTACCTGGGGCAGCAGCTGCCGCGGCTGCGGGAGCTGTTTCCCGATCAGTTTTCTGCCGTCGACGCCGAGACGCTCCATCGGGCGGCCAACAAGATCGAGCCGTCGCTGATCCGCGTCGAGGCCGATCAGGTCACCTACAACCTGCACATAGCGATGCGCTTCGAGCTCGAGCTCGCGATCTTCGACGGCGAGCTCGAGCTCTCCGACCTTCCCGAGGCCTGGAACGCGCGCACCTCCGAGTATCTCGGGCTCGATGTCCCGGACGACGCCAGCGGGGTGCTCCAGGACGTCCACTGGAGCTCCGGGGCATTCGGCTACTTCCCCACGTATTGCCTGGGCAACGTGATCGCGGGACAGATCTGGGACGCCATGGCAGAGGACCTGCCGGATCTGGACGAGCGGATCGGTCGCGGCGAGCTGGCGCCGCTTCACGATTGGCTTTCGGAGCGCCTGTTCCGGCACGGCAACAAGTTCATGCCGAGGGAGCTGATCGAGCGCGTCGTCGGCGGGCCGATCGACCCGGCGCCGTACCTGCGCCAGCTCCGTGAGCTGGCGACCGACGTCTACGGCCTCTGAAGTAGGGGCGGGCTCGGCCCGCCCCACCCCGTCGGCGGGTCGTGGTGGCGTCGGGCGGGGTTCCTACTCTGGGATACCCCATGGCGCGTCGCGACTCCCATTTCGTCTGCCAGGAGTGCGGCCACTCGGCCCTCGCCTGGACCGGTCGCTGTCCTGGGTGCGGCGAGTGGAACACGCTCGTCGAGGCGATGCGCCGCGAGTCGCGCAGCGGGCGCAGAGGCGGCCGCGAGCCCGCTCGAGCGGGCGCACCGCCGCGCCCGGTAGCGCTGCGCGACGTCCAGGCCCCGGCGGTCGACCGGCTGCTGGCCGGGATCGCCGAGCTCGACCGGGTGCTGGGCGGTGGTCTTGTCCCCGGCTCGCTGGTACTGCTCGGGGGCTCGCCGGGGATCGGCAAGAGCACGCTCACCGGCATGGCGCTCGGGAACCTCGTGGGTGGGGGCCGCAGCGTCCTCTACATCTCGGGAGAGGAGTCGGCGGCGCAGGTGCGGCTGCGGGCCGAGCGCCTGGGTGAGCACGCGCTTGCGGTTCCGGCGCTGGCGGAGACCTCGGTGGAGGCGATTCTCGCCACCCTCGAGGCGGAGCGCCCCGACGTGTGCGTGATCGACTCGATCCAGACCCTCCATTCCGCGGACATGACCGGAGCGCCCGGATCCGTGGGGCAGGTCCGCGAGGCGGCGGGGGCCATCATGGAGGTCGCGAAGCGGCTTGACATCGCGGTGATCCTCGTCGGCCACGTGACCAAGGACGGTACGGTCGCGGGCCCGCGGGTGCTCGAGCACCTGGTCGACTGCGTGCTTCTCTTCGAGGGCGAGCGCGAGCGCAGCTTCCGAACGCTGCGGGCGCTCAAGAACCGCTTCGGCGCGACCAGCGAGGTCGGCGTGTTCGAGATGCGCTCGGGCGGGCTGGTCGAGGTCGCCGATCCCTCCGCGCGATTCGTCGGCGAGGCAAGCGACGCGCCCGGTTCCTGCGTGCTGTGCGCCATGGAGGGAACGCGGCCTCTCCTGGTGGAGGTGCAGGCGCTGGTGGCGCCGACCGAGATCGTCCCGCCGCGCCGCGTCGCCACCGGCATCGACCGTAACCGCTTGGCAATGGTGCTCGCGGTGCTCGCCCGGCACGGCGGTCCCTCCCTGGCCTCGGCGGACGTGTTCGTGAACGTGGCAGGGGGCGTGCGCGTGGACGAGCCGGGGGCCGATCTGGCCGTCGCCCTTGCCCTCGCCTCCGCCCATCGCGGCGAGCCGCTTCGCGGCGCCGGCGGCACACCGCTCGCCTGCTTCGGGGAGATCGGGCTCACGGGCGAGCTCCGCTTCGTGGCCCATCCCGAGCGCCGCGTCGCCGAGGCGCTCAAGTTCGGGCTCGGGCCCGTGAGGGGCCCGAAGGCCGGGGAGGCGATCCAGGGGCTCGACGCCCGGCGAAATTTGCGTGAGACGCTTGGCGAAGCCTTCGCGGGCGCCGGCCGAGAGCGCATCGCGAAGGCAGCCTGAGGACGCGTCATCCAGGCGGGCGGGTTCGGCTACGACTTGACAATGCCTAATCCGACCTCTCCACAAGGGATTCGCGACCGCGCGAGGAGCAGGGGCTTTTTGCCATCATGGATCGCACGATGGGTTCGCATGTCGGGGACGAGTTGCACGAGCTTGAAGCTCGACTCGACCCCCGGCTCCTCCGGGCGCTCGACATGGTCGCGCCCGGGACCGCGCTGCGCGAGGGCATCGACAACATCATCCATGCGCGCACCGGCGGGCTGATCCTGATCGCCGAGGCCGACGAGGTCTCGTTCCTGTTCAGCGGCGGGATCAGGCTCGACATCGACTACACGCCGGGGCTGCTCTACCAGCTCGCGAAGATGGACGGCGCCATCGTCCTCGACCCCGAGGAGCTGAGGATCTGCTGGGCCAACGTCCAGCTGATGCCCGACCCCACGATTCTCTCGATGGAGACAGGGACCCGGCACCGGACTGCCGAGCGCGTCTCGAAGCAGACAAAGGCCGTGGTGATCGCGATCTCGCAGCGCCGCGACGTGGTCTCCCTCTACGTCGAGGGCATGAAGTACATCCTCCAGGACATCCCGACGGTCCTCTCGAAGGCGAACCAGGGGCTCGCGACGCTGGAGAAGTACCGCGCCCGCCTGGACCAGGTGTCCACGCGCCTCACGAGTCTCGAGTTCCTCGGCGGCGTCACCCTTCACGACGTGCTGTCGGCGCTCCAGCGGGCCGAGCTGGTCACGCGCATGGCGGCCGAGGTCGAGCGCTACATCATCGAGCTCGGCACCGAGGGGCGCTTGATCGAGATGCAGCTCGAGGAAACGGTCGTCGGCGTGATGGCCGAACGGGCGGCGCTCGTGCGCGACTACAGCGTCTCGGACACCGAGCAGCACCTGGAGCGCATCCTCTCCGAGCTCGCCAGGCTTCCGCACCAAGAGCTCTTGGACTTCGGTCGCCTCGCCGAGCTGCTCGGCTACGACCGCAAGACCAGCACGATCGACTTCGCCGTCTCGCCGCGCGGCTACCGGGCGCTGTCGCGGATTCCGCGGCTGCCCCGCCTCGTGGTCCAGAAGATCATCCAACGCTTCGGCGAGTTGGACGCCATCGTTGACGCCACCGAGACCGAACTCGAGTCCGTCGACGACGTGGGCGCCACGCGCGCGAGGGAGATCCGCGAGGGTCTTCGCAATCTTCAGGAGGTCGACATCGTTGACCGCTAATCGTGAACCCGACGGCCGCCCAGCGGCCGTCTCTACAGAAGGAGGCCGCTATTCCTGAGCTAGCTACCGAGGAATCGATCGAGCTCGACGACGAGCTCGGCCCCGTCGAGTGCACCTACGACGTTGGGGACAACGTCGTCTATCCGCACCACGGGGCCGGGGTAGTGCTGAAGAAGGAGAGCAAGGACCTTCTCGGCGAGAAGCGGGACTACCTGACGATCAAGATCCTTCATAACGACATGACCGTCATGGTCCCCTGCGAGAACGCCCATCGGGCCGGCTTGCGGCGGGTGATCGACGGCGACGACGTCAAGAAGGTGATCGACGTGCTCACCGGCGAGGTCTCGGACATGCCGAAGAACTGGAACCGCCGGTTCAAGCACAACCGCGAGAAGATCAAGACGGGGGACGTCTTCGAGCTGGCCGAGGTGGTCCGCAACCTGGCGATTCGCGAGTGGGAGAAGGGGCTCTCCACCGGCGAGAAGCAGATGTACACGCGGGCGAAGAAGATCCTCGCGTCGGAGTTCATGTACGCCCTCGGCAAGGACGAGGAAGGCGCCGAGGCCTACCTGGACGATCTGCTGGAGGAGCGCTTCGGCGCCAAGGCGTCTGCCTAAAGCACCCAGCCCAGCAGCATCCGCCGTCATCGCGGCCGCCGGCTCCGGAGAGCGCCTCGGAGCGGGCGGCCCGAAGGCCTTCGTAGAGCTCGCCGGCCGCCCGCTCGTCGAGTGGTCGCTCGAGGCGTTCGCCCGGGCGGAGAGCGTCGGACCGGTGGTCGTCGCGGTGCCGCCCGGGAGCGAGGACGAGCTAGGCGACGGCGTGGTCGGCGTCGCCGGTGGCGAGCATCGCTCGCGGTCGGTGGCCGCGGCGCTCGAGAAGGTCGACACCGAGCTGGTCGCCGTCCACGACGCCGCCCGCCCGCTCGTCACCCCCGAGCTGATCGACGAGCTGGTGGCGAAGCTCGCCTCACGGCCCGACGCCGCCGGGGTGATCGCCGCGGCCCCGCTCACCGACACCGTGAAGCGCGCCCGCGAGCCGCGCCCACCGAAGGGCGAGATCGTCCGCGGCGGCCCGACCGTCGCCCAGACGGTCAGCCGCGACCACCTCTGGGCCGCTCAGACGCCGCAGGTCTTCCGGACCCAGGTGCTGCGCGAGGCCCTCGACGCCGATCCCCAGCGGATCGCGGCCGCCACCGACGAGGCGATGCTGGTCGAGAAGGCGGGAGGCAAGGTCCTCATCCATCCCGCGCCGGCTGAGAACCTCAAGGTGACGACCGACCTCGACCTCCGCGTGGCCGAGCTGCTCCTGAACCAGCGAACCCGCGCTTGAACACGCTATAGCGGAACAGAAACGGGTTCGTTGGGTGTCACATCGCAGGCCCGTTGCGGCACTTAGGAGATGTGATCGATCAGAACCCGGCGCAAATGCTGCGGCGCTCGACCAGCGAACCGGAAGTCTTCGCCGAGTTCTACAAACAGCATTTCGAGCGTGTCCTCGCCTACCTGGCACGGAGGGTGTGCGACGCGGATCTGGCGCTTGAGCTGACAGCCGAGACGTTTGCGCAGGCATACATGGCCCGTGGTCGCTTTCGCGCGGATCGGCGGGCCGAAGTTGAGGAGCTGGCGGACCTCGCGGGCCTTCGAAGCGCCCTCCGAACCGAGCTCCAGCGTGTCCGCCGCTCCCAGCGAGAGGCGCTGTGGCTCCGGGTGGTCGAGGAATTCTCGTACGCCGAGGTCGCCGAGCGCCTGGAGATTTCGGAGCAAGCGGCCCGAGCCCGCGTCTCGCGCGGCCTGCGCTCGCTTGCGGTCGCGCTGGGTGGCAACCCTACGTTTGAGGAGGTACGAGCATGACCGACAAGTTCGAGAAGCGGGATCGGCTGCCGGCGCTTGAACAGTTCCGCGACGAGCTCGGCGATGAGTTCGTCCGAGTGGCCCGCGCCCAGTTGGGGTCGCGTGTGGGCCGGCGGTTGCGACGTGGCGGTCTCGCCCTACTGGCCGCAGGGATCGTCGTTCCCGGTGCCATCGCCGCCGAAAGCGAGTTCGGCGGATCGGACACGCCGGTGCCGGTGCCAGCGCCAGCGCTCAGCCCTGACTCCACATGTCCCAAGGAAGTCCAAGACTTCCTCCGCGATATGCTGGCGGGGGAGAAGACGCTGTCGGATTATCAGCAGTCCCCGGGCTACCCCGTCGAGGGTTGCCCGACGGCTGAGGAGCTTCAGCCAATCCTCCAGGAGAAGAGTTCCAAGTGACGACGATGTCCTTAGCGACGCCGCGCCTGGAAGCTGTCCAGGATCGCCAGCATCTGCGAGATGGAGCCGTCCTCGCCAATGGCTGCGAAGGCATTGAAGTTTCGCCCCTCATCGCTGAAGACGTACACCTCGCCGTCCAGGTCCCGCGGGAGGCACTCGAATGAGCTGGGATGGAAGCGGAACCGGGCCGGTCTCTTTGGATACGGCTTATCGCCGGGCGGCCTGTGTCGCTCCATGACCGTGATGATTCCGTCCTCAGCTCCCATGTCCGAGTACGCCCTCTCAGGAAGCTGGCTACACCGCCCGCCTGGGAGCATGCGAAACGTTCCGACCGAGACGACCTCGTGGGGACTTACGAGGCGCGGCGTCAGCGTCTCCGATGCGACTCGCCACCCCGGCCTCAGCGTCATCTGGACACGTTCGACCTCGAGGCGGTTCGAGTTGGCCGCGGGACTCGAGCTGTTCGATCCCGAGTCGCCGCAGCCGGTGCTCAGGCTGAGTGTGATCAAGCCGAGAACGAGCGTGTTCCTCGCGCGCACGTTTGTCTTCTTCCGGTTCGCGGTCTGACACTCATACGGACTCTCGGGCCGATCCGGTCCCACCACCGCATCGTCGTGGCTAGAAAGCCCGATGCTGGCGACCTAAGATCGGTCCGTCGTGGGACGACTCGGCGGGTGCCTGCCCGCGGTTGCTGTGCTCGTGCTGCTTGTCACAGGCTGTGGCGGTCTGGCGAGCAGAGCAGTACGACCACCGACCAGGTTGCAAGCAACAACCTCCGGGCGATCAGAATCGGCGACCAGCGGGCGCTTCTCGCCTCCTCCCATCTCCATCTCTCCCCAGGAGCGAGGCTGGACGGAAAGCAGTTCGCCACGCTGCTCTGGCCGGCGACCAAGCGCACTCTCCAGGGGCGCTACGGGCTCTCGGGGCCGTTCTCCGCACAGCGCTTGCTGTCGTTCGCTCGCTCGATGGAGCGGGCGCGGGCAAGCGCTCCTGGGGGAAGGCGGCCGGGCTGCTGACGCCATCGCTGGTCGGGTTGCGTTGCCATGTACGTCGGAACTCGACCGGCGAAGTTGGTGTTGTGAAGGGAAGATGCTCGAGGCCAGCGATCACGAGTAGCGTTCAAGGAGATGCGCTCCTCCGAGCTCATCCCAACCACACTGGCCGGCGCCGGATGGCTCTCCATCTTGGTCTTGGTCGGGCCGGTGGCCTGGCCGCTGCTCGTCCTGTGGCTTCTCGCCATCGCGCTGGTTAGCTGGATCTCGTCGCGCGCTCCGTCCGGCCTGCGAATCGCGCTCGCTCTCCTCCTTGTCCCGCTCTGCGTCATCTTCACCTGGGAGGGCGGGCTCTTCTTTGCTCCTGCTGCGCTCGCATTCCTCGTGCTCGAGGCGTCTGAACGCTGCGGCGCTCGCCGCCGCATGAGGAACGCGCTCGGGTAACAGCGTGGCCAACGTCGTTCCGCCGAAGCCGACGTGCCGTCGATGCGGGGCGGTGATCAAGCCGGGGCAGCGTTGCCCGAGCTGCGGCAAGCGCCAGTGGCGGCTGTTCTTCGGCCTGCGGTCCTGGGTTCGCTACTGACGCGACCGCGGGTAGCATCGCGCCCCTGGAGATCTCTCGCAGCACAACGATCCAGCGACCCATCGCCGAGGTCTTCGAGTTCATCGCAGACCCTCGCAACGATCCGCGCTGGTGCCGGAAGGTCCGCAGCGTCGAGCAGGTCGACGGCGAAGGGCCGGGGCCGGGGAGTCGCTACTCCGTCGTTCACCGCCCCGTACCCCTTCGTCCCGAGCGGACGATGGACCATCGCTGCGTTGCCTGGTCGCCGCCTGCCGGGATCGAGTGGCTGGAAGACGACGGGACCGATACGTTCGAGGTGACCTACAAGCTGAAAGAGGTCGATGGCGGAACGCGGGTGACCCAGACGAGCAACGCCACGCTCGGTGCCGCGAAGCTGCTTCAGCCGATCTTCCGCGCGGGCATCGGCGCGGACATCGCGCATCAGCTCCGGGACCTCAAGGCGCTGCTCGAGTCCGGCGGCGCTGCACGATAATTGCGGCTCGAGGCCGGGGGCTGCGCCCTACAGATCCGCCTACGGATGGGGGGAGCCCCAAACGCGGTAGCCCCCCTCGAAGCGGGAGACCCAGAAGACCCCCTGGCCGAGGCTGGCGCTCCTGTTCCGTCCGTGGTCGAAGGCGCGCCGGTGGACGAAAACCACCTCGGTCCGATCGCCGATCCGCTTCCCGCACGCGAAGATCGCCTCCGTGCCCCGGACGCCCGCATGCGGTGCCGGTACGACTTTTGCCTCCGGCCTGAGCCTGGGCGCCTCGTGAGAGAGAACAAGCGCCTTTGCATGCCGGGCGGAGTCGCCGAGTAGCGGTAACGCGCCCAGCGCGCGCTGAGGGCAATTTGGCGAAGGCAGCCGCTCGACAACCGCGGCGTCTCCGGGGACGCGAGCTGTCGAGGGTCGGAAATCGACCCGCCACCCACCGGGCCGATGAATCAGGTGGAGGGCGCGGAGGCCATGGACGAAGCGTGGCCGGCAAGGGCGGCAGCCAAGTGTTGCCGTCGCGGTCGAGGCGTGCACCTTCAGCTTCGCGATCTTGAGGGGTGCTCCCTGATACCCGGCCGTGAACGCTTGAAAGTAGAGGGGGCATCCACGCTTCTTCACGACCGAGTCGGACGGCCGCGGCGCAGCGAGCATGAGTCGCATCACACGTTGCATGGCGCCCGACGTCATCAGGGAGCAGGCAACTTCCCCGCTCCCGCCGCGAGCCGAGCCGAGCCAGCGCGCCGCAACATGCTTCGCGCTCGACTTGCCGGGGGCGGCGGACTGCGAAGCGGCCGCGCTATTCGGTGCCTTGGTGCGGGCGGATGACCCCTCGTTGTGCTGTGGCGAGTTCGACGGCGCATTGCCGGACCCCCCACACCCGGCGGTGCTGACCAGGGAGATCAACAGTGTTGCGACTGAAAACCTCGTAGCCAGCATGAGCCGATGCTAGACACGTGCCGGCGGGGCGACAACCCGGCGGCCGCGCAGATCACGGTCGTTATTCTTCGCCGCCGAGCGATGAGGCTCGCTCCATAACCGCGGCTGCGGCCGCTGATGGCCTCTATCCCGTCAAACGACGAAGGAGATGCCATCCCGATGGAGCCGGTTCAACTCGCCGCGATCCTCGCCACCGTCGTCGTCGTCGCGAGCATGCTCTCGGTCGAGCTCGGGATCGCTGTCGCGCTGTTCGAGCTCGGTCTTGGGGTCGTGGTCGGCAACGTGTTCGACCTCCACTCTCAGGAGTGGCTTGACTTCATCGCCTCGTTCGCGTCCATCGTCCTCACCTTCCTGGCGGGCCTCGAGGTGGATCCCGGCGACTTTCGGGAGCGACTCGCAGCTTCGGTGAGCATCGGGCTCGTCTCGTTCGTCGGCCCGTTCGTTGTCGGATCGCTCGTCGCCTACGGACTCCTCGACTGGACGCTGAAGGCCTCGCTGATCGCCGGCACGGCCCTCTCCACGACGTCACTCGCGGTGATCTACGCCGTCCTGGTGGAGGACGGTCTCAACAACACGGAACTGGGCAAGCTCCTGATGAGCGCCACGTTCGTGACCGACATGGCGACGGCGGTCGCGCTGTCGGCGATCTTCATCAAGCCGAACCCGTGGTTTCCCGTGTTCATCGTCGTCTCGATCGGCCTGATGCTTGTGCTACCGAGGATTGCGCCGCCGTTCTTCCGCCGCTACGGCGACCGGGTGATCGAGCCGGAGATCAAGCTGGTCTTCGTGTGCCTGCTCGGGCTGATGGTTCTGGCCGACGCCTCGAACGGCCACGCCGTGCTGCCCGCCTTCATCCTCGGCCTGGTGATGAGCCGCCATTTCCAGCAGCACCGTTCGGAGCAGGAGCGACTTCGCGTCGTGGCCTTCGCGTTCCTGACCCCGTTCTTCTTCATCAAGGGCGGGCTGAACGTCTCCCTGGGCGCGGTGTTCGCGAACCTCGGCATCCTCGCCCTGCTGTTCGCAGCCAAGCTGATCCCGAAGCTCGGCTTGGTCTTCCCGCTCGCGCGGCGCCACATGCCGCGGCACGCGACCTTCGGCACGCTGTTGATGAGCACCGGCCTCACCTTCGGGACGATCGCATCGCTCTACGGTCTCACCGCTGGGATCATCGATGGCACGCAGTTCTCGCTCCTGGTCACCGTGGTCGTGGGGTCGGCGCTGATCCCCACCGCGATCGCCCAGACGTTCTTCGCTCCGATCGGCGATCTCGAGCGGCGCGAGCATCCCGTGCCCGCAGAGGAGTACGTGTGATGGGAGGCGGCTGGTGGAACTCGCTCGCCGGGTTTCGCTAGCTTGTTGGGTCTCGCGCAGGCCAAGCCCAGGGAGACGTTTTTGTCGATAAAGCGATTCTTGATGACCGCTGCCGCCGTTTGCGCGCTCGCATTTGCGAGCGTTGCGCTGGCGGGAACTCAAACCGATGAGTACGTCGGCACGATCGAGCCCGACAACCACATGAAGTTCGAGACGCTCGTCAGGCACGGCGTGATCGAGAAGGTGGAGAACTTCACCTGGCGGAAGGTGAAGGTCCACTGCACCGAGGGCCCCGTGATCGCCGACGGCAGCTTCGACGATCCCATGCGTGTCACGGACCGGAGGTTCCACGGCACGCTCGTCGGCCCCGACGGGGCGAAGGTCCACGTCACGGGGCGGTTCAGGCACCACGACAGGAGGGCGACTGGGACCTTCCGCATCCACGGCGACATCAGCGACGTGCGGACGGACTGCCACACGGGTGGGCGCGACTGGACGGCGCGCCGGATCTAACGCAGCGAGCGCACCCCGACCCTCAGCGCCGAAGCAGGACCCACACTAGCGCCGCCGCGAAGCCGATCTGGCCGAAGCCGAGCGCGGTGCCGAAGTTGGCGGCGCCCAGCGCCGCGGCGATCGCGCTCGTCAGGACGAAGGCGCCGGCGAGGATCGCGAGACCGCGCAGCGTCGGGCTCAATCCGGCATCCCTCAAAGGCGCGACGCCTGGCCGCCCGCCCGCGCCGCCGGCCGGCCGCGGCGGCTTTCTCCAAGCGGCAGCCCGCCGGCCTCACGCGATTCGTCGTGCAGGTGCGCGAGGCGCCGGCGCACGTAGAGGCGGCGCTGGATGAACAAGGTGCCGATGCCCGCGAGCAGGATCGCGGTGAGGTTCAAAGAGAGCTGCTCAATGGCGCCGACCCACTCGTGCCAGTCGCCCAGCGCCGCGGCGACACCGATGTTCGCGGCGGCCGGGATCGTCGTTACGGAGATCAGGACCCCGATCAGGGCTCCGGACTTCGTCGATGTCAGGGAGAGCACGCCTGCCATCCCGGCGAGATAGGCCACCACGAAGCTCCAACCGTTGGGGGCCGAGATGAATTGGGTGAACGGGTGGCCCTGTTGGCTGAAGTCGCCGGGGACCGCGCCGACCGCGTTGATGAAGAGGGCTACCAGGAACGTGATCGTGACCCCGAGCGGAAACCCGACGGCCAGGGCGGCGAGCGAGCGTTTGAACAGATGCCGCCTCCTTTGGACCGCCGCCACGCAAAGGCCCGCGATGGGACCGAACTCGGGCCCGACGATCATCGCGCCGATGATCAGGATGAGCTGGTCGGTGAGGATGCCGACCATCGCGATCAGCATCGCCAGGACCATGAAGGCGAGGAAGCTCGCGGACAGCTCGACGTTCTCCGAGGTCCGCGACTCCACCTCCTCCCAGACCACCGCGTCAGAAGGCATCCCGGCGGCCGCCTTCTCGGCCGCGATCGCCGAGTCGGAGACCTGCGAGTCGATCATCTCCAGCGCGATCGAGCCCTCGTGGTCGATGTTCAGCTCGCGCAGGTCGGAGATGATGACGCTCGCATCCTCGCGGGCGACATCGCAGAGGATCACGTCGCCCTCCGGACGGCGGGCGGCACGCTCGAGGTAGATCAGGTTGGCGACCGAGGGCGTGGAGTTGAGCAGGTCGAGCGCATGCTCGGCCTGATAGCTCGGCACCACGATCCGCAGGTGGACCACGCCCGGTTAGCGTACAGGCGCCGTGCTGACGGACTATCACGTCCACCTGCGACTCGACGAGGACACGGGCCCTCCCGAGCGCCATGCGTTCACGCCCGAGAACGTGGAGCGCTACGTGGCGGCGGCCGAGGAGGCGGGGATCGACGAGCTCGGCTGCTCCGAGCACGTCTATCGCTTCAGGCAGGCTCTGGATCTGTGGGGCCACCCCTTCTGGCAGCAGCAGGCGCGCGACGACCTGGATGCCTACTGCGATTTCGTCGCCACGACGCCGCTCCGATTGGGCCTCGAGGTGGACTTCGTGCCGGGCGCCGAGGACCGGACGGCGAACCTTCTGGAGGGCAGGGAGCTCGACTACGTGATCGGCTCGGTTCACTTCATCGGCGATCGGGCAGTGGACCACGCGGGCTGGGACGTCTGGGAGGAGTGGGGAGACGCCGATGCGGTATGGCGAAGGTACTTCGAGACCCTGGGGGAGGCGGCGGCCAGCGGCCTGTTCGACATCCTGGCTCACCCGGACCTGGTGAAGATCTGGGGGAGGGCTCGGCCTGCCCCCGAGCGCGACCCGCGCTTCTACTACGAGCCGGCCGTGGAGGCAATCTCAGACAGCGACGTCGCGGTCGAGGTCTCGACGGCGGGCTTGCGAAAGCCGGTGGGTGAGATGTACCCGGCGCCGGCCTTCGCGGGAATGTGCGTCGAGGCCGGCGCGGCCTTCACGCTGTCCTCCGACGCGCACGCGCCGGCCGACGTCGGCCACGGCTATGAGCGCGCGGTGGACGAGATGCGCGACTGGGGGATCCAGCAGATCGCGGTGTTCGAGGGCCGCGAGCGCCGCATGGAGCCACTCGGATGAGCGTCCGCGTCGGGATCGGATACGACGCGCACCGATTCGCCTCGGGCCGGAGGCTGATGCTCGGCGGCGTCGAGATCGCCCACGAGCGGGGCCTCGAGGGCCACTCCGACGCCGACGTCGTGATCCACGCGGTGATCGATGCCCTGCTCGGAGCCGCAGGCCTGGGCGATCTCGGCACCTTGTTTCCGCCCGAGGAGGAGCGGTGGGGGGAGGCGGACTCGATGGACCTGCTGCGCGTTGCGCTGGGCAACCTGCCCGGGCGGACCGTGAACGTGGACGCCACGGTGGTCTGCGAGGAGCCGAGGATCGCTCCCCACCGGGCGGAGATGGAGCGCAACCTGGCCGAGGCGCTGTCGGCGAGCGTGAGCGTCAAGGCGACGACCAACGAGGGCATGGGCTGGATCGGTCGCGGGGAGGGGATCGCGTGCGTGGCGGTAGCGCTGGTCGAGCTCGATTAGCCGGGGATAAGCTAGGGCCGTGGTTCGCTCGCTAGCGGGAAAGCTCTCCGCCGAGACCTTGACGGGTCCGATCAGCAGCGTGGGCCGCCGGATCAAGCTCGGACACCTGGGCGCGCTGAGCGAGGTGCCGTTCAACCTGAAGACGCTCATCGAGGCGGGGATGGTGCGCCCGGTTCGACCGGACAAGCTGGCGTTGATGCTGCGGGTACTGGCGCGCTGGGGAGCGTCGCCGGCGGCGGCGATCGCGGCGGCCTCGATCAATACCCCGGAGCGGACGGTGCTCGTCGACGAGATCGGGGAGCTGAGCTGCGCCGAGGTGCATCGACGCTCCAACGCCATCGCGCGCGGGTTCGCGGCCGAGGGGGTCGGAGAGGGCGACGGCGTCGCGATCATGTGCCGGAACCACCGGGGTTTCGTCGAGGCGACGCTCGCCGTGTCGAAGCTGGGAGCGAACGGGCTGTACCTGAACACGGCGTTCGCCGCGCCCCAGCTCGCCGACGTCGTGGAGCGCGAGGAGCCCATGGCGCTCGTCTACGACGAGGAGTTCTCGGAGCTCCTCGAGCAGGCCTCGGAGGCCGGCAAGGACATCGGGCTCAATCGCTTCGTCGCCTGGCGCGAGAAGGAGGACAAGCAGGAGGGTGACGACGTTTCACTGGACGAGCTGAAGGAGTCCAACAGCGACGAGGACCTCGATCCCCCGGAGGAGTCCGGCCGCTTCGTGATCCTGACCTCGGGGACGACTGGGACGCCGAAGGGTGCCCAGCGCGCGGGGCCGGACACGCTAAGCCCGCTCGCGGCGATGCTCTCGAAGATCCCCTTGCACTCGGAGGAGTCGACGATGATCGCGGCGCCGCTCTTCCATTCCTGGGGCTTCGCGCACTTCACGTTCGGTCTCGCGCTCAACTCCACCTTCGTGTTGCGGCGCCGCTTCGACCCCGAGGACACGCTTCGAGCCACCGAGGAGAGCGGGGCCACGGCCCTCGCCGTCGTGCCGGTGATGATGCAGCGGATCCTGGAGCTGCCGCAGGAGACCCTCGACGAGTACGAGCTGCCGAACCTGCGCGTCACGGCGGCCAGCGGCTCGGCGCTCCCAGGCGAGCTGGCCACCAAGTGGATGGACACCTTCGGAGACAACCTCTACAACCTCTACGGGTCCACCGAGGTCGCCTGGGCGACGATTGCGACGCCCGAGGACCTGCGGGCTGCCCCCGGCACCGCGGGCCGCCTGCCGCGCGGCACCGTGGTGCGGATCGTGGACCAGGACGGCAACGAGGTCGAGCCGGGGAAGACGGGCCGGGTGTTCGTCGGCAATGAGATGGCCTTCGAGGGCTACACGGGCGGCGGTGGCAAGGAGGAGCTGGACGGCCTGCTGTCGTCCGGCGACGTCGGCCACTTCGACGGGGAGGGAAGGCTGTTCATCGACGGCCGCGACGACGAGATGATCGTTTCGGGCGGCGAGAACGTGTTCCCGCGCGAGGTCGAGGACCTGCTCTCGGACCACGACGGCGTCAAGGAGGTCGCCGTGATCGGCGTCGACGACGAGGAGTTCGGCCAGCGGCTCAAGGCCTTCGTCGTTCCCAACCACGGCGCCGATCTGAGCGAGGAGGAGGTCAAGGGCTACGTGAAGTCCAACCTCGCCCGCTACAAGGTGCCGCGAGAGATCGAATTCCTGGACTCGCTGCCGCGCAACGCCACTGGCAAGGTGCTCAAGCGCGAGTTGGCCTGACGTTTTCCCTGCTCCTCGCGGGGTAGCCGCGAGGGGAAGGCAAGCCAAAGGAGGTGGGGTATGCCACCCCGCGGAGTGAAGAAGGGCACCAAGCGGGCCCGCCAGTACGAGCACGTCAAGCGAAGCGAGCGAAAGCAGGGTCGCTCGGAGGGCCGCGCCAAGGAAATCGCGGCGCGAACGGTCCAGAAGGAGCGCGCCCGCTCCGGTGAGTCGCGGCAGCGCTCGCGCACCTCGACGCGCGACATCTCGTCCGGACGCCGCGGCGGACAGCGCTCGGGCAGCGCCGGGCCGCGCGGGCGAACGCGCGACCAGCTCTACAACGAGGCGAAGAAGCTCAACATCTCCGGGCGCTCGCGCATGAACAAGCGCCAGCTCGTGGCGGCCGTCAACCGCAAGAAGAGCAGCTAGTCCGTGAAGCGCGCCGCCTCTTCGGAGCCGGCCGTCGCATCGCCGGCGCTGTAGGAGTGGGCGCCGGCGCCGGCCAGGGCGCCGCGGTCGACGATCAGGTACTCCTCGCGTATCGGGCGTCCGTCGAACCAACACTCGAGAATCTCGCGGACGCCGGCCGCGTACCGTGCCTGAGCCGAAAGGCTCGTCCCGGAGACGTGGGGAGTCATGCCGTGATGAGGCATCGATCGCCAAGGGTGGTCTCTGGGAGCGGGCTGAGGGAACCACACATCGCCGGCGTAGCCGGCGAGCTGCCCGCTCTCCAGCGCCCGGGCGATCGCATCCCGATCGCAGATCTTGCCGCGCGCCGTGTTCACCAGGTAGGCACCCCGCTTCATCTTGGCGATGAGCTCGTCGTCGAACATGTGCTCCGTCTCGGGGTGAAGCGGCGCGTTGATCGTCACCACGTCGCACACGTCCACGAGCGACTCGGGCGTGGGGTGGTAGGTGACGTCCAGCTCCTCCTCCACGGCCTCCGGCAGGCGGTGGCGGTCGGTGTAGTGCAGCCCGACCTCGAACGGCTTCAGGCGGCGCAGCACGGCGGAGCCGATGCGGCCGGCGCCGAGCGTGCCCACCTGCATTCCCTCTACGTCGTAGGAGCGCGACACGCAGTCGGCGATGTTCCAGCCGCCGTCGACGACGACCTGGTAGGAGGGGATGTAGTTGCGGACCAGCGCCAGGATCATCATCACCACGTGCTCGGAGACGCTGATCGAGTTGCAGTAGGTGACCTCCGCGACCGTTACCCCACGCTCCATCGCGGCCCCCAGATCGACGTGGTCCGAGCCGATGCCGGCAGTGATCGCCAGCTTCAGGTTCGGGGCATTGGCAATCCTGTCGGCGGTCAGGTAGGCGGGCCAGAAGGGCTGCGAGATCACGATCTCGGCCTCGGGGAGCTCACGCTCGAAGACCGAGTCCGGTCCGTCCTTGTCCGCGGTCACGACGAACCGGTGCCCTTGTTCCTCCAGGAACTTCCTCAGTCCGAGCTCCCCCGAGACGCTGCCCAGCAGCTCGCCCGGGGAGAAGTCGATCCGCTCCGGAGTGGGCGTCGTCTGACCATCGAAGTAGCGCTCGATCTTCGGAATCTCGTCGCGCGGGTAGGCCGGCGGATAGCCGTCGACCGGATCGGCGTAGAGGACGCAGACGATCTTCGCCATGTGTTCGAACCTCCAGGTATTGCTGGCAGGGTTAACCGAAGGCAGTTTCGCGCTCATGCCTGCGATGCGCCGCCTCGGCGCGCATGCGTTCGTGCTCCACCTGGCGCTTGAGCTGCTGCAGGGAGCGGCGCATATGGTCGCCAAGCTGCGGGGCGGCGACCAGCTCCGCGATCCAGCCGGGGATCCCCGAGCCGGCGACCCCGTAGGCGAAGCGAAGCTCGACCCTGGTGCGGCCGTCGGGGAGCTCGCGGAGGCGCCAGCGTCCGCGCTGGTCGACGCCCAGCACCGAGCTCCACGCCATGTCGCGCTCCTCATGCCACTCCACCATCTCGATCAGCCCGCCGACCTCCGCAGAGCCCACCCTGATCAGCATCCGGTAGCGGGCGCCGAGGCCGGAGCGCGTTTCGCCCGCAACCTCCCAGCGGGTGATCCCGGACATGAAGTGGAGGTAGTTAGAGGGCTCGGCCAGGTAGTCCCAGACGAGCTTGCGCGGGGCGGACACGACGATCGACTCATTCAGGCGCACCGGCGCTCCTAGCCGATCACCGGAAATCGCCGCTCGGCCGCCAGCGAGTCGAGCGTCTCCTGCATCAAGGTGGTGACGTAGTCGTAGACCTCGTCGAGGTCCGGGTCGTCGCCGAAATGCTCGCGCACGTGGATCGGCGGCAGGACCTCGACGGTGAGCTTGGCCGGGAGCGGGAAGTGGCCGAGGAAGTCGCCCACGTTGAGCCCCCACGGCAGCGCGATCGAGATCGGCAGCACCTTGAGCCGAAACAGGCGGTCGAGGCGCAGGCCTCGCGCGAGCCAGGCCCCGCGGGTCAGGAACAGCGCCGTCTCCTGGCCACCGGCGGCGACCACGGGGACGATCGGCACGTCCGCGTCGAGCGCCAGGCGGATGAACCCCTTGCGGCCGGCGAAGTCGATCTTGTGACGCTCCCAGCTGGGCCGGTGGACCTCCCAGTCGCCCCCGGGGTAGACGAGGAGCGCGGCCCCGGCCTCGAGCGCCTTGCGCGAGTTCTCGGGCGACGCCGCGACCGTACCGCCGCTACGCAGGAGGCCGCCGGTGGGCAGCGCCATCACCAGGTTGTGCGCAAGCTGGTGGAAGGGGCGCTCGACGCCGAAGTAGGTCGAGAAGGCGAGGCTGAGGAGAAAGGTGTCGGGGGTGACGTTGCCGCCGGAGTGGTTGCCGACCATCAGCACCGGGCCCTCCTCGGGAATGCTGCCGAGGTTGCGGACCTCGCCCCGGAACCACAGGCTGGCGATCAGCCACAAAAGCGGCAGTCGCTCGCGCAGCAAGTCCGGGTCGCGATCGTCGAGGTCTGCCCTCAGGCGGCTCCGAGCCCCGTCGGCGAGCTGTCCGCCGAGGCTGCCGGCGGCGTCCCGGCCCGCCCGCGCGAGGCCGCCGACCACGCTCTGACCGGCGCGGGCGAGACCCCCACCGGCACGCGTCAGGCCGTCGCCCAATCCGCCCACGTCTGCCAGCGAGGTCACTCGGTCACGCAGCGAGCCGTTGCCGCCCGCCGCCTCCCTGCCGCCGTTGCGCTTCGCCCGCTCGGCGAAGGTCGCCTGGTCAGCCATCGCGACGATTCTAGTTGCGCCTAGAGGGCGACGCGGCCGAACAGCGCCCGGGAGCGGCGTCGCGCGGGCTCCGCGGAGGCTGCGGTATGCGCCTCGATGTGGCCCCGGATGAGCTCGTTCGCGCGCTCGGGGAGCTCGACCTGCGGCACGTGGCCGCACTCCGGCAGCACCACCTGGCTGGCGCCCGGCAGGACGTCCGCGACGTGCCGGGAGAACGACGCCGGCACCAGCCGGTCGCTGTCGCCCCAGATGAACATCGCGGGTGGCCGAAGGTCCGCGAGCCGCGTCCACAGTCCGCGCTCGCCGTGCGGCCTGTCCAGGTAGACGTTGCGCGCAGCCGCAAAGAACGCGATCCGTGCCGAGCGCGAGCGGTACGTGCGGCAGAACTCGTCCGCGGCGATGTCGGCGGCCGCGGGATCGAGGCGCTCGGGCCTTGCGAAGAGCCCCCAGAAGTGCTCGCGAACGCGGGCCGCGCGCAGGGGGTGGGGGATCGCGGCAAGCTCTGGTCTCAGCAGTCTCACCAGTGGCACGAGCTCGCGCCGTCGCAGGAAGGCGAGCGCCGGCGCCAGGAGAATCACCGACTCGACCCGCTCCGGCTCGCTGAGCGCCAGCTCCAGCGCGATCCGTCCCCCCATCGAGTTGCCCACCACATGCGCGCGATCGATGGCCATCGCGTCCAGGTAGCCGAGCGTCGCTCGCGCAAAGTACCGGGCGTCGTAGGCGGCCCGTGCGGGCTTGGACGAGGAGCCGAACCCCGGCAGGTCGATCGCATGGACCGTGTGATCGGGGGTCAGCGCCGAGACCGTCTCGAAGAAGGACGTCTTGTTCGAGCCCAGGCCATGGAGGCAGAGGACCTGCTCGCGCCCGTGTCCCGCGATCAGGCTCGAGATCGTGGCGCCGCGGATCTCCACCTCCGAGACGCGGACGAGGGCCGGGCGGCCTCCGGGCAGCCGGAACAGCCCTTCGAAGCCGAGCGCCAGATCGAGATTTCCCCGCGCGTGCAGGCGGCGCTGGGCGAATGCGTCGAGTCCCGAAAGGCGTCCCTCCCGCAGCGCCAGCCAGGTGGCGGCGTCGGTGCCGATGACCACGTCCGGCTCGCGGACGAGCGAGGTCCGCACCTCGCAGCGCTCGCTGCACGCCCTGACCTCCCACGTCCTGCCGACGTCGCCAAGCCGCACCTGGAACGTGGCGTCGAACCCTGGATCGGCCCCGAGGTAGCGCCCCGGCAGCGAAGCAAACGCCTCCTCGACGCGTCGCAAACGCTGCTCCTGAAGCGAGACATAGCCCATGCGGGGCGGCCAACGCTATCGGGGGCGGCAGCCGTTTCCGGGAGCGAGCCTCGTTGCGATCTCGCAAATTGCGAGGTCGGTTTGCCGTGGCTACCGGCGCACGACGGCCTCAAATGTGCAAACGTGCACGCTTACACCGATCCGTGTCGTATTGGAGGAGGCTTTGCGGCTGAAACGGTCGCTCGTTGGGAGTGTCTTGCTGGTTTCGTTGGCCCTGGGCGCTTCCGGGCTCGCGCCCGGCGCTGCGGGCGGCGCCGGCGGCCTTGCCGCCGATCCGAACCTCGCGGCCACCTCTGAGTCCCGGCCCTGCGCCTACGAGGGGAACGATCCCTACGAGAAGAGGATCTACCGCTGGGAGGGTTGGAAGGGCCCGGACTACGTGCGGTACCCCGGAGCCTGTGAACGGCTGCACTTCGCCTATGGGCCGATCGTCGTAAAGCCCGGCCAGAACGACGTGCTGGTGGGGGCAGTCGCGATCGAAAAGCCGACCGAGGACGGTTACATCACCCGCTTCAGGCCGGACCTGGTGGAGGCCGATGGAACGGTTCCCTCGATCTCGGAAGTGCACCTACACCACGGCACCTGGCTCTCCTATCCCGACTACGGCAGTGGACCGTTCTTCGCCGCCGGCGAGGAGAAGACCTCCGCCCCGTTCCCCAAGGGCTACGGAATGCCGATCAAGGCCTCCGACCAGTGGTTCCTCCTCTACATGGTGCACTCCGAGACCGCGCAACCCGACGTCGTCTACATCACCTACGACATCGACTTCGTGCCCGAGGACAAGGCGGAGGGTCTAGGACTCAAGCCCGCCTACCCGATCTGGCTCGACGTACGCCCTTCCGGCTACCCGGTGTTCAACGTCCAGCGCGGATTCGGCGGCAAGGACGGCACCTGCACCTGGCCGAAGCAGAAGTGCGCCGCGTTCGATCCCTGGGGAGAGAGGGCTGTCGGTCAGGGCAAGCCCGGAAACGGGATCGGCACCGATTGGACATTCCCCGCACCTGGCGAACGGCTCGGCCGTGCCGGGCCATTTACCGGGGGGACGCTGATCGGGATCGGCGGCCACCTCCACCCGGGCGGGCTCAGAAACGAGATCGACCTGGTGCGCAACGGCAGGTCGAAGCGGATCTACACGAGCGATGCCGTCTACTGGAATCGCGACCACCCCAGCCGCCCCGGCGGGCCCCCCACCTCGTGGGATTTCTCGATGAAGGTCACGGGCCTGCCCCGCTGGGCCGTCCGGGTGAAACCGGGCGACGTCCTGAGAAGCAACGCCACCTACGACACCACACGCCAGTCGACCTACGAAAACATGGGGATCGCGGTCACGCTGCTGGCCCCGGACGACTCCCGTGGCAAGCCCACGGCTCCGGGCCTCAACCCCTTCAAAGCGCCGGCCGACAGGTCGGGAGGCTGTAGGTCGGGTGGGCTCGAGGGCAGTCCGCGCACGCTCTGCGACAAGGGCGTCGTCACCCACGGACACCTGCCCGAGTCGGAGCAATTCGGCGGACCCGGCGGCAAGTGGAAGGCGAAGCGGGGTGGTCAAACCAGCCAGGTAGCGATTGCCGACTTCCAGTACCTGCCCGGCGATCTTTCGCAGACCTCGACGACCGGGGTGCCCACCGTGAAGCTGGGGAGCGCATTGACGTTCACGAATACGGAAGGCAGCGCGATCTATCACACGGTGACCTCGTGCGCCTTCCCGTGTCTCGGTGAGATCGGCAACGCCTTCCCGCTGGCGAACGGGAAGACCAGCCACGGGCGCGCGATCGACTTCGATTCGGGCGAGCTCGGCATCGGCGCGCCCGAGATTGGACCCGCGAAGCAGACTCTTACCTGGTCCTTGCCGGTGACCCGAAAGGCGGGCTACAGGCCCGGCGAGACCGTCACCTACTTCTGCAGGATCCATCCATTCATGCGAGGTGCATTCGAGGTGACCAAGTGATCAACTGGAAGCGTCACGGTCCAGGCCTCACGTCGAGCCCGTATCGGTTCTCCTGGGAGGAGATGTCCGAGGACCTGCCGGTGGACGTGATGCCGTGCTCGAACGAGGAGTATCTCCCGCCTCCGCCGAGCAAGAGGCAGCTGGCGATCATGAGGCTCGCGGACGCGGAGACGGAGCGTTGGCGCCGGAAGTTCAGCATGTCCCGCGCGCAGTTCGTGCGCACCGCCGCGGCGACGGCGATCGGGTTCTGGGCGATCGACGCGTTGAGCCCCGGGTTGTGGGGCAACTACGGCTGGGCCCACAACACCGCCACGACGGACGCCTGCGACCTGCAGTGGGACGGCAAGAAGGGACTCCAGACCCTGCACAACCTCGCCGGTGAGTTCATCTTCGACGTTCAGTCACACCACGTCGACCCGGACGGCATGTGGCGGGTCACCAATCCGGCGATCCACGCCTTCTTCGCCGCCGTGTGGCCGCAGTCCTCGGCGGCCACGGGCGATCAGCCCGGCGTCCGCGAGGATGGCTCGATCCGCGGCGGCGGGGCCGGAGAGATCGACCCGATCGAGAACCTGTCGCGCTACCACTACCTGAAGGAGCTGTTCCTCGACTCGGCGACGACGATGACCGTGCTGTCGTGCGTACCAACGTCGCCCGACACGAACAACCCGCTCCCGCTCGCGGAGGCGGCGCTCACGGTGCACACCGTCAACGACCTGGCGCGCTCCCAGCGATCGATCATGCACGCGTTCGTGATGCCCAACCGAGGCTCCGCGGGCCACAACAGCCCGAACATGAAGCCTCTCTATCTCGACGAGGAGCTCCAGCTGATGATGGAGCGGGCCCACCAGTACCGCGGAATTCTCCGCGGCTGGAAGACCTACTGCCCGTGGGGAGACGTCCCCAATGCCAGCGGCTGGTTCCTGGACAGCGACACCGGGATGGCCTTCCTGGAGCAGGTCCGCAAGGTCAGCAAGGCCGTGCCGGAGGTGCCACCGCTGGTCGCCTCGCACAAGGGGTTCGCGCTGCCCGGATTCGACCAGAGCGCCGCCACCCCCCGCGACATCGGGCCCGCCGCGCGCCAGTTCCCCGACGTCAACTTCCTCGTCTACCACTCGGGGCACGACATCGGCGACGCGCAGCGGCGCTATGCGGGAGACGCCAAGGCCCGCTCCGACTCGAATACGGTCGACGCGCTGATCAAGAGCCTGCGCGAGAACGACTACGACTCGAGCAGATTCAGGCGCAAGGGCCAGAGGTTCGGCAACGTCCCGAACGTGTACGCGGAGCTCGGATCCGTGTGGCGCGACGTCATGCACGACCCGGACCAGTGCGCCCACCTGCTGGGCAAGCTGATCAAGTACGTAGGCCCGAAGCGGGTCGCCTGGGGCACCGACAGCCTGTGGTACGGGTCACCGCAGGCCGAGATCGTCGCGCTGCGCCGCTTCGAGTTCAGCGAGCGCGCCAAGGAGTTCTACGGGCTCCCGCACGGCCTCGAGGGCGACGTCGAGGACCCGACCCGCAAGGCCCCGCGGCCCGAGCGGACGATCCGCAACGCGATCCTCGGCCGCAATGCCGCGCGGGCCTACCGGATCGATCCCGACGCCCGCCGGCACGAGATCGCCTGCGACGCCGTGAACGGGCTCCGGCAGCACGGCTACCTGAGCGGTGCGGGAACGGAGCTCGAGTCCGCACCCCTCGCCTCGAACACGGCGCCGGGCCCCCGCACCCGCCGCGAGGTTCTCAAGGCGCTGCGGGAAAACCCCTGGTCTCCATGAGCCTGCGCCGTGCCGTTCTCGTCGCTGCCGCCGCAATCCTGGCGCTGCTCGGGTTCGGGGCGCAGGGAGCGGAGGCGACGGAGCACTGCGGCAAGGCCAACGCGCCCGGAGGCGAGTGGCCGAGCTACGGGCACGATTACGCAAACACCCGGTACCAGCAGCAGGAGCACGTGATCTCGCCGGCGGACGTGCCCCTGCTGTCCCCCGCCTGGACCGTGTCGACGGTCGACGCCGGCGGAAAGGGCGACATCACCGGGACTCCGATCGTCGCCTTCGGCTGCGTCTACGTGGCGACGAACCGCGGGTGGGCGTTCGCCTTCAACGCCGACACAGGCAAGCGGGTATGGAAGGCTTCGGTGCCCTA
>Ga0137373_10001013_pt1 | contig 29897 bp, 24 predicted proteins | sample SagtaG_5_FD_104912 | JGI IMG/M metagenome (GOLD analysis project Ga0137373, IMG submission 104912) | Vadose zone soil microbial communities from Sagehorn Ranch, Mendocino, California, USA - Sage1_R_80_16 metaG | ecosystem: Environmental > Terrestrial > Soil > Vadose zone | place: USA... | reverse complement strand
GTGCGCAGGCTGTAGTACCGTCGCCCCGAGCTTACTCAGGAATCCGGTCGAGCCGCCGGCTCGCGGCTCGGTGAACCGGCCTCGACCGCGAGCCTGATTCCCTCGCTGCGCTCTCGCTCCCGCAGCGCGAGCCTCCTCCCCTCTGGGAGACTTCTCGCGCTGCGACGAAACGCCGAAGAGCTGTGTGCGCGTAGACTCCAGGGTCATGGTGTTGCGCAGGTGTCTCTTCGGTCCTCGTGCCGGGGAACGCGGCCGCGCGGGGATGATCGTCGCCCTTCTCCTCCTCCTATTGTTCGGCGGCGTCGCGCTCTTCCTCGTCCCCCGGCAGTCGAAGCTGGCGTCGGATAGGCGCGAGCTGATGACCCGCTTCATGGAGCAGGACTACACCTGCTGCGACTTGAGTGTGGCCAGACGCGAGCCGCGCTGCGAGGAGATCCTTCGGGGCATCGGCGAGCTCGCTCGAGGGGGGGCCCACTCGGAGTTCACGGTGCCCGCCGGCAATGCGCTCGCCCGCTGCCCCTCGGCCGATCTCATGGGATTTGCGGGCGACCCGGCTGCCCTGCGCCAGCCCATCCCGTTTCTCTCCGTGAAGCTGCAGGCGCGGAATCCCGCAGTCGCCAGAAGGGCCGCACGCCTGCTCGTCTCCGACAACACTCTGGCGCGCGAGATCGCTCAAGGCGTCCAGCACGGTACCGGTCCGGTCTGCTGGGGAGCGACAGCGGCGCCCGCACCCCCTTCCGATGCTGCGGCAAAGCCGCAATGCCCGCACGCGCCGGAGCTGGTCGACGCGGTCGCCGCGCTTTTCGTGGACGAGAAAGAGCCCGAAGCCGACCGGCAGAAAGCCGCCGCGACGCTCGACTTGCTCGGCGAGGCGGCGGCTCCCGCGGCACCGGCTCTGGCGGGCGCGCTCGAAAGCCCCAAGCCCGCCATCCGCAGCCTGGCGGCCTCGACCCTGGCGGGAATCGGTCATTCGGCCGTCGCGGAGCTGCCCGCCTTGAAGCGCCTCGCGCGCCGGGAGCCGGTCCCCGGTCTTCGACAGGAGATGCTCGCGAGTTTCGCCCGAATCGACGCCGAAGCCGGATGCTGTTACGCCTTGTTCCACGAGCCGGATCCCCTATGCGCCGAAACGCTGGCTGCAATCGTCCGCCGGCGCCGGCTTCGCGCAGCTCGATCTTGTCGCGGCACTTCCGGAAGGCATGCCAGCCCGACGTGTTGACGTGGACACCTTCATGGGGAATACGGTCGCAGTCTTCCGGGCGGCCGGTCGCCACCGCGGCGTCCTTCCAGCACTCGAAGAGCTGATGCTGGAAGTTGTCGGACAACTGGCGGTTCCTCACGTTCTCGCAGAGATCGGGATTGCGGGTCTTGACGGCCAGGCGATGGAAGCAGGCCGCGCGGGATGCCGTTTCAGTCACGGCCTCGCAGCCGGCGGCGTCGCTTCGGGCGATCGCGACGCAGGCCTTGTACCGCTGTCTGGCCGTCTCGGTCTTCTGATCGCGGATCTTCTCGCAGGGCGCCGCGTCGCCGCTGACGGCGGCGGCATCCAGGTAACAATCCATTTGCATGGCCGGCTGTGTGACGCCGTCGCAGAGCCGACCCTGGCCGGCCGACACGGCCACCCGGCGAAAGCAGCCTGCGCGCGATTCCGCCGGCATCTCCCCGCAGAAGAAGAGGTCCTTGTGCTCCGCGGCAAAGTCGCTCAAGCACGCCAGATCCGCGCCCTCGAAACGGCGCAGCGCCTCGCAGAACCTCAGTTCTCTGCAGTATTTCTGCCGCGCGGCCTCGACGTTGCGTTCCTCGGCGGCCTGGCCGGCGGCGCTGAAGCCGGAAGCCGCCGGGGGCTTGCCGGCCTCCGTCTTGCCCCATCGTTCCCGGACGAATTTCACGAGGACGAGGCTCAAGCCGACCGCGAGCACGACGCCGCTGACGACGGCGATGAGCGACGCTTTGCCGGACGACCGACGGCCGACCGACCTGGAAGGGAGTCTCACCCGGCTTTCAACGCCCCATCACCGAATCATTGAAGGGATTGCGAACGAGAACGCCAGCGTAGCGCTGGCCGTCGTTCAAGTCCTCGGTCCAGAGGACGTGGCAGTCCATGCGTCGGGCACTCTGAACGATCATGGCGTCCCAAAGGGAGATGTGAAGGTCCTGGTGGAGAGCAATGGCGGACAAGAGATCGCCCTTGCCCGGGGCGTGCAGGTTCCATTCCGAAAAGTACGCGACTTTCTCCGCCGCGTCCGCTGACGAGAGCGGCGGACGGAGTCTTCTCGTGACGATCGCGAAAAACTCCTGAAGGACCTGAAGGCTCAGACAACCGGAGCGCTGTTTCCACAGGTCGTCCAGCAGAGTTTGCGATCTCGGGCGCTTTTCGCCGGCCGTCTCGTCGAACGAATAGATGAGAATGTTCGAGTCGACGAACTGGCGCTGCGGCTCAGCGACGCTCATGAAGCTCGTCGCGCGTCCAGGTCGCCTTGCCGTGGGTTCCGAGCTTGCGAGGATGTTTCATGTCCTCTCGCCACCGGCGATACGCCCGCTCGTAGCTGTCGCCGCTGCGAAGCGCGTCCTCCATCAGCTCGCGCAGGAGTGCGGAGACGGACTTCTCTCTATCCAGAGCGAGGCGTTTGAATCGCCTGAGCAGACTCTTGGGCAGCGCCAGGGTGATGTTCTGCTTGTCCGTTCCTTTCACGTAAACCAGTGTAGCACGCGATTACGTGAGGAATCTGTTTTTCCTCACACCTGCCGGCTCGCGGCCACCTTCTGGCGGATCGCGCCCAGGTGGTACGCGGCATGAGCCACGGCGCCGATCGACGTGCCCAGCGACTCTCCGCTGAAGGCCGCGTGCGACCGGATCGCGCGACGAAGCTCCTCGTAGCGACTGCGGAGTTGCTCCTGCAGACGATGCCAGGCGGAGTCGTCCACGGTCGAGACGCTCCAGCTCTCCGGCCAGTTCCTGAGAGAGTGATCGCCGCGGATCCAGTCGGCAGCCGCGTCAAGAGCGATGGACACGTGACGCGCGTGCGCCGCGATGGAAGTCCCGCCCCAGACGCGCGAGGCAGCCGCAGCATTCATGCCCATGATGGTGCCGAAGAGGCCGGACTCGGCGCCTCGGTCGGTGAAGTAGCTCCCGTTTTGCGATGGCCTTCGAAGGCCTCCTTGAGCACGGCCAGGACTTGATCAACTGCGACGTCTTCGGAAATCGCTGCCATATCGAACCTCCCTCGTGAGAATCGGTTGATCGGGTCATCTCATAAGAAACACGATTGGCGAACATAACGTTGCGCTCAGAAGCGTCGAGGCTCTCGTCGCGGCGCGAGGAGTCTCCCGACCGGACGGGAGGGAGGAGCCTTGCGCTGCGGGAGCGAGCGCGCAGCGAGGGATCAGGCGCTCGGTCGAGGCCCTTTGGCCGAGCCGAGCGCCGGTGGCGAAGCCAGATCCCGAGTAAGCGGGAGCGACGGTCTAGTCGTAGACCCCGTCGGCGAACCAGGCGCCGTCCTTTCGGTCGCGGTAAATGCGATAGAGGGCGCCGTCAGAAACGTCGCTTCCGCTTCGTCGGGATCTGCCTCCGGCACCGGGCCGCGGCTCGCGCGGTTGCGCGCTCGACCGCGTCCCTGATCCCTCCCGGCGCTCTCGCTCCCGCAGCGCGAGGCTCCTCCCCTCTGGGAGACTCCTCGCGCTGCGACCAGAGCAGGGACGCTAATCATAAATTCCGTCGGCGAACCAGGCGCCGTCCTTTCGGTCGCGGTAAATGCGATAGAGGCCGCCGTCGGAGAGCTCGACGTCCCAGTAGTCACGGGCGGCGGGAACCGTCGCCTTCGCTTGCTCAGGATCTGGCTGCGCCAACGGCTCGCAGCTCGGCCGAAGGGCCTCGACCGCGAACCTGATCCCTTCGCTGCGCTTCGGCTCCCGCGGCGCGAGCCTCCTCCCCTCTGGGAGACTACTCGCGCCGCGACCAGAGCCGTCCAACCACCATCCTTCTTCCATGGACCAGGGTCCGGAGGAGACCTTGACGGAACCAGAAATGGCTGGAGTGGCGTCCGGGGCGGTCTTGAGGGAGAGAAGGCGGAGAGAGGAGAGTTTGGTGACTGGTGATTGGGGATTGGGGATTTCCCGATCGCTCGATGGCTGGATGGCCCGATCGCCCGATTCCTCCACGATGACGTCAAGTGGCAGCGGCGGGCGCAGGACGCGGACGGCGAGCAGGCCGCGGCCCGCTTTCGGGGGATGCGCAAGGTCGGGAGGCGGAGGCGGCGCGTAGCGGGCGAGGGCGAAGCGCTCGGGGCGGTGGCCGTCCACCGCTTGCGGCGAGCCGACGCGGTCGGCGCCGAGAAGGGCGGCCAAGCGCGCGATCGTCGTGGCCAGGCGGTCGGGCGAGAGGGCGGCGGGACCGAAGAGCGCGAGCTGGGCGCGGCGAGGCTGGTCGGGCTCGGCGGTGAAGGCAAAGCCCGCAACGGGCGCGCCGGGCGGGTGCGCTTCGAGCTCCAGACGCACGAGAGTCAAGAGCGTCTTCGCGTCGCGAGTCGGGGCGGGCAGGCGGATCGCGCGCGCGTCGCAGCCGTCGGGATCGAGCTTCAAGACGATCTCGAGGCGCGTGCACGCCAAGGCCTGCGCCTCGAGCCGGGCGACGAGCCTCTCCAAGGCCGCGTGACCAAGAAAGAGGAAAGGCTCGAGTGTCGCGAGCGGCCATTCGAGATCCATGCCCTCGGTCAAGACGAGCGGCGGGACCCGGGGCGCCAGCGGGCGCGGGTCGATGCCGCGGGCCGTGGCGTGGAGCTCGCGGCCGAGCTCGCCCAGGCGGCTGGCGACTTCGCCTTCGGGCAGCCTGGCGAGCTCGCCGATCGAGCGGATGCCCCAGCGCTCGAGGATCTCGGCGATCTCGATCTCGGGGGCGAGGCGCTCGAGCGGCAGTGGCGCCAAAAACTCCGCCTCCTCGCCGTCGGGCACGACCGAGGGCGAGTCGGGCAGGTTGGCGGCCACGCGCGCCGCGAGCTTGGAGGCGGCGAGGCCGATGCGGGCGGGTAGGCCGGCCTTTTCGACCGCAGAGAGAATGTCGCGGCCGAGGCGGACTTCGGCGGAAGTTTTCCCCTCACCCCGACCCTCTCCCATGGGGAGAGGGGGTGGGGCGGGGGCGAGCCCCGCCCCTACGGCACGTACGGGATCCGGAATCCGATCGCCCGACCCTTCCGTGCCCTGGTCGCAGCGCGAGGAGTCTCCCAGAGGGGAGGAGCCTCGCGCTGCGGGAGCGGGAGCGCGGGAGGGACCAGGCGTGCGGTCGAGGCCGCAACCGGCCGAGCCGCTCGCCGGTGCGTCAGCAGGTCTCGAGTAAGCGGGAGCGACGGCCAGCCCCGGCGTTCCCACGAGGTCGATGTACACAACGCCTTCGCCCGCGTCTTCGACGCGCGGGGAGAAACCGTCGGCAACTTCGAGCAAGGCCTCCTGGGCCGCGCGCTCGCTCTCGCGATCGCGGCCGCGGGCGGTCAGGCCGGGCAGAAGGGCGCGCGCCTGCGGCAGAGTCATGCCGGCACGCACGCCCTTCTCGCGGGCGCGGCGCGAGGCGGCGACGACGCGGGCGGCGTTGCCGTTGCCTTCGACGATGACGACGGCCTCGCCTTTCAAGTCCGGCTCGCTGCGCAGCCGCGCGGCAAGCGGGAAAAGAGGGACAGTGATGCAGGCGAGACGCATTTAAGGAACGCGGCGTGAACGCAACGTGATCGCAGCGTGATCGCCGTGAAGTGGGGAGAGGGGGACGAGAGCTTCCGAAGCACGGAGGGTAAACGACTCGGTGAGGCCGGAGCGGGCCCGCGTGTCTTTCTCGAGCGTCAGCCTGGACGAGAGACCGGTCAAGAGGCGCGGGGCGCGGCCGCTGCCCTGCCAGAGGGGACACGCCCGCGACGCGGTCACGACCGTCTGCGCGGCGACGCCGCTCAGGCGCCAGGGTGCCGCGATGAGCAGCGCCGAGCCCCACGTCTCGGCGGCGCGCGCCAGGCGCACCCACGCCGCGTCGGGCAGATAGCGCACGCCGCGCGGGGCGAGGCCGAAGTCGGCGACGACGAGCGGAAAGCCCGCCGAAAGCAGCATCTCCGCCGCGGCGACGGCTTGCTTCGCGTGGCGCGGGCGGACCCAGAGCAGACGCACGAGATCGACGCCGGCCTTTTGCGCCTCATGAGGGTCGAGATGGTCGCCCAAATCCACGAGCGCCGTGGCCTCGCCGGCGGAGGTCGCCGCCGCGAGCGCGGCGAGCACCACCGCGAAGCGGCCGCTCGAGCGCCGCGCGGTAAGCTCGATGCAACCACCCCGAGGCAGACCTCCCGCCAGAAGGCCATCGAGACCGGGCACCGTCGTCGCGAACGTTTCTCGCGAGGCGGCGGGAAGCTCGCTGGCGCGCGAAATCTTCGCCCCCAGGCCCGAGAGCAGGCCGCCCGGCTTGCGGACGAAGCCGCGGCCCGCCAGGAACTGCTCGAGAGCGAGAGCTTGCGCCGCGCTCATAGGAACAGCAAAATAGGCGTAAAAAAGGCGTAAGTCAAGAGGGGTGGAAAAACCCTCGTTTTTGCCTGACCGTAGAGGAGGAAAAGCCATGTCCGAGTCTCCGGAAATCCTCATCCAGCCGGGCTTGCCCGGCGCGGGCACCGGCCGCGTCTCGGCGTGGGCCACCGTGCGCGAGGCCATGCGCGGCTCGCGCCAGGACTACACGGAAGGGCCGATTGGACGGGCGATCGTGCTGCTGGCGATCCCGATGGTGCTCGAGATGGTCTTGGAGTCCGTCTTCGCGGTGGTGGACGTCTTCTGGGTCTCGAAGCTCGGCGCCGACGCGGTCGCGACGGTGGGACTGACCGAGTCGATGCTCGCCTTGATCTATGCCGTCGCGATCGGGCTGTCGATGGGCGCCATGGCCACGGTGGCGCGCCGCATCGGCGAAAAGGACCCCGAGCGCGCCGCGGCCGCGGCCGTCCAGTCGATCGCGCTCGGGATCGCCGTGGCCGTTCCCATCGGCATCGCCGGGGCCACGCTGGCGCCCCGCCTGCTCGCCGCAATGGGCGCGGCGCCCGGCGTCATCGCCACAGGCTCGCGCTTCACGGCGATCATGCTCGGCGCCAACGGCGTCATCCTGCTTCTGTTCCTGATCAACGCGATCTTCCGCGGCTCGGGAGACGCATCGATGGCGATGCGGTCGCTCTGGCTCGCCAACATCTTCAACCTTTTCCTGGACCCGTGCTTCATCTTCGGGCTCGGGCCCTTCCCGCGCCTTGGCGTAACGGGAGCCGCGGTCGCGACGACGTGCGGGCGGGGCATCGGCGTCCTCTTCCAGCTCTGGACGCTCTCGCGCGGGCGTGGCCGCGTCGTCATCCGCCGGCACCACCTGAAACTCGAGCCTGCGGTGATGCTGCGCCTCTTGCGCGTTTCCGCCAACGGCATCGTGCAGGTCATGATCGGCACGGCGAGCTGGATCGGCCTCGTGCGCATCCTCTCCGGCTTCGGAAGCGCCGCGCTCGCCGGCTACACGATCGGCATTCGCATCATCGTCTTCGCGATCCTGCCCTCTTGGGGGATGTCGAACGCGGCCGCGACGATGGTGGGCCAGAGCCTCGGGGCGAAGAAGCCCGATCGCGCCGAGCGCTCGGTTTGGATCGCGGGCTTCTACAACATGATCTTCCTCGGCGTTGTCGGAGCGACCTTCGTCGCCTTCGCGCGGCCGCTCATCGGCCTCTTCACGGCGGACCCCGCGGTCCTGCCCTACGGAACCGACTGTCTGCGCTTCGTCAGCTATGGCTTTCTCTTCTATGCCTTCGGCCTGGTCTTCACGCAGGCCTTCAACGGCGCCGGCGACACGTGGACTCCGACGCTGATCAATCTCTTCTGCTTCTGGCTCTGGGAGATCCCGCTGGCCTGGCTGCTCTCCCACAACGCCGGGATGGGGCCCCGGGGCGCTTTCCTGGCGATCATGGTGGCCTTCTCGACTCTGGCGGTCGTCAGCGGCGCGCTGTTTAAGCGCGGGCGGTGGAAGGAGAAGAAAATCTAGATATCGCAGCGGGATCGCCGTGATCGCAGCGTGATCGGGTGAAGTAAAGCACGATCGGCGAAGGGCAAGCCGGGTCGGCTGGGGCTCACTTCACTTCTGACTTCCACTTCACGGCGCTCACGTTGCGTTCCCGGCGTTCCCGTTGCGTTCCCCTCGGGCTTGACAGAAACGAACGTTCGTGCTTTTATTTGATCGCCATGAGCAAAGGTGAAGCGACGCGCGCGGCGATCCTGGCGCACGCAACGAGGCTCGCGAGCCGCGTCGGGCTCGGCGGCCTCTCGATCGGGAGGCTTGCCTCCGATCTCGACCTCTCCAAGAGCGGTCTCTTCGCCCACTTCCAGTCCAAGGAGGCTCTGCAGATCCAGGTGCTCGAGACCGCGGCTGCCCAGTTCGTCCAGACCATCGTGAAGCCGGCGCTTGCGGCTCCGCGCGGCGAGCCGCGCCTGCGCGCGTTCTTCGAACGCTGGCTGGCCTGGGCGAAGTCGCAGAAGATGCCCGGAGGCTGCCTCTTCGTTGCTGCGGCCGTGGAGCTCGACGACCGGCCGGGCAAGCTGCGCAACCGCCTCGTGACGCTGCAGAAGGAATGGCTCGATCTCATCGCCAACGTCGTGCGCTCGGGCATCGGCGAGCGGAAGTTCCGCTCGGATCTCGACCCCGAGCAGTTCGCGCACGATCTCTATGCCGTCATGCTCGGATACCACCACGCCTCGCGGCTGCTGAAGGATCCCCGCGCCGAGGCGCGCGCCGCGTCGGCTTTCGAGTCGTTGCTTTCCGCCGCCCGCGCCCGGCGCAAGACCGCCTGAGATCGAGGTCAGGAGGCTCCATGTCCGCCCCGAAACCCGCCGCCGGCCCGAAAAAAAGCACGAGCGTTCGAAAGCCGCGCCTGGCTTCCCTGCGCCTCGCCTTCCGCGTGCTCGGAGCCACGGCGCCGCCGCTGGCCACGCGGCTGGCCGCGCGGCTCTTCTCCACGCCGCCGCGGCACAAGACCTCGGAGCTCGAGTGGCTCGCGCTCGCGCGGGCGACCTCCGAACGCGTGGAATGCGACGGCGCGTCGATCGCGACCTGGTCCTGGGGTGAGGGCCCGAGAGTCCTCCTCGTACACGGATGGGGCAGCCGCGGCGCGCGCCTGCATTCTTTCGTCGAGCCGCTCGTCGCGGCCGGCCATTCGGTGGTCGCCTTCGACGCGCCCGGGCACGGGTCTTCGAGCGGCGCTGTCTCGTCCCTGCCTCAATTTGCGCGGGCGATCATGGCGGTCGCTCAAGCCGCCGGCGGCGTCGAGGCCGTCGTGGCGCACTCGATGGGAGCTCCCTCGACGGCGTTTGCGATGTCGCGCGGGCTCGCGATCGAGCGCGCGGTCTTCGTGGCCCCCGCGGCCAATCCCGGCGCCTTCACCGAGAGATTCGGCCAGATCCTGGCCATCCCGCCGCACGTCCTTTCCGCGATGAAGCGGCGTTTCGAGAAGCAGTTCGATCTGCGCTGGGAGGAGCTCGACCTGCCGCGCCTGGCGCCGGCCATGCGCACGCCGCTGCTCGTCCTGCACGACCGCGACGACGCGGAAATACCGTGGAGCGGCGGCGCGGAGATCGCACGGACCTGGCCCGGGGCGGAGCTCGTCACGACCGCGGGCCTCGGTCACACGCGCATCGTGCACGATCCCGAGGTCGTCGCGCGGGCCGTGGCATTCGTCACGGCCGAGCAGAAGGTCGCCCTCGGTCCCAGCCGGACGTAGCACCGACCTCGTCCCCGGGATAGGCTCGCGGCTAAAAGCCGTGGCCGAATTCGACACCATCCTCGTCAAAGGCCTCATCGTGGGCTTCCTGCTCGCGGCGCCGGTGGGTCCCATCGCCGTTCTCTGCGTGCAGCGGACACTGACCAAGAACCAGCTCACCGGCTTCGTCTCCGGCTTCGGCGCCGCCGTGGCGGACGCGATCTACGGCTGCGTGGCCGCGCTCGGCTTGTCGCTCGTCTGGAAGCTCTTGACGGAGCACCGCAACTGGTTGCAGGTGGTGGGCGGGGCCTGCCTGTGCATCGTGGGCGTGCGGACGTTCTTCTCCAAGGCGGTGCAGCGAAAGGCCGCGCCCACCTGGCCGGGGCTGATCGGAGCGTTCTTCTCGGCCCTCTTGCTGACGCTGACGAATCCGATGACGTTCTTCGCCTTCGCAGCCGTATTCGCCTCGGTCGGCCTGGGCAGCGTGCGCGGCAACAAAGTCGACATCGGGGCGCTCGTCGCGGGCGTCTTTCTCGGCTCGGGCCTCTGGTGGACGATTCTGATCGTGGGCACGCACGCGTTTCGCTCGAAAATGACGATGGACCGGCTCGAGAAGCTCAACCGCGTGACCGGAGTGATCGTGACGCTCGTTGGCCTGACCTACCTGCTCTTGCCGCGACACTAGCGGCCGGGCAAAGAGCGGCCGGGCTTCGCGAGCAACGCGTGGGCCTTGCGCAGGGCGCGCAGGAGCGATTCCTCCACGCCTTCGGCGATCGCCTCCTCGAGGGTGAACCAGCGCGCGCCGCGGGTCTCGACCGCCTGCGGGGCCAGAGCGGTCTCCTCCGTCGTCGCCAGGTAGCGCAGATCGAAGTGGAGATGCGCGGGCTCTGCTCGCCGTGCCGGGATCGGATGCACGTCCACGTCGATGACCCGGCCGTTCGCAGCGGGTGAGAGGGCGACGACCCCCGTCTCCTCGCGCGCCTCGCGCAGCGCCGTGGCCAGGACATTTTCGTCCTCCGGGTCCGTATGTCCTCCCGGCTGGAGCCATCGCTCGAGCTTGCGATGGCGGATGAGCAGAAAGGCCGAGCCGTCTATGCGGCCAATGACGGCGCTGCCGGTGATGTGGCCTTCCGGGTTGGCTCGGGAAAACGGCTCGGCCGAAAGAGAGAGGAACTTCAAGATCTTCAGCAGCGCAGCTTCCTCCTCGGCGTCGGAGGTGGCGTGGTACGCCAGCGCCGCGATGAGCTGCCCGGCCTCCATCACTTCTTCAACACCTGGAAGAGGTTGCTGTAATCGTCCGTCCAAAGGCGCACGGGTTTTTCGACCTCGAGCTCCTGCGCGTCGTCGTCGATGCCGGAGCGCTGCAGCACGTCGCCCTGGGGCGAAAGCAGGATCCAGGTGCTCGCCCAGAACGCGCCCTCGTCCGCCACGTCCACGAGCGAGGCGTCGAGGTCGAACGCGTCGGCAAGACCCTTCACGACCGGCTCCAGGTCGAGATAGCGGTTCGAGATGTGCACGCCGAGAATGCCGTCCGGCCGCGAGAGGTGAGCAAGGTAGACGGCGATCGCCTCGCGCGTCAAGAGGTGCACGGGAATCGAGTCGCTCGAGAAAGCGTCGATTGCCATTACGTCGAACCGCTGGGGCCGGCCCTGGGCGAGCTCGCGCTCGAGCGAAAGGCGCGCGTCGCCCTGGACGACCTCGACTTTGCCAGTGCAGTCGGCAAGATAGGTGAAGACGCGGTGGGAGCCGAGCGACATGTTGACCACCTCGGGATTGATGTCGTAGAAACGCACCGTGTCTCCCCCGTGCGCGAAGGCCGCTACCGTGCCCACGCCGAGGCCCACGACGCCGATGCGCAGACCTTCCGCCCGCCGCGGGTGCTTCAAGATGGCCAGACCGATGCCGCTCCGGCTGCTGTAGTAGGAGGTGGGCAAGTCCCGCTTGCTCGCCGCCTGGTACTGAAATCCGTGGACGATCCGGCCGTGCCGCAGCTTCAAGAGATGCATGTCCGGAATCTGCTTGTTCTGTTCCTCAACCGTCAAGACGCCGTAGAAGTTGCGCGTGACGATGACGGCCTCGTCTCGAAAATCGCGGATGTCCGCTCGCAGCGTGGCGGCGATCAACGCCAGCGCGAACGTCAGACAGGAAGCCGCGAACCAGGGACGGCCGCGGCGCCACCAGACAGCCCGCGTCGTCGCGAGAGCAGCCGCGGCGAGCAGCAGGACACCCGCGACGAGCGCGGCCTGCCGCAGCGTCGTGAAGGCGTTACCGAAGAAGGCGACGACGGTCTCCCAGGATGAGCTCTCGAGGATGGAGCCGGCCAGCGCCAGCGCACCGAGAAGGACGAGCAGGGCGGGCCACGGGCGCCCGGCGCGCAGCCAGGATCCCGGATCGAGCGCGAGGACGAGAAGAGCGAGCAGCCCCGCGAGGAAGAGCGCGAGATGGATCTCCCAGAAGCCGTCGAACACGCGCGGGGCGAGGATCCCGACGAAGAGGCCTCCCGCCGCCCCTCCCGCCGAGACCATCAGATAGAAGGACGTCAGATAACGCGGCCCGGGCTTCAAGCGGACGAGCTCGCCGTGGCAGACCATGCAGATGGCGAAAAGAGCGAACGCGTACACGGCGACCTGGCTCTTCAGAGGCACCGCAAGGCCCTTCTTCAGGACCAGGGCCGCAACACCCACGCCGAGGACGAGCATGGGGCCGAAGATCGCGCGGCGGTAGACCCGATCGCTCTCGAAACAGAAGATGAAAGACAACAGGTACAGGGAAAGCGGCAGAATCCAAAGAAACGGAATCGCGGCGACTTCCTGGCAGAGCTGGTTGGTCGTGGCGAGCAGCATCATCGATGCGCACGCAGCGAGCCCGAGCCACATCAGGCGGCTTCCCCACGTCGGGGCCAGGGCCTCTCCCGCGGCAACGCGAATCGCGGCCGCGGCGCCGCCGCCGGACCCGACGAACCGCCCGGCGCAGACCACGCAACCGGCCGCGAACACGGCGAAGCCGCCCGCCCAGATGATCGCCTGCGTGTGGAGTGTCCAATCCGGCTCGACGAGGAAGGGATAGGTGACCAGGGCCAGAAGGGATCCCAGGTTCGACAGAGCGTAGAGCCGATAAGGCGAAACGCCCGGATGCGAGCGCGCGAACCAGGCCTGCAGCAGCGGGCCGGTCGTCGAGAGCAGGAAGTACGGGAGCCCCACGCTCACGCCGAGCACGGCGAGGATGCGCAGGACGGGACTCTCGGGGTCGGAGGGCTTGAAGCCCGGTCCCGGCAAGATCGGCGATTTCCAGATTGCCGCGGAAAGCCCCATCCCCGCCAGAGCGAGCAGGAGAAGCGTGACGTGCAGACGCCGTTGCGCGCGCGGCGTCAGGAAGGTTGCGGTGGCGTGCGCGTAGGCGTAGCCGCCGAGCAGCAGGAGCTGGAAGAAGAGCATGCACGTCGTCCAGACCGCGGGGGCGCCTCCGAACCACGGCAGGATGGCCTTGCCGATCAAGGGCTGGATCTGGAAGAGGAGAAACGCCGAAAGAAAGATCGTGAGGGCATAAGCCAGCATGAATGGCGGAAGCTTAGTCGAATTGTGAATGGAGAATTGTGAATTGTGAATGATGGAGGAAGCCCTGTTCACAACTCACAATTCACAACTCATGATTTCCTTCTGTTAGTCTCTGCTCCCCCTATGGCGATTCACGCCCCCGATCTGCCGGCCGACGCGCCCTGGCTCAACGTCGAACGACCCCTGACGCCTTCCGACCTCGCCGGCCGTATCGTCGTTCTCGACTTCTGGACCTACTGTTGAATCAACTGCCTCCACACGCTGCCCGTGCTGGCGCGTCTCGAGCGAAAACTGGCGGGTGAGCCCGTCCTCTTCATCGGCGTCCATTCGCCCAAGTTCCCCAACGAACGCGACGAAATGATGGTCCGCGAGGCCGTGCGGCGCTACGGCGTCACGCACCCGGTCGTCGTGGACTCGCGCCACAGCATCTGGAGGCAGTACGACGTGCACGCGTGGCCAACGCTGGTGATCGTGGACCCGCTCGGCCGAATCGTGGGGCAGGCTTCCGGCGAGCCCGACGAGGCGCCGCTCGAAAGCGTCATCGTCCGGATCCTCGAAGCCGCTCGGGAGAAGGGCGTCACACTGGCGAAGGACCGCCTGCCGCTGCGCCCCGAGCGGTCTGCCTACGGCCGCCTCGCCTACCCGGGCAAAGTGCTGGCGCGCGGAGACAGACTTTTTGTTTCGGACACCGGGCACCACCAGATCGTCGAGATGCAGCTCACTCCCGACGGCACCGCGCGGGAGCGGCGCCGGTTCGGCGAGGGCGCACCCGGTTTTCTCGACGGTTCGACCGACTACGCGCGGTTGTCGCATCCCAACGGCCTTGCGCTCGATGAGCAGGCCAACGTGCTCTTCGTGGCGGACACGGGCAACCACGCGATCCGGCACGTCGCGCTCGACACGGGCCGCGTGACGACCGCGGCTGGCACGGGCGAGAAGGGGCACGGCCTGCCCGCGGGTCAGCGCGTCTCCGGGACAGTTGCCGCTCTGCGCTCGCCGTGGGACCTTGCGTGGGACGCCCCGCGCGAGACGCTGTACATCGCGATGGCCGGGACCCACCAGCTCTACGCGTACGAGCCGGCAACGCACACGATCAGTGTGCTCGCGGGCACGGGCGCCGAGGCGCGCGTGGACGGCCCCTTCGACCGATGTGCCTTTGCGCAGCCCTCCGGCCTCGCCCTGGCCGGCGACCGGCTCTCCATCGCGGACTCCGAGATCTCCTGCGTGCGCGAGGCGGACCTCCAGGCGAAGACGGTGCGCACGATCGCGGGCGGCGATCTCTTCGAATTCGGGGATCAGGATGGCGTGGGCGACGCCGTGCGCCTCCAGCACCCGATGGGCATCGCCGCGGCGGCGGGCGACCGCCTCTACATCGCCGACTCCTTCAACCACAAGGTCAAGGAAATCGAGCCGGGGCCCGGGCGCGTGCGCACTCTCTACGGCAATGGCCAGCCGCTCCACGCCGAGCTGGCGGTCGCCAACTTCTGGCTCGCTCTTCCGGCAATCGCGACGAAGCAGAGGTCCATCTTTTTCGAGCCGGAAGGCCTGTGCGTCGCCGGCCCCCGCCTCTTCGTGGCCGACACGAACAATCACCGCATCGTCGGCATCGAGCTTCCGACCGGCGTCGCTTCCATTCTCGCCGGCGGCTCCTGAAAAAGCGGCTCCGAGGCGGAGCATCCCCGCTGGGAGCGATGAGCAAGCCCTTGCCCGACTGCGGCTTGTCGCCGAAATGACCCTTCGCTCATTCCGGCCGCGTCGAGTGGCCGCTGAAACTACGAGCCCCGGACGGGCGCCACGCGGCGGGAGCCGGTCGTGATGGTGCCGACCTCGCCGGCGGCCGCGCGCGCGGCTCGTGCTGCGATCTCGACGGCCGCGCCGCGCTCGGCCCACCACGCAAAGGCCGTCTCCTCGGTCCAGGAGTCGACTCCCGCGCACGCGTCGAGCCGCCCGGCCACTTCGCGCGCGGAGGCGGGCCGCGTTTCGGGCTTGAAGGCGAGGCAGGCGAGGACCAGCTCCGCGAGCGCCGGCGGGATAGGGATTCCCGCGGCGCCCGACGGAGACGGCGGCGGGCCCCGGCGCTGGTGCGCATAGATCTCGAGGGCGGTCGAGCCGGTGTAGGGCGGCTCGCGGGTCAGCAGGAAATACGCCACGGCGCCCAGGGCGTAGATGTCCAGGCGAGCGTCGACCGCGCCGGGGTTCGTAATGCCTTCGGGGGCGAGGTAGAGCGGCGTGCCCAGAAGGGAGCCGTCCTGCGAAACAGCGACCGGCGCCGCTTCCACTGCCACCTGGCCGGCCGCAGCCGGCACCGTCTCGCCGGCGCCCATGTCTTTTACGAGGCCGAAGTCGAGAACCTTCAGGAAGTCGGGGATCCCGCCGAGGACGCACACCATGAGGTTCGCGGGCTTGATGTCGCGGTGGATCAACCCGGCAGCGTGCGCCTCCGCCAGCGCCCCGCAGGCCTGCCGGAGCAGATGCACGACGCGCCCGGGCGGCAGCGGCCCGTCGATCGAGACGAGCTGCTGGAGGTTGACGCCCCGCAGAAGCTCCATGGCGTAATAGAAAACGCGGCTCTCGGTTCGGCCGTAGTCGTAGATGGCGATCGTGCTCGGGTGCGTGAGCGCGGCCGTCAACTGCACTTCGCGTTCGAAGCGGGTCAGCGCACGCTCGTCGGCGACGCCGGGCGCGAGCAGCTTGATCGCCGTGGGCCGGCGCAGCAGCGCATGTCGCGCCTCGTAGACGACGCCCATCGCGCCGCTCCCGAGCCGTCCCACGAGAGTGTAGGGCCCGACGCGCTCGACCTGCCGGCGCAGGCGCACCACGGCGCGCAAGGACGTCGCCACGGCGAACGCGAGCGCCACGAAGAACGCGCCAGCAAGCCCGACCGTGATGCCCCGGGCGCTCGCCGCAAGCGCACCGGGTTGCGCCGAGGCCACGAGGAGCTTCCAGCGACGATCGGACGTGAGCGGCGTCTCGAGCTCGTGCAGCGACGAGGGACCCATGCGCGCGAGCGCAACACTGGCACCGGGCTCGCTCTCGAAGAGCAGATCCGGATCCCTGCCCTCTTCCGTCCGATCCCAGAGCGCGAAACGCAGGTCTTGAGTCGAGGCCGTCGCGATCGCCGCTTCCACCAGAGGTTTGACGCGGAAGACGGCGAGCAGGAAGCCGCGCAATTCGGCACGCCGGCTGGCGGGCGAAGCCGGCGGCTCGAGGGCGCGGAAAACGGGCTGGTAGACGACGACGGAGTAGATGTCCTTCTTGCCGGGTTTGCCCGCATCCTCGAGAAGCTGAAAACGGGATGAGGCCGCCGCCTGGCCCTGGTCGCAAGCCCGTTGCGCAATGGTCCAGCGGAGCGGGTTGGCTTCGATGTCGAAACCAAGCGCATCGAGGTTCGGCGGCTCCATGAAGTGGATGGGCCCGTACTCGGGCCGCGGCCCGATCGGAACCCGGCGGTCCTGTTCATCGAGCGTCCAGAAGCGGTAGCCCGTCAGGCCTGCAGTGCGCGCCTCCGCTTCATAGGCGTCGCGCTCGGCGGCGGGCACGATCGGCATCCACTCGAGGGCGTAGACCGAATGATAGTTGCGGAGCAGTGGCTGGACGAAAAAACGGAATTTCGAGCGGGTGACGTTCGGCTCCGCGAGAAAGAAGCTGTGAAGCGCCGCAAGCGCCTCGAGGGGTCGAGAGAGACCGGCGGTGACAGCGGCGCTGAGCCGGCGAGCGCGCTCGCCCACGTCGATCTGGTAGAGAGCCCGGTCTCGAGTGGCCAGAAGCGCTCCGCCGGCGAGCGAGAGGGCTACTGCGCCGAGCGCGATCATGATGTCGCGCCGCCTCACGGCGTCGCGCCAGGCGGATGCCCCCCGGCGGAGCTTGCCCGTGACGGTGGATCGCGAGGCGCGGACCTTCGCCAAATTCGAGGGGGTGGGGGTCTCCCCCGGTTCGGACATGGCGCAGATTATGGGCCGGGAAAGGGCGCAGCGGTCCTGCGGTCCGCGATCGTTCATCGAACATTCCGGCACGGTGTGCGTAGAAAGAGTGTGCCGGCCTGCAGACGGCCGGATTCCATGACGGAGACAGGACCGGATCCGCGGCCCCCCGGGCCATTTCGAAGGATTTCGAGGTTTTTCATGAAGAAGAAGCGCTGGCTCTGGCTCGTGTTGGTGGTTCTGGCGGCTGGAGCGGCCGTCGTGGCGGCGCGCGGCCGGGACAAAGGGGACGGCAAGCCCGCCCCGAGCCCCTTCCGACTAGGCAAGGTCCAGGCCGAGGACCTCCAGGTGTCCGTTCGAGAGGTCGGCGTCGTGGACCCGGTCACCAAGGTGGACGTCAAGTCGGCGGTGTCCGGACGTGTCTTGACGCTGCACGTTCGCGAGGGCGCGGTCGTCCGGCAGGGCGACCTTCTGGCCGAGATCGAGCCGGACGTCAACCAGGCGCAGACGCTGTCGGACGTTCAGGGAGGCCTGACCCAGGCCGAGTTCAAGCTCAAGGACGCCGAGCGCGAGTTCGTCAACCAGAAGTCGCTCTACGAAAACGGCCTGATCGGCCAGGACGCCTACAGGGCGGCGCAGAACAAGCGGGACCAGGCGGAGGACGCCTTGAAGTCGGCCCGGATGCGCTACCAGATCGTCGAGGACCGCGGCATCCCGATCTCGGGCAACGCCGCGTCGCAGAAAGCGCGCGTGACGGCGCCGATGTCGGGCGTCGTCATCAAGAGAGGCGTCGAGCTGGGCGAGACCGTCACCTCGGGCGTGTCCTCGTTCAATGCGGGAACGGTGCTCTTCACGGTCGCCGACCTGAAGTCGCTCATCATCCGCGTGAACTTGAACGAGGTCGACATCGCCAAGGTCCACGTCGGCCAGCCCGTGCGCGTCACGCTCGACGCGTACCCGCAAAAAATCTTCACGGGCAAAGTCAGATTCGTGGCGCCGGCGGCCGACATCGTCGAGAAGATCAAGGTGTTCAAAGTCGAGGTCACGCCCGACGAGCTCTCGGAGGCCTTCCACACCGGCATGAGCGCCAACGTCGAGATTCTGGGAGAGAAGCGGGAGAAGGCCGTCTCGATTCCGCTCGAGGCGTTGCAGCGCAAGGACGGTGAGACCGTTGCCTACCGGCTGAAGAAGGATTTGAAGCCTCAGCAGATCGCCGCCGCCAAGGCGGGACTGTCCAGCCGCACCAAATTCATCTGGCTGTCGGACCACTGGAAGGAGTACTTCGAGATCGTGCCGGTCAAGGCGGGTGTCGCGACCCTCGAACGCGTCGAGATCCTCGCGGGTCTCGCGCCCGGACAGGAAGTCGCGCTGGAGGACCCGACCAAGAAGAAGGTCGAGAAGGACGACGACAACTAGCCAACGCAGCGCGAACGCCGTGAACGCAACGTGAACGACGTGAAGTGAAGTCCGAACTTCACCCGATCCCGCTGCGATCACGTTGCGATCACGCTGCGATTGCGGAGCGGAGCGACGCATGAACATCATCGAAACTCACGGCTTGACGAAGACGTTCGGCAACAACGGCCTGGCGGTTCACGCCTTGCGCGGCGTCGACCTGACGGTCGCCCGCGGCGAGTTTGTCGCTCTGATCGGGCCGTCGGGCTCCGGCAAGTCAACTCTCATGGCGATCTTGGGCTGCCTCGACTCGCCCACGGCGGGGCGCTACCTTCTGGACGGCGAGCCGGTCGAAGCGTTCTCGGGGCCGGCGCTCGCGCGGATCCGCAACGAAAAGATCGGGTTCGTCTTCCAGAACTACAACCTGCTGCCGAAGGCCTCCATCGCCCGCAACGTCGAGCTGCCCCTGCTCTACGCGGGCGTCCCGCGCAGGGAGCGGCGAAGGAGGGCCTTGGAGCTCTTGGAGCGCATCGGCATTCCCGAGAAGGCCAACGTCCTGCCGGCGGTCCTTTCCGGCGGACAGCGCCAGCGCGTGGCGATCGCGCGGGCGCTGGCGAACAATCCCGCCGTTTTGCTCGCCGACGAGCCGACCGGAGCTCTGGATTCGAAGACGGGCGCCGAAGTGCTCGACCTCTTCGGAGAGCTCCACGCTCAGGGCAACACCGTCATCATCGTGACGCACGACGCCCACATCGCCTCCCTGGCGCAGCGTCAGGTCGAGCTCTACGACGGAGTTATCGCTCACGCCGTTGCGGCGTGAGCCAATCGCACGAGATCGCATCGAGATCGCAACGGGATCGCAACGTGATTGAAGAAACTCAAATCCTGCTGCAGTCGCGCTGCGATCTTGCTGCAATCGTGCTGCAATGACTGGGGCTTTCCGGGAGCGCACGCTCGCCGCGTGGGTCGAGATCCGCGAGAACCTGGGCCGCTCGATCCTCCAGACGCTCGGGGTCATGCTCGGCGTGGCTTCGGTCCTGGGAGGTTTTTCGATCTCAGACAGCCAGCGGCGGCACTCGGATGACGCGTGGGCCAAACGCGGCGGCTTTGACAAGTTAAACGTGCAACCCTCGGCGGTCGTCAAGGACGGCACGACGCCCTCGGCCCTCCAGAATGCGAACCTGGGCTTAAGGCGCGACGACGCCTCCGACGGCCAGAGGCTCGGGGTGAAGGCCGTGGACGCGGTCAGCGTCGAGAAGTTCGCGCGTCTGCGCGTGCGCTCTCCTTTCGCCGATTCCGAGCGACAGATCACCGGGATCGCTGCCGACTACCTGGCTTTGAACGGCTACGAGATCGAACGTGGTCGCGTCTTTTCTTCGGAGGACCTCTCCAAGGCGTCGGCCGTTTGCATCCTGGGCGCCGAGGCCAACAGCGTCTTCTTCCCGACGGGAGACGCCGTCGGACAAGTCATTCGCGTCGGGGACATCCCGGTGACGGTCGTGGGTGTCTTGAAGGAAATGGTCTTCCACTGGCGCGAGAGCGAGGGCAACGTCTTCGCGTGGCGCAACCGCATCGTGGCGCTGCCGGCCACGCTGGTCGCGCGGCGTATGCAGGCAGACGCCTACCATCGCGTCGACCGCGTCGTCTTCAAGATTCCGAACCTGGACCTGATGCAGGAGTTCGCCAAAGGGCTCATGTCCTCCCTGAAGACGTCTCACCGCCTCCAGGAGGATTTCCGCATCGATGACATCGCGGCGCGGGTGAAGAAGCGCCGCAGCCAGGGGCAGGTCTACAACGTCATTTTCATGCTGGCCGGGATCGTCTCCTTGATCGGCGGCGGTATGGTCAACGTCAACATCCAGCTCGCGACGTTGAAGGAGCGCGTGCGCGAGGTCGGCGTCAAGATGGCGATCGGCGCTTCCGGCAAAGAGATCTTCAAGGAGTTCATGACGGAAGCGATGCTTCTCTCGGGCTTGGGAGCGGTGCTCGGCTTCGTGGTCGGGGTCGTCTTTTCCAAGACCATTACAACGGTTCTCGAGATTCCGCTCTACATGGACCCGAAGAGCTTCCTCTGGGCCCTGATGCTCGCGGGCCTCTTCGGCTTCGCCTTCGCCCTCTATCCCGCCTTCAAGGCCAGCCGGCAGTCGCCGATGGAAGCCCTGCGCTATGAGTAACGCAGCGAGAACGCCGCGAACGCAGCGAGAACGCAACGCGAAGTTAGGACCCCAATTCACGGCGTTCCCGCTGCGTTCCCGATGCGTTCGTGCTGCATTCCGTCATGAGTAGCCTCGCCGTCCCCGCCGCCGCAACGGCGATGAGCCGCCTTCGCCGCCGCTTGGGCTTCACGGCCCGCCTCGCCCTCGTGCTCGAGGTCGTGCGCGGCGGCCTGCTCGAGCTCTGGGCCCACAAGCTGCGCTCCGTCCTGACGTTGACTCTCCTGACGCTCGGCGTCTTCGTTCTGGTCGTGATGACGTCGGTCTTGGACGGGGTCATGGACAAAGTCACGACCGGCTTTGCGGGCATGAGTTGGGACGGCACGGCGGTCGTCGTGCCGAAGGCACCCGAGACCTCCGAAGAGCAGAAGCGCTTCGCGATGTCGCCGGGCCTGCGTTACGAAGACCTTCCGCGCGTCTGCGCGGCCTCTGCGAAGGTTCAGGCCTTCCTTCCGCGCGCGACACGGCGCTCTTCGGTGCGCACCTCGGGCGGCAACGAGCGCATCTTCGTGACGGGCGTAACGCCGGAGTACGGCTTGCTGATGAACCGCCCGATCGCGTCGGGACGCGGGCTGACGGAGAACGACGAGAAGCGGCGCAGCACGGTCGCGATCGTCGGCGCCACGCTCGGTTCCAAGCTTTTCGGAGGCGCGGACCCCGTCGGCCGCGACGTCGTCGTCGAAGGAATCCCGTTTCGCATCGTCGGCCTCCAGGAGAAACTGCAGATCTTCTCCGAAGAGATCTGGTACGACGCCAACGGCCTGCAGATCCCGCTCTCGACCTACATGACGCGCATGGACCCGGATCACAAGCTGACGCAGGTCGCCGTCAAGCTCGCGAAAAGGCGCGACTTGACCGAGGTCTCCTCGATGATCCTCGGGCGCGTCAAGCAGGCGCACCACGGAATCGAGGACGTCGAGATCAAGGATTTGGAGGAGATCTCCGCCCGCTGGTACAACCAGTTCTTGAAGGAGATGCGGGGTTGGCGGATCGTGCTCGACAGCCTCGCCGCGACGGTGTTGCTGGTGGGCGGCGTGGGGGTTCTCTCTGTGATGCTCATCTCCTTCTCGGACCGCCGCTTCGAGATCGGTCTGCGAAAGGCCATGGGCGCCTCCGACGGCGAGATCCTGGTCCAGTTCCTGCTCGAGGCCACGGTGCTCGCTGCCTTGGGCTCCGCCCTCGGTACGATCGCGGGAACGATCGTCTGCCGGATGCTCTCGCCGATGTTCCCCTGGGGCCTCGTCGTCAACGCGCTGGGATTGCTGGTTGCCTGGCTCGTGGCGCTTTCACTCGCCGTGGCCTTCGGCCTCTACCCCGCCATCCGAGCATCCCGCCTCTCGCCCATGGAGGCCATGAGATAGAAGCGCCGCTCCCTTCGCGGGAGCGGCACGAAATTCCCCTTCCCGGACCGCTACTTCTTTTCGGCGGGAGCGGCTTTCTTCTCGGCCGCCCCGGCCTTGGTGGCCTTGCCTTCCATCATGAGGTTCCACTTCTGGCCGTCATCGGACGTCTCGTACTTGAACGTGTAGGACTCGGGAGACGACGAGTTCATGGTGTAGCGGCCTTGATAGGTCTTCCCGCCCATCTTCCCTTCGGCCGTGTAGACCCAGTTGTTTCCGTCCACTTTTCCCTTGCTCTGTTCCGCAAAGCCCATGTTGTCGATGCCGTAGTAGGTGTAGACCTTCTCCTCCGTGTTGTAGGCGATGATGCCCAGGCCGTGCATGGCACCCATGGGGCCTTTGCCGGTCGAGTGGCAGACGACGTGGAAACCCCCGGTGAACCACTCGCATTTGTCCGTACCCGAGAACTTGCCGGCTGGCATGCCGAACGGGTTCTCCTTCATTTCCCCTTCGCTCGTCCATGTGCCGACGAAGTAGCCGAGCTTCTTCACCTCCGGGGCGGGCTGCGGCTTTTCCATCTTCTTCTCGGGCGCCTTCTTTTCGGCTGCCTTCTTCTCCTGCGCCAGGGCGGCGCCCACGACGAAACTCAGACCCGCCAGGGCGATCGCGATTGCTCGGAATTTCATGGACCTTCCTCCTTCGGCCGGATTCTATGTCGGTCACGGGGATCCGCAGGAGAGGGCCGGTTTGGCCTTCCGGTCCAGGCTTTCGTCCTCGGGTTTCGGGCGTTCGTCCCAGAATCCCTAACCTTCTGGCGCGACCCGCGTCCTGGGAAAGCGTGAACCAGCCGCAACGAGTCTGCACCCTGGCCGCGGCCGGTTTGTTCCTCCTGTCCGCCGCCTTCCTGTTTGCCGACCAGGCGACACACGGCGCCGAGATCCGCATTCGGCGCGCCGCCGGCCCGATCAAGGTGGACGGCGACCTCTCGGATCCGGGCTGGACGGACGCGGTGAAGATCACGACTTGGTACGAGACCAACCCGGGCGACAACGTCGAGCCGAAGGTCAAGAACCTCGGATACCTGACGTACGACGACAAGTACCTTTACGCGGCGTTCGACTTCACCGACCCCGATCCGTCGAAGATCCGCGCCCCATTCGGCGACCGCGACAACGTCCCCAGCTACACCGACTACGGCGGCATCATCCTCGACACGCGCAACGACGGGAAGACCGGCATCCTGCTGCTGGCCAATCCCCGGGGCATCCAGTACGACGCCGTCACCGACGACACGACCGGCAGCGAGGACAGCTCGCCCGACTTCTACTGGGACTCGGTAGGCAAGATCACGAAGGACGGCTGGGTCCTCGAGATGCGCGTGCCCTTCTCTTCGCTGCGTTACCCCAGGGGGGACCCGCAAACCTGGGCGATCCTGCTCTACCGCAACTATCCTCGAGGCTTCCGATACCAGATGTTCTCGGCGAAGCTGCCGCGCGGCGGGAATTGCTTCGTGTGCCGCTCCAACGTGCTCGCCGGCCTCGAGGGCCTGCCGGCGGGAGGGAGGCTCATCGTCGCGCCCTATGTCACCGGCAAAGAACAGGGCGAGCCCCGCGGCGACTTCGGCACCGGCTTCGTCAACAAGCCGGTCCGGGTCGACGGCGGCGGCGACGTCAAGTGGACGCCCAACGAGAACACGGCGCTCGATGGGACGATCAATCCCGACTTCTCGCAGATCGAGTCCGACGTCGCGCAGATCTCGGCCAATCAGCGGTTCGCGCTCTTCTATCCGGAGAAGCGGCCCTTCTTCCTCGAGGGGATCGAGCTCTTTTCGACGCCGGTTCAGGTCGTCTACACGCGGACGATCACCTCTCCTCGCTGGGGAGGGCGGGCGACGGGCAAGCTCGGCCAGACCGCCTACACCGTCCTGGTGACTCAAGACCGCGGCGGCGGTCAGGTGATCCTGCCCGGGCCCACCGGCTCAAGCTTTGCCGACCAGGATTTCCGCTCCATCGTCGCGATCGGCCGCGTGCGCCACGACATCGGACGCTCCTTCGTGAGCTTTCTCGGCACGGACCGCGAAGTCGAAGGGGGAGGTCACAACCGCGTGTTGGGGCCCGACTTCCAGTGGCGCGCCACGCCGAACGACACGGTCACGGGACAGCTGCTGTTCTCGCACTCGAAGACGCCGGATCGACCCGATCTCGCCGCCGAATGGAACGGGCGCACGTTGTCCGGCCACGCGGGCGACATCTGGTATTCCCACTCGTCGCCGACCTGGGACTGGTTCACCGAGTACAAGGACTATAGCGAAGGCTTCCGCGCCGACGACGGTTTCGTCCCGCAAGTGGGCTACCGCGAGAATTACGGCGAGGTGGGATACACGTTCCGCCCGACCGGACTCGTGTCGCGCCTGCGGACTTACCTCATCGCGGACTATCAGGCCGGACGGGACAGCCAGCTCATCTTCCGCCAGATCTCGCCCGGCATCGGAATGGACGGCGTCTTGAGCTCATTCACGCGGATCCGCTGGGCGCACGACAAGGTGCGCGCGGGCGATCGCACTTTCGACCGCGAGCAGCTCGTCTACACCATCCAGTTCACTCCCTCGCGCACGTTTTCGCTAATCAGCCTGGACGGCTTCGTGGGGCAGGACGTCGATTTCGCCAATTCTCGGCGCGGCACCGGAGCCAACGTCACGGCCGTTCTTGCCGTGAGGCCGACCATTCATCTGGAGCTGCGGTTCGACGGGGGCTGGCGTTGGCTCAACGTGACGGCCGAAGACGGCCGGCGGGGGCGACTGTTCACGGCCCAGTTCGAGCGGCTGCGTGCGACCTACACGTTCACGGCACGCTCCTATCTGCGCGTCATCGGGCAGTACGTGCGCACGGAAAGGGACCCGTCCCTCTACAGATCGCCCGTGTCGAAGCTCGACGGCTCCTTTACGGGCTCGGTTCTCTTCGCCTACAAGCTCAACTGGCAGACGGTTTGCTTCGTGGGCTACGGCGACAACCGCACTCTGACGGAAACCGACCAGCTCTTGCGCGCCAACCGCCAGTTCTTCCTCAAGCTCTCCTATGCCTTTCAGCTATAAGCCCCCTTCCCAGTGGGGAGAGGGAAGAACAATCAGGCGAGCACCGTCACGGCAAAGAGAACGATCCCGCCAGCGCCCAGCAGCAGAGAGCCCAGCCACACGGGCCGGCTCCGGGTCAGCGCGGCGACCGCCCCGAGCGCGATCGCGACCTGAAACACGGCAACGGCGTCGGCAAAACCGTGGTGGCGGTGGAGCAAATGGTCGGCCTCCGTCGACTTCGCGTCGCGCTCTTTCTCGAGCTCGCGGGCCTTCTTCTGGATGTCCGCCTGTTCTCCGGTGTAACGCTTCTCTTTCTCAGCGAACTCGCCCGGCGGCTCTTTGCCGACGGCCAGCCACGCAGTTCGAGAGGCCTCCGCGACAGCGGCCTTGATGCCCTTGGCCTGGTAAAAGGCCCACTGGTCGGAGGCCTCGGCCTGCAGGCGCGTCGCCTCGGTCTTCAGGACGAGAGCCTCGTTGACCGTCGCGCCGGCGCGCAGGGCGGCGATGGCCGCAAACGCCGCGAGGATCGCCGTCGTGAGCGCGATGCTCCTCAAGAACTTCCCACCTCCGTGCTCGAGCTCTTCCCGGATGGTTTCGTGGAGCTGCTCGGTCTCGACTTCCGGTCCTTCGGGCATCGCGGTTCCTCCAAACGGGAACCTAGCACGGGCTAAGATGACCGCCTGCCATGAAGGCGCTCGTCTTCGAGGGCGGCCGCGCGGCTGTGCGGGATGTGGATACGCCCCGGCTGCGCCGCGGCTTTGTCCGGGTGCGCGTCGTCCTCTCCGGCATCTGCAATACCGATCTCGAGCTCAAGCGCGGCTATCACGGATTTGCCGGCATTCCGGGCCACGAGTTCGTGGGCATCGTCGAGGGCCCCGCCGTTTCGCCTTGGGTCGGCAAGCGCGTCGTCGGCGAGATCAATCTCGCCTGCGGCCGCTGTGAGTGGTGCGGGCGTGGCCTGAAGCGCCACTGCCCGAAGCGGACCGTGCTCGGGATCCTCGGTCACCCCGGCGCTCACGCGCAGTACCTGACGCTGCCCGAGGAGAACCTGCGCGCCGTGCCGGCCGGCATCGCAGACGAAGAGGCCGTCTTCGTCGAGCCTCTCGCGGCCGCCTGCGAGATCCTGGATCAGGTCGAGGTCGCTCCGGGCACGCGCGCCGCCGTGCTCGGCCCGGGCAAGCTCGGGCGCCTCGCCGCGCAGGTGCTCGCAGCGGCCGGCGCAGAGGTCCTGCTTCTCGGCCGCAGGAGCCGCGCCCGCTCCCGCTCCTTCGATCTCGTCGTCGAGGCAACGGGATCGCCCGACGGCATGCCCCGCGCCCTGGAACTCGTCTTGCCCCGCGGCACCATCGTGTGGAAGTCGACCCACCACGCCCCGGCACGCTTCGACGCCGCTCCGCTCGTCGTCAACGAGGTGACCGTGGTCGGCTCCCGCTGCGGGCGTTTCGAGCCGGCCCTCGACCTGCTCGCCGCGCGGCGTGTGGACGTGCGCTCGCTCCTCTCGGCCGAATTCCCGCTCTCGCTGGCCGTCCGCGCGCTGTCCCACGCGGCTCGACCGGGCGTCCGCAAGGTGCTCGTGAGGCCCTGATCGGGAAACGCAACGTGAACGCAGCGGGAACGCAGCGAGATCGGGTGAAGTGAAGGACGAACGGGACCGCGTATCGAGCTGTTTCTCTTTGTCCTTCGGCTTTCGTTTCAATTCACGGCGTTCCCGTTGCGATCACGGCGTTCTCGCTGCGTTCCTGCAAATGCTAGGATTCCGCGGCCAGCCGCTCCGAAGATGCAGCACAGAGCTTTCGAGAACCTCGTTCGACCCGCCCGCGCGAAGGCGGCGGCGATGCTCTTCGCCCTCCTCGTGGCTGGCGGGCTGGAGGCGCAGGCCATGAAAGTCGAGGCGGCGAAGCTCGAGACGGAGCTCGTCGGCAAGTATGGCGAGGGGCAGCGCGCGCGCATCGCCCGAGGCTTGAAGCAGACGGCCGAGTTCTGGCGGCCGGAAGACGGCGACGCGGCGGCCTTCGACTCCTTCGTGCGGGGGAACTACGCCGGCGACGCGGCCGCCAGAGAAGCCCTGTTCACGCGGATGCAGGCCGCCGTCGAGTCCCTGGACGGCCACATGGTCGAGATCAACCGCGATTTCCGGATGCACTCGGACCTCGACAGCGGGCCGATTTATCCCTTCGACGAGGCGCTCTCCGGTTACGACCCCGGTGCGCACGTCGTGGACGACTTCTTCGCCAACAGGGTCGCCTTCACGGTGCTCCTGAACTTCCCTCTCTGCTCCCTCGAGGAGAAGCTGCAGTCGGGCGGGCGCTGGACGCGCCGCCAGTGGGCCGAGGCGCGCCTGGCGGACCGGTTCGGCAAGCGCATCCCCGCCGACGTCAACCTGGCCATCGGCAGGGCCATCTCCGAGAGCGCGCAGTACATCGCCGAGTACAACGTCTGGATGCACCACCTGGTGGACGCCAAGGGTCAGCGCCTCTTCCCGCCGAAGATGCGCCTGCTCTCGCACTGGAATCTGCGCGACGAGATCAAGGCCGACTACGCCGACGCGAAGACCGGCCTCGCCAAGCAGCGCACGATCCAGAAGGTGATGGAGCGCATCGCGACGCAGACGATTCCCCAGTCCGCCGTGAACAACCCCGGCGTGGACTGGAACCCGTTCACCAACGACGTCAAGCCGGCTGCGGTCAAGGATTCCGACGCCGTGAAACCCTTGCCCTCCGAAGCGCTGGGCGCGAAGGAGCCGGACACGCGCTACGCGATGTTGCTCTCGACCTATCAGGCGCTGCGGCGGGCCGATCCCTACTCGCCGACCGCGCCGACACACATCGCGCGCCGCTTCGACGAGGAGCGGAAGATCCCCGAGGCGCGCGTGCGTAAGATGCTCGAGGACGTCCTCTCCTCACCGCTCGTGCCGAAGGTCGCGAAGCTGATCGCCCAGCGCCTCGGAAGGAAGCTCGAGCCTTTCGACGTCTGGTACGCGGGCTTCAAGCCGCGCTTGAAGCACACCGAGGCCGGGCTCGACGAGATCGTCCGCAAGAAGTACCCCACACCCGAGGCCTATGCCAACGACATCCCGAATCTCCTGCAAAGGCTGGGCTTCTCGCCGGAAAAGGCGGCAAACCTGGCGGGAAACATCGAGGTCCATCCCGCGCGCGGCTCGGGCCACGCCTTCGGCGCCGGAAAGAAGGGCTTCAAGGCGTATCTGCGAACGCGCGTCGAGAAGGACGGCATGAACTACAAGGGCTTCAACATCGCCGTCCACGAGATGGGGCACAACGTCGAGCAGACGTTTTCGTTGAACAACATCGACTTCTTCCTCCTGAACGGCGTCCCCAACACCGCCTTCACCGAGGCTCTCGCCTTCGTCTTCCAGGGACACGACCTGGAGCTCTTGGGACTGGCGAAGCCGGATGCGGAAGCCCGGGCCTTGAAGACTCTGGCCGACTTCTGGGGCACGTACGAGATCGCGGGCGTCGCGCTGACGGACATGGGCGTGTGGCACTGGATGTACGACCATCCGAACGCGAGACCCGCGGAGCTGAAGGACGCCACGCTCCAGATCGCCCGCGACGTCTGGAACCGCTTCTACGCGCCGGTCTTTGGCCAGAAAGACGTCGTGCTGCTCGCGATCTACTCGCACATGATCGACTCGTACCTGTACCTGCCGGATTATCCGATCGGCCACATGATCGCCTTCCAGATCGAGCGGCAGATGGAAAAGGCGGGTGCGCTCGGCCCCGAGTTCGAACGCATGGCCAAAATCGGCAACATCGCGCCCGATCTCTGGATGACGCAGGCCACCGGCGCTCCCGTCGGCCCCGAGGCTCTGCTCGCCGAAACGGAGAAGGCGCTCGCGCAGATCGCGAAGTGACTCAGGATCTACTCCCTCTCTCCGCGGGAGAGGGCGGGGGTGAGGGGAGGACAATCGCCGAGGCCTGAATGAATAGCCCCGGCTGCGGTTCGCATCTCACCCTAACTCCCGGAGGGAGAGGGGATAACATCGACCAGGTTTAACGCCTCAATGAAGTGCTCCTCCTGCGGCACTGCGCTCGCCGACGACACTCGGTACTGCCCCGCCTGCGGGCGGCCTGTCAGCTCCGTCTCCCAGCTTCCGACCGGGCTCGCAACGCCCTCGGAGATCGAGGCGGCGCAGCGGCGTGCTTCCCCGTCTGATCCGGTCGGCCGTCTTGCCTCCTCCGAATCCATCGAAACGGGGGGCTTTGCGCCCGGAGCCGTGCTCATCGAGCGCTATCGCATCATCGGGCTGATCGGCCGCGGCGGCATGGGCGAAGTCTACCGGGCCGACGACCTGAAGCTCGGACAGCCGGTCGCGTTGAAGTTTCTTCCCGCAAAGCTCGCCTCGCAGAAAACGTGGATCGACCGCTTCTACGCCGAGGTGCGACACGCGCGGCAGATCTCCCATCCCAACGTGTGCCGGGTCTACGACGTGGGCGAGATCGCGGGGCGGCACTTCCTCTCGATGGAGTACGTGGATGGGGAGGATCTCGCCTCGCTCCTACGGCGGATCGGGAGGCTCCCGGGCGACAAGGCGGTCGAGATCGCGAAGCAGCTCTGCGCGGGACTGGCGGCGGCGCACGATCAGGGCGTTCTGCACCGGGACTTGAAGCCCGGCAACGTCATGCTGGACGGACGGGGCCGCGCTCGGATCACCGACTTCGG
>Ga0137373_10001010_pt1 | contig 29914 bp, 22 predicted proteins | sample SagtaG_5_FD_104912 | JGI IMG/M metagenome (GOLD analysis project Ga0137373, IMG submission 104912) | Vadose zone soil microbial communities from Sagehorn Ranch, Mendocino, California, USA - Sage1_R_80_16 metaG | ecosystem: Environmental > Terrestrial > Soil > Vadose zone | place: USA... | reverse complement strand
ATCAGCGCGACGAGGAACAATCCGGCGACGATGGCGAGACGGGTGCGTGGGCCCGTGCCTTTGACTTGCAGCACTACTCGCCCCTCGCGAGAACCCGCGGCACGCGGGACACGACGTCCCGCAACGCTTCATCCACGCGTTCGGCGACCGCTATCTCGTCTCCGCCCGCGTCAATGCGAACGATTCTTCCGCATTCCGGATGCGCCCGCTGCCACTCGGCGGTGGAGAACACGGTGAACGCTTCGTTCACACGCTCGTGAAAATCGTCGCCTGTACGCTCCATCCGGTCCCGCGCCCCGCGACGCTCCGCCCGCGCCAGCCCCTTTCTTGCCGGAATGTCGAGCAGCAGCGTGATGTCCGGAACGATTCCGCCGGTCGCGAGCCGGTTGGCCGTTCGGACTTCTTCTTCCTTCAGCCCGCGCCCGGCGATCTGATAGGCGTATGTCGAGAGAAAGAACCTGTCGAGGATTACCACTGCTCCCTTTTCGAGCTGCGGCCGCACCTCACGCGAAATCAGCTCGGCGCGTGATGCCATGAAAAGGAGTGACTCGGTCGCGGCGGAGATCTGCTGCTCGGGATCGAGGAGAATTTCCCGAATCGCGTCGCCGACCGGAGTTCCGCCCGGCTCCCGGAGTCCAACGCAAAGGATCCCGGCACCCGTCAGCCGCTCGGCGAGCATACGGATCTGCGTCGTCTTGCCGGCGCCTTCCGCGCCCTCGAATACGATCAGCCTGCCGGGCGCGACGGCCATGATCTCAGGAGAGCGTGATGATCGGGCTCGCCGAGCCCTTCTTCATTCCATCCATGATCCACTGATTCACCTTGAGCATGGTCTTGTCGAAGTTCTCTTGCGCGACGACCGCTCTCTGATACACGTCCTGCGCCTGAATTTTCGCGAGCAGATCGTCAAGCTGCTGCTCCATCTCGGCAGTCGGAGTCTCACCTTTCTGGATCAGCTTTTGTGCCTCGCCGCGGATTCTCTCCATTTCCTGGAGGAGCGCAACGGCGTCGCGATCGGCATTGAGCGCGTCACTCGACCGCTTCAGGGCCTGATATTCGGAGCTTTGACCGAGCATGCGGCCGAGCTCTTTGCTCTTTTCCTCCAGCATTTACTCTCCTGTAGTACGGAAAACCTTTCAGCGGCGGAGCGCAGAGACGAAACGCGACCGGCCCGTGAGGTCGGGGATTATCTCCACGTTTTCGTACCGCCCGTCGCCCTTCAAAATACCAGCGACAACATCGGCGCGCCGGCAATCGACCTCGATCACGATGAGCCCGTCCGGTCGCAAGACGTTTGGCGCACCGAGGGCAATTGCCCGCGTGGCGTCGAGACCGTCAACACCGCTCTCCAGAGCGAGGGATGGTTCCCATTCCCTCACCTCTGCCGGCAGCTCGCGCATCTCGGCCCGGGCGATGTACGGAGGATTGCTTACGACGACATCCACAGACTCTCCCGCCAACGGCTCCGTCCAAACGCCAAGGCGAAAATCGATCTCGCAACGAAGGGAATCTCGCAACGACCGCGCGTTCTCATGCGCGATCTCGAGCGCCACCTCGGATTGGTCGGTGGCGATCACGCGGGTGAATTTCCCTTCCTGCGCCAGCGAGAGAGCGATGGCACCCGATCCGGTGCCGAGGTCTGCGCCGACTCCCCCGGTGCGCCCGTGCCGCTCGAGAACGATATCGACGAGCACTTCCGTCTCGGGACGCGGAATAAGCACCGACCTATTCACCTTGAGCAGCAGATGTCTGAATGCCGCCTTCCCGGCCGCGTATTGAATCGGCGCTCCGGCAGCGCGCGACTTCGCCGCGCAGCGGATGCTCTCGACGGATTCATCGCTCATCGGTGATTCGAGCCGCGACCTGATGCGCAATTTTGGAATTCCGCTGATCGCCGACACGATTTCCAGCGCATCGGCGGCAGACGAGCCGACCGGATCCAGCAATCGCTCGCATTCGCGCAGCGAATCCCCGACCGTGTGGCCGGTCATGACTGTCACCGTTCTTCTCCGAGCTTCTCGGCGACGTCGGCGTCGCGCAGCGCATCGACCAGCGGCTCGATGTCGCCGTCGAGAACTTTGCTCAGCTCGTGCATCGTGAAATTGATGCGATGATCGGTGACACGATTCTGCGGGAAATTGTAGGTGCGAATCTTCGCCGAGCGGTCACCGGTGCCTACCTGCGTCTTGCGCATTCTCGCGCGAGCAGCCTCCTGCTCGGCGATCTTCGCATCGAGCAGCCGCGCGCGCAGAACTTCCATCGCTTTCAGCTTGTTCTGTAGCTGCGACTTCTGATCCTGCTGACTGACGACGATTCCGCTCGGAATGTGTGTGATGCGCACGGCGGAATCGGTCGTGTTGACGCTCTGTCCGCCGGGTCCTGACGATCGAAAAACATCGATGCGAAGATCCTTGTCCTCGATCTTGAGATCGATCTCTTCCGCTTCGGGAAGCACGGCGACGGTCGCAGCAGAAGTGTGAATGCGCCCCTGACTCTCGGTCACCGGCACGCGCTGCACGCGATGCACGCCCGACTCCCAGCGCATCGCGCCGAAGACGCCTTCGCCGTTAACCTTGAAGATCGCTTCCTTGACGCCGCCGAGCGCGCCGGCCGATTCGGAGATCCCTTCGACGCGCCAGCCGCGGGATTCGGCGTAGCGGGTGTACATCCGATAGAGATCGGCGGCGAAGATCGCCGCCTCGTCGCCGCCGGTGCCGCCGCGGATTTCGATTATGGCCGGCCGGTCGTCGAGCGGATCGTGGGGAACCAGCGCCGGCTTGATCTCGGCTTCGAGCTGCTCGATTGCCGTTACAAGGCTCGCTTCTTCCGTGCGCGCTTCCTGCGCCATCTCCGCGTCATCGGTTCCGAGGAGCTCGCGCGCCTGCGCGAGATCACCCTCGTACTTCTCGAGCCGGAGCGCCATCTCGACCAGACTTGCGAGATGGCGGTGCTCCCGCCCGAGGGCGGCCATCCGCTGCTGATCTTTGACCGTCTTCGGATCGGAGAGCTGGCGCTCTACATCGGCGGCGCGCGCAAGCGCTTCCGCCAGACGATCCCGGAGGCTCAGCTTTCGGTGGCGGTCGTCGCGCCCGTCTTGCCGTACTTCTGACGGAACCGCTCAACGCGGCCCGCTGTGTCGACTAGCTTCTGCTTGCCGGTGAAGAACGGATGGCAAACCGCGCAGATATCCGTGTGAATCTCGGCCTGCGTGGAGCGGGTCTGATATGTATTGCCGCAGGCGCACTTTACGGTGGCCGTGGCGTAAACTGGATGGATGTCGGGTTTCATGGTCGGCTCTGATGTTCGGGCAGCCTTTTAATATAGCTAACTCGACGCATGGAAACCAGTTACGGTGTCAAGCTAAAGTAGAAATGTCCTCGCTCTTACCGAACTAGGTGGAGCTCCCGGCCTAAAGGCATCGACGAGTCAAAGATCGAAGCCGACTTCGAGAATGGCATTCTCGCACTACGAATTCCGAAGGCCGCACGGCCGCAGCCGCACCGCATCCAGATCGGAAGCGGAAATGGGAAGAAACAGGGTGCTGTGAACAGCGGATCGAAGAAGGCGATCGAACAGGAAACCGGCACCGGCGCGCGGAAGTAACCTCGTCGCGGAGACAAAGATCTCACCTCATGGTGGGCTCTTATTTCTTTATGCGCACACAGCGCGAAAGAGTACATTTCGCGCATCGTGAGACCGGGACCGCTCAAGGCCGTATTCGCGTTTGGCGCAGCGCTTGTCGCTGCTGGCACGCCCGCCCCGGGCACGCTGCGGACGCAGACCCCCGTCGGCGTACCGCCTGCGTCGGCGCCGGCAGCCGCACCGCCAATCACGGTGCAGCCCGACGAAGGGAGCAATCTCACCATTTACCTGCTCACATTCGGCCACGGTGACCTCGTCTGGGAAAAGTTCGGCCACAACGCCATCTGGGTTCACGACGCGACGGCCGGCACCGATGTCACCTACAACTGGGGGATGTTCGATTTCAACCAACCGCACTTCATCCGGCGGTTCCTCAGCGGCAACACGCAGTACTGGATGGATACGATCCCGCTCAGCGCGATCATGCAGGAATACCGCGCCCGCAATCGAACCGTGCTCGCGCAGGAGCTGAATCTCACGGCGGCACAGAAGATCGACCTTGAGCGATTTCTGGAGTGGAACGCGATGCCGCAGAACCAGTTTTATCGGTACGACTATTTCCGCGACAACTGCTCGACGCGCCTGCGTGACGCGCTCGACCGCGCCGTGAACGGACAGATAAGACGCGCCACCGACACCGTACGCACGGCGACGACGTATCGGTGGCATACCGCGCGATTGATGGCGGACAACATTCCGATCTACACCGGCATCATGCTCGCCCTCGGCCACCGCGCTGACAAGCCAATCACCGCGTGGGAAGAAATGTTTCTGCCCGTACCGATGTCCGCGCGCCTCCGCGCCGTTAACATCGCGGGCCCTGACAGCACCCGGATCCCCCTCGTTCGCGCCGAGCGGCAGTTGCTGGGCGCAGATCGCGCGCCTGAGCGGGAAACTCCACCCAACTATCTGCCGCTCTTTGTCGCTGTGGGCTTGGTCACTGCGGCGCTCATCCTCTATCTCGTGCGCGCCGGTGAGAGCGGCTCGCGCGCTGCCGCGGTGTTCGCCGGACTTCTCGCAGGCCTCTGGAGCCTGCTCTCGGGTTTCTTTGGCTTGGTAGTGGTGGCCGCGTGGCTGCTCACCGCCCACGTTTTCATGGGAATGAACGAAAATCTCCTTCAGTTCAATCCTCTGTCGTTCATTCTCGCGATAATGATTCCGTTCGGCATCGGCATCGGACGGCTGACGCGTGGGCTCAGCAGGCTCGCGACGCTGATCGCCATGCTCTCGCTCCTCGGATTCATAATGCAGGGACTTCCCGCGTGGAATCAGCCGAACGGCGAGATCATCGCGCTCGCCCTCCCGCTCAATCTTGCGACGGCGTGGGCGGTGTACCGCCTCAGCCACTACAAGCGGATCTCGCGCTCCTCTTCCGCCGAGCGGTAGATCGCCTCGACGGTTTTCATCACCGTCAGCTGATCTTCGGGCGCCTCGTACGGCGAGGAGCCGGTGAGAACAGAGACGAAATGTGTCAGCTCAGCCCGGTACGATTGAAGGAACGCGCTCTCCCTTGCCGCCGCGCCGGTCGGCGAAACGTCTACCGCGCGGCCGTTGAGATCCTTCACCACTCGAAGGGGCGCGAGTCTCGCGCTTCCGCGCGAAGAAAGCACCTCGAACCACCAGCGCTCTTCCTGGCCGACGTATGACCACGATACGTCGAAGCTGAAGCTGATTCCGCCTGCGCATTCGAGAGAGACCAGCATCGAATCTTCGACGCCGCCCGCGCCGGACGGCTTCTGCCAGTGAGCAGTTACACGGACAGGCTCAGGAAAATCTGTCAGCCAGAAAGCCAGATCGAGAAGTGGGTAGCCGTGCTCGAAGAAGGCGCCGCCGCCCGCCTCGGCGCGCCGCCGCCGCCAGCCGGTTATTGCGCTTCTCGGCTGATAATGGCCTGAGCGCACTCCGATCAGAGTGCCGAGCTCACCTCCCTGGAGGAAGCGGTACAGCTGCTGCACGTCGCTGCGGAATCGGTGGTTGTTGCCGACGACGACTTTGCGTCCCGCATCCTTGGCAGCGGCGAGAATCCGCTGCACGCCGGCAGAGTTCAGCGAGAGCGGACGCTCACACAGAACGTCAACCTTCGATTTCAGCGCGCGCAGAACGTGCGGCTCGTGAAGATGGTTCGGCGTTGCGAGCACGACGGCATCGACCTCGTCCAGCTCGAGCAACTCCTCGAGATCCGTGAACACGTTCGGGATGCTCATTCGCTCGGCGAGAGCGCTCGCTTTCACCTGGTCGTTGTCGGAGATCGCGACCAGCCGGGCACCCTTGATCTTGGACAACACCGGCAGATGCGCGAGCTGCGCGATCGCGCCGGCGCCGACCAGCCCGATGCGAATTTCGTCTCTCAACTGAGCGGATTCCGAAGGTTCATCTCGCCCTTCCGATCGTCGTGCCCGGGTAATACGTGGAAAGAATCGTCCTGTAGTCCTGCCCTGCGCGGGCACGGCCGATCGCGCCCCACTGGCACATTCCGATCCCGTGCCCGTATCCGCGGCCACGCAGTGTAAGCGCGGAAACGTCCCCGCCGGATACAGTCGCCTCGGCGGTAAAATATGTGCTGTTCAGAATCTCGCCGTTGGGATTCCGAAGAACGAAGCGGATGTCATTCCCGCGAAGAGTGTAGCTGCCGCGATCGGTATCGATGCGCAGCGCCGTGACCCGGTTCGATTCCGTCCGGCCTTGTTCGTAGACACCGGTTACCCGCCCGATGCTGCCGCGCGGAGAATTGGTGTAGTTCGCCAGATACTTCTCGAGAACAGCTCGCAACGAGTTCCGGTCGAACGAGCTCGTCCAGCTGAAGCGCGGAGACGGATCGCAGTAGAAGACGTCGGAACCGGGAATCCTGTCGCTTACCTGCGTGAGGTACGGCTCGTCGGGCTGCGAATACCAAACCTCATGAACCGCGGCCGTGCTGCCACCGCAGGTCGAGTGATACGGAGTGTTGATCACTCTGCCGGCGTACATGAGGACCATTCCTTCGGTCGCGCCGACGGCATCGTCGGAAACGGGTTTCTCGGCGTCCACGCCCCCGTACACCTGATCCTGCACTGTGGCCATCATGTCATACAGCCGGGCCGGAGCGAGATGGAGATAGCTGTAACTTCTCGCCGCCACCGCCTGTGCTTCGACGGCCGCATGCTCTTCCGGTTTTCTGTTGCCGATCTCGAGAGGAACGACTCCGCGAAGGTAGGACTCGAGCGCGAGCCGGTTCACCACGATCAGCCCGCTGTCGGTGGCGGTTATAACAAGCTCGCCACGATAGCGCTTCCCGTTCCACGTAACGAAAGAGCGGCCTTCAGTTGGACGAACCACGATCGGGCTGGTGCGATTTTCGGAGGACGAGCCGCGCGTTACGCGTACACGCGAGCCCGATGAAGTGACCGACCAGGCCTCGTCGGAGCTTCCGCGCGCTATGAGACGCCCGCCGTCATTCTCGTATCCGCGCCAGCTGCCGCTGGCGCCGACGCGTCCGCCAGTCACGGATGCGGCGAGAGCGATTCGCACCGCCTGATCGTTCCCGATCAAGGAGGGCCCCGTCGTCGCGCCCGCGGGAACCATCGACGCGCAGGCGATTACTACGAGAACTACGAAAAGAGAGCTCAGCTTACGCACGCGCCACCTCCATTGCTTCACGCATAATCGACAATGCCGCGGCAATCTCGTCAGGCCCATGCGCCGAGGAGACGAAGGCCGCCTCGAATGCGGACGGCGCAAGATTGAGTCCCCGCTCGAGACACGCGTGAAAGAATCTCTTGAAGAGCGCCGTGTCGGACCTTCGGGCGTCGTCGAGGTTTCTTACCGGACCGGCCGTGAAAAAGAACCCCCACATCGAGCCGGCGTAGTCGACGGTTATCGGCACGCCGAGGTCGGCGGCGATTTCCCGCAATCCGGCGACAAGCGTCTGCGCCGATTTTTCAATTTGCGTGTGAACCGCTCGGGTAAGCGCGGTCAGTGTCGCCAGGCCGGCAGCCATCGCCAGCGGATTTCCCGATAGCGTTCCCGCCTGGTAAACCGGACCCGAAGGCGCGATCTGCGCCATGATATCCCGCCGCCCGCCGTAGGCGGCGGCGGGAAGTCCGCCGCCAATCACTTTACCGAGCGTCGTAAGATCGGCCTGAACGCCGAATCTCTCCCTCGCCCCGCCCGGCGCAATCCGGAATCCGGTCATTACTTCGTCGAAGATGAGAAGCGCGCCGGTCTCATCCGCGATCGAGCGGAGTCCCTCGAGAAATCCGTCGATCGGTGCGATGAATCCGGAGTTTCCGACCACAGGCTCGACGATGATCGCGGCAAGAGGTTTCGATTTCGCAGCTTTGCGCGCCGCAGTGAGATCATTGAATGGCGCAGTAAGAGTCAGCGCCGCCAAAACCGCCGGTACGCCGGGGGAATCGGGAAGACCGAGCGTTTCAACGCCGGACCCGGCGCGCACGAGGAATGAATCCGCGTGTCCGTGATAACAGCCTTCGAACTTGAGTATCGCGTCACGCTTGGTGAACGCGCGGGCCAGCCGAATCGCAGACATCGTCGCCTCCGTCCCGCTCGACACGAAACGCATCATCTCGACATGCGGCATGCGATTCCGAATGAGCTGCCCGAGCTCCACCTCGAGCACCGTCGGCGCGCCGAAGCTCGTGCCGTCCTTCATGACGCGGGCAATCGCTTCAATGACGACGTCCGGAGCGTGTCCTAGGGCGAGCGCGCCCCACGAGAGCACGAAGTCGATGTACTCACGCCCTTCGACGTCCGTTATTCTCGCGCCTTTACCGTTTTTCACAACGATCGGATCCCCGCCGACACCGCGGAACGCGCGCACGGGCGAGCTCACTCCGCCGGGAAACAGCTCCGCCGCACGCGCCATCACGTCGGCGGACCGCATCACCGGCCGTAGCTTCCAATCGACGCCGCGTGCATCGGCAGCTCCCTAGACGTCTTCCGCAGCGGACTTCCGGGCGGCGACGAAACACGAATCAGCGACGCACGGAAGTCGTAATTGTCCACCACTTCGTTCACGGCAACTTCGGCGATCGTCCCCGGAATGAGCGGCTCATCGAGAACGGTGATGCCATCGATGTCGTCCGCCTGCCAGGCGAGCCGTGCCACCGAAGTTCCCGCCGCTTCATCGCGCGTGTCAACGATCGCCTGAGCCGACTTTCCGACCCGTAGCTCGTACCGCTCGGCTGTGATTCCGCGCTGAAGCTCGGTCAGCCGCTCGAGACGCTCGCGCTTCACTGTCTCGGGCACGTCGTCATCGAGCTCCGCCGCCTTCGTGCCTTCCTGGGGCGAATAGGTGAAGACTCCAACCCGCTCGAACTGCATCTCCTCCAGAAAATCGCAGAGCTCGGCGACCTGATCGTCCGTCTCTCCCGGGAAACCCACGATGCACGTCGTCCGGATTGCAACATTCGGCACTGCCTCGCGAAAGCGGCCGACTTTTTCCCGAATGGTTTTCTTCCGCTCCGGGCGACGCATGCGCGCCAGCAACTCGTCGGACGCGTGCTGCATCGGCATGTCGAGATACTTGAGCACTCGCGGCTCGTTCGCGACGATGTCGAGGAGGTGGTCGGTGATTCCCGCGGAGTAGAGATAGAGCATCCGTATCCACGGAAGGTCCGTCTCACTTATCAGCGCGCGCAGCAGCTGAGGCAGCCCGTGTCCATCGTGCCGATCGCGGCCATAATGAGCGAGATCCTGCGCGACAAGATTGATCTCGCGCGCGCCCTGCATCTCGAGCAGCTGCGCTTCGCGTACAATTTCCGGCAGCGCGAACGAACGGTGCTTGCCGCGCATGAGAGGAATCGCGCAGAACGCGCAGCCGTGATCGCAGCCCTCGCTAATCTTTAGATAGCGCACGTGCGGCAGGTCGCCCGCATACAGGCGAACTCCGGGGTGAAGCACGTCGGAGGTCACCGGAAGCAGTCCGCGCTCGACGAGCTCAGGCACGAGACGGTCGGCGTCGGACGCGCCGAGAAAGAGATCGACCTCGGGCAGCTCGGCGGCGAGCTCGCCGCGATGGCGCTCGACCATGCACCCAACGGCCACCAGCGCCCGGCAGTTTCCCGTTCGCTTCTGGCGCGACGCATCGACGATCGCGTCAATCGATTCCCTTTTCGCGGCGTCGATGAACCCGCAGGTGTTCACGATGATGATGTCGGCCTGCTCGAGATCGGCGGTGAAGTGCGCCTCGTAATCCGCCAGCTCGGCGAGATAGCGCTCGCTGTCGACGGTGTTCTTGTCGCAGCCAAGCGTGATCATGCCGACCTTCATCTATAATTGCCGAACTTGAGCTCGACGCCGAAATCCTTTGAGCGGAGGAGCGCCATCGCCTCCTGGAGATCATCCTTGGAGGGCGAGGAGACACGCACCTGGTCGCCCTGAATGGCAGCCTGCACCTTTTTCAGCTTCGCTTCCTTGATCGTCGCCGCGATTTTCTTCGACGTCTCGCCGTCGAGCGCCATCTTGAGCACGATGTCGCGCTTCACCGTGTCGCCGCCGGCGGGAGTGATGTCGCCGATGTCAAGATTTTTAACGGAGACGCCGCGCTTGATGAGCTTGCCCTGAAGGACGTCGAAGAGCGCCTGCATCTTGAAGTCATTCTCCGCAGCCAGCCCGAGCTTCGCTTCTGCGCGGCTGAAGTCGATGGTCGCGACGGAGCCTTTGAAGTCGTAGCGCTGCGCGATCTCCTTCTGCGCCTGGTTTACGGCGTTGTCGACTTCCTGGAGATCGACGCTGGTAGTGACGTCGAATGAGCTTTGCTGTGCCATGCGGGAAATTTAACCCCGCACAGGCGCAACGCCGTCAGCCGAGGAACGATTCCAGCGCCCGGCGCCGCGAGTTGTGTCGCAGCTTGAGCAGCGCCTTCTCCTTGATCTGCCGCACCCGCTCCCGCGTGATGCGCAGAAGCGTTCCGATGTCCTCGAGCGTCATCGGGTCCTCGCCGTCGAGCCCGAAATAGAGGCGCAGGATCTTGGACTCGCGCTCCTTGAGACTCGAGAGCGATTCCTCGATCGCTTCCGACAACGCCTTCTCGAACGTGATCTCGTCCGGCGTCGGGCTGACGTTGTCGGCGAGATAGTCGAGCAGACGGTTGTCCTCGCCCGGCGTCATCGGTGCGTCGAGCGAGAGATGGACCTGCGAGATCATCATCGTCTTCGCGACTTCGTCTTCGCTGATGTCGAGGCCGTCGGCGATCTCGATGTTCGTCGGCTGCCGGCCCAGCTCCTGCAGCAATGTGCTCGCCCGCTTGCCGATCCGGTGCAAAGTGCCGGCCCGGTTCAGCGGAACACGCACGATTCGCGACTGTTCCGCCAGCGCCTGGAGGATCGACTGGCGGATCCACCACACGGCGTACGAGATGAACTTGATTCCCTTCGTCTCGTCGAACTTGTGGGCTGCGCGAATGAGGCCGAGGTTGCCCTCGTTGATCAGATCGGAGAGCGAAACTCCTTGATTCTGGTATTTCTTCGCGACGGATACCACGAAGCGCAGATTCGACCGCACGAGAGTGTCGAGCGCCTCCTGGTCGTGCTTCTTGATGCGCTTCGCGAGCTCGACTTCCTGCTCGCGCGTGATGAGTGGGAAGGCGCTGATGTCGCGCAGGTACTGGTCGAGCGATCCCTCGTCGACCGTTGGTTTTCGGTTTGCCGGAGCAGCCATGATTCGGGCTTTACCGGCGGCGGGACGATCTGGATTTCACGAATTGGGCACCGATTGCATACGCGGTCTAATGAACTAATTCCCCGAAACGTCTCCAACGGACGCGCGTCAGCCAGTCGAGCCGGTCAGCGCTGTCGGGAGCGTAGCTATAATAGACCATAAGCGGCTGGCCCCGCACAAGAGAGTCCGGAACGAATCCCCAGTACCTGCTGTCGGAAGAATTGTCGCGGTTGTCTCCAAGAACGAAATAATCGCCGGCGGGAACGACGAGCGGACCCCAGTTGTTTCGCGACGGATGATATTGCACCAGCGGCGATCGACCCACGAGGTAGGCCGTCTGCCAGCGGAAATCCCCATCCGCGTCGTCCGGGTCGCCGGCGATGTGCTGGGCGTAACGCTCGTTGACCCTCTTGCCATTCCTGACGAGAATTCCATCGCGCATTTCGAGTGTGTCTCCCGGGACGCCGGCGATCCGCTTGACGTAATTCCGGGTAGGATCGACCGGAAAGACGAAGACGACGACGTCCCCGTGCCTCGGAGAGTGCAACGCGGGCAGCTTGCGCCCTAGCCCGGGAATGCCCGCTCCGTAGACGAGCTTGTTGACGAGGAGAAAGTCGCCCTCGAAGAGCGTATGCTCCATGCTGCCGCTGGCGATCTTGAACGCCTCGACGCCGAATGAGCGGATCACGACGAACAGCGCCAATGCAAGCACGACGACGCGGGCCCAGTGCCCGAAAAAGGCGACCACGCCGCTCGGCCGGCGATTCGCGAGGCGCAGGGCGTCAGCCCTGCGCTTGTCAGAGGGATCCATCAATGCTTATACCTTTCTTCTCAATCCGGCGTTCCCAGGTAATTATCTATCTGAGCGCGCTGGAGCGTGCCTGAAAAATCAGCGTAGCCCACCTTCGTCTCCGAGTAAAACTCGTAGACTTCCCAGCCCCCTTCCCGGTGGCCGTTTCCTGTCTGCTTCACGCCGCCGAACGGCAGATGCGCCTCGGCGCCGATCGTCGGAGCGTTGACGTAGGTGATTCCGTTGTCCAGCTCGTTCAGCGCCCGGAATGCGGTGTTGACGTTCCGGGTATATATGGAAGACGACAGACCGTACTTTACGTCATTGTTCACCGCGAACGCTTCGTCGGCGCCCTTCACGCGAATGACAGAAAGCACCGGGCCGAAAATTTCCTCCTGCTCCATTCTCGAGCCCGCACGCACGCCAGTGACGATCGTCGGCTGGAAAAAATTCCCGCCCGCCAGCCCTGAAGGTCGTGCCCCGCCGCACACGATCTCCGTTTTTTCCATTCGCGCGACATCGATGTAGCTCTCGACCTTGGCCACGGACGCCTCATTGATGAGTGGACCGACGTCGGTGCCCTCCTCTCTGCCATCGCCGAGCTTGAGCGCGCGTACGCGGTCCGCGAGCATGGTGACGAAATGATCGTGAATGCCATTGTCGAGAATCAGCCGGCTGGTTGCCGTGCAGCGCTGACCCGTGGTTCCAAAAGCGCCCCATAAGGCGCCCTCGAGAGCGAGGTCGAGATCCGCATCGTCCATTACGATCTGGGCATTCTTGCCTCCCATCTCCAGCGAAAGGCGCTTATGCATGCGGCCGCAGATCTCGCCGACAATTCGTCCCGTCTCGGTCGATCCGGTGAACGAAACAATCGGGATGTCCGGATGCTCGACCATCGCCGCGCCGACGACTTCTCCCTTCCCGTGCAGGAGCTGAATCACCTCGGACGGAAGACCCGCCTCGAGCAGAATCTCCACGAGGAGAGTCGCCGTGTGCGGAACGTCCTCAGCCGGCTTGAAGACGACCGAGTTCCCGCACAGGAGAGCGGGAAACATCTTCCACGTCGGAATCGCCATCGGAAAATTGAACGGGCAGATGAGCCCCGCCACGCCGACGGGTCGCCGGAAGCTCATCGCCCATTTGTTCCGCAGCTCGCTCGGCACGGTTTTGCCGAAGAGCCGGCGCCCTTCGCTGGCGGCGTAATACGCGGTGTCGATTCCCTCCTGCACGTCCCCGCGCGTTTCCGTCAACGGCTTTCCCATCTCGCGCGTCATTGCGTCCGCGATCTCGTCCTTGCGCTTGGCGAGGATGTCTCCGGTCGCGCGGAGAACGTCGCCGCGCGCCGGAGCGGGCCATTTCCGCCAGATCTCGAATCCGCGCTTCGCGCTTTCCACCGCCCGCTGCACGTCTTCGCGCGTTGAGAGGGGGAACTCGCCGATCTGATCGTTCCTGTCGGCCGGATTCCGGTTTATGAAATACTCGCCGGAACCGGGAGCGCACCACGAGCCGGCGATGAAATTCTCGAATCGTTTCATTGGGTTTTCCATTCAGTGTCGATCATCGAACGCCGTCAGGTATTTTCGCGCGTCAGCGAATAGCGTTCGATCTTCTTGTAGAGATTGGAGCGCGGCATCTCGACGGCCCGGGCCGTCTCCGAAACGTTCCAATCGTACTCCCTCAGCTTCCCGAGGAGGAATGCCCGCTCCGCCGCGTCCTTGAACTCCTCGAACGTGCGGCAGTGCGACAGCGAAGCGAGTCCCGTGTCGTCGACCGACCGCTGCCCCGCCAGCCGATCCACGTCACGCGCCGTGATCTCGTTCCCCGACGAGAGAATCAGCAGCCGCTCGACCGTATTGCGCAGCTCACGAACGTTGCCCGGCCAGTCGAACGCGCTCAAGCGCTCGACTGCATCCTCCCTGAGAGTGCGCGGCGTGATTCCGTCGCGCGCGGTGAGCGACGCAACGAAGTACTGAGCGAGGAGCGGAATGTCCTCCCTCCGCTCGCGAAGGGGGGGGACGTGAATCGGAACAACGTTGAGGCGATAGTAGAGATCCTCGCGAAATCGTCCGGCGGCGATCTCCGCTTCGAGATTCTTGTTGGTGGCCGCCATCACGCGCACGTCAACGGAAATCGGCTTCGCTCCGCCGATCCTCGTCAGCACGTTGTCCTGCAGCACCCGTAAAACCTTCGCCTGAGCGGCGAGACTCATGTCCCCGACTTCGTCCAGAAAGAGCGTTCCCTTGTTCGCCTGCTCGAACTTTCCTGCGCGGTCGGAGATTGCTCCCGTAAACGATCCCTTCACGTGCCCGAACAGCTCGCTTTCGATGAGCTCCCCCGGGATTGCCGCGCAGTTCACTTCGACGAACGGCTTGGATGCACGCGTGGATGTGCGGTGCAGCGCCCGCGCGACCAGCTCCTTCCCGGTTCCATTATCTCCGGTGATGAGCACCCGCGCCGGCGTCGACGCCACCTTCTCGATTTTTTCGAGCAGTGCGCGGATCGGCGCCGACTTGCCGACGATCTCGTACGGCTCGATCGAATCGCGAAGGCGGGCGTTCTCTTTTTGAAGATCGAGCTGCGAGAGCGCGTTGCGCAGCAGGACCAGTATGCGCTCGGTGTCGAGCGGCTTCTCCAGAATGTCATACGCGCCTAGTTGCGTCGCCTCCACCGCGGTGCGAATCGTCGCGTGTCCGCTGATGATCACGACGGTCGCGGTCGGATCGAGATCGCGGATCCGCTTCAGCGCCTCGAGCCCGTCCATTCCCGCCATCTTCACGTCGAGAAAAACGAGATGCGGGCGCCACTTCGTGTATTCCGCTATCCCTTCCGCCGCGCTCGAAGCTGTTTTTACGTCGTATCCCTCGTACTCCAGCAGCTGACCAAGCGCGCCGCGTATACCCTGCTCGTCATCGAAGACGAGAATGCGACGGCTCACTCCACGCTCTAGTAGAGAGTGATCTTCCCGTTTTCGATCCGCACGCCGGAGATGTATTCGGGCATCTTCATCGGCAGTCCACGATCTGAGACGCCCTCGACCGTCGACCGCCGGAAATGCTGAACTACCCTGGGTATCAGCACGCTTGGAATCGACGCCTGGCCGATCTTCATTCCCTCGACAACGAATTCTCCGAGTCCGGGCTTGATAACGTGGATCGTACCGGCGAGCTGCACCGTATCGCGATCGCCGATTATGCTCGCGAGCGGTCCGAGCGCCGCCGGACCGCCCATGTCCTTCAGCGGAACCTCGGCGCGTACGCGCAGCTGATCGTCGATGAGCGCAGTCTCGATATGTCGAGCTGAAGGCGGCAGCTGCTTCGCCGCGACGAGGAAGATGTACGACGCAGCCTGCGCGGCAGTGAGATTTGCGAACACCGGGCCGGTGCGCTGCGAGAGTGATTCAACGCTTCGCCGCCCCGCCTCGGCGCTGTTCGGCGTCAGCGGCTCCCAGACGGCCGCAGCGGTCGTTGTCTTCCTGGCCGTGTGCGACCTGCCATGGGTGTAGATGTACCAGACGGCGACAGCGGCAAGAATTAGTGCGAGACAGCCGAGCTTTCGGAGACAGCCGAACATGTGAGGCCCTTTTTGAAGACTTCGTTACCCTTGGAAGGGAGAATACGCTTCACACCCCACCGTGGCAAACTTCGGACGCACACACCTCGTTCACTATGGCCACAATAGCAGAGCGGCCCGCTTTTTCGGCGGACCGCTCTCGCGCACTGGAAAGTGTTTATGGCGGACCCATTCCCCTGAAGCCGCCCTCACCATCCCGCCGCTGTGACGGCGTCTTGATTCTCGCGGGAATCTTGGACCACTGCTCCGGCGTGAGGATCGCCTGCGCATCCTTGACCGACTGCGCGGTCATTCGCCGTGCCTCGGTGGTGGGACCCTGCATTCGGCCCATCGTCGCCCTCATGTCGCCGCTGCGTCCCGCACTGCCGAGGAGATTCGCGATTCTGTCGACGAGGCTGTCAGCTTTTACCTTGAACAGGTCGCCATCGGTCTGAAGCTTCGCCATCTGGTCGGGTGTCAGCTGCAGTCCGAGCGAATCGTTCAACGCGATGATCTCGAGAAAGGTGTTTGGAACGAGCCTCGTCATCCGCGCCTTCAGATCTTCGACGCTTGGAGCGCCCCTGCCGCCGCCTATCACCGCATTGAATTGCGCGCGTCCGGGATCGGTTCCGAGAGTGAGGCGGCCCTGCACCGCGATCTGGAACGGAATCCGAAAGGCGTTGCGCGAGCCATTCGAAACGCCGAAGTGCTCGTTTACCTGATACTTGAAGCTGTTGTTCACCGGGTCGAAGCCGCGCACATAGAGGAGCGTTCTGTCGGGCACCACCGGCTGTCCCCACCCGCGCAGGTTGTCACGTCCGTGCAGAAGCTGGTCGAGTCCGGTAAGCGCGTTCTGCATGATCAGTGACAGCGTTAACGGCCGATTTTTTCCGAATGTTGTCGGCTTGAAGTTCGCCTGGAGATCCAGGGCGGGGCTCCACGGCGAAGCACAGCTGTTGCGCGATGCAATGCGGCCAAGCTGGCCCAGAAGGCACTTTCTCGCACGATCCGACGTATTGACCAGCATCCGCAGCATTCCGTTCGAGACCGCCGTGTCCTGCGTCAACCCGGGATCGAACACAAAAGCCCGGTCGTTGCTGCGGCCGTCGCCGTTGATGTCACCGCTGACGATCGGCGAGTAGTAGCCCCCCGATACGGCGCGTCCGATCGCGGTGATCTCGATCCCGGGCTTCAGGGGATAAGTGATCGTCCCGATAAGAGTGTGACGGCGCGCATTGTCGCTTCTTCCCCACTCCGCCGTGTTTGGATTCGCAGCCGTGCTCCCGACTCCGCCGCCGAATCCCTGCGCCACTCCCTGTGAGAATCCTTGCGACTGATCGCGTCCATGCGTGAATGAGTACGACGCGTTGAGCGCGATTCCCTTCGCCGTGACGCCGTTGAGACCGAAAGTGAGCTGCTTCGTCGAGGAACGCAGTGTCGAGCTCACCTGGCTGACTATTCCAAACCCCGGATCTACCCGCGAGCTGGCGGTAGAGAGCGCGCCGGTAGTCGGCACGATCGCCGTCGGAGCCGTGTAAACGGGGCGATTTCCTTCGTTGGCAAGGCGGAACTCCGGGATCGTATCGAGATTCAGATCGACTGTTCCCGTTTGGCGGACACCGCGTGCGTACGACGCATCCACCGAGAAGGTGTACCGCTCCCAAAACCTTCGTGACACGCCCAGCGATGCTCGCTGCGCGCGCGGCGCCTCGAAGCTCGGATCGAACACCGTCACGTTCCGGCGTTGTGTAGCGAACACCGTACTCGCGCCGTTGCAGCTCGTCGGAATCGTCGAAGGATCTGCGAGATATGCACTCCAGTCCGGGGTCGGCACAGTAGCGCCGACACACACGAGCTGTGATTGTCCGTTCGTCAGGCCGGTCGCGTTCACCGCGTTGGCAAAGAGCTGCGACGGCGCCTTCCCGCGAAACTCGCCGATTCCGCCGCGGATCGTAGTCGGTGGCGGTCCGAAACTGCGGTCGCCGACGAACCATGTGAAGCCGATTCTCGGGCTAACATGACTTTCGGATGGCAACTCATCCGTACGCCTTCCAAATGCCTGCTCGACCAACGGATTGTACGCCGGCGCATTTGGATAGCGCGATCCTTCCACACGCACGCCGTACGTGAGCTGGAACTCCGGTTTCACGCGCCAGGAATCGCCGAGGTACAGCGCGGCGTTGTTCGTCGCCGATTCTGTTCCCTTCGCTGAGACAGTGCGTGTGAATTGGATCGGCCGCCTTGCCTCGAAATCGGCGAGCGAGTTGAAGACGAATGTGCCGTACTGGTTGGGAATGAATTCGACCGTGCTTCTCTCCTGATTGACCAGTCCGCCGAGCTTGAAACGGTGCCCTCCGGCGCTGGTCACGCGTGAGATCTCGTCACTCGCTTCGAGCAGGCTGCTCCTCGTCTCCTGGGGAAGCGACGGATTCCCGCCGAATTGCAGAGTGGAGATCGACCTCGAGCTATCTGCAAGCGTTGATGCAACGACCACTCGTCCGTCGGGCACGGTGAGATAGGGATCGGTATTTCGATTGTCCACCGACCGGTACGCGCGGAGCTCATTGATGTAATTGCCGGCGTTGGAGGTGAGCGTCATCATCCCGCCACCGCCCGTTCCGTGGGTATCGCCACCATTGTGCGGGAGCGCGAGCGCGTTCAGGCGGCTCCCGAGCTGCGTGTTCCCGCGCCAGTCGCCACGCACCATCAGCGTGTGTGCGTCGGCGAGCGTGTAATCGAACCGCACGATGGCGGAGGTGTTGTCGTTCCTCCGCTCTTCCGGCGCGAGCGGCGAAGTGAGGGACAGACCGTACTGCTGAACGAGGCTCTTGAACCGGCTCACTGAATCCTGGCTCGTTCCCAGGCGCTCCAGCGTCAGCGGATCGGATGCGAGAAGCGAAAGCAGCGGATCGGTCCGCCGCTGAAAGCTCAACGCGCCGTAGATGAACATCCTGTCCTTTATGATCGGTCCGCCGGCGCCCCCGCTCAGCTGGTTCTGCATGTAGCGCTGGCTTTCCGCGGCGCTCGGATCGTTGAAGAACTCGAGCGTCGGGTTGCGCATCGTGTATGACAGCGCGCCCTGGAAATTGTTCGTGCCGCCGCGAGTCGTCGATGCGACCTGCCCTCCGGTGAACTGCCCGCGTGCAACATCGAACGTGCTCGTCACGACGCGAGTGCTGCGCACCGCCTCCTGCGGAACGCTTCCGGATCCGAAACTGAGACCGTCGAGCGTGATGTTGTTCTGATTCGACGGCTGGCCGGCGACGGAGAACGAGCTCTTCGTCGAGTCGGTGCCCGGAACGGCAACTACGCCGGGGGCGAGTGTAGCGAGCGAATTCAAATCTCCGCCATCCACGGGCAGACGGTTGACGAGATTCGGCGGAAGTCCGCGTTCAGTTGATCCTGCCTCCGGCCGCTGCAATTGCGGCTGTCGATTTCTCGTCGCGCGGACTTCGACGGCGGAGAGCTGAGCCGCGACCCGTCCCATCTGAATCTCCGTGACGATGCGGTCTTCATCGGAGCTTCGCTGAACGTCTCGCCGCACCGGCGACCAGCCGAGCGCGATGACTGTCATGTGATAGCTTCCGCCGCCATCCGGAAAGAGGATGCTGTACCGGCCGTCGGCGCCGGTGGTTTTTGTGCGCGTGATTCCCGTCTCAGCCGAAGTGACTGAAACTTTCGCGTTCGCGACCGGCTGGCTGTCGGGACCGACGATGCGACCCATGATGATGTCGGTGGTCGAGCCGACCTGCGCGCCCGCGGTCGGCGCATATCCTAACAGCGCTGCCACAAACAAAGCGGCCAGCGCGGACGTGGGAATTCTCATTCTATTTTACCAATCTTGACGGCGTATCTCATTATTGAGCTACGCTCCGAATGCGCGGAATGCTGGCTGTTCTCGACCCACGACTCGCTTCGCGTGTCTGTCGCACCAACCATGCTAGGCGCCGCTTGCCACGGCTCCGTTTCGCGGGACTTCGACCCGCGCAGCGACGGAACGATAGCGAATCGCTTCGGCAACGTGCGAAGCCCTGATGTCTCGCGATTGATCGAGGTCCGCGATCGTGCGCGCAACTTTTATTACCCGGTGGTAGCCGCGCGCGGTGAGCGCAAGCGTCTCGGCCGCCGAATTGAGAAGCTCCCTCGCCTCACTGGCGAGATTACCGTGCGCGTCCAGCCATCTGCCGCTGGCGTGCGCGTTGCAGCTGACCGAAGGAGTAGACGAGAACCGTTTGCGCTGACGTGAGCGCGCCTCTTCTACCCCCGCTCTGATGTCCGCCGATGTTCGCCCGCCCCGTTTCGCGGCCAGATCGGAGAGCGCCACCGATCCAACCCGAACGTGCATGTCGATGCGATCGCTCAGCGGCCCGGAGATCCGCGACACATAACGCTGGACGTCGCCGGGCGCGCAGTTGCATCCTTTCGCGGTTCCGGCCTGGCCGCATGGACAGGGGTTTGAAGCGCCAACGAGAGTGAATCGCGCGGGAAAGCTCACCGCCTGAGTCGCGCGCGCGATGACGACACGCCCGTCTTCCATCGGTTGACGCAGACCATCGAGGACGCTGCGCGGGAACTCCAGCATCTCATCGAGGAAGAGCACTCCGTTGTGCGCGAGACTGACTTCGCCGGGCCGCGGTGAGCTGCCGCCGCCGATCAGCCCCGCGCCCGAGATCGTGTGATGCGGCGCGCGAAATGGTCGTCGTGCTGCATCAACGCCGCCCGCATCGAGGACGCCCGCGACGGAATGAATGGCGATGACCTCGAGCGCTTCTTCCTCGGACAGCGACGGAAGAATTGTTGGAAGCCGGCGCGCGAGCATCGTCTTCCCCGCGCCCGGAGGTCCGATCAGCAGCACATTGTGTCCGCCGGCTGCAGCGACCTCGAGCGCTCTCTTCGCGCTTTCCTGCCCGGCAACATCGGAAAAGTCGTCGCCCTGTGTGGCCGACATCATTGCACTTGGCGCGACTTCCGCCCGGGATAGAGCTCCCCGCCGCAGCTGATCGATGAGCGCTCTGAATGTTCGGGGCGCCGAAAGCGCGAGCGCGCTCACACGACTCGCCTCGGCGACGTTTTCCGCCGGCAGGACGAACGTACCGGCCGCGATCTTCAATACATGACGGGCAAGCGGGAGTGCGCCGCGAATGCCGCGTAGCGAGCCATCGAGCCCCAGCTCACCCACGAACACCGCGTTCGCTGCGCGCTCGGCGTCGAGCTGACCGGTCGCGATCAGAATTCCGAGTGCAATGGGTAGATCGAAAGCGGTGCCGTCCTTCCTGATGTCGGCAGGCGCGAGGTTCACCGTTATCCGGCGCGGCGGGACGGTGAACCCGGAGTTCACAATCGCCGCGGCCACACGCTCCCGGCTCTCCTTGAGTCCACCCGACGGGAGGCCGACGATCGTCCACTGAGGCAGTCCTGCCGCTGCGTCGACCTCGACAGTGACGGCGTATGCTTCGATTCCGATGAGTGCCGCTGAGCGAACGGCAGCGAGCATTTCCCACCTCCGGCACCAATGCTCGTCAGCCGCCGGACGCCGCCCGACATCAGGGCCACGCGACAATCATCCGAAAAAAAAGCGGAGCGCCCTTTCGGGACACTCCGCTTTCACTCTCTTGCCGGACCTCTTTCGAGGGCCGGCCAGAGGAAGGTGCTTACTCCATCGGCGGGACTACGATTCCGCCGGGAGGATAGTCGACGATGCGGAAATCATCGCGACGGTTCTGCTGCCAGCAAGCCTCGTTGTGCTCCGTGCACACCGGTCTCTCCTCGCCATAGCTGACGAGGTCGAACCGGTCTGCGGCGATTCCGTGGTTGACCAACCACTTCTTCGCCGAAGCCGCACGGCGCTGGCCGAGGGCCAGGTTGTACTCATCGGAGCCACGCTCGTCGGCGTTACCCTCGATCCGGATACGCATGCCCGGGTTGGCGTTCAGCCAGGGCAGCTTCCGCTCGAGTGTTGCCTGAGCATCCGGTCTGATGTTCGACTTGTCGAAGTCGAAGTAGATCGGGCCGGTGATCGCGGCCGTGTCGATTACTATCGCAGCCGGTGGCGGTGCAGCTGCCGGTGGCGGCGGTGGCGGCGGTAGCGGTGCAGGAGCCGGTGCTGGCGGTGGCGGCGGAGCTACGCAGTTCGGGCTCGAGGCTGGAATGTTCTCCAGTCCGGCGTAGGTGCACATCACAACCGGTTGAGCGCCACCAAGCAGCAGGCTCAGACCACCACGCACGTGGAAGTTCAGATTGGCGCTCGGCTTGTGGTTCGGCATGTAATCGACCACGCCGTCGAAGCGAATCGCGGTGCGATTGGCGACGCCGAGACGCAGACCGAGAAGTCCGCTTGCGCCGTAGTTGTAGTTGTATTGCGGCGTGGGACTGATGTTGCCGCCCTCGAACTTGTAGCTGGTGCGGGTGCCGCCTGCGCCGATGATCAGCTGGCTCTGCTGACCGCTCATGAGGCTGCCTATCGGCCAGTTATAGTTCAGGCGCATTGCGAACGCATGAGCATTCACGCTCGTCGGCCGATTGAACGCAAACGTGCCGGTTGACGGCGCGCGATTGTCCTGCGGCGAATAGTAGCCGTCGCCTTCGAGCTCCCACGCGGGATTCGTGAGAAATACACCGACACGTCCACCGTAGCCGAATCCGTTCTTCGGAATCGCGTTCGGGCGCCCGGCGTTGTCGTCAAAATGCGACCACTGGCCGAAAGCGCCGAGCTCAACCGTGCCGGGAAGCGGCGCGGCGAGAGTGCTGTTCCACCAGACGATCGGGCCGTAGTTGCCGCCCGCCATTGCGGACGGTCCGCCCATCCACGCCGACAGATCGGGTGCGAACTGGAGTCCGGCCTGCGCGCCGAAATCGAACTTGCCGCCATCCGACGGCAGGTAGTTCGCAATTCCGTCAATCCGAAGCGAGACGCCGCTGAAGCCGATGTTGAATCCGGCCAGGCCGTTCACGCCGAACTGATATGCGCCGGGCGAGGTTGCCGCCGACCCGCGGAAATTCTCGAGAACGCCGCCGGCGCCGATGTGGAACGACTGGAGATTTCCGGCCGGGAAGCTGTAGAGGAGGCGCGCTGAAAGCATGCTCGCCTTCACGTCCTTGGTTCCCCATCGCGTTACGCCGGTCTTGGCCTGCGCCGGAGTGTACGAGCCGTCAGCTTCGATATTCCACTGTGGCGCGATGAACGCGCCCAAGCGGCCACCGAATCCGATGCTGTTGCCGAAACCAGAGTCCAGGTTCCAGCTGTTGTCATAGTGCGTCCATTGCCCGTAGCCGCCGACCAACAACGTACCGGGCGACTGTGCGGCCGCCGATCCGCTGAGGAGCAACGCGGCCATCGCGCAGACGGTCCAACGCCTTCTCAACATGATGGTTTCCTCTTAAAAGGAGTGAATACAGACCAACGAGACCACAGGAACACGTTTGCGCTGTGAAGGCACGCAAGTTCCGCGACAAACGCAGTCACGGAACGCTGTTGCCCCACAATCGCATATACTAGCAAAACTTTGCCGCACCGCTAGTGACAAATGTCTCGTAACTCCAAATCCCATAAACATTTGGACAGCAGCGCCGGCGCATTCCGGGTCCCTTGCCTAGTCGTTCCTGCGTTCGCTTGCAAGTGCTACGCCACGGAAAGGTGCCTGACGGTCGCTATCTGCGGGGCGTCTTCACAGCCCGCAGCAAGCGGCTGACCAAGCCGCCGGGCCGCCGCTGACGCAGATCCGCCATTGCCCGCCGCCACGCGCTCTGCATCGCCGCAGCGTCGCCGAAGCGCATTTCCGGATCGGGATCGAGCGCCTGCTTCAACCATTCGCAGACGGGCGCCGGATATACGTCGAGGGAGACTTGACGTCCGAGTTGACGCGCAAGAATCGCCGTCGCATCATCGTCTCCGAACGGACATTGGCCTGAGAGCGCGAAGACCACGATCGCCGCCATCGAGAAACAGTCCGCCGCGGCTCCCTGCGCTTCGCCAAGCAGCTGCTCCGGCGCCGCGAACGCCGGGGTGCCCCCTTCGCCGGTGGAATCCTCGCCGGAAATGTTCGCGATTCCGAAATCGGTGAGCCGCCAGCGGCGGTACCGGTCGATAAGAATGTTCTCCGGCTTGAGATCCCGATGCAGGATGCCGCGCGCATGTGCCGCCGACAGCGCGTCGAGCACGGCGTCGACCTGCTGCGCGATCTCCGGAATCGTTCGCGGTCCCGATCGCGCGACGAGACTCGCAATCGATCCTTCCTCGGCGAGCTCCATCGTGTACCACGCGACATCGCCGCGGCTGTCGAGATCGTAGATCGGCACGATTGCCGGATGTGCGAGCTGTGCCGCGAGCCGCGCTTCTCGCCAGAATGCGCGCACCGCGTCATCGTCGCGCGAGATGTGCGGATGCAGCGCCTTGAGCGCCACCTCCCGCTCAAGTGACAGATCACGCGCGCGCCAGACTGCGCCGAAACCTCCGCGCCCGAGCGGCGCGAGGATCTCGTAGTCGTCGCCCACCGCCCAGCGAAGTCGCGCTTCCTCGCCCTCTTCGGCCGACGGCTCCGGCGCATCTCCACCGATGATGATCGGACTGCGCAGCGGGTCTCCGCGATCTATCTGTCGCATCATCGCCGCAAGCGACGGATACCGATCCTCCGGATCTGGAGCGAGTGCGCGGTCCACCGCGCGCGCCAGAACTTCCGGACACTCGGCACGGACCAACTTTACCGGCGGAATGTCACGCTGCGGCGGCAATTCTCCGGTTAGCGCGACGAAGCAAATAGCGCCGAGCTGCCATTGGTCGCTCGCCGGAGTCGGCAGCCATTTTCCATCCCATTCCGGAGGCGCGGGACGCACCGCGGCGATCAGGCGATGACCTTCGGTGATCTCCGGGTGCGCATCCTTCGCTCCGGGCCGCACACCCTGTGGAATAGCGGTTGGCTCGACTGCCCATTGCCATTCGAGAACCCACAGCCGACCCGTCGGGGTCATCCAGAGCGCGTCGACGCTGAGGCCGCCGTGAGCGAGACCGGTGTCGTGCAAATACGCGAGCGTCGAGCATGCTCCGCGCAGGACCTGCAGGACGAAAGGGATGTCGGCCAGACCGAGCCGGCTGAGGCGGGCGCTCACTGTTTCTCCCGTCACCCAGCGGCGGAGATATCCCGGTCCGCGCTTTCCGTCGCCCTGATGCGTCCAGTAGTGGTAAGTCGTGGGAATCGACGGGTGACTGCGCTGCGCGAGCTGACGCGCCTCCGCGAAAAGCCATTGCGAATGCGCGGCATTTGGCGCGGTGACGAGGGCGAGCGAACGGCCCAGCCCGTCGATCACCTGCTGATAGTGCCGGTAGTCGCCGTACAGCCCGTCCTCTCCCCAGCGCCACCCCGGTGGGAGTTGCCACGTCTCTATGTGCGACGGGAGACGGCGCGCCGACCGCGACTGCGCTGTGTCCGTTCTCGGAGTCGTCACTGGGGTCTCACCAGTGCGATCAGTACGCGCGCTCCCCTGCCTTCTTCGCTCGTGACGACGATCTCGCCCCCCCAGTGCTCGATAATACGCCGGCTGGCGGGCAACCCCAATCCGCTTCCCGTCGTACGTGTCGAAAAATGCGGCTCGAAAATTCGCGACAGATTCGCGGCGGAGATGCCGCTTCCGTCATCACACGCCTCGATCGTGATTCGGCGCTCCTCCTCGCGAAGAATGACGTCCACGCGATGCGCCCCTGCGAGCCGCGCGTTCTCCAGAACGTTTAGCAGAACGTCGCGCAGCTCGTCGCCGCGCGCCATCGCGATCAACGGACGGTCCACGCCGCGAAGCTTCCATTTGACGTCGCTCTTCCCCATCTGCTCGAGCCCGATCACGTCGCGCACGACAGCGGCGACGTCGACGCGCTGCGCCGGCAAAAGATCGGCGGGGGGGCTCCCGTAGCGACTGAACGAGCGCGCTATCGAATCGAGCCGGTCGATCTCGGAAAGAATTCGACCGACATTTTCATCGAGGACCTTGTCGAAGTCGGCACGGGCGTCCATTCGCGCGCGGCGAAGGTGCTGGACCCCGAGCCTGATCGGAGTAAGTGGGTTCTTGATCTCATGGGCGACCTGCCGCGCCATTTCTCCCCAGGCAATTACACGCTCGGCGCGTGCGACTTCGATCCTGCTGAGCTCGAGGTCACGGGCGAGCCGCTTCGCCGCGACCCCGCTCAGCCAGAGCGCGGCGAGCGCCCCGAGATTCGTCGAAAAGAGAACGAAAATTCCGAGGTCCCGGCGACGACGATCGAGCACGAGCTCGTCGCTGCGCGCGGGAGCAGCGACGACGTAACGCTCTTCGTTCGGTCCGAGCGCGGCGCGGTATCCGAACAGCGTTTCCTGCCCCGCGATCGCGTGCTGCCACGCCGCCGTCAGCTCGCCGCGTCCGCTTATCTCCTGATGCACGCCGGGAGGAAGTGCGAGGCCGGCGGGCGGAAGCGCGCCATACAGGGAATCACTCGCTCCGCTGAGGAACCCGCCTGCGTAGCTGAAGAGAGGAGTGTCGAATCGCTCGGCGGCAGCGGAAAGATTTTCCTGCCGCTGACTTTCGGCGACCGTGCCGAGTGTTCCGAACACGAGCAGCTCGCGCGTCTGGCGATCGTCACTGCGCAGACGCTGATAGGACCATATCGCGAATGCGATCGCCGGCACGACGAAAAATCCGAAGAGCGCCAGCGTAAGCCGCGGACGGTAACTCCGCATCCACCGGCGGGTTCTAATCACCAGCCAGCGGCCGAAGGGACGCTCCGTAACGGCACCGAGTAGCCAGAGGAAACCGGCGACGGCGAGGTCGAGCAGAATGATGAGCGCTGCCCGCTCCCCTCTCGCGGAGAAGGACCGAAGGTCAACCTCGACGTGTGCGCGCCGAGCGCCGGCCGACGTGGGAACCAGCCGGTCGCCGTGCCATTGATCGCCGATCCGCTGCCAGCGGACGCGAGCGAAGTCGGCGATCACCTCCGGCGAGACAGCCGACAGCGACACGGTGTAGGGGGGGTCGCCACCCGTTCGCTGTTTCATCCCGAGAAGAGCCGCGAACGGCAGAGGTGCGATTACTCTGGTGTGCGGAAGAACGACGACCGTCGTCACTTCGCCCGACAGATGACGCGCGATTCCAAGTATCTGAACGCCGGTTGGACCGAGGACCGTCGTGACACGCGCCGCTCCCGCCGACGGAGGAGCAGCGGCGGACAGCATCGTACTGTCGGTGGCGCCGGGCGCAAGATCGACCCGAGCGGTCGCCGAGCCGCGCGCGCTTCTCGTCTCGAGGAAGACGGGATATTCCGCCGCCGCGAGCTCGGACGCCGCGTACCTCTGCAGCAACGCGGCGGGATCCTTTGGTGCCGGAGAGAGCGAGAGCGAGTCGACGAAACGGCGCACGAACAGGAGCTCGTAATCATCGATGTGCATCAGCCCCGCGACATCGCGCTCCGCAAGCCGCATTCGCTCGCGACTGGTCGTGCTCCATAGCGCCGCCGTCGCGAGGAGGGCGGAAACAAAAGCGATGAGAATGACGGTGCGCGAGGCAAGGCGCGGTGTCTTGGACGACTTCGCGAAGAGGTGCGCTGCCGTCAGCAGGATCGTAAACAGGAAGAGAAAAAGGGGCAGCTCCCACGACAGCCAGAGTCCGGGGCTCGACCCCCACACCGGCTCGCCGATGCCGCGAACGATGTTCGACGCCAGCGGCAGGCCGCCCGTGAGCACGAGCGCGGTTGCGCCGAACGCGGCGGCGCGGGATAGCCGCGCAGGCTTTTCCGCGCGAATCATCGCGATCGCTGCCAGCAGCAGCAGCGCGACCGTTACAAGAAAAGCAGCGGTGTTGGCGGTGAATGGTCCGCCGACACGAGAGAAGTAAAAGCCGGGGTCGAACGCGCGCGAGCTGTTCGAAAACGCACTCCATGGCATGACCGCCGTGAGCAGAAGACCGGCACCTACGGTCAGGAGGCGGGTCGCTAGATCGCGCCGGTCCCGCCATCCGAATACGAGCAGCAGGAGATAACCGACGAGAATGATTCCCGCCGCGCGAGCGCGAAGTTTCGCCGCGTTCGCAAATCGAACTTGTCCAGCGGTGCGGTGAGAAAGCGCGACGCGAAGAACCGGTGTCGCTGCCAGCGTGACGATCTGCGTTCCCGCGCGCGCGCTGTCGCTCAGCGGATAGACCTCGAGCGCCTGCCCGTTTTGCGCGTTCATTCTTGCGACCAGCGAAGGCGACAGCTTGTCTGCCGGCGGCGCGGTGGCGATTACCGATGACGCCACGGCACGGCGCGACCCGGCCTCGCGAGTGACGTTCAGGGTCGTGAAAAACCGGTCCGACACAAATGCCAGCGGCGACGGCAGCGTATCGACAGGCGTCCTCACGCTCCCCGCCCACGCGACGGCACGCGAGGAATCAAAAAGAACGACCGACTCGCCGTCGGCATTGCGCGCGAGCGTCCGCAGGAACGCGAACGCCTCCGCCGCACTGCGCGGCGCGTCGAGGCTCTTCGCGGCGATGTCGGCGAGCCGGACGGCCTCGACCGACAGCGCGCTGCTGAAATCGCGAGCCGCCGCGGCCGATTCGGCGGAGGCGGCGGGCGGCTCGCCTCCGCCGAGCGACGGACGCCGTATCCACAGGGCAAGCGCGAGCAGCAGCGCCGCACCCGCGACAAGCATTGCGCGACGAGCCGCAACGCGGCTTCTTACGGCTGACCCGCTACTACTCAAGATGCCCGTTCCTTCAAGCACTTCCCCCGCGCGGCCGCTGCGCGTCAAAGAGATGAAACCCGCCGAGATCAACGCCGCGATCGGAAACGATCCCCGTTTGATCATACCTGTCGGGACGTGCGAGCAGCATGGCCCTCACCTGCCGCTCGGCTGCGACACGATAATCGTCGAACATCTCGCCGACGATCTCTCGGCAGAATATGGCGTTTTGCGGGCGCCGACGGTCGAGTACGGCGTGAACGTCGACACCGAAAAGGGCTTTCCGGGAAACGCGTCGCTGCGGAAGAAGACGCTTCACCGGATGCTGAATGACCTCCTTGCGTCGTGGGAAGCTACCGGCGTGCGCGAATTCATTCTGCTCACGGCGCACGGTCACGATCCGCACCAGGAAGCGCTCGCCACGGTCACGACAATCGAGGCGCGGGTAAGGGTCGTCGACATTTTCGGCGTTCAGATCGGAGACCTTCTCGAGGGTCAGACGGAAGCGATGCACGGTGACGAAGTCGATACGTCGCTGATGCTCTTCCTCGCGCCGGAGCTGGTGAAAACGGAAGCGGCGCAGGACTACATGATGTCCCGCGAGATGCTGCGCCGTTATCGGCGCGGCCGGCTCAAGGTTCCGAGCGGCAGCGCGGGATCCATCGGGCGTCCTTCTCTTGCGTCCGCGGAAAAAGGGCGGCTTCTGTACGAGCGCATCCGATCGCGCATCAGCGACCGGATTTTCCTCGCCCCCGCCCCCGCCGAGTAGCGCGGGGCACCCTCTGGCGGAGCGATCCGCAAAAGTGCTACTTTGTGACACAAAGTATGCGCGCCGGGTTGTCGTTTTCTTCAGCACAATCCACTTCCAGCGCGTTTTTGAAAGGGAGGAGCTCATCCTCGCTCGAGGGATGCAAAAATAGACTTTTTCGTTTGAAACCCGATTGTATAGTTGGCCGTAGTCCCCAACAACTATTACGCCGATCACATCACCCAAATGATGCGCTTCCTGTTTGTCATATCCTTTGCCGCCGCGCAGGCCGCGTCCGCCCAAACGGTCACGGATTCCGCGCCCCCGACGAGCATCACCCTCGATCAGGCGATCGAGACCGCGCGGCGGAACAATCCCCAGCTCCTTCAGACCGTCAACAACAGGCACACCGCGAGGGCGGCCGTTCGCGCCGCCTACGGCGCCCTGCTGCCGACATCCGATGTGTCCTTTAGCGCGCAGCACCAGCAGAGCGGACAGCAGATCGTCAGCGGCTCGACACTTGGCGCCAGCTCGGACATCAATCAGTCGAGCTACCGGTTTGGTTTCGGCTACCGCATCAACGGCGCGACGCTCATCACGCCGAGTCTCCAGCGGGCGAACCGGGACGCGATCGAGGCCGACATCTCGGGGGCACAGCAGAACCTGCGCGATCAGGTCGCGCAGCAATATCTCTCCGAATTGAAAGCCGAAGCGAAGGCCGATCTTCAGGATTCGCTGCTTGTCGCGGCGCGGGCGCAGCTCGTTCTCGCGCAGGCCCGCGAGATCGTCGGCTCGGGAACGCAGCTGGACATCCAGCGCGCCGAGGTTGTCGTCGGCCAGCAGCAGGTTGCGCTT
>Ga0137373_10000998_pt1 | contig 30041 bp, 25 predicted proteins | sample SagtaG_5_FD_104912 | JGI IMG/M metagenome (GOLD analysis project Ga0137373, IMG submission 104912) | Vadose zone soil microbial communities from Sagehorn Ranch, Mendocino, California, USA - Sage1_R_80_16 metaG | ecosystem: Environmental > Terrestrial > Soil > Vadose zone | place: USA... | reverse complement strand
GGCCGTCACGGAGGGCGAGCTGAAGGCGTCCGCGCTCCAGCCGGCGGCGTTCCTCCCGAAGCCCGCGGACCTCGAGCAGATGCTCGCCGTCGTGCGGCGTTGCTGCGCGATGGGCGCCGGCGGGTGGCAGCGTCTAACCCCCGCGTAGGGCGACCGGGCGCCGTCGCCCGCGGCGCCGGAGCAGGGCGGCTGCCGCCCCAACGATCGCGCCGAGATCGAGACGGCCGCCTCCGTCACAGCCGCAACCCGCCGCCTCCGTCACGGCGGGAACCTCCGTGGTCGTCTCGAACTGCCGCATCATCTCGTGGTCCTCGTGCTCGAGGACGTGGCAGTGGTACGGGAAGAGCCCGACGAAGTCCTCGAACCGCGCGATCACGCGCACCGCTTCCTGGGCGCCGATCGCGACGGTGTCCTTCCAGCCGGCCTCCACCGGCGCCGGCGCGATGGCGGCACCGGCCGGCAACCAGTCGGCGCCGCTCACGGTGATGGGCTGCCGATCGAGCACCTGGAAGGCGACGAGGTGCATGTGCATCGGATGCACCGTGCCGGTGAAGTTCACGAAGCGCCAGACCTCCGTCGTCCCGAGCACCGGGTGCTCCGTGACGGCGTCCCAGCCGAGCCCGTTGATGCGCCAGACGCTGCCGGTGCAGGGATCGTCGTTCAGCTTGTCGAGGACGAAGTCGCGCGCGACGGCGGCGCTGGCCGGGTCGAGGCGAACGATCGGGCGGAGCGCCGCGGGCAGGGGAGCGGTGTCGCCGATCGCCGTGCCGACGACGAACTTCATCACGTGAGGGACGACGCCGACGCCGGGAGTTCCGGGGAACGGCGCGGGGGCGTCGTTCTCGAGGAGCACCTCCGTCCCGGGCGCGTACCCCGCGAAGTCGACGACGACGTCCGCGCGCTCGCCCGGGGTCAGCAGGAGCGAGCTGACCGGCACCGGCGCCTCGAGGAGACCCGTGTCGCTCCCGATGACTTGGATGACTTGCATGAGGCCGCCCGTCGAAAGCTGCAGCCGGTAGCTGCGTGATCCCGAGCCGTTCAGCAGGCGGAACCGGTACTTGCCGCGATCCACGTCGAGGTAGGGCCAGACCGCGCCGTTCACGAGGATCGTGTCGCCGAAGAAGTGCTCCTCCCACGCGGCGGGATACGCGAGCCCGCCGTCCGGCCGGAAGGTCCGATCCTGGATCGCGAGCGGGATCTCGTAAGCGCCGGACGGAAGTCCCAGGCCGTTCTCCACCGCGTCGCGCAGGAGGTAGAACCCGGCGAGCCCGAGGTAGACGTTGAGCCGCGTCACCCCCATCGCGTGGTCGTGGTACCAGAGCGTCGCCGCCTGCTGCCAGTTCGGATAGTCGAACGTGGCTGACTGGCCGGGGACGATGGTGGCCTCCGGATAGCCGTCGGATGCGGCGGCGACGTGGCCTCCGTGGAGGTGGATCACCGTGCGCGGCGGGCCGGTCGTCGCGCCTCCGACGCAGGTGTCCACCGGGAGGAGGTGCCCCGTGCGGAGCGCGCCGCTCGCGTCGCGCAGATCGTTTCGCCAGGTCACGGCGATGCGCGAATCCCGGTAGGCCTCGATCGTCGGCCCGGGATAGCTGCCGCCGGTGCCGTCGTCGAACCCCCAGACGCGCGTCTGCGGGAGGTCGCGGTGGAGCTGCTGCGATCGCTCGACGAGGGAGATCGTGTATCCCGCCGCGCCGCCGGGGATGCCGGTCGTCGGGGTGGCGACCTTCGGGCGGGGGAGGGGATCGACGAAGGGGATGAGCACGACCGGGCACAGCCCGGCGGTGCAGGAGGTGCCGGTGCCGCGGAACGAGCCGCCGAGGCCCGCGCAGCTGGTGGTGTCCGCCACGGGGGTGCACGTCGCGGAGGCATCCGGCAGGCAGCAGGCGCCGGCGGGCTGCGGGCACGGGCTCGGAGAGCAGGTCGAGTCGTTGCCCTGGTAGGTGGACGTGCCGGTGCATGCAGACCCCGCGACGATCGAGCAGGCGCCGCTCGTGGCGCAACAGGCTCCGCTCGGCGTCGGCGTCGTGAACGTGACGGTGAGGACCGGGCGCGTCGCCGCGTCGCCGTTCTCGCGCGAGTTGAACCGCTTCGTCTCCTTGATCGCGTCCGTCTGCGCGAGCACGATCCAGCCGTCGTTCGGCGCCGTGCCGTCGAGCCAGGCCTGGACGTCCGCCGCGAGGCCGGCCCCCGTCGCGGAGTAGGCGCCGTTCTGGTGCCCGACGACGAAGGTCGCGCTCGGGAGCGCGTCGAAGTCGCCGCCGGGCGAGGACCAGCTCACGGTCGGATAGAAGCTGTACGTCCACGTCGCGTCGCCGGCGGTCGCGGCAGTGCCGGCGCCCTCCTCGAGGGGGGCGTCCGACGTCCCCTCGCCCCACGGCGCGGTCACGCGGTGCAGCTCGACCGCGAGATCGGTCGTCCTCGTCCGGGAGAGGGTCAGGGTGACGGTGGCTCCGGTGATCGTCGCTCCCGCCGGGATCGCTGCCGCCACGTCGAACCACACGAGCGCGTGGCGCAGGAAGCCGTCGTCCGTGATCCCCGTGAACAGGTAGCTGCCCGCGCCGTTCGCGACCGCGCCGCTCTGCGAGTACAGGGTCGCGTCCCGGCCCGCGACGATGACGATGCCCGTCGCGCCGCGCGCCGCCGGCGCGGCGCAGAGGAGGGTCAGCGCCGCGAGAAGGTTGGCGATCCGGACGCGCCGAGACGATCGTGCCTCGCCCATGAGCATGGCGCAGCATAGCGAGACGCAGCTCGTGCGGATCAGGACGCCCCGTGAAGGGAGCGACAGCGCACCGCGCAGCTACCGGCGACTCGTTCGAGGTTGGCCGCCTTCTCGCGGCCGGGTCGATCAGTGCGTGGTCGTTCCGGCGGGCGGCTCCCGCGTCGGATGCCACATGCTCGTAGGCGTCGCCTCGCGGCGGCGATCTAGGCGCGACCGCGGGAGCCGGACGGTAAACGTGACCGGCTGGCCGACGGCCGACGCCGACTGGACGTCCACCGATCCGCCGTGCGCCTCGACGATGGTCCGGACGATGAACAGCCCGAGCCCGAGCCCCACCCGTCCGCTCCCGGTCCCGGCGTACCTCTGGAACGGGTCGAACAGCGAGCGCACCGCCTTGCGGGGTATGGGCGGGCCGTCGTTCTCGACGTCCACCCGCACGCGATCCCCCTCTCCGACTGCGCGGATGCGGACAGGCGTGCCGGGTGGCGCGTGCTGGAGCCCGTTCACGACGAGGTTTCCGATGGCCTGCTCGAGCCGGTCCGCGTCCCACTCTCCCGACAGATCGCCCTCGCGGTGGAGCAGGACCGCGGCGTCGCGCCCCGACAGCGCGGCCTCCTCCGCGACGCGGGCGCAGACCTCGCCCAGGTCGGTGGGGCGGATCGAGAGCGGGATCCCCGTCCTCGCCCGCGTTCGCGTGTAGTCGAGGAGGTCGCGGATGATCCGCTCCATCCGCCGGGAGCTCGAGTGGATGAGCGAGGCGATGCGCGCCTGCTCCGGCGCGAGATCGGCGCGAGACAGCAGCGCCGCGCCCCCCTGGATCGCCGAGAGCGGCGAGCGGAGATCGTGGCTCACGATCCCGAGGATGCGCTCCTGGAGCTCGAGCATCCGGAGGCGCTCCTGCGCCTGCTCTTCCCGCCGGCGCATCTCGGCGCGCGCGCCGAGCCCCGCGGCGGTCACGAGCGCGAGGAGGAGGACGTTCGCCGCGAGGAAGATGGCGTCCGCCAGCGCGACGCGCCCGAACCACGCGCGGCGGTCCGCGCCGAGCTCCGCGCGCTCGATCCCCTCCATCTCGGCGCGCACGGCCTCGATCGTCTCCGTCAGCCAGGGACCGTCGCCGGATCGGAGCTCGCGCAGCGCCTGGGGGAGCCCATCCGCGTCTCGCACGTCCACACCGCGGCGCAGCTCCGCGAGCTTCGCCTCGATGAGCGCGGCGAGCGCCTCGCTCGGGAGGCCCTCGCGGCGACCCGCCGCGTCGCGTCCCTTCACCCCGTCGAGCTCGGCGCGCACGTCGGCCACGGCTCGCCGGAAGGACTCGAGGACCCGCTCCTCGCGCGTGAGCAGGTAGCCGCGCTGGGCGCTCTCGGCGCGCGCGAGCGCGTTCTCGAGCCGCTCCAGGGTGACGACGCTCTCCGACCGCTCCGTCACGTGCGCCGCCTTCCGGTTCCGGTCGGCGACGACGAGGAAGTACGCGGCGACCGCGATCAGGATGGCGCCGACCGCGGCCGCGAAACCGGCGAGCGTTCGCGCGGGCACGGATGGGTAACGCTCGAGCGGGCGAACGCTTCCCGCGATGTGCGCTCGCCCGGGAAACTCCGCGACCGCACGGTGGATTTCCACTCGCAGCGGAAAGGGCCGCGGCGCGGCACGCGCTCGGGGACCGCTTCATCCCTTCGGACGGGCCGCCGCGGCGGGTGGTGGCGGGAGCTCGGCGAGCGGTCTGCGTGCGGGGAGCGCGCCGCGCGGAGGCACTTCGGCGGCATGGCCCAGCACCGCCGTCATGGACGACGCCAGCACCGGCCAGGTCTCCTTGGCGACGTTCGACGGCTCTTCGCCCTCGAAGCCGAGCAGCCCGTACTTGCCGTAGTGCGGCAGCTTGCGCGCGAGGCCCGGAAGCGCCGCCGCGCGCTCCGCGCCCACCAGGGCGACGACCTGGGCGGCGTCCGCGGGGCTGCGCACCGCCACGACGATCGCGTGGCGCCTGCGCGAGAGCACGGTCGTTCCCACGCGCAGCTCGTCCGCCGACAGCGTGCCGCCGAACGGCTTCAGGCCGTCGGCGACCACGTTGCGCAGGCGGTTCTCCCAGCCGAGGAGCCAGACGGACTTGCCCGCGGGCAGGTCCGCGAGATCGGCGTCGCTCACGATCTCGGTGCCAGCACTCCTCCAGCTCTCCGCGAGCGCTGCGTACGCGCTCCGCAGCTCGGCCGGCGCTCGCGACGGCAGCACGATGACGCGCCTGCTCGCGCCGAACGCGCCACTCAGCGCGGGTGGCAGCTCCGTCGGATCGAGGCGTCGGAACACGTCGTACTCGGGGTCGATGTCGACCCGCGCCGGCGCCTCGTCGAGCTCCAGCGTGAACTGCTGCCGCCGCGCGGCGAGGTGCACGGTGCGCTTCACCGCCTGCTGCGCCGACGGGAGAGACACGACCACCGGCACCTCGAGGTCATAGGGCGCACCGTCCTGCGTCTGGGCGAGGGTCAGCTCGAGCTCGTGGAAGCGCTCGCGCCCGTGCACCTCCACGGACTCGAGGCGAATGCGCGGCGCGCCGGGCCGGTCGATCCACTGGGCGAGCCAGGGGCCGAGGTCTTCTCCGGCGGCGGCGCTCATCGCGCGGCTCACGTCGTCGAACGACGCGGCCCGAAAGCGGTTCTCCTCGTAGAAGCGGCGCAGCGCGCGGACGAACCGCTCGTCTCCCATCCTCTGCCGCAGCATGTGGAAGATCATGAGGACCTTGTCGTAGCCGACGGCCTGCGTGAGGGAGCTGTGTCGCTCGCGGAACGCGCGCACGGCGATGTCGCGATTCTCCGCGACGTAGTCGGCGTACCGCTGGAGCGAGGTGCGCCGGTGCTCGGCGCCTCGCCCACGCTGCTCCTCTACGAGGTGGTCGGCGAGGTAGGCGGTGAGCCCCTCGCACCAGTTGCCCCGCTTGGCGTCGACGAAGACCCCGTTGCCCCACCAGTTGTGCAGGATCTCGTGCGGGTAGCTCGAGTGCAGGATGAACGGGAACCGGACGATCTTCGGGCCGAGCAACGTGAAGGACGGCATGCCGAAGCCCGTCTCCCAGAAGTTCTCGACGACCGCGAGCTTCGGGTACGGATACGGTCCGAGGAGCCGCTCGTACATCTCGAGGTACTGCTCGCCCGCCGCGAGGTACGCGTCGGCGAGCGCGGGGTCATCCGAGCGGAGGAAGGTCTGCACGAGAGGTCGGCCTCCCTGGCGCGAGCGCTCCACGAACGAGCCGGCCACGACGAACGCCTCCCGCTGCGGCTCGGCGCTCCGCCAGCCGGTCACCGTCCCGCCGGGGCCGCGCTCGTGTCGCGTGCGGGCCCCTTGAGACACCACGTCCCAGCCCGCCGGCACCCGCGCCTCGAGCGCGAACGTGATGAACCCGTCCGACAGCTCCGGGAGCCAGTGGGTCGCCCCGGAGAGCACGGCGCCCTCCTTCGAGACGATTCCGGGGCTGTCGCTCACGCTCCGCGCGTACTCCTCCCCACGACTCTCGACCGGGTGGAAGATCCTGCCGCCGTACCTGAGGGTGAGGCTGCGCTCTCCGGGTCCGAGCGCGACGGCGAACGACTCGAGCGGGAGGCGAACGTCGCCCTCGTCCTCGCCGCTCTCGTCTCCGGCGGCGCGCGTGGCCGCCGCTCGCGCTGGCACGAGCGGCGCCCCGGCGCCGACGCGCACGGGGGCGAGCCCCGCGTGAAGCGAGAACACGATGGTGTCGCCGAGTCGGGCGCGAAGCTCCGGCGAGAGCGTCACGGTGTCCTCGACGAGGACTCGCTCCCGGTCGGGCAGGAGCGTGAGCTGCACCTCGTGGTGCACCGCCGCCTGCGAGAGCCCTGCGCCCGCGTCGGGGAGCGGGCGTTCGCCCCGCGCGGCGCAGCCGGACACGACCGCGAGCAGGACGAGGTGATGCGCGACACGAGCAGGGGCCATCGATCCTCCCGGCAGCACGGTCGCTCGGCTTCCCGGGCGTGGGGTCACGCCGCTTGTACCGTGCGTGAATCCTGGCAGAACGGGTGCGAGGCCGCAAGCGCGCGAGACGCCCAGCGCGGCGCGCTCGGGGGGACGCCCGACGCGACGAGCTCTCCCTCGACACGCGGTGGAGCGCCGGGCAGATTCGGTGGCGCGCGTCCGCCCGGCTCTGTCCACCGCAGCAGGGGATCTCCATGGTTCGATCCTCCGGAGGAGCCATGCAGACGTCCATACCCGCAGAGATGAAGGCAGCGGCGATCGACCGATTCGGAGGGCCCGAGGTCCTGCACACCGAGAAGCTCCCGGTGCCCCAGCCGAAAGGGAAGCAGGTCCTCATCCGGCTGGACTGCGCTGGGATCGGCGTCTGGGACCCGTACGTCCGGTCGGGCGAGATCGAGCTGGGAAAGCGCTCGTTCCCGCAGGTCATCGGCAACGACGGCGCGGGCGAGGTGGTCGCGCTGGGAGATCGGGCGAAGCGCTTTCGCGTCGGCGACCGCGTCTACGCGTACGGCTTCGAGGGCGGCTTCTACGCGGAGTACGTCGCCGTCGACGAGGGCGAGGTCGCGCCGATTCCGCCAGGGCTGAGCGCCGAGCAGGCGGGGGCCCTCGGCGCGGACGGCGTCACCGCGCTGCTCGGCCTGGAAGATCAGCTGCACCTGGCACGAGGGCAGACGCTGATGGTGTTCGGCGCGAGCGGCGGTATCGGACACCTCGCGGTGCAGCTCGCGAAGCGCATCGGGGCGAAGGTCCTCGGCGTCGCCTCCGGACCGGACGGCGTGGCGCTGGTGCAGAAGCTCGGCGCGGACGCCGCCGTGGACGGGAAGCGGGAGGACGTCCCGCAGGCCGTTCGCGCGTTCGCGCCGGACGGGCTCGACGCGGCGCTCGTGCTCGTCCACGGCGAGGGGCTCGACGGGGCGCTTGCGATGATCCGGAAGGGCGGCCGCATCGCCTACCCGAACGGCGTCGAGCCGGCGCCGAAAGGTCCCAAGGGCGTGAAGCGGCTCGCGTACGACGGCGAGCCGAGCGCCGACGCGTTCGAGCGGCTGAACGAGCTGATCGCCGCCGGGCCTTTCCACGTCGAGCTCGGGCGCGTGTACCGGCTCGAGGACGCAGCCCGGGCGCACCGGGAGATCGAGCAGCACCATCTCGGCAAGCTCGCGCTTCGAATGCACTGACGGTTCGGCTGCACACGGCTCGTTGCTTCGGGCTCGGACGTCTACTTCGGCAAGATCGGAAGGTTGCCGGGAACGGCCACGTCGACGACCTGCAGCGGACCCGTGCCGACGTCGACGGGACGGGTGAGGAATCGGACGTCGTCCCCATCGTGAACGAGCACGATGAGGCCGTACCGGCCCGGCGCGAGGAACGGGATGGAGCGCCGGGCGTCCATGGTGGCGGGCCTGATCACGCCCGCGAGGTCGCCGACGCTCCGGACCGGCGGCGCGTCGGCCGCGACGAGCCCCACGAAGACCTCCTCGAGGTCTGCCGCGCCCGGCCCCGAGAGCGATAGCTCGAGCGTCGTTCCGCTGTCGCGCGCCCTGAGCTCGATCTCCACGCGCGCGCGCTCCTCGAGCTCGACGACGCGCGGACCGAGCCCCGGGTTCGGGTCCTCGAGCCCAGCATGGACGACGTAGACGCCCGCCGGCAGTCCCGAGAACTCGTACCGGCCGCGCGCGTCCGTGTGCTCGAACCTCCGGAGCTCGCCCCGCCCGAAGAGCCCGACCACGAGCTGCCCGCGCCTCGCCATCCGCGCCGAGGACGTGCACGGCGATCGTGCTGCCGCGCGCCAGCCGGACGACGACGGCCGCCGGATCCGGCCCGACGGCGGACGTCGCGGCGAGGTATCCCTCCCGCTGGACCCGGAGGAGCGTCCGGTCCTCGACGTGGTGGAGCACGAAGCGGCCGTCCGCTCCGGACAGGACGCCGTCCGGCGCGCTGCGCGAGAGCGTGGGACGGTCGTCACCCGCAGCGGCCGGAGCGATCCGCGCGGCCGCGATGCCGTCGCCCGTGTCCGCGTCCACCACCTGGCCGCGGACGTCGCGACCCCGTCCGAGCACGAGGTCGCCGAGGTCGAGGTCGCGCCCGCGGGAGACCTCGACGGTCCGCCGCAGCGGCGCATATCCGTCCGCAGAGATCCGGAAGATCAGCTCGCCATCGCGGTGAATAGGGATCGCGAGCCGACCGTCGCCGGCTGCCACGGGTGTCCCGTCGATCTGGAAGCGCGCGATCGGGGCGCCCCCCTCGCCGAGCACGCGGCCCCGCACGAACCCCTCGGGCGCGAGGACGAGGCGCAGCCCCTGGTCGCCGGCCGCCGCTCGCGCCCGCTCGCCCCGGTCCTCGTACCCTTGCTTCTGCACGCGATCGAGACCGCCTCTTCGCCGGCGCGGACCCCGTTCGCGAGCCCGGTGCCGAGGCGAGAGTCCGCCCAGACGGCGTAGACGCCTTCCTCGAGATCGGTCAGGACGAAACGGCCGTCCGCGCCTGTCTCGGTGCGGGCGACCGGCGGCGCCTCGCCGCGGCGATCGACCACGAGCTCCGTGAGCTGGCCCGCAGCTTCCGGGCAGCCGCACTCGAGGAGGCGCAGACCGCAGTCGTCGCCGCAATGGCACCTGAGCTCGGACAGGACCTCCACGCCGCGCGAGGTCGTGGCGGTGACGGTGGCACCCGCGACCGGACCGGACGGGCCGCGAACCTCGCCGCGGATGACGAGGGTGCCCGCGGAAGGCGGCACGGGAGCGGTCAGCATGGCATTGAGCGGCGGAATCGCTCGATGCGCCCGGTCGGCATCGCGGCCGGACGCGCCGCCGCCAGCGGTGGAGGGGCCGGGCTTCTGCCCGCGCGAGGAGAGGAGAAGCGCGATCGCGACGGCGAGCGCGATGCCGAGGGCCACGACGACGAGAGGCTTCCGCACATCGATCTCCACGCGCCGGGCGGAGCCGACGAACGGCTGCGACCGGGACGACCCGATCAGGACCGTCGGTGGAATACGACGCTGCCACGGTCATCGCAGGTGCGCAACGTCGTCGGAGTCGCACGCATGCCGAATGGGCCACGTCGCGTGTGGTCCCTCAAGGGGAACCCGTCCTGCCCTCGAGCGGCGGATCGGCTCGGGGTTCGCGTGGGCTATCGCTGCGGGGTGACCGCGTACGTCCAGGTCTCGCCCACTGCGACCTGGAAGTTCTCGCCGACCCGGGCGCCGCCGTGCCGCACCTCGACCCGATGATTGCCCACCGGGATCCGTCTCCGCGTGTCTCCCCTTCCGATGCGATGCCCATCGAGGAAGACCTCGGCTCCCTGGGGCGCGGTGACCTCGAGCAGGCCGGTCGCTGGCTGCTGCTTCCCGCGACCCGAAGCGTCGGCGCGCCGCACAGCGTGCTTCCGCTCGGCGGCGGATCCGGAGCCGCGCCACGCCGGAGCGGGAGGCGGCGGTTCGACCGACGCCGCCGGGACCGCAGGCGCGACGGATTCGGATGCCCTTGCCTCCTCGGGGGCTCGCGGCGCCGCCGCAGGCCGCGCGGGTGCGTCGCCAGAGCCGCTCCACTTCCACGGGGAAAGCCGCGCGACGGCGAACCCGATCGCCACCGCAACGATGCACATCGCGATCGCGACCCCGAGCGACACGCGCGGCGCGCCGCCAGCGCCACGCTCACGGTGAATGGGAGCAGGATGCGGGTCGGCCGCAGTCGCGGTCGCGATCGGGATGGGCCCCACTTCCGCTTTCGGTGGCGCTTCCGCCCCGGCGCGGTGGTCTGCGGGAGCGGCTGGAATCGGGCGCGTCGTGTCCGCTGCTTCGCGGGCGAGGAGGTCGTTCGCGGCGGGCGCGGGCGCGGGCGCGGGCGAGACCGCCGGCTCGGGCGCTGGCGCGGGTGCGGGAGCCGCCATGGGCGCGGGCGAGAGCACCGGCGTGGGCGCGGGGGCGAGCGCCGGCATGGGCGCTGGCGCGAGCGCCGCGACCTCGCCCGGCGCAGGCGTGGCCGCGCCCACGATGTCGTCGTCCGAGACGATGTCGTCGTCCGAGATCTCGCAGGCCGGAACCGAAGAGATCCCGGCGAGCGCCGCCTCGATCTTGTTCCGGCGCTCCGCACGCAGACCGCTCCCGGCGGGCAGCATCGCCTCCACGTACGCGGCCACGGTCTCGCGTTCGGCGAGCTGTACCGCCCCCGCGATGGCCGTGCCGAGCGCCTCCGCCGTCGGACGGCGCGCCCCGGGCTCCGCCGCGAGCGCCTCGTTCACGACGGCGGCGAGGGAGGGGGGGGCGCCGGATGTCTCCGCAAGCATCGATCGGCCGTCGGGCGGCTCCCCGGCGAGGCACTCGTGGAGGAGCTCCGCGACGCCGAGCAGATCGTCGGAGACGCCGGAGCCCGCTGGCATCCCGAACCCGGACACCGCGGCGGCGCCGCTCTCGTCGATGAGGACGGCTTCGGGGCGCAAGAGCCCGTGGACGACGGCCTCCGGCCGGCCGTGGGCGTGCGCGAGTCCGGCGCAGACGTCCACCGCGATCCGGGCAGCGATCTCGGGAGGAAGCCGCCCCGCCGCGTCGAGGATCTCGCGCAGGGTGATCGCGTCGCGCCAGGGCGTCACCGCCGCGAGCTCGTCCCCGACCGCCTCGATGCCGACGGGCGCGACGATGTTCGGGTGGAACAGCTGCGCGGCCCGTTCCATCTCGCCGCTGAGGCGTCCGAGCCGGCCCGGATCGTCGGACAGCGCCCGGGGATAGAGCGCGAGCACGACGACGCGGGGCGGTCGCGATCCCCGATCCACCGCGACGTGAAGGTGGCGCCGCGGGGAGGGCAGGGGCGCGACGAGGTCGAAGCGATTCGAGGCGGTCACGAGGGCGCATCGTACATCGGGGAGCGGCGATCGGACGACCGGTTCACGACCGCGCCCGCGCGGCTTGCGGCGCGCGGGCTGCCGGGAAGGATGCCCGCCCGACGTCCGGAGAGGCCCTCGCGCCTCCCGCCGTGCGCTTGAGGGAGCCAGGTCGCGGCCCCAGGTTGACGCTCGGATCAGGGGGAGCCATGAGGACCATCTCGATCGTGCGCGGACGCAGGCCGCGCGTCGGCGGGCCCGAGGCGAGGCTCGCGCTCGCGAGGATCGGAACCGCGCTCGCGGCGGTGAGCTTGGGGGCGCTGGCCCTGGGTGCGGTCGCTGTCGGGGCGCTCGCCATCCGGGCGCTCGCGATCAAGACCGCGCGGATCCAGCGGCTCGAGATCGGCGAGCTCGTGCTCGGCGGTCAGCCGTTTCACGCGGGGGCGTGACGCGGGGAGCGCCGGCGCGCGCCGCAGGCGGGTCGTACAGACCCGCCTGGGCGTGAGCGCCCGTGCACCGGCGCTAAACGGGCGAGCACGATTCGCGATCACCAGAAACCGTTCGTGCTGAGAGACCGTGAGCGAATTCGGGTTCAGCGATCCCGTAGCTCACTGTCCGTTCGCCCTGAGCGTAGCCCGGCCGCGCAGCGGCCGGGCGAAGTCGAAGGGCGCCCGCCGAGGCGACGACGACGGACCGCTCGCAGCCGTTCTTGGGCACTAGGAGCGCGGGATGTTCCTCAGGCCGCGTTCGCAGCCGCGAGGAGCCGAAGCACGTTGTACGTGACGGCCGCCCAGAGGGCGACGCTCAGCACCTTGTTGCTGCCTCTGACCACGAGCGGGCCGAGACCGCGCCAAGTCTTGAGATCGGCGTTCACCGTTTCGATCGTCGCGGCGCGCACCTTGTACTCTCCCTTGCTCTCGTTCGTGGCCATCCGCTCGCGCCAGGCAGCCGTTCCCGGTCCGTCCTTCGCCTTCGGCTCGTGCGGGTCGATGTCCTTGTTCCGCGGCTGCGGCACGGGGATGTACGAGGTGATGCCCTTCTCGTGCATCACTTCGATGTCGCCGACCTTCGCGTAGCCACCATCGGCGAGATACACCTCCGGAAGCTGTCCCGTTCGACGCTCGATCTGCTCGAGCATCGGAGCGGTCTGGCCTTTGTCGGTTCGTTCGTGGTCACCGCCACGCCGACGATCGCGCGCCCGTCCACGTCCGCGGCGAACTGCACGTTGTAGGCGGGCCGGAAGCCACCGTCGCCCATCTTCATGACGCGCGCTTCAGGATCGGTCGTCGAAACACGCGCTTCGCACACCTTCGCCTTGCCGCGGTTGCGCTTGACCGCCTCGGCCTTCGGCAGCTCCTTCAGCGCTTGCGTCACCCGCTGGTGGTGCTCGCGGGCGGCGCGCTGCGCGGCCGACTGCTGCTTGGCGGTGCGCTGCGGGTCGGGGCTCTCCGCCTCGCGCTTCACGCGCTCGACGTGCGCGCGGGCAGAGGCGAGGCACTCACCCAGCGTCTTCGCCTTGCGAAACGAGGCTGCACCGGCGCTCGCGCGCAACCTCGTCCCGTCCTGAGCGACCCTCTTCAACCGAACGATGTTCGCCTTGTAGAGGACCGCCAGTACCTGCGTCATCAGATCGTCGAGCGCCTCCGCGTTGCCAACGCGGAAGTCGCTCAGCCCGTGGTGGTTCACGGAGACGCCTCCGCAGATCCACCGGTAGGCATCGTCGCGCTCGCACAGTCGCGCCAGCTCGCGAGCGTGGCCGCCCCCTTCGCTGGTCGCGAACAGCCACAGCGCCACCAGGATCTTCGGATCGGTCGCAGGCCGCCCGGGCTGACTGCCCCGGGCTGCGACGGCAGCGTAGAAGCGAGACAGGTCCAGCGTCCCGACCACGTCCCAGATCGCGCGCGCCCGGTGATCCTCGGGGAGCAAGTCGTCGAGGCATCGCGGGATCAGCTGCACTTGGCGCCGCTCGGCTTCCCGAAGCCGCGGGTCGCCGTCCTGCTCAGCCTCGACACCGCCGAACTGCTCCGACCCCGCGCCGAACAGATCCCGCTCGCCCATGCCTTCTCATATCGTACTGGATCGCGACAGGCGATCGCCCCGCGGGAAAAGATCACAGACTCTGAGCGTAGCGCCGCCGGAGGCGGGCGCGGAGTCGAAGCACGCGCCTTGGAACGCTGGCGCCCTTCGACTTCGGGGCGCTCCGCGCCCCTACGCTCAGGGCGAACGGAATCTTTCCGGTGTTTCCGAATCGCGACCGGTCGTTTAGATCTACGCCGGAGGAGACGACCATGAGGATCCTCGCGTTCGCCGCGTCGCTGCGGAAGGCGTCGCTCAACCGCAAGCTCATCGCGCTCGCCGCGGAGATCGCGCGTCGCGAGGGAGCCGACGTCGATCTCGCCGAGTTCCGCGAGTTCGAGATGCCCGTCTACGACGGCGACCTCGACGCCGCGCAGGGGCTGCCGCCCGGGGCCCTCGCGCTGAAGCGCCGCGTCGCGGGCGCCGACGCGCTGCTCATCGCCGCGCCCGAGTACAACTACTCGATGTCCGGCGCGCTGAAGAACGCGATCGACTGGGTGTCTCGCGCGCGCCCGATGCCGTGGCGCGGGAAGAGCGCGTATCTCCTCTCCGCCTCGCCCTCGCCGATGGGCGGGGTCCGGGGCCTATGGCAGACCCGCATCCCGCTCGAGGGCTGTGGCGCGCTCGTCTTCCCGGACATGTTCGCCCTCCCGCACGCGAACGAGGCGTTCGCCGCCGACGGGCAGCTCCGCGACGCGGGTCAGGCCGAGCGGCTGGAGAAGGAGATCGTCGGGTTCGTCCGCCTGGCGGAGGCGGTCGCGCCCGTCTGCACGGGGCGTGGCGGCGCCATCGTCCACGATCCGCAACGGCAGAAGAAGATCGCGGTGGCGCTCGAGGCGGAGACGGAGATCCAGCCGCCGTCGCGCTGAGCGTGCCTCCCGCCGGAACGAGTACATGCGGAAGCGCTGAGGATCGAGCGCTCGCGAAATAGGCCGCACGGAACGCGGCTCCGGATCACGAGGCGCGCCGGCGCCCGGTCCGCCACGGCAGCGCGTTCCCGCTCTCGTCGATCTGGACGCGCTCCTGGCTCGGCCCTCGCCAGACGCTTCCCGCGATGGCGCGCTCGGGGAGCCACGCATGGCGTGTCCGGCTCTCGTGCGAGACGAACACGACCGGCGACGGCTTCGGCGCGTCGGGCGTCGCCGAGGGAACGCCCTCGCTCGTGAGGTGGATGGGCTCGCGCCGCTCGCCGCTTGGCCCGCGCTGTCGGCGGCCGGCGTGGCGGTCGGCCCCGCGATTCTGGCGATTCTGTCTGTTCAACTGGATCGTCCCTGGTGGCAGAGAAGAGAGAAGACCAAGGGCGGCAGAGCCGCCGGTCCCCGGAGATGCTGCTTCGAACTTGAAGATGATGCTTGAAGAATGGCGGCGCCGGGAATCGAGCGTTTTGCAGAGGACGAGTCCCACAGCCAGCAGCGTTGGTGGAGGCTACCACGGGACGCCGCTCGTTCGGTGCGGTCTCGAGCCTCGGGCTTGGCGTCCGCGCCAGTGACCTGCCTGCCGGGCGCGCGGTGGGTCACGTGGCCAGGACGCGGCTACGCCTTCGGGCGCGCGAAGTAGTAGACGGCGCGGTAGGGAACCTTGCGCGTCTCGCCGGGCTTGCACGGGCCCGCGGGCGGCTTGCCGCCGTGCGTTTCGGCGCGCTGCACGCTCGTGACCCGCGCGAAGGCGCCCTGTCTCGCCGGTTCCTTGACCGCCAGCAGCAGCCACGGAATGGCATCCGGCTCGGGGGAATCGGCCCGAGCCTTCACTTCACCGACGACCTTGCTGCCGTCCTTCGTGTTCTCCCAGGTCGGCCCGGCGTAGTGCTTGCCGACCTTCTTTCCGCCATCGTCGAACAGCTCCGCTTCCGGGGCGAGGAACGCCCATTCATGTTGCTCCGGCGCGCCCTGCTTCGAGCGGCACTCGTAGTTCTGAGTACCTCTGGCAACGAGCTTCAGGGCCACCACCTCGTCTGATGAAAGCGCGAGCGCCGCGGGCATGTCCCCGGGCGCGATGGCCGCCCGCGTCTCGGCAGCGGTCGCGCGCCAGGCGGAGAGCGCAGCGAGGAGACCTACAGCAACGGCAACATGAACGCGGCTCGACATGGATCCCGTCCCTTTCGAGAGGCTGCGTGTTCGAGGAGCAGCGGTATCGGCGGAGGTCTGCCCGTTCAACGCCCCTCGAGGAGACGTCGAAAGCTACGGCACGCTCCTGCGTAAGAGGCGGGATAGCCGGCCGCCGCCGGCTCGCCCCCGAAGCCCGTAGTCACCCTGGGTCACACCCGAGCCGAGTCGCCCGGCTTCACCAGGAGCGCGCGCGCGAGCGTACGGGTCGGCGTATGCACGCTCGCGCCCGCCCGCGAGCTCGGGGTGCGCCCGGAGGTCTAGCTCGGCCCAGCAGTAGGGGCCATTCCAGGGTGTCCCGGAAGGGGGCACCAACGTGGGGCGCTGTCGTTTCACTGCGAGTCCATGCCATGGGAGCAGGCGGGCGAGGCATCGGCAGCCCAGCTGCCGCGCAGGAGAGCGCCTTGACCCCAACGTTCACCGGCAACGGCGACGGGACGCTCTTCTATCCGGGTACGCCCGCGAAGATCGGAGGGACCTCGCACATCCCCGTCGCCTCCATCCGTCTGAAGATGATCCGCGAGGGGATGGAGGACTACGAGTACCTGAAGCTCGTCTCGGACCTCGGCGATCCGGCGTTCGCGATGGCCGAGGCGGTCCAGCTCTTCCCTCACCCGTACTCGACGGGCGAGGTCTCCGCGGCGAGCCTCCTCGACGCGCGCGGGCGCCTCGCCCGGCGCATCCTGGAGCTGGCGCCCTCGGTGCGCTGAGCGTGACGTGGTCCGAAAACGACGAAGCCCCCGGCTTCCGGGGGCTCGAGACTGCACGTCGCGAACGTCCGGTGTAGAATCCTCCCTCGCGTAGTTCCCCGGCGGCCTCGCTCGAGAGGCCGCTTCGTTTTCCAAAGGTTCCAGTAGGAGAGAGATGAGCGAGAAGGAAGCCGGCATCGAAGTGCAGGGCAAGGTGGAAGAGGCGTGCGGCGGCATGTACCGCGTGAAGATCGATCAGGGCCCCACCGTGCTGGCGTATGCATCCGGGAAGATGAAGAGATTCCACATCCGCATCATCATGGGCGACCGGGTGAAGGTGGAGCTGTCGCCGTACGACCTGACTCGCGGCCGCATCACGTATCGCGACAAGTAACGCGCGCTGAGGAGCCGGCTACTCCTCCCTCTCGTCCCTGTGCTCCACGCCGGTGGGCGTCGCGTTCGCCCTTGAGCTGCGCCGAGTGCGGCAGCTTGCCGCACTCGGCGGTGCCCCGGAACCGCAGGTGCCCGGTGGTGACATCCCCAGAACTGGTAGTGTATCAACAAACGGTTGATACGCGCCGGGAGGTTCCGGCGAACCGCAGGAGGGGGACACATGAGGAAGACGATCGCGTTCACGCTCGTGGCCGCGCTGTGCGCCGCGGGCTGCTCCCAGCAGCGGAGCACGAGCAGCCGAGTACACCCGTCGGCGCCAGCCGGCGCGCAGGATCCCGCGCTCGCCCTGGCGGTTGCGCCCGGCGACCCGCACGCGGTGGATCGCGCGACGACGCCGAGCGACTACTGCGTCGCGTGCCACTCGTGGGCGGACGACCAGAACAGCCACTCCGTCCGCATCTCGTACCTTATCTCCGCGTCCGGCGGCGGGTACTTCAACCCTCCGGATCCGGCCATCGTGCTGCGGGAGGGCGTGTGGGTCGAGTGCTCGTCCTGCCATGACGACGGGTCCGCGGGCTTTCCGAGGCGGACCGTACTCCAGGACGTCTGCAGCGGCTGCCACGACAAGGACGCGACCTCGAGCCCGCCCTGGATCAACTTCAACGCCCCGGCCGACGGTGCGACCGTCAGCGGACAGATCACGGTCACCGCGACGGTGGACGCAGCCGTCCGGACCGAGTTCTGGGGCGGCCCGTCGGCGTACGAGACGACGCTGCTCGCGAGCGTGCCGACCGCCGGCAACGTCGCGTTCCCGGTGGACACGACGACGCTCGCCAACGGACCGTACGTTCTCCTCATCCGCGGCTACGACGGTGCGGGTGCGAACAGCACCCGGTACGTGACGGTCACCGTGAGCAACTTGCCGCCCTTCGTGGTCACGATCCAGTCGCCCGCGAGCGGTGCCGTGGTCAGCGCCACGATCCCGGTCGTCGCCCAGGCCGCGGGAGCGGTCAGCGCCGAGCTCTTCGTCGGCGGGGTGCTCAGGGCGACGGCGACGCCCGTCGACGACACCTTCACCTTCGCGCTCGACACGATGCCGCTCCAGAACGGCGCGCAGTCGCTCACGGTCCGCGCCGTCGACGGCAGCGGCCGGTCCGCGTCCGCGACCACCACGATCGTCGTGGACAACCCGCATCCGCCCGCGGACGTGCTGATCCAGTCGCCCGCGGCGAGCTCGCTCGTGCGGGGGACGATCCAGGTCCTCGCGACGGCGGTCAACGCGGCCGGCACCGCCGAGCTGTGGTTGGTCGGCCAGGTCGGCGAGAACGCGATCGTCGCGACGGCGCCCGTGCAGGCGGACGGCTCCGTCGCGTTCTCGCTCGACACCGCCGCGTACGCGGACGGCGAGACGGCCCTCACCGTCAGGGTCTTCGACCCGTGGGGCGCCGCGGCCTATCAGGTCACCAAGGTGGTCTTCGACAACACGGGCCCGGCCGTCGTGCTCACCTCGCCGCCGTCGGGCGCGACGATCCGGGGCACGACGACGATCACCGCCGACGCCTCCGACGCGAACGGTGTCGCGGGCGTCGCGTTCTACGTGGACGGCGCGCTCCTCGGCACGAGCACGGCAGCGCCGTACGCCGCCCTGTGGACGCCGGTGCGCAAGTCCGGCTCGCACGCGCTCACCGCGGTCGCGACCGACGCGCTCGGCAACACGTCGACGAGCGCGCCTGTCATCGTGGTCGCGAAGTAGCGGCGGCGTCCGCGAGGCGCATCGCCTTCGTCGCCGGGCGACCCCGAGCGGGGTTCGCCCGGCGGCGAGCGATCTCCGGTGCTACCCGGCTCGCCGCGTCGGGTCGCGGCATCCTCCGCCGCCCATCGCGCCCACGAGACGTGGGCGACGAGATCGTGAAGGTTTCCTGAACGGGCCATGCAGTTTCCGCCGGTTCCGGAGGCGTGCTCGCCCGCCTAAGCTAGGTCTGCTTCCCTCACCGGGAGACACCCTCCCTTCACGCAGGAGCCACCAAGATGCAGAGAATCCGCGCCTGGGGCGCCGCCGCTGCCGGCAAGCCGCTCGCCCCGATGACCATCGAGCGCCGCGAGCCCGGGCCTCACGACGTCGTCCTCGAGATCCTCTTCTGTGGGGTGTGCCACTCGGACATCCACCAGGCGCGCGACGAGTGGTCGGGCGCGCTCTTCCCCATGGTTCCCGGGCACGAGATCGTGGGTCGGGTCACGCGGCTCGGCGGCGAGATCTCCAAGTTCAAGGTCGGCGATCTCGCGGGCGTGGGATGCCTCGTCGATTCCTGTCGCGCCTGCGCTCCGTGCGCCGACGGCCTCGAGCAGTTCTGCGCGAAGGGTCCCGCCCTCACCTACAACGGGACGGAGATGGACCGGAAGACCCTCACCTACGGCGGCTACTCGACCGAGATCGTGGTGGACGAGCGCTACACGCTCCGGATCCCCGCCGGCCTCGACCCGGCCGCCGCCGCCCCGCTCCTCTGTGCCGGGATCACCACCTACTCTCCGCTGCGCCAATGGGGCTGCAAGCCGGGCGACCGCGTGGGCGTGGTCGGCCTGGGCGGCTTGGGCCACATGGCCGTGAAGCTGGCGGCGTCGATGGGCGCCAAGGTCACGGTCCTCAGCACCTCCGGCGGGAAGGAGGCCGATGCCCGCCGACTCGGCGCCAGCGATTTCGCCGTGACGAAGGGCGGGGCCGCCTTCGATCGTCTCGCGGGCAAGCTCGACCTCATCATCGACACCGTCTCCGCGCCGCACGACTACGACGCATACCTCGGGCTCCTGCGCCCGCGCGGGGCCATGGTGGTCGTCGGGGCTCCGACGGCCCCCACCCCCGTCCACGCGTTCTCGCTCATCCTCGGCAACCGGCGGCTGGCGGGCTCCATGATCGGCGGCATCGCCGAGACCCAGGAGATGCTCGACCACTGCGCGAAGCACGGGATCGTCTCCGACATCGAGCTCATCCCTATCCAGAAGATCAACGAGGCGTACGAGCGGGTGCTGAAGAGCGACGTCCGCTACCGGTTCGTCGTCGACGTCGCGAGCCTGCGGGGCTGAACGCGCGCATCTTCTGAAGCGGAGAACGTCATGCTGACGAAGCGCAGGCTCGGACGACAGGGCCTCGAGGTTTCGGCGCTCGGGCTGGGGTGCATGGGGATGAGCCAGTCCTACGGTGTCCGCAACGACCCGGAATCGAGTGCCACCATCCAGCGAGCCGTCGACCTCGGTGTGACGTTCTTCGACACCGCCGAGGTCTACGGCCCCTTCCACAACGAGGAGCTCCTGGGCCGGGCCCTGCAGGGCCGGCGCGACCGGGTGGTCATCGCCACGAAGTTCGGCTTCCGCATCGAGGGCGGGAAGATGGTGGGGCTGGACAGCCGGCCCGAGCACGTGCGCGAGGTGGTGGAGGCTTCCTTGCGCCGCTTGGGCACCGACCACCTCGACCTCCTCTACCAGCATCGCGTCGACAAGCAGGTGCCGATCGAGGACGTGGTGGGCGCGATGGCGGCGCTCGTCCGGCAGGGCAAGGTCCAGTTCCTGGGCCTGTCCGAGGCCGGGGAGGAGACCATTCGCCGGGCCCACAAGGTGCATCCGATCTCGGCGCTGCAGAGCGAGTACTCGCTCTGGGAGAGGAACCTCGAGGGCCGGATCATCCCGCTCCTGCGCGAGCTCGGCATCGGTCTCGTTCCATTCGCTCCGCTCGGCCGCGGCTTTCTCACCGGGACCGTCCAGCGTGCCGAGTCGTTCCCGGAAGGCGACTTTCGCAGGAACGACCCGCGGCTCCAGGGGACGAACTTCGACGCGAACATGCGCATCGCCGCCACAGTCCAGGACCTGGCCAAGCGGAAAGGGGCGACGCCCGGCCAGGTCGCGCTGGCGTGGCTGCTCGGGCGAGGCGCGGACGTCGTGCCGATTCCCGGAACCAAGCGCCGCAAGTACCTGGAGGAGAACGTGGCCGCAGCGGACGTGGCGCTCACCGCCGCCGAGACCGCGCAGCTCGACGCGGCCCTTCCGCCGACCGCGGGCCCTCGCTACAGCGAGCGGCACATGGAGGAGATCGACCGCTGAGCGGCGCGACCACAGCGCTGCTGTGCCACGCCCGGAGCTGACGTCGGCCGCGGGCGACGAGCCTGCACCTGGGCAACGGCTGCGCGTCGGGCGGTGACCGGCGCCGCCCGCCGAGGGCGTCCCGCCGCGAACCCGGCGACGCCCGGGGGGCAGGCGGTCCGCCGGTCGTCCACGGACCCCCCGTGGTCGGGCGCGTCGCGCGCGTCCGGCTAATGAGAGGCTTCCCTCGAGTCGTGCGCGCCCGCGGGTGCTCCGATCTCGCGGCCGACCCGGAGGTTACGACCATGAAGCGGCTCCTCCAGCTCACGGCGGTCGTGTTCGCCGCCGTCGCGTCGTCGATGAGCCGGGCGTCCCATACGCCGGCACCGGCCTCCGTCACCGTCGCGGGCTCGCTGCAGAGCGAGCTCGGCTGTCCCGGCGACTGGCAGCCAGCGTGCGCCGCCACGCACCTCGCGTACGACCCCGAGGACGACGTCTGGCAGGGCTCGTTCCACGTTCCGGCGGGGTCGTGGGAATACAAGGTGGCACTCAACGACGCCTGGGACGAGAACTACGGCGCGGGCGCCGTCCAGAATGGACCGAACATCGGGCTCTCGCTCGCGACGCCGACGGACGTGAAATTCTATTACGACCACAAGACCCACTGGGGCACCGACAACGTCCAATCGGTCATCGCGACCGTCGCCGGGAGCTTCCAGAGCGAGCTCGGTTGCGCCACGGATTGGGACCCGAGCTGCCTGCGGTCGTGGCTCGAGGATCCGGACCGGGACGGCATCTACGCGCTCCAGGTGAGGCTGCCGGCGGGGAGCTACGAGGCGAAGGTCGCGATCGGCGAGAGCTGGGACGAGAACTACGGCGCGGGCGGCGTCCCCAACGGCGCGAACATCGGCTTCACGGTGCAGGACGAGACCGTCCCGGTGGCGTTTCGGTACGACGCCCAGAGCCACGTCCTCGCCATCGAAGGCGCCACCGTCGCTCCGCCACCGTATCAGTTCACGGGCTTCTTCCCGCCGGTGAGCGATCCGCCCACGGTGAACGTGGTGAAGGCGGGCAAGATCGTCGCCTTGAGGTTCAGCCTGGGCGGCGACCATGGACTCGACGTCTTCCAGGTTCCCCCGACATCGGCGCAGACCGCGTGCCCCTCGCCTGCGGTGGAGAATCCCGTCGATGACAAGGGGGGCGGCGGCCCCGGCCTCACCTACGATGCCTCTCTCGACCAATACGTGTTCCGGTGGAAGACGGATCGGTCCTGGGCGGGCACCTGCCGCGAGTTCCGGATGAGCCTCGACGACGGCTCCCTCCACACAGCGCTGTTCAAGTTCACGCGGTGAGGAGCTGAGCGCCCCGACCCACCGCGAGCGCTCGTCCGCGCGCCTCGAACTTGCGCGCCTGCTGTTCTGACCACCTCGAGAACGCCGTGGCGGCGCGCTCCGACGCCGGCGTTGGTTTGGCGCTCGAGGGGAGCCTCGTCGAGCTCGGCCCCGCCGAGAACCCCGCGGCGGCGGAGAAGATCGCCGTCATGTTCGCGGGGGCCGGCATCCAGCGGCTCGCGCGGATGTCGCGACTGCGCGTCGAATCGATCCGGCGCGTCGGGCCGGAGGCCTGAAGCCAGTCGAGGGCCGCCGCGTCGTGCACATTCGCGGTCCAGGCGGACGCGGTCGTGCGCGCCGGCGACCGATCTCAGCAGGATTGCTGCTGGAGTGTTCCCAGGCGGACACAGACTCGCGGCCGCTGAAACACGCCCGCCCCGGACCGCGCCGAAGCTCAGGTCGTTCGGGGCCCTTCCACCGTGGGCTCGCGCTGGCAGCCTTCATGCAGCCGGGGAAGGCATGCCCTCGTCCAGACTACTGACCGCCGGCCTCCTCCTGGTTGCCCTCGCGCTCGGTCCGGACGCGGCACATGCGGATTCGTCGCCCGCGCCCACCGACAAGACGCTCTCCCCCTACTTCGTCGTCGACGGCGGCGAGTCCGGGGTCGACGCGCTTCCGCTCAAGTCGACCTCCGCCACCGTGGACGTGGCCGGGGTCATCGCTCGCGTCACCGTCGAGCAGACGTACGCCAACATGGGCACGACGCCCCTGAACGCCAGGTACGTCTTCCCGGCCTCGACGCGCGCCGCGGTGCACGGCATGAGGCTGACCGTCGGCGACCGGACCGTCGAGGCCCGCATCCAGGAGCGAAAGCAGGCGCGCGCTGACTACGAGCGCGCCAAGGCCGAGGGAAAGAGCGCCTCCCTCCTCGAGCAGCAGCGGCCCAACGTTTTCACGATGGAGGTGTCCAACATCCTCCCTGGCGATGTGGTCAAGGTCGAGCTCCGTTACACCGAGCTCCTGGTCCCGACCGACGGTGTCTACGAGCTCGTCTACCCGACCGTGGTCCTACCCCGGTACTCGAACCAGGCCGAGGCCGCCGCGCCCGAGAGCGACCGGTGGGTGAAGAGCCCGTACCTGCGTGAGGGGAAGACGCCGACGTACGCGTTCGGCTTCAGCGCCCGCATCACCACCGGTATTCCCATCCAGGACGTCTCCGTCCCCAGTCACAAGGCCAACGTGACGTGGACGGGCCGGACCCAGGCGCAGATCGCTCTCGACCCGGCCGAGAAGGATGGCGGGAACCGCGACGTCGTGCTCCGGTACCGGCTGGCCGGCGCGAAGGTCGAATCAGGTCTCATCCTCCAGGACGGCCCCGGCGAGAAGCTCTTCCTCCTCACCGTCGAGCCGCCCGCGCGGGTCACCGCCATCGACATCCCGCCGCGGGAGTACGTGTTCATCATCGACGTCTCCGGCTCGATGCACGGCTTCCCGCTCGATACCGCCAAGAAGCTCATCGAGGACCTCATCGGCGGGCTGCGCCCGACCGACCGGTTCGACGTGCTCCTGTTCTCCGGCGCCCACCAGAAGATGTCCCCGCGGTCCGTACCGGCCACGCGCGAGAACATCGTCAGGGCCACGAACCTCGTCGGCGAGCAGCGGGGCAGTGGCGGCACCGAGCTCCTCCCGGCGCTGCAGGAGGCGATGAGCCTGCCGCGGACCGAGGGGACCTCGCGCAGCTTCATCGTCGTCACGGACGGCGGCATCTCCGAGGAGAAGGCGATGTTCCAGTACATCCGCGAGCACCTCGGCGACGCCAACGTCTTCTCCTTCGGCATCGGCTCCGCGGTGAACCGGTACCTGATCGATGGCGTAGCCAAGGCCGGCATGGGCGAGTCCTTCGTCGTCACCAAGCCCGACGAGGCCGCCCCGGTGGCCGCCGCCTTTCGGAGGTATGTCGAGGCGCCGGTGCTCACCGGCATCCAGGTCTCCTACGACGGCTTCCAGGCGAGTGATGTCGAACCCCGCGCCATCCCCGACCTGCTGGCGCAGCGCCCCATCGTGCTCCAGGGCAAGTGGACCGGCGCGGCCCAGGGGACCATCACCGTCACCGGCCGAACCGGCCTCGGCAGGTTCGAGCAGGTGATCGACGTGGCCAGGACCGCCTCGCGCACTCACGACGACGCGCTCAGGTACCTGTGGGCGCGCACGCGCATCGCCGCGCTGTCCGACTTCAGCGCCCGCGAGGAGAGCGAGGAGGAGAAACAGGAGATCACTCGCCTCGGGCTCGACTACAGCCTCCTCACCCGACACACCTCGTTCGTGGCGGTGCTCCAAGCGACCCGGAACGCCGGTGCCCACGGCAAGGATGTCGACCAGCCGCTTCCGCTTCCGCAGGGCGTGAGCGACCTCGCGGTCGGCGACCGGAGCGCCCAGGGCGACGAGCCCGGCCTCGTGCTCATCGCGACGCTCGCCGGGGCCCTCGCCGCGCTCGTCCTCCTCCGACGCGCCCGAGCCGCGGTCGCCCGCTGAGCGCACCGTGCGCGCCCGTAGCGCCGCCGCCGGTGCCGTGTTCCTCGTTGCGCTCGGTGCTGCCTTCGCGCTCAAGCGTTTCTACAGCACCGCCTCCGCCGCCGACCTCCGGTTCGTCCTCGCGCCCACCGCCTGGCTGGTGGAGGTCGCCGGCGGGCACCGCTTCGATTGGATTTCCGGCGGCTACCTCAGCAGCGAGCTTCGGTTTGTCGTCGGGCCGGCCTGCGCCGGCGTGAACTTCCTCATCGTGGCCTTCTCCGCGCTGGTGCTCGGGTTCGTGCGGCCGGCGCGCCCCGCGTGGCAGAACGTGGGCATTCTCTTCGCGAGCGCGGCGGCCGCCTACGCGACCACGGTCCTCGCCAACGCCCTGCGAATCCTGATCGCCATTCCGCTGTGGACCCATGGCGTCTCGTTCGGCTGGCTCACCGGCGCGCGGCTGCACGACCTCGTCGGAGTGGTGGTGTTCCTTGGAATGCTCCTCCTGCTCCATCTCGCGGCGCGCCGTCTCGCCCGCGCGCCCGTCCACGTCTGCGTGCCGCTGCTGCCGTACGCGGGGGTGATGCTGGTCGTCCCGCTCCTGCGCGACGCGTATCAGCGACCCGAGTTCTGGGATCACGCGGGGATCGTGGCGGGCGCGCTCCTCGTAGCGGCGGTCGCCAGTGTCGCGCTCCGGCGGGGAGCGCAGCTCGGGCGGGGAGCGCACAACGGCAGGTCGCGAGGCGCTGGTTCACGCCCTTCGTTGTGATCGAGCGAGAATCGGAAGCGCGGCCGCGGCCCACCACGATGTGGCTGCCGATGCGGATTCCGGCCAACGTGAACGCCGAGATCGCCGCATCGTGATCGCCGCTGCCGTCCGCGTGCGCCAGCACGAGTCGATTGAGCCGCGTCTCGGCAGTCGCTCACGGGCGGTGACGCAGGATCGCGCCGGCGTAGGGCGCTGACGATGAGCCCACCGCCCAGACGTCGGTCGACGAGCTGCCCCACACGCCCGTCAGGAACGCCGTCGTCCCGCTCTCCACCTTCGACCAGACGCTGCCATTCCAGTGCCCGGTGGTTCCGTTGCGGCCCACGGCCCAGATGTCGTCCGCCGAGCTGCCCCAGATCGCCTGCAGCCAATCCGGTGACAGCTCGCTCGCCGTGACGGTCGACCAGACGGTGCCATCCCAGTGCAGGAACGGCGCCGTCGAGCTCGAGGCGACCACCCAGACGTCAGTGGCGGAGCTACCCCAGATGCCGCTCAGGTACGCCGTCGTCGCGCTCGAGACACCCGACCAGGCGCTCCCGTTCCAGTGGACGATCGTCCCCTGGTAACCCACGGCCCAGACGTCGTTCGACGAGTTGCCCCAGGCGGCCACGAGGCTGTTGGTCGTTCCGCCCGAGGCCCGCGATCAGGCGGTGCCGTCCCAGTGCAGACTGGTCGTGCCGCCGACGGCCCAGACGTCGTTCGCCGCGCTGCCCCAGACGGCGCCCAGGGAGCTCGGCGCGTTCGTCAGCGCGATCGACCACGAGCGGCCGTCCCAGTGAAGGATCGTGTTGCCGCCCACCGCCCACACGTCGGTCGACGAGCTGCCCCACACGCCCTGGAGGAGCGCCGTGGTGCCGCTCGGCACGTTCGACCACGCGGTCCCGTCCCAGTGCAGGATCCATCCGAGATGTCCTACGACCCACACGTCGCTCGCGGAGCTGCCCCACGAAGCGAGGAGCAGCGGCGGCACCGGCCTTGCGACGCTCGCGAAGGAGATGCCGTCCCAGTGCAGGATCGTTCCTGCGAATCCCGCGACCCACACGTCGCCCGCGGACGTGCCCCCGATCGCACCCAGCGTCCCTGCCGTCCCGGTCGTCACGGTCGACCACGCGACCCCGTCCCAGTGCAGGGTCGGGGCGGTGGCAGTGTAGGGCTCAGTCGCGCCCACCACCCAGACGTCGTTCGCGGAGCTGCCCCAGATCGCGGTCAGTGCCGCTGTCGTCCCGGTGCTCACCACGCTCGACCACGCGGTGCCGTTCCAGTGCAGGATCCATCCGTACTGCGTCGCGCCCCACACGTCGTTCGCGGAGGCGCCCCAGACCGCCGTCAGGCCGCTCGCTCCAGGCACGCTCGACCACGTGCTGCCGTCCCAGTGCAGCGTCGCTCCGGTCCCCACCGCCCAGACGTCGTTCGCGCCGCTGCCCCAGATCGACGAGAGGGCCGTGGTCGTCCCGCTCGTCGCGCTCCAGGAGCTGCCGTTCCAGTGCAGGATCGTTCCCGAGTACCCGGCCGCCCAGACGTCATTCGCGGAGCTGCCCCACACCGCGGTGAGCGCGCTCGTCCCGGTGATCGCGGTCGACCAGGCCGAGCCGTCCCAGTGCAGGACGACGCCGGTGGACGCGGGGATCGAGGGGTCTCCACCCACCACCCAGATGTCGTTCGACGCGGAACCCCATGCGGCGCGCAGCTCCTTCGTCGTCCCGGTCGCGACGCCGAGCCAGGCGTTGCCATCCCAGTGCAGCGCCGTCCCCGCCGCCCCGACGAGCCAGACGTCGCTCGGCGAGCTCGCCCAGACGCCGTTGAGCGGATTGCCCTGCGGGGCGGGAGCCTCCCAGCACCACCCATCGGCGCTGCAGACGGGAGCGTATGGCTCGACGCTGCTCGCGAAGTCCTGCCCCGCGACGTCCCCGCCGGTCAGGGCGACGGAGCGCGCCGCGGGCGAGAAGCGGTACCCGGCCTTCGCTGCAATCACCGTGTACGAACCGCGGGGGACGGTGACCCGGTAGGAACCCGCCGCGTCCGTGCTCGTCATCGCAGGCGCCGACGGAGCGGGCATGGCGAAGCTCGAGAGCACCGAGACCGTCACGCCTTCCAGCGTAGCGCCGCTCACCGTGCCGGAGATGGAGTAGACCGCGGTCGGGAAGATAGTCTGAGCGGTGACGTCCGCGCCGGCGACGGTCACCACCTGGCTCACCGGCGAGAAGAGATACCCGGTCTTCGTCGGCGTCACGGTGTAGGCGCCGTCCAGCAGGCCGGTGAACGCGAAGTGGCCGGTCACGTCCGTGGTGGTGGTCGCGACGACGCTCGTGCCCGCCGTGAGCGAGACCGTCACGCCTTGCACGTCCGCGGCCGCGCCGAGCACGGTCCCTGAAATGGAGTACCGGGGGAACGCTGCGATGAAGTCCACCCCCGGCACGTCCGATCCGCTCACCGTGACGGCGACGGTCGTCGGCGAGAGGACGTAGCCGCTCTTAATGGGCTTCACGGTGTAGGTGCCGTCGACGACACCCGCGAAGCCGAAGTGGCCGGTGGAATCCGTGCTCGTCACCTGGAGCAAGCCCGTCACGCTCGACGAGAGCGTAACCGTGACGCCCTCCGCGACCACGCCCGAGACCGTCCCCGAGACGATGTGCAACGCGCTCGCGACGAAGTCCTGCCCCGTCACGTCCGATCCGCTGACGACGGGGCCGCGGCTGTTCGGCGAGAAGACGTAGCCGGTCTTCTCGGGCTGCAAGATGTACGGACCGTCGACCACTCCGGGGAAGGCGAAGCGGCCCGCGGCATCCGTGGTCGTCATCTCGAGATAACCCGTCGCGCTCCACGAAAGCGTGACCGTGACGCCCTCCGCGACGTCGCCGGTCACCGTCCCCGAGACGACGTACGTCGCCACGCTCGCCGTGAAGTCCTGGCCGATCACGTCCGCCCCGCCGACCGTCACGTCGAGGCTCGCCGGCGAGAAGACGTAGCCGCTCTTCTCGGGGGTCACCGTGTACGCGCCGTTCGGGACGTCCGTGAAGGTGTACCGGCCCGTGACGTCCGTGATCGTCGCGAGCGGCTGCGCACCGGTCGAGGGAGCGAGCCAGATCGTCACGCCATCCGCGGTCGCGCCGCTCACGATTCCGGAGATCGCGAACGTGGTCGGCGCGATCGCGGAGGTGAAGTCCTGCCCCGTCGCGTCCGCGCCGCTCACCGTCACGTCGCGCGCGGGCGGGGAGAAGACGTAGCCGGCCTGGGTCGGCGTCACCGTGTACGTCCCGTTCTGGAGGTTCTTGAACGCGTACCGGCCGCGCGCATTCGTCGTGGTGGCCGCGGTGATCGCCGCGCCCGACGCCGTGCGCCCGATGAGCGAGACCGACACACCATCGGCGACTGCGCCGCCTACCGTACCGGAGATGGCGAACGTCAGGCCCGGTCCGACCTTCGCGGCGGAGCTCAGCACCTCCGACTCGGCGGGACTGCCGGAGCCGCAACCTGCGAGAGCGAGCGCAGCGACGGTCGCGGCGACAGCGAGCCTCTTCATGGCGTGCATGGGATCCCTCTGCTCAACCGTGGTCGACTGCGACCCAGGGTCGAGGTGCACGCGCAGCAAACACCCATGCGGGTGAACGTGTCACGTCGAATGTGCCGGAGCCGCGTGCGACCCGGCGCCGCACCGTACTTATGGGGAAGGAGCCGCGTGACCGTCCGCGCCAGCAGCTCCGAGGGTGCCCAGCAGCCGCGCCGGCTCGCGATCGGCCGGATCGAGCGTCGCCGCCCGCCGGAGCTCCGCGCGCGCGTCCGCGAGACGCCCCGTGGCGATGAGGAGCTTGCCGGCGGCGAGCGCGATGGTCGCATCCTCCGTGTCGAGCCGCTCGGCCGCGGCGAGCTCCGCGAGCGCACCCTGCAGATCGCCGAGCTCGACCAGGATCCCGGCTGCGAAGCGTCGCGGGCCCGCCTCGCCGGGCGCGACCTCCTTGGCGCGCGCGAGGGCCGCGCGCGCCCCCCTCTCGTCGCCGAGCCGGTGCAGCGCGAGCGCGCGGTTCAGGTGCGCGGCCAGTACCAGGGCGCGGTGCGCAGCACGACGTCGAGCCGCTCGAGCGCGCCCCGGTGGTCGCCGCGGGCGCTGTACTCCATGGCGAGGTTGTTGTTCACCACTGGGTCGAGCGGCGCGTGGAGCAGCTCCGTCTCGTAGAGCCGCTCGGGGGTACGCCAGACCGCCGCGCGCGTGACGGTGCGCCCGGCGAGGAGGACCAGGACGAGCGCGAAGATCGCTCCCACCGCGGTCCGTCCGCCCGCGCTGCGGGCGCGCTCGCGCCAGATCTGCGGGAGCTGGCCCGCCCAGATGCACAAGCCGACGGAGGGCAGGTAGAGGAACCGCTCGGCCATGAGAGCGCCGATCGGGACGACGTTCGAGACCGGGAGGAGCCCGACGAACGTCCAGAGCACGGCGAGGCTCCGGACCGGGGCGCGGCGCGAAGAGAGGATCCCGATGGCGAGCACGGAGCACCACGTCACGGTGGCGAGCGCCGACTCGGCCCCGAACCGGTGCGTGAACGGGATCTTCGCCGCGTAACCGAAGTCCGTCATGAGGCGCCACGGGAACGCGAGGATGCGCCAGTACTC